>Ga0265327_10000495_pt1 | contig 68594 bp, 50 predicted proteins | sample 41621metaG_FD_202089 | JGI IMG/M metagenome (GOLD analysis project Ga0265327, IMG submission 202089) | Rhizosphere microbial communities from Carex aquatilis grown in University of Washington, Seatle, WA, United States - 4-16-21 metaG | ecosystem: Host-associated > Plants > Roots > Rhizosphere...
TACGATTTCGGCGGCGGTTATTCCGAGTATCGAAAAATCAAGGCGGCGCAGGCGATTCCGGTGCCGGAGGCAACGGCGGCGGCTACCAGTATTTTGATCGCGGGTTTAACGGCGTCGATCGGTTTGGAGGTGGGCGAGTTAAAAAGTAGCGATACGGTGTTGGTGACGGCGGCGGCTGGCAGTGTCGGCAGTTATGCGGTGCAGTTGGCAAAGCAGGCCGGCGCGCATGTGATCGGTACCTGCAGCAGCGATGAGAAAGCGGCATGGTTGAAGACGCTCGGCTGCGATCGCACGATTAATTATCGCAGCGAGGATGTCGAAAAAGTACTCGCGACCGAGTATCCGAACGGTATCGATCTGGTATGCGAAAACGTCGGTAAAAAAATGTTCGATGCGGCGGTTAAGAATCTCGCATTATTCGGGCGCGTGGTTTGTATCGGCGCGGTATCCGAATACGAGAAGGGTATGGAGTGGGAGGCGGTTTCGCAGGTGCGGATTTATCATAATTTGCTGGCGAAATCGGCGGTTATTCGCGGTTTCTTTTTGCCGCATTATCCCGATCGCTTTCCGGCGCATTTGGCAAAGTTAATGGAGCTGGTGGCGAGCGGTAAGATCAGCGCGCCGATCGATCCGACCGAGTTTCGCGGTGTGGATTCAATTGCGAATGCGGTGGCGCATTTGCACGGTGGGAAGAATAAAGGGAAGGTTTTGATTCGGTTCTAGCGCTGTACTTGATTGCACGATCGTGCCAAGGCCACATCAGCTTTATTTTTCAAAGGCCTTGGCAACGTAAGCTCTCGGTGCCTCGACAAGGGGGCACAGACTAACGCTGAGGTTCCTCCAATGGTATCGAGTCCCCGCCGTCCGGCCTTTGAAAAATAAAAGCGGATGCCGCTTCATATCTCGCTGCCAAATTCCCGCATTTTCGTTCGTCGTTTCGGATCACTGCGATTGGCGGCGACTGGGTCTGATTTTTTTCAGCGCCCGGGACAGCGACGCGTAAACGCACCTTTGGCGGAATATGCAGCGAGAATCTGAGCGACCTAGTCGTCGCTCATAGGAGCTCAGGTCGGTAGGGCGCTGAAAAAATCAGGCCCGGTCGTCGCGGAAGGCGCTACACGCTGTCAGCATTTGCAGCCATGACAGTGGCATGATCTCAGCGACCCAACAATGGCCGCGCAATCACTTCCTTCATGATTTCCGAAGTGCCACCGTAGATGCGTTGCACGCGCGCGTCGGTCCAATAGCGCGAGATTGGGTATTCGGTCATATAGCCGTAGCCGCCGAATAGTTGCAAACATTCGTCGGTGACATTGCATTGCAATTCGGTGGTGATCAATTTTAGCGAGGCGGCCATTTCCGGGGTTAACTCGCCCTGTTCATAGGCGTGAATGCAGTGTCGTACGAAAGCTTCGTTGGCGAGAATATGCGTTTGCATTTCGGCGATTTTAAAGCGCGTATTTTGAAATTGGCTGATGCTCGAACCGAAGGCTTTGCGCTCGGTGACGTAATCGATGGTGCGAGCCAATGCGCCCTTGGCGGCGCCGAGCGCCAGCACGGCGATAATCAAACGCTCGCGCGGCAATTCTTTCATCATCATGGTGAAGCCCTGACCCTCTTCGCCGAGCAGGGCGTCGGCCGGCACGCGCAAATCGTTGAAGAACATCTCCGATGTGTCCGCGCATTTCTGGCCGATTTTGTCGAGGTTGGTGCCGCGCGCGAAGCCGGGTAATTTCGTGTCGAGCAAAAATAAACTAATGCCGCGTGCACCGGCGGCCGGATCGGTTTTTGCGGCGAGCACTACCATGTCGGCGTGTTGGCCGTTGGAGATAAAAATTTTCGCGCCATTGATGATATAGCTGTCGCCGTCGCGGCGCGCATTGGTGCGAATATTTTTCAAATCGCTACCGGCGCCGGGCTCGGTCATGCCGATCGCGGTAACGACTTCGCCGCTGACCATGCGCGGCAGCCAGTGTTGCTTCTGTTCCTCGGTGCCGAAATTGCGCAGGTACATCGGTGTGATATCGCTGTGTACTTGCAGCCCGCCGCAGAAGCCGGTGAAGCCACGGTAGCCGAGCGTTTCCACGATCGCGAACGAGAAGCGCGCCGGTACACCGTATCCGCCGTAATTTTCCGCGACATCGACGCACAACATACCGGCCTCGCCGAGCTTATTGAATAATTCGCGCGGCACGATCCCAGCGTGCTCCCACCGTTCGTAATGGGCTTCTATTTCCTCATCGCAGAAGCGATTGACGTTATCGATAAATAAACTCAGTTCCGCTTGCTGCTCGTCATTCAGGAAGTAGTTCTTCATAGTGGGCTCGTTGCGTGTGAATTAAGAAAAAATCGGCGGCGCGCATAATACCATCAACCGCCAGGAATAATAATCGATCGGGTACTGCCGTCGACGTTAGCGCGCCGGTGGAATATCGGCCTTACCGTTCGCCAGTGTGCGTAGCGTGAGCGGTAGCTGATCGATCTCGACGCCGGTTGTTTCCAGCAGTCGCGCGACCATCATGTAGCAGCCGATCAGCATGATCAAATCGATCAATTCGGAATCGCTGAGGAATTGCTTAACGGCGGCCAGGCTGGCGTCGCTGGCGCGCACATTTAATACCGTATCGTCGGTGAAAAACATTACCGCCAGTTGCTGCGGGGTTAATGACGGATCGGTTTGGCCGCGCGCGACGGCATTCAATTGTTCGTCCGATAAGCCGACGGCGCGGCCGATGGCTTCGTGATGATAAATTTCGTAGGCGGCCTTCGACAGGTGACCGACGCGCAATACGGCTATTTCTCGCAGTATCGGATCGAGCGGCGAACGCACCATCAAACCCTGCGATAAACGATTGAAACCATCGAAAACCGCGGGCGATGCGTGACTGAGCATGCGCAGAATATTCAAATTGTTACCGCGCGTTAAATATTCGCGCAGTTCTTCGGGCAAGGTCGATGGATCGGGATACGGAATGCGAGCCATATTGTCGTCCTAGTAAAGGTTGTGATCTATAACTGCGGCATTGGTTGCGGTATTAGTTGCAGTATTGATGATTGCGGCGGCTAGCCGCGATATTTAATTGTCGCGATAGATAGAGAGTGAGGCAAGAGAAATAATCGCGGATCGATATTGTGAAGTAGTGTTGTTCAGGTATGGCGCCTTAGGGCATGTAGGCGCCACCACTAACACTGATCAATTGTCCGGTGATATAGCTCGATACATCGGAAGCGAGAAACAAAGCCAGATTGGCGATATCTTCGGGGCGCCCGAGGCGCGGGATCGGCAGACCGCTCATATTGTATAAAGTGCCGTCCTCTAGAGCCTGCTGCATATCGTCCGGTTTACCGATCTGCTCGAAACCGAAGCGATTCCAAAAGCTGCCGCTGCCGACCTCGTCTTCGTTGCGCGGCACGATCCAGCCCGGGCAAATATTGTTGACGCGAATACCTTTCTTGGCCCACTCCCACGCCAGTGCCTTGCTGAAACTATTTACAAAACCTTTGACGCCGCCGTAGTGCGCGATATTCGCGGCGGCTTCGCCCAGCAGCGATGAATTCGAGGAAATATTAATGACGCTACCGGTGCCGCGCGCCAACATATCTTTGGCGACGGCTTGGCAGCAATTCACCACGCCGTCGATATTCAAGGCGATTTCCCAGCGTCGCGCCTCGTCGTCGAATTCTTCAAAATTAGCGGGGTGCGACACGCCGCCGGCATTGTTTACCAACACGTCGATCGGCCCGAACGCTGAATTGGTTTGCGCAATCATGGCGTTCACGCTGGCGCGATCGGTGACATCGGTTCTGATCGGTAGAATGGTGCCGGATAAGCCGAGTTGGCGCGCTTCCTCGACCAGTTTTTTGCCGGTGGCATCGTCGCGCGAGGCGCTGACCACATTTAAACCTTCGCGCGCGAACTCCAATACCAGGCCGCGACCGATACCGCCGCTGCCGCCGGTAATAATTGCAGTTTTTCCCGTTAGATTCAGTTGCATGATTTTCTCCTATTTAAGTGGCGGGCGGCGAAGTGGTAAATATTCGACGCTAAATTGTTGAAGAGCCGGCGCTGAGAATCTTTTTCACGCTCAGTCGATATTCGGCGTGGCGAGGCGCGCATAAATAGCGCCATCCACCGGCAATACGACGCCGTTGATAAATTCGGCCGCATCGCCGGCTAAAAATACTGCCGCTTGCGCGATGTCCTCGGCGGTGCCGAGCCGCCCCGACGGAATTTGCGCGGCGTAGCGCGCGGGGCCGTCTTCGAAAGTGTCGAGCCACGCGCGCAGCCCTGGCGTATCCATTGGGCCGGGAGAGATTGTATTGGCGCGAATGCCCTGAGGGCCGTATTCGACGGCGACACTTTTCATCAGACTGATAACGCCGGCCTTCGCGGCGCCATACGCGGCGAGGTTCGGCACTGCGTTTAAGCCAGCGCCCGATGTGGTCGATAAAATGACTCCGTGTCCCTGTTGCAACATGATCGGCAACGCGGCGCGCAGGCCAAAAAAAACCGAATCGAGATTAAGCGCAATGATTTGCCGGTAGGTGTCGATCGGCATGTTGTGCGTGGGCTGCGGCAGAGCGCCGCCGGCGTTGTTGAACAAAATATCGAGACGGCCGAATTTTTCCACGGCGGTGTCGATCAGCTGCTGTATTTGTTCGGCGACGGTGACATCGATCTGCCGCGTTATAACCTTGCCGCCCGCAGCGGTAATCATATGCTCGGTTTCGCGCAGTGCGTCAGCGGCGATATCGCAGCCGATAATCTGTGCGCCTTCGCGCGCAAACTGCAGCGCACAGGCGCGGCCGATACCGGAGCCGATCCCGGTGATGATCGCTATCTTGTCAGTCAATCGACCGTTCATAAGTACCTCTATCGGGCGCGATGAATTCTCTGGGACTTTCTATGCAAAATTTCATGCGGCTCGGCGTTATACCTCGTTGGGGACGCCGTAATAATCCTGATAGCTTTGGAAATGTTGGCGCGCGAGGGCGATTTGCTGTTGTTCGCCGAGCTCGTAATGATGCTTGCCGAATTTACCCTGCGGCTTGTGGGCAATATAGCTTTGCATGCGCTGTTCCGCTTCGTCGCTTAGGACGAGGCCGGCGTGCCGGTACAGATCGCGAACGCTCGGCAACGGCTGCTCGATCATGGTGGCGTATTTGAAGTTAAATAAACGCGCCGCCGGAATCTGCTTACGGGCGGTCCAATCGATAACCTGGTTCAGGCGCGCCGCCACCGCTTCGTGCGTGAGCAGGCTTTCGAATGCCGAGGCATCGAACGCCTTGTCGCTACGCATCCAATAAAACGTACCGAGCAAATCGGTATTCGAGGCGAACGCCTTGATTGGGTCGCGATGCGTCAGCACCACGCGTGCATCGGGAAATACATCGAAGATCACCGGCAGATAACCGAGATGCGAAGGCGCTTTCAATAGCCAGTGGCGGCGCGGATTTTTCCACTGCAGCATTTTCAGCATGCGTTTGTAGTAGCTGTAGGTGGGGTGCATATCCGTTTGCGCGAGATATTGATAGTAACTTGGAATCTGAAACAGCGCGGTGAAATATTCGGTCCGGAAAGTGCAGGCCTGCGCGAGCACGCATTCGTTGGGTATATTCGCGCCCATTTCGTGCATCGATCGATAAGTGGGCGTAACGCGATACCACTGCGTGATCAAATGCTCGGCGCGCTCGATGCGCGGATCGCTTTCGTAGGTGGCCCGTTCGGGCGGCGGATAGGGGAACAGCATTTCCCAATTGCGCACCGAGCCGAACTGCGGGTCCTGGGCAAGAATTTCAAACAGGATCGAGGTGCCGGAGCGCGGTAAGCCCGTGACGAACAGCGGCGCATCGATAACCTCATCATCGATTTCCGGATGTTGCCGGTAGGCGGCCTCGATGCCGAGGCGCGCCTGCAGCCAGAGCAATAGATCGTTGCGGGTCATCAGCCGGCCGAATAAATTGAGGTCCGCTTCTTCATTGATCGCTTTGATCAGCGCGGCGTACGGTTCGCGCCATTCGTCGCTGCCGAAATCGCTGAAGCCGGAGATGCGCTGCGCGCTGGCGATCAGCTCGTCGCCGTCGAGCGATACCAGATTGGCACTATCCAGGTAGCGACCTTCGGTATTCACTTGCGCTAGCCACTCCGGTCGCGGTGGTGGTGTCCAGTGCAGGGTGGTTTTGGCGTTGCTCATGTTCGACCCCAACAGTAAAATTAATACGCAGCGTAGCGCTCGCTAAGTTGCACATCATAGGACAAATGTCTTGAAAAAAAAAGAAGACAATGGGAAGATGATTTGCGATGTACAAATACAGCCGTCGACACTGCGTGCGCTGGCAATAATAGATGACCAATAGATTTATTCGCGTGGAGCGATGCCTTGCCGAAAATCGTCAATCATGAAGAGCGGCGCGAATTTATTGCGCGAGTCTCGGCCGATATCATCGCCGATCAGGGCCTCGAACAGGCGACGATTCGCGAGATCGCCCAGCGCACCGGTTTCTCCAAGGGTGTGATCGAACATTATTTCGATGATAAGGATCACATCATCGATATGGCGCTGACCTGGGTCAACGAGCGTTACATGATTCGCGAGCGCAAATTGACCGAAGGCAAAGCAGGGCTGGCCGCTTTGCACGCGCGTCTCACCGGCGCGCTGCCGCTTACCAAGGAATCGGTACAGGAATGGAAAATTCGCCTGCGTTTCTGGAGTATCGCCGCCGTCCAGAACGATTTACATTCGTTGCAGAGCAAGCGCTTGACGTTGACACGGCAGCGCTACGAGTTGGATCTTGGGCAGGCGCAACAACTCGGCGAGCTGCATGCCGATATCGATATCACCCATGCAGCAAATATGCTGATTCACTTCGTGTCGGGTGTGAGTTGCAACGCCGTCATCGCGCCGAACTATTACAGCAAGCGCTACATGAAAGAAGTGATCGATACGGTGATCGAAGATGTGCGGCAGCTGCGCGGCAATTCGGTATTGCTGCGCCATAGCGCCGATTGAGTGGCACAAATTTTTAGCGTATTGACGAGGCGGTATGATGAGCAGCGAAAAGCCGGATGGCGAGCATAATTACGATCAGCAGCTGACGCAGAGCTGGGATGATTTTTGCGATCAATTAAAAGCGGCGGGACGCATTCCCTTTCGCGGGCAGGTACCGCCGTTCGAAGTCGATCGCACCGCGGGGTTTCGATTGCTGGCGCGCAACATCGCGCTCGCATTGCAATTTCAATACGAGAACAATGATCCGCTGCATCCCGAGTTATTGCATTACTTCGATCCGATTCGCAAGCAGGGCGGCGACAACACCGATGCGTTGTATGTCGGCGCACAGATCAACGGCACCGATATTTATCGCATCAGCGGCCAGCGCGGCAGCGCGCTGTATTTTGCCGTCACCACGGTGAATCGCGGCGATACGCCCTGGGGTGGGGGTGTCGTGCAAACCTTATTCGGCGACGAACTCGATGTAGCGGCCGATGGCGGTTTCGACTTATGGATCGGCCCGGAGTCGCGGCGGGCGGAAATGCCGGCGAATAGCAATTGGATCCGCACCGCGCCCGAAACTTTTCGCATCACCTTCCGGCAATTTTTTGCCGATTGGGAAAACGAGCAGCCGATGCGCGCGCGTATCGACCGCATCAGCGGCGACTATCCGCCACCGCAACTATCCGCGCAGCGGTTTACCGAGGGCTTGGCATCGAGCGTGCAGTGGATTCACGACTCGGTGAATTATTGGGCGCGCATGATCGAGTTGTGGAAGGCGCGCCCCAACGAATTTCTCGCCTATCGCCAGCTCGAAAATAATCCGCTCGATTTCACACCGGGCGGCGAGCCGCTGATCTGTTACTGGCAGTTGCCGAAGGACGAAGTATTGATTGTGCGCGTTCGGCCGCCGAACGCGCAGTACTGGGCAGTGGAGTTCGGCAATTACTGGTGGGAGTCGATGGACTATCGTTATCGCCTCAGCAATACCAATTGCCACTACGCACAATTGGAGGACGATGGCGAGTTGATACTAGTCGTGTCGCATGACGATCCCGGCCTGCCTAACTGGCTCGACCCCTCCGGTTTTGCCGAGGGCTACATCACCTTCCGCTGGATTCGCTCCGATCATTATCCGGTGCCGCAGTGCACGCAGATCAAGCGCGAACAATTAGCAGCGACACTTCCGGCGCAGGTTAAGAAAATTACGACTGAGCAGCGTCGCGAGCAAATGGCAGCACGGCGACGCGGGGTTGTCAACCGTTTTGGGGCTTGAGGTTAGTTGTCAGGTTTTAGGTTTTGGATTTTGGGTTTTAGTAGTTGGAATTCGTTGGCAGTGAACGTGAGAGCTCGACGACCGAATGCTTTTTTCAAAACACTGGAAGCCTCCGTGTTTGTGGCGCGGAATGCCAGAGAGCGATGAACTTGAAAGAAGCTAACGGGAAGATGCCCCGATATCGATCCGTACAAAGAAGTTTTGAAAAAAGTCATCGGTCGGCGGACTTAGCACTGGTTGTTGGTTGTGCGGCGAAACCCGTCAGTTTTAAAAGTTGGTGAGAGTTGTATAGATGTCCGAGTTAAAACATCGTTTGATCGAAACCAATGGCATTCGTCTGCACATCGCCGAGCAGGGCAGCGGCCCACTGGTGATTATGTGCCACGGTTTTCCGGGCCTGTGGTATAGCTGGCGCCACCAACTGCCGGCATTGGCGGCGGCCGGTTACCGCGCGGTAGCGATCGATCAACGCGGCTATGGACAGAGCGATCGGCCGCTCGATCCCGCGTTGTACGATATGAATTATGCAATGGGCGACTTACTCGGTCTGCTCGATGCGCTCGGCGAGCGGCAGGCAATTTTTATTGGCCACGATTTCGGCTCGCCGCAGGTATGGAATTTAGCGGTGCGACATCCCGAGCGCGTCGCCGCGGTGATCTCGCTGAGCGTGCCGTACGATTTCGATCTGGCCGGACGCGGCGGCGCCGGCTCAAGTCCACCCATCGATTCGCCCGCCTTCGCGTCGGCGACCACACCGCCCAGCGAAGTATTTGCCGCAGTGGCGCAGCAGCATTTTTTCCATATGCACTACTTTCAAACCATCGGCCCTGCCGAGCAGGAACTTGGCGGCCAGGTACGCCTGTTTTTAACGCGATTGTTCTGGGCCCTGAGCGCGCGCGGCAAGTTGCTCGATTGGCGCAACTATCCGACGGTGGGTACGCAATATCTCGATGTGCTGGCCGATCCGGAAATATCCCTGCCATGGCCGTGGTTCAGCGCTGCCGATATCGATTACTACGTTGCCGAGTACGAGCGCGGCGGCGCGGCGACTGCTTTTATTGGCGGTTTGAATTCGTATCGCGTCGCGGATCGCAATTGGCAGTTGGGCGCGCCGTACGCCGACGCGAAAGTACAACAACCGGCGCTGTTTATCGCCGGACAACAGGATCCGGTCTTGCAATTGATTCGCCCCGATGCCATCGACATTATGAAAAGTAATGTGCCGAATTTGCGCGACTCGGTGATCGTGCCGAATGCCGGTCATTTCGTGCAGCAGGAGCAGCCGCAGACGGTGAACGCGGCGCTGCTGAAATTTCTTGCCACGCTGGTTTAGAAATATCCAGGGATCAGATCCCTTCGATCTGATACGACAATTTAGCGTCTTAGTTTGATGTTAATCATGCAGCGCACTTTAAATTAAATAGCTTTACCTAAAGCCTAAAGCCTAAAGCCTATCGCCATACATCTGTCGCAACAAATCGATTAACGCTGTTGCTAGCTCCTCGCCTTTTTCCTCCTGTACAAAATGTCCGGCGTTTTTTATCTCGCAATGCCGTTGTAGCTCGGCGCCGGGCACGCGCGCGCGAAATACACTTTCCCACGCCTTGGTGGAAGGGTCATTATCGCTGAATGCCGTGACAAACGGGTGCGTGAATTTTTCCAGCGTATTCCAGGCACGGCGATTCTCTTCGATTCCAGCCATCGAAGGCGTAGTCGGAATTAAGCAGGTCAATTGCAGTGCGGCTGCTTTGTAACTGGCATCGGGGAATGGCGCATCGTAGGCGCGCAATATTGCAGCGCCGGGTCGCTCGACGCAGGTGCCGGCGACGATTTCGCTGATCGGTAGATCGTCGGCATTGCGGCAGGTATCGATCCAGTCGACGATTTGCTTGCCCGGCCAATCGGCGACGCCGCGAGGCGCCACTTCGCAATTCGGCAGCAGGGTATTGGTGGCGAATACGGCGTTGAAACGCTGCGGCATTTCACTTAGTACGCGCAAGCCGATGGGGCCTCCCCAGTCCTGGCAGACCAAGGTGATGCGCCGTAAATCGAGCGTTTCGATAAATTGGCACAGCCAATCGACATAGCCCTGATAGCTATAGCAGGAGCGCTGTTTCGGCTTATCCGAGCGGCCGAAGCCGATATGATCGGGGGCGATGACGCGGTAATTGGCGCAGGCTACCGGCGGAATCATCTTGCGATACAGAAACGACCAGGTCGGCTCGCCGTGCAACATCAACACTACCGGAGCATCGCGAGGGCCTTCATCGACGTAATGCATGCGCAACGCGCCGCATTGGACATCGCTTACCTGGCAGTAGTGCGGCGCGAACGGATAATCCGGCAGTGCGGTGAAGCGATCGTCGGGAGTACGGTGGACCAGCGCGGAGTCGATCATGGCGGTAAACTCAAGATTGGTTGTGCGGCTACTGCAGCGATGAGAGGTCGATCGATAACGAATCGGTGTTGAATTTACGGCGCGAAGGCTGACTATTAATCAATGTTGCGGCGAATATTGCAAGTACTTGTGCCGCGCTATAGCAGCCACGGCCTGTAGTTCTCAAAGTTTATCAATGGCTGCAACCGATAGTAGGCCTTAATCGGTTGCGGTAGCTCCAGGCTTTTCGTTAGCGGCGACGGCTTTAAGTTATCGGCTACTTTAGTATAAGGGCCTTCGGGCTTATCGGCCGCCAGCACCTCGTAAGCGGTTTTTAATTGCAGAGCGGTGCCGCTGATATACCAGCGCGAACCCTCGCGCTCGACCCGATAAGCGCCGTACGGCCGCGCCAGCGGCTCGCCGATAAACACGCCTTGCCCTGGCATTAAAACGCTTTTCCAGTAAGCTTCGATCAGCGTTTCGCCGGCAAGATAATGCTGCAGCAGAATCTGCGGATTGGGGAATTTCTGGATAAATGCGCAGGGCTCGACAACGGTGCCGTAACTGCCGGTGACGCCTGCCTCCAGCCAGCGCACTGCACTCATTTGATTGCTGTCGGTCAATTGGCCGCCATACGATGTTAAATGATCGGCGATCGCGCCCGGTATATAGTGGTTGCTGTCGAGTTTCGGTACACTGACAGCACCCGTTATATAGAACATGACGTCTTTGGCATTTTCAAGCGAAGGCGCTTGTTCGATATGCACCGGTAATTGCGCGCCGAACGATTGCTGCACCCCGGGGAACAGCACCTTGCGGACACTGCGAGCGACATCGCTGGTCTCGATTAGATAAGCCGCACCATTTGGTATGCTGCCATCCGCTTCGATGCCGCGTTCGATCAGCGCGAATGCCGATTGCTTGCTGGTGGCAGCTAGCATCATGGTGGGGCGTATACCTAAAATACTAAAAGGTTTCGCGGTGTTGGAGTCGGCATAGCTGCTCGCCGCGGTCAGCTGACAGCCTTCCGCACAATAGCGCACGTCGTAGCCGAAGGTGAACGCAGCGGTGATCGACATACAGCCGACGCGATACGGTGCTGCCCAAGTGAGCGCCAGGGCCTGTACTGCCGGCGGCAGGCGCTCGTCGATCGAGCGTTTAAGGACGGCGAATTCGCCGGCGGACATTTCATTCTTGCCAGGATTGAAGCGAATGTGAACGATATTCGCGGCGGGAATTTTTCTGCGTAGCTGATAGTAGTTGCCGATCGCGATACTGAGTTGATCGTCATCATTGATGATCACGCCGAGCTGCTCGGCCGTTAAGGCATTATTGGGCGGCAGGATGATCGGCTCGCGCTCGACTTCCGCATCTGCAAAGCCGGTCAGCAAAGTTGCCAGCAACAGAGCCGCCAGTACTCTCAGCCCGATTTTGCAGTGAACTCTTCTGGGAATGAGCATGCGCAGATTTCACCGTTCCTGGATGGCTTTCTGGTGCCCGTCGATGCGGGCGGTGGATTGCGTCGAATATCGGCTCGAAAAAAACCAGCGCTTCAGCGTATGAAGCGATTGTTCGATACAAGGTGGATTGAGGCGGACATTAGGGTAGGGATTATCGCTGTCCCATTGGCGCAGCGTCAAGGTTATGGCGTGGATCGATTTTATGATTTTCCTGCTGCATGCGCGGGCATTGTCGAGCCCGGCAGGCTGGTGTTATAGCGGGATAGCGGGAAAAAAGATCCCAACCGCGAACGGTTGGGAAGTCTGATAAGCAGGCGTACTGATAGATAACAAGGGTGCTGACAAACAGCTTTATGATTTGCGACGTGCTACGCCATTCAGGCCTACCAGTGCGGTGCCGAACAGCCATGCTGCGGCCGGTACTGGCACCTCGGACATGCGCACGTTGGTAACAACCAGTTGCAGATCGAGGTAGTTGAAGTCCTGCGGAAAATAAATCCCTTTCAAATCCTCGAACGCGACGTAGAGACCTGAGGAAATTAGGTTGTCGCCTGCATAAGCACTCGAGTAGACGTGGTTCAGCCCATCGATGTTCTGGCTCTTGTCCGAGTAGAATTTTCTACGGAGGTCGGCGACTTTGATGGTGAATACGACGGAGTCGCCGGCGTTGGCAAAACCGAGGTTGAGCGAATCGCCGTACACGGAGGTTTGGTTGTTCAAGCCATACACGCCGGAAGCTACACCGTTCACGGAGATGCTCACGGTATCGGTGTAGTCAGCACCACCTTTACCTGCGAAATAGGCAACGATGTTGCCGGTTTCAATGGCAGAGAATGTATATTCGATGGTGTTTTCGGTTCCTGTGCCGGCATATGGCACAGGAGCGGCGCTGGCGCCGACAGCAGATAAAGATAAAATCGCGGTGGCGAGGGATACGGTGGCTGCACAACGGATGTTTTTGATATTCATGATTTATTGCTCCAGGATTTTCGGGTTGATTTTATGGTGTTTATTAAATAGCTCTTGGTGTTGAATGACAGATACCTACGTTTTGTTGGCCTACCGCATAACGACCGTGCTTTAAAAAGTAATGACTCTGTGTAAAAAAAAATAAAATAAAGTCCTAACAACGCGTGTAAAAAACGCACTGAGTGGATGAGAACACCGATATATTTAGATCCAGTTAAATATTTATTAAGCTTTTATTGGATTTCTGTGCCAACAAGATTTGTTGCGAACACGAAATCGCTAAATTCGTTTTATTAGTGCCATCTCTACCCGAGGCTTACAGTCCTCCGTAACAAAAAAACGGGCCGCACATCCAACATCTGCAGCCCCGCTAAAAACCATACTGATAGGTGAGGTAGGTGATAGAGCACGTAATATGCCAGCGCACGGTATTCGTTCGTGCGGCAAAGTGCAACGTCGTATTTGTTATAAATTTCCAACAAAAACAATCAGATAGGAATATCGATGAGTTTCGGCTTCTCGTCCTAAGGGTAGTCGAGGTAACGGTATTGCGTCAAAAAATTGGTGTGGTGAAAAAATTTTGACGGTTTTTAACAGGGGTTTCGCGGAGTAAACGTATTACGTTTCGTAGCGTTTAAAAATAATAATACTGAAATAAATTTCTGTCAGAGTCAGCTCCGCTTCGCTAATAAAAATTAGTAATGCAACGTCGTAATTAAACGTTGTAATACAAATTTAGCACGAGATGAGTGAAGAGAATTTAAATAAACATTCATCGATTAAGCGTTGTGAATTTTTATTAAATCTGTACAAAACACTCGATCAATTTTTTTCAAAGTTAATTGAAAATTTTTGATCAAATACGGAAATGCCACTCCCGTTGCGAAGCGGGTTCGGAAAGCCACGGGTCTTGCGTCATTTAAATTTGCAAGACGGCCGGGTTGCTACCGTGAAAGCGAGGGCGGCGATGTTCGATCCTGAGCCTGCGCCTTCAATCGACGTTGTTCGAATGATCGGGTCACATCCCGTCGACTTTTTCACTGGCACTATTCTGGAGAACTATCTAATGAAAATTTTGAAAAATATTTTAGCTGTTGCAGTTATCGCTACTTCCGCTCAATCGGCTTTCGCTTATTGGGATACAGGTGTCGACGTCGTTAACAAAGCCGGCGTCAACGACGGAGAAGCTATTCTGACCATCTGGGATGCGACCAATCAGCGTTCGTATTCGCAGGATTTGGGCGTTAAATATTCCGTGCTGTACAGCGGTGCTGCGTTTAACGGTTCGTCTATCAGCCTCGACGCCAGCGCGCTCAGCGTATTCGGCGGAGATTTTTCCAGCGCACAATGGAACATCAGCGCAGCCAATACGCACGTAAAAAACGGCACCGTTAATGCCTACGCTGGCGCCGGTTACATCCTCTCTTACCAAGCCGCACTGCAATTAACGGCGCCTGCCGGTATCACCACCAACGTAAATAGCGTTTGGAATACTTTCGCCGGTTATCAAACCAACTTGGCGATGGGTGACCAGGCGGTTGCCGGCAACCAAGTACGTTCCGGCACGGCTGCAGGTTCCAACGAAACTGGTTACCAATCCATTTGGACCGGCCAGGTCGCGGGCCGCGCATTGCAGGATTGGGATTTTATCGTTGGCGGTCTGAGCACACAAAACTTGTGGTTCACCGGTTACGGTAATGCTGCCGGCACGCTCAGCAGTGTGTTGAATCTGGGCTCCGTGACGTTGAACGTAAACAGCAAAACGTTGGCTTTCAACTCTGCCGCCGCACCGGCCGTACCGGTTCCCGCCGCTGCCTGGTTGATGGGTTCGGCTCTGTTGGGTTTGGGTGGCGTCGGCCGCTCGCGCAAACAGCGCGCCTAATCAAGATCGTTATTTAGCGAGAGGCTGCAGCATACGTGTTGCAGCCCTCCGTCACCTTAATTTGAGGATTTGATTATGTTCAGCAAAATGAAAGTATTGTCGGCCGCGGTAATTGCCGCCGGCTCGATGTTGTCCAGCGGTGCGTTCGCTATTCTGCCGACCGATACCCCGACTTTGGATTTGTGGATTTCCGGCGCTTCCGCGCAGGACGCTCTGCTCGCCGGTTTGGTTCCGTCGCTGTGCGACGACACTCCGCTTACCTACACCGACACCGCTGGTAAAGCCGGCGTCGATTTCTCGGCTTATTTCTGCACCATGTCCAGCGCTAAAGTTCCAGGCCTGGTCGGCACGCAAAAAGTGTTGGTTCACAAGCGTTCGCGCGGCGGTTCCGCTTGGGGCGTAGCACCGGTTGCACTGGCTGGCGTGGCCGGCCAATCGTTGGCCGCGGTTAACGTTTCGCAAATGGAAATCAGCTTCAGTGGCGCCGGCGGCACCGTTACCGGCAACAACTGTAAGTTGGATTCCGGCACGCGTTATGTTTGTAACCCCGCCAACCTGGTCGACAAAATTTCCGATGCTGGCGTTTCCGATGTCGAGCCTACTATGTTTATTGGCTCCAACCTGATTCCGGTCGGCCCGGATTACGGTACTGTAGCTGGCGACGCGGGTACTGTCGCATTGACCTCGTCGCAATTCGCCAAATTGAAAGTTAGCCCGATGTCGGCTGTTACTTTCGGCGTGGTAGTTACCACCGATCTGCGCAACACTCTGCAAAAAGCTCAGGGTAAAAATGTCGGCTCCGACGCCATCGCCGATATGCCTTCGTTGACTTCGACGCAAATTCGTTCGTTGTTCTCCGGCGCTATCTCCGATTGGTCGCAGTTCAACGTATTCGATAGCACCAGCAGCACTTGGAAAACTCTGGATCAGTTGACCAGCAGCACTCTCGCCACCACCGTCGTAAACGTTTGCCGTCGCGATTCCGGTTCGGGCACGCAAGCGCAATTCAACGCCCACTTCCTGCACAATCCATGCGCAGGCAGCGCCGCATTGTTGCCGGCTCCCGATAACTCCTTCACCAGCCGTCATATCGCTTACTTGCCGGCCGGCGCAGCTGCTGGCTTAACCTCCATCGACGCCTTCGATTCGGCTATCAATGATGCGGGCCCCGGCGCTTCGCTGGTGCACGAAGGTTCGGCATCGGGCGACTTGACTGCTTGTCTGCGCGATTTGGAAAATGGCCGTCCGTCGGTTGCTGCCGGCAAGGCTTGGGGTATCGGTATTCAAGGCGTTACCTCGGCTGACCCATCATTCCGTTTCGTCGCTATCGATGGTGTAACCCCGACGTTGAACAACGTGGCTTCGGGCAAATACTTCGATTGGGCGGTAAACTCGATCCAGTATCTGCAAAGCGCGGATGGCGGTGCGCAAGCTGCGGCATTGTCCGGCAACAAAAAGATCATTGTCGATCGCATTATTGCCAATGCCAGCACCCCGACTCTGCTGAACAGCTTGGTTAACAAGGCAAACGCTAATATTGTTGGCCCAACCAAGTTGGGCGCGTTGGCATTGTCGACCAAGGGCTTTATACCGAACACACCGTTCTTGGATACCAACCCGGTATTGCCGATCTCCACCACGGGCATTGCGACCAGCGATTCGGTTAACACCTGTCGCCCCGCTACTCTGGATGGCATCAACGGTGTCAATCAGGAAATCATCAGCGCTGGTTCCAACCTGTAATTTCAGCTCTGACATAGCGATAACGCCCGGTGGTATACCGGGCTACAACAATAAATTAAGGTCGGCTTATGCCGACCTTTTTTATTGTTGGCACTTTTATTTTTGCTCGTGTAACGCAAATGCCGTCGAATTTGTAAGAGATAAGAAAATTTCTTTGTCGGCGTCACTTAAATTTAACTTATTTGTCATGTTCAACGATTACCTTGGCCGGGTCCAGCGCCAATGGATTGTTTAATGCGTCGATTATTTGCTGCATCGATTTTTGCCGCGCGCTCGATTTTTTTCAACACCACCATTCGATCGCAGTTGCGTGCTCGGCTCCATGCCGACGCGCTTGATGGGGAATAATGATTCATGGCTTTTGCCCGGCATAAAAACAACAGTGTACGCGCCGCGCTCGAGCTACTGCATTTAGCACTGGCTATTTGGGCATTGACTACGGTGTTGTCGGTTTTTGCAGAAGATGGCGAGGTAGCGGCAGGCGACAATTCGATCGCTGGCCAAGGTCGGTCTTCGCAGGAAGGCGCGGCCAACGATCCGGCCTCCGAAACTCGTTTCGATATCTGGGAGTATCGCGTCGAAGGCAACACCTTGCTGGAGGCTAAACGTATCGAGGCAGTGGTCTATCCGTCGCTGGGGCCACAGCGTTTGGCCAGCGATGTCAACGAGGCCGCGAGCAATTTGGAGCGCGCATATCGCGACGCCGGCTTCCCCACGATTTATGTCGAAGTGCCCGAGCAGGATGTGAAGGGCGGCGTGGTGACGCTGCGCATCGTCGAGGGCCGTGTCGGCCGCGTGCGCGTCGAGGGTGCGCGCTATTTCACGCCGAGCGGTATTCGCGCCAAGTTGGCTTCGGTGAATCCGGGCGATGTATTGCATGTGCCCACCATGCAGGACGAATTGAATGCGCTCAATGGCCAATCGCCCGATCTAAAAGTCGTGCCGATTTTAAAGCCGGGTAAAACTCCGGGAGCGGTCGATATCGATTTCAAAGTCAACGATAAAAATCCGTTGCACGGATCGCTCGAAGCCAATAACTACAACTCGGCCAATACCTCGGAATCCCGTCTGGCCGCATCGGTGGGTTATGACAATCTCTGGCAGAAACAACACAGTCTGTCGCTGCAATGGCAGGTGGCGCCGCAAAATACCAGCGAGGTAAATGTATTGGCGGCGACCTATATCGCGCCGTGGTTCGATAGTAACAACCGCGTCGCCGTGTATGCGATCGATTCGAAATCCGATGTTGCATCGCTCGGCGATACCGCCGTGATCGGTAACGGCAAGATATACGGTGCACGCTTCGTGATGCCGTTACCGTCGGATCGCGAATACGTACACTCGTTGAGCATGGGTGCGGACTATAAGGATTACAGCGAGATCATTAGGCTCGATCCCGCCAATAAATTAAAAACGCCGATCGATTACGCGGTGTGGTCTCTGCAGTATAACGCCACGCAATTTACCGCCAGCTCGCAGACGCAATGGAGCATCGGCGCCAACTTCGGTATTCGCGGCGTCGGCAACAGCGATAGCGAATTCATCGATAAGCGCAATAAATCCCAAGCGAATTTTGCGTATCTGCGCGGATCGGTCGAAAGGACCGATTTATTCACCGGCGATTGGCAGTTGATTTCCGCGCTGCATGCGCAGCTTGCCGATTCGCCGCTCATTAACAACGAGCAATTCAGCGCCGGCGGCGTGCGCTCGGTGCGCGGCTATTACGAATCGCAGGCGCTGGGCGATAACGGTGCGACGCTCAGTCTGGAGGTGCGCACGCCGAAACTGATCGACGATGTAGAAGCGATCGACGACTTGCGTCTGTTGTCATTTTTCGAGGCAGCTCGTCTGCGCGTGCAGGATGCGCTGCCCGATCAAGTGGATAGCATCGGCTTGGCCGGCGCGGGCATCGGCTTCGAGTTGAAAACCTGGAATAGCCTGGATCTGTCGGTCGATCTGGCGTACGCGCTGAAAAGCAACGGAATTGTCGACAGCGGCGACAAACGGTTTGATGCGGGCATAGTTTGGAAGTTCTAGTTTGTGGATTTTAGTTTGGAAGTTTTGGATTTGAAATTTTAAATCGGAAACTCTCGTTGAATGTTCGGGCGCAATGCAGATTTTTAACGTGAATAATAAGCGGGGCACAGTCGGTATGAGCGACAAAAATTGGCGTCAAAAACCGCTCGCTCGCGCTATAGTCGTGGCGAGTTGCTGGACCCTTTTGCTCACCTCCAGTGCGCCGCTATACGCCGCGCCTCCGGCCAACAATACTCTGCCACAAGCGGCGGCACTCTGGCTCAGTCACGGCAACGCCACGCTCAGCACCACTGGCAATAACATGACCATCGATCAGAGTAGCGCGAAAGCTATTTTGAATTGGAAAAGCTTTAATATCGGTAAGGATGCGAAGGTTCAGTTCAACCAGCCGTCGGTCAACGCCACCGCGCTCAATCTTATCAACGATAGTTCCGCGAGCCAGATATTCGGCCAGCTCGGCGCCAACGGCAATATTTATCTGGTTAATAATAATGGCATTCTGTTTGGCGACGGCGCGCAGGTAAACGTGCATGGTCTGGTGGCATCGACATTAAATATCGATACCAATCTGTTTATTAATTCTTCGCTGCCGGCGGCGATCGCCAGCGGCAAAGCCGCGCTTGAAGGTGGAACCGCGGATAACGCCGCGATTTGGGTAGCTGGGAACGCAAATATCACTACCGACAGTGGCGGCCAGGTATTGATGTTCGCGCCGAATGTGATTAATGCCGGCACTATTTCTACGCCCGATGGGCAAACGATTCTTGCCGCCAGCAAAGATAAAGTCTATTTGACTGCTTCGGATAATAATCCGAGTCTGCGCGGCTTATTGGTCGAAGTCGACACCGGCGGCAATATCGTCAACGTCGGAAAAATAGTTGCCGAGCGCGGCAATATTACGCTGTTGGGTTTGGCGGTTAATCAAAGCGGTTATGTGCGCGCCACCAGTTCGGTCGATGTGAACGGTTCGATACGCTTGATTGCGCGCGATAAAGCCGTGCTGACAACGGACGCCGATGTAGTCAAGCAGAGCCAGCTGGCCGACGATAAGGAGCACATCCCTACTTCGGCGCAAAACGCGGTCGCGACCGAAACCGGTACGGTCACCTTGGGACACGGCTCGTTGACCGAAGTCGCGGCCGACGACAGCGGTAAAACGGCGGCCGATGCGCAGGTACAAAATGCTTCGCGGGTCGATATCATTGCGAAAACGATCGAGCTACAGAATAGCAGTACCATCCGCGCAAAAAGCGGCAAAGTTAATTTAGTAGCGACCACCACGCCGAACAATCTCGCCGACAAATCGCAGGGTAAAACCGACAGCCGCATTTATTTGGGCGCCAACTCGGTCATCGACGTATCCGGCGAAAATGTTGTACTGCCGATGTCGAGCCGGGTCATCGATGTCGAGTTGCGCAGCGATGAGTTAAAAGATGCGCCGCTGCAACGCGACGGCATTTTGCACGGTGCCACGGTTAGAGTCGATATCGATAAAGGCAGCCCGCTTATCTCTGATCTCGGGCCGTCGCTGGCAAAAATTCAACGCGGCGTGAAGGAGCGCATGATCGCCGGCGGCACTATCGATATGGCCTCGCAGGGCGACACGGTGATCGCCGATCAGGCGACTCTCAATATCGCCGGCGGTAGCACGGCATACGCCAGCGGTTTGGAAAATACCACCAAGCTGTTATCCGGCAATCGAATTATCGATATCGGCAGCGCCGATCCCAATCGCAAGTACGATGCCATTTTGGGTAGCTACACCGATGTACATCCAAAGTGGGGAAAAACTTTTTACGGCACCAACAGCTTTTTTACCAAGGGTACTTATCGCGAAGGTTTTACGGTCGGCAGCGCGGGCGGCACACTGAGCATCGATACGCAATCGATGTATGGTTTCGATAGTGCCAATCTGGTGGCCGGCGTCAACAGCGGCATATCGCAGCGCAATGCGCCGAATACGCCGGCGCGCGGCACTGTCGATATTACCGTCGGCCAGGGTGTGGCCATCGACCTCGCGACTGCGCAAAATATCATTATCGACAACGTCGCAACCAGCGCGCTGCTGGCGGCCAAGGATACTTATCGGAATGCCGATGGCAGCCTGCAGCCGCTGAATATTTCCGCCGCGCAATTGAATAATAGCGGCGTCGGTAAATTCACGCTCACCGCAAACGGTACCATCAAACAAACCGCGGCATCCGCCATAGCCTTGCAGCCCGCCGCGCAATTGAGCTTAACCGGCACCGGCGTCGAAATCGACGGCAGCATCGCGACTCCCGGCGGTTCGATTGCGTTAACCGCCGGCGCTCCCGTCTACGATGGCAACGTTACCGTGATCGACCGTTACGATGTGTTGTTGGCGAGCGGCAGCGCGCTGAATACCAGCGGTAACTGGGTCAACTATTTATTGAATGGCGGCAGCGATGGCGCCGGTAAGCCAAGCGCGGTGAATGGCGGCAGTATCAGTGTTTCCGCGCGCAGTAATTTAACGGTGGCGGCCGGCGCGAGCCTGCGCGCCGATGCCGGTGCGCAATTGACCGATACCGGCAAATTGGTTACTGGTAACGGTGGCAGCATTGCGTTGAGCAGCAGCGATATTCAATCGCGGTTGCTGCTCGGTGGCAGCATGTCGGCGTACGGCTTTGCGAACGGCGGTAAGCTCAGTCTCACGGCCAATAGCGTCGAGCTCGGCGTAAAACCCGCGACGCCGACCGATCCCTTTGCATTGTGGCTGGCACCCGATTTCTTTTTGCGCAACGGTTTCAGCGATTACAGTTTGAATGCCACGCAGGGCAATGTGGTCGTGCACGCGGGCGCACCGATTAAATTGCAGCAGCAGAATCTGCAAATCACCGATTTGAAAAATGCGGCGCGGCAGGCCACCAATTCCAACGTGCGCAATTTCAGCGGCGTAGTGACGCTACCGGATTATCTGCGCGCGCCGGTTAATTTAGCGCTGACCACCAAGGCGGATAACGGCGGCGATGTGCGGCTTGAAACCGGCTCAAGTATCGTCGCTGATCCATTGGCAAAAATTAATTTAACCAGCACGCGGAATATTTTTGTCGACGGCTCGATAACCGCGTTGGGCGGTGCCATCGATTTACAAATTTCCAGCGATGGCGCGGCGCGGCAAGCGGATCCGGCGCAAATGATTTGGCTGGGCGCCAATACCCGGATCGACGCGGGTGCGACTAAAGTCGCGACTTACAATGGTGCCGGTCTCGATCTCGGCACGGTGATCGATGCCGGCAGCGTCGATCTATTCGCGAAGCGCGGCGCCATCGTCGCGGCGCCCGGTTCGCAAATTAATGTCGCAGGCGCCAGTTTTAAACGCGATGTGGCCGGTAAAAATGGCGCGGTCAGTCACACCACCGTCAATGCCGCGGCCGGCGCGATCAGCTTTACCGCCGCCAACGGCATCGCCGTATTTGGCGATCTGCACGGCGCCGCGGCGGGCGGCGACGGTATCGGCGGCTCGCTGACCTATGCGCTCGATGCCAACGATCGGAATTTGGTGGTAGCGCCGACTCCAGAGTTCAATCCGCGCGTGGTGGCGGTGACGAATGCGTTGCCGCAGTGGGACGGCACTCTGCAATTTGATACGGCATTGCCGGGCGCTTTCGTGAATCGCGCGCTGGTGAGCACGAATAATGTGCGCAACGGCGGCTTTAGTCAGTTAACGTTAATCGCCAATAACACAGCCAACGGGACCCTCCTAGGCGGTTATGGCAGCATCGATTTTGGCGAAAATAGTCAGCTCAACTTGCGCGATAGTCTGACGCTCGGTGCGAACAATATTAATTTGCACGATCACGATGTTGCAATGACTGCAGGCATCATATCCGTCGGCCAGCAACTGGGCGACGGCGTCGCCGTTACCAACGCGGTTGCGCAGCAAAGTCAGGTCGCGCAAAGCGGCAGCGGCACGCTGACGCTGGCCGCGAAATTTATCGATTTGTTCGGCAATATCAGTATCGGCGATGCGGCGCGCGTGGCGCTGAACAGCGTTGGCGATATTCGGGTGCGCTCGGCGGCCTACGACAATGGTAGTGGCCAAAAGAAATTGCAGCCGTCGACCTTTAGCGTCGCCGGCGATCTGGCGTTGCAGGCCAGTCAGGTGTATGGATCGACCTTGAGCGATTACACCTTTGCGCTGAGCGGCGCTAATAGCACGTTGATTACCAGCAATAGCGGTGCGGCGCGCACGCCCATATTATCGGCGGCGAGCAAGTTAACTCTGTCGGCGCCGAATATCGATATCGGCGGCGCATTGTTGGCGCCGTTAGGTACTATCGCGCTTAACGGCGCGAATAGTGTGAGATTGCGCGACGGTTCGTTGCTCGATGTGTCCGCCAATAATTTATTGATTCCGTTTGGGCGTGTGCAGGGCGGCGATGTTTTATGGTCGTACATGATCGATCCGACTGCTCCTCTTGTAATCCAGACCGCGCCGGAAAAATCCGTCGAAATTAATGCGCCGTCCGTAGCGATGGACAAAGGCGCGCGCATCAACGTCAGCGGCGGCGGCGATATCTACGGCATCGAACAAGTACCGGGACCGGGCGGTTCGCAGGACTTCCTCGATCCGGCGTACTCGAAAGGCGCGTTTGCCGTGGTGCCGTGGCTGAACAGCAGCGTGGCGCCATTCGATTTCGTTGAAATGGCGGGCTTTCAGGTCAATGGCAGCGGGCCGAAGATTGGCGACATCGTTTATCTCGATGGCGCCGCGGGTTTGCCGGCGGGTAATTATGCGGTGTTGCCGGCGCATTACGCCCTGCTGCAGGGCGCTTATCTGGTGACGCCGAAGGCGACCGATTGGCAGCCCGGCCAACGCGCGACGCAGTTGGACGGTACCGCCTGGGTCAGCGGTCGTTATGGACGAGCATTTACCGATAGTTACGATAGTCAGTGGCTGGGCTTTTCGGTGGAACCCGGCTCGGTCGCGCGCACGCGCAGCGAGTACAACGAGACCACCGGCGATGAATTTTTCTCCGGCGTCGATACCAGTGCGCGCGCCGCCGATGCCGGTCGCGTATCGATCTCGGTCACCGATGCGTTGGATTTATTGGGCAGCATTGTCGGTGCGGCCGCGCAAAATGGCCGCAAGGCGCAGCTCGATATCATCGCCAATGAAATTGAAGTGGTAAATACGCACGATGCCAACAGCAGCGCGGTGCAATTGAATGTCGCGGGACTGAATGGTCTCGGCGTCGATAGCATCCTGCTCGGCGGGCGACGCAGCGGCAACGGCAGCGAAGCCGATATCGCCGTCGGCGCCAACAATGTAACGATACGTTCCGGTGCGACGCTGGAAGTGCCGGATATCCTGCTGGTGGCGCACGACAATATCACTCTGCAACAGGGTTCGGCGATCGCTGCTACCGGCAGCTCCACCGCCAATACGCAGTTGTTTCATATCGATGGCGATGGTGCATTCCTGCGCGCTTCATCGGCCGCGCAAACCGATGTCATGAGAACCAATACCAGTGTCCCGGCATCGACGGGCGTGTTGACCATCGCAGCCGGCGCCAGCGTCAATGCCGATCAGTCGGTGTTGCTCGATGCGACGCGCGACATGGTGCTCGATGGCAATATCGGTTTGAAATCGCGTAGCGATGGTGTAGTCACTTCGCTCAATTTGACGGCGAACCGTATCAGTCTCGGCGACGGCAGCAACGCCGCGGTCGACGGCGTAAAATTCAGTAACGCTAAGTTAAACAGCTTCAACGCGCAGGCGTTGCGCTTGAGCAGCCGTAGCGGCATCGATTTCTACGGCGATGTGCTGCTCGATAATCAGCGCGTCGAATTGAATACCGGCGCGCTGCGCAATATGCAAGGCGGCGTCGTGCAATTGCGCGCCGCCGATACCTTGCAACTCGCCAACACGATCGACGCCAGCGATAACGACAACGATCTAAGCGGCGGCAAATTAGTGCTGGCCGCCAAAAATATCGAGCTTGGCAATAATCGCGATACGTTCGGCACCGTTAAGACCGGCGACATTACGCCGCAAAAAATGGACTTGTTCGGTTTCGCGCAGACCGATGTGGGGATGGTTGGCACAACGGCGCAATTGCAGGGGCAGGGTAATTTCACGCTGACCAGCGGCGGCGACATTAATGTGGTCGCCGATCGCATTGGCGGTAATAGCGGTTCGCAAACGGCAATTACGGCCAGCGACACCGGTACGGTTAATTTAATTGCAGCGCACGCGCCGGTCGATACCAGCGTTAAAAGCGTCGATGAAATTGCCGCGCAGTTGGGCGCCAAGTTGACGATCGTCGGCGGCAAGGTGACGCAGGGCACGCATATCGATTTGCCGAGCGGTGTGTTGACGCTGACCGCTAAGGGTGCCGGAGCCGACGATAACGTCAGCCTGTTGGCCGGTTCGGTCACGGATGTGAGCGGCCGCAGCATTAAATTCCCGCAGGGGTCGGTGGTGAGCAGCGATGGCGGCGAGGTGCATTTGCTTGCCGGCGCCGGCAATGTGGTCGGCGCTGCCGGTGCGAAAGTTGTGCTGGGCGGCAGCGGCGATTTCGATGCGGCCACGTTGACTCCCACCGATAGCAACAATAAAACCCGCGTTACGCTCGGCGGCAACTCGGGCCTGCTCGATATCGTCGCCAAAGGCCAAGCCCTGTGGCAGGCAGGGATTCAAGCGCTGGCGGCTAGCGAACGGAAAGGCGGCAGCTTGCAACTCGATGTCGGCAGTTTCAGCGCCGGCGATTTCGGCGGGTGGCTGCAGCGCATTGCCGATGGCGCCATCGACCAGCGCATCAATATCCGCAGTCGCAGCGGCGATCTTACCATCGATAAAAATATACGCGCCGCGGATGTGACCGTCAGTGCCGATGCCGGTAATGTAAATCTTGCGGCGAATATCGATGCCAGCGGTGCCGACGGCGGCCACGTCGCATTGTGGGGCGGCAATAATTTAACGCTCGAGAGCGGCGCACGCATCGGCGCTTTCGCGACTGCGGCCGGCGGTCGCGGCGGTAAGGTTGAATTAGGCGCGCGCGATGGCGTGTTAACGCTGGGAGCTGCTAGCGCGATCAATGTTGCTGGGCAAGCCGGTGCTGCAGGGCAGGATGCCGGCAGCAACGGCCAAGTATTGTTGCGCGCCGCACGCAACACGAGCAATGACGATGTCGCCTTCGTCGATCAGGGTGTAACGATCGGCGGTGCGGACCGCATCCAATTGGAAGCATTCAAAAGTTACGACGCCAGCGCCGACGGCTTAGTGAGCTCGGTGATCGGCGGCGCGTTATCCGATGCGCAGGTTTTTGCGGGCGATCAAGCGGCGATTAAAAGCCGCATAGGCGGTATTGCCGCGAACAGCAATTTTCATCTCTTATCGGGCATAGATATTTGGAGTAATGGCGATTTAACGCTGAACGGTAGCGCGACGGATTTGAGCGGCAAGCATTTCGGCGGCGAGCCCGGTGTGTTGACCTTGCGCGCGGCCAATAACCTCTCGATCGAAGCCGATCTGAAGGACGGCACCCAGACCAACAATAATTCGTTGAAAGCCGCGGCGAAAGTATTTCTGCTGCCGGATTATTCCTGGAATTATCGGCTCGTAGCCGGTGCCGATACCACGGCGGCGGATCCGAATCGCGTTACCGGCAGCGGCGATCTACTGGTGAAAAATGGCGCCGACATCGTGACCGGCGCGGGCAGCATCGCGCTACATGCCGGCGGTAATATCGATGTGCAGCAAGCAGACTCATTGATCGCCAGCTTGGGGCGTTCGCTGTATACGACTTATACGAAATACAACAATCCCCGCACCAACGAAAGTATGCCCGACACCGGCAGTATCGATCCGTATTATCTGCAATCGAAGAATACGCGTTTGCCGATGTATCCGCAGGATGGCGGCGATGTCGATATAGCGGCCAATGGCAATGTGAAATTTGCCGCCAGCACCTCCTTCTTTTCGAGTTGGATCGATCGCATCGCCGGCAATAAACAAGAGCTTGGCTTCGGCGCGATTCCGGTCAAAACATTCGATATCACCACTTGGGGCGTGCTGCTGGATTTCTTGAAGCAAGGCACGGTAGCGCTCGGCGGCGGCAACATTGCGGTAAATGCCGGCGGCAATGTCGTCAATCTGAATGCAGCGGCGCCGACCACGGCAAAACAAATCGGTACGACTTCTAATATTGTGCAAATAATCGGCGGCGGCGATATTCGCGTCGCGGCTGGCGGGGATGTGTTGTCGCCGCGACTCTACGCCGATCGCGGCGCAATCGATGTGCAGGCAGGCGGACGTATAGGCGCGGTAAATGTAGTACCGCTCGATTCCAACAGTTTAACGCCGGAAGACTTAAATGCGGTGTTGGTGATCGCCGATACGCAGGTCAATTTGCGCGCCACCGGCGATATCGATATCGACTCGGTCTTAAATAGTACCGCCATGCCCATCTCGACTAATGAGGCATTGACCGCCAAAATCTTGGATAACAATTTTTTCAGTTATTCTGATGCCGCTGCGTTATCCGTCACCAGCACGGTCGGCGACGTTGTATTCAGCAACGCCACGACGCATATGGCCAGTGTATTTAGAGGCGGCTGGGCGCGCTACAGCACCGACAATAACTCGGGTGCCGTTTTTGCGATTTATCCGGGGCAGTTGTCGGCGACCGCGTTGAATAGCAATGTGCGTATCGATGGCGACATGACGTTATTTCCGTCGCCGCAGGGCCAGTTAGTTTTACTCGCCGGCAATAATATCGGTATAACCGAAAGTACCAGTCCGGCAACCATTAAGGTCAATCTCTCCGATACCGATCCTAACGGCTTACCTTCGCTGTACAAACCGGCAGCGATGCTAACCGACAGCACTAACGACAATCCCATAGCGCGATTGCTTGGCAGAATAAACCGCCCGAACAATGCCAATTTAAATGCGGCCGTACCGCTGCATGTAAACGACAATCAGCCGGCGGTTATCGCCGCGCGCGACGGCGATATCGGTGTCGACGGCAATTTGATATTTGAGTTGGCTAAGCCGGTGCGCGCGTATGCCGGACGCGATATCAAAAATATCACGTTTGCGGTCGAGCATAGCAATGCCAGCCAGATCAGCGAAATTATCGCCGGCCGCGATATTCTGTTTCCGTTGCAGGTCGACGCCGAGCACGGCACTTTCGCCCAGGCCACCGATCATTTCATCCGCGTCGACGGCCCCGGTCGCCTCGATGTAATCGCCGGCCGCGATGTCGATCTCGGCGCTTCGGCGGGTATCGACGCGGCGGGCAATACCAATAATCCGGCGCTGCCTAACCAAGGTGCCAGCGTCAATGTACTGGCCGGCATCAACGGTCCCAACGCGCTCTCCGATCCGGTTTTATACAGCCAGTTCGCCGATCGCTATTTGAGTGGCGGCAGCGGATTGACCGGCACCTATATCGATTGGTTTACGAACACCGGCTTGAGCGTTTTCAGTGCGGATAAGACCAGCATTACGGTTGCGAATTTAGTCAGCGTGTTTACCGGTAAAAAATATGCCGACAATAATGCCGCGCTGACGGATTTTCGCGCTCTGCCGGTATTGACGCAGCAGGCCATCAGTTTATCGGCCTATGAAACCTTCAGCGGTGCGCAAAACTATGCCGCGCCGCTAATCAGCTTCGTTAGTCTGGAGAGATTTGGCGGCGATCTAACCGCCGCGGTGCAAGCCGCTACCGGACATAGTTACGCCAGCAATGCGCAGGCCGCCGCAGCGCTGGCCTTGCTACCGGCAACCCAGCAACAGCAAATTGCGCGCAGTGCGTTGGATGCGGCGTCGACTACCGTGCGCCGCGAATTGCTGTTGAGCGTATACAGTTCCGAAGTGCGCGCCGGCGGGGTTCAGCAAGCGAACGCCGAGGCTGCGCAACAAATACTGGCGCCCGACGAGGGTTACGGACGGGCGTACGCGGCGATTAGTCAGATGTTCCCCGGCAAGTCGTGGCAAGGCGATATCAATCTGGCGCTGAGCGTGGTGCGCACGGTCGGCGACGGCGACATCAACGTGATGGCGCCGGGCGGCGAAGTCAATGTCGGTCTGCCGAATAAAATCGCCGGCTTCAATAAAGAGCCTAAGGATCTCGGCATCATCGCCAACGGCTACGGCGAAATTAACGGTATCGCCAGCGGCAGTTTCAATATCAATCAATCGCGGGTTTTCTCGCTCGGCAACGGCGACATCATGCTGTGGTCGTCGCTCGGCGATGTCGATGCCGGTAAGGGAGCAAAAACCGCGCTGAGCGTCGAGCCGCCGAAGGTGGTATTCAACAGCGATGGCTCGTCGAAGCTGGTGTACCCGACCGCGGTCGCCGGTAGCGGTATTCAGGCGGGCGGACCGAACAATAACGTCGCCGATCGCGGCGCCTTGCTGCTCGAGGACGATGCGGCTGTGCCGGTCGGCAGCGATACGCGCAGCGCGCGTCTGCGCTATCTGAAAAGTCTATCGAAAGGCAACGTGTACTTATTTGCGCCGAAAGGCGCCATCAACGCCGGCGATGCCGGTATTTCGGTGGCGGGCAACTTATTGATCGCCGCGCAACAAGTTATAGGCGCCAACAATATCAGCGTCGGCGGCGTATCGATCGGCGTACCTACTTCCACCAGTATTTCCGCCGGCACTTTAAGTTTGGGCGATGTGGCATCTTCCGCCACCGAATCCGCGACCAACTCGATGAACGATGCTATCAAACAGACCGCGGCCGCATTGAGCGAGGGTGGGGTTGCGTTTGTGACGGTCGATATCATCGGTGTCGGCAAGTGAAAATTGTCATCTAAATAACTACAAGCCTGCATCTAAGTTGATGCAGGTTGAGAATCGTTTTTTGCAGACGGGTGAAAACAATGCGTAAGTTTATTTTAGCGATATTTCTACTGTTGCCGTGTCTGGCTCACGCCTGGTGGAACGATAAGTGGCCGAATCGGTTACCGATAACCGTGGACACTTCCGCCGCTGGTGCTGGCGTCAGTGAAAACAATAGCGATGTCACCGTATTGGTTAAGTTGCATGCCGGCAATTTCCAGGATTTCTTTTCGCTGAAAGAAGATTTATCCGATCTGCGCTTTATCGGCGACGACGACAAAACGCCGCTGAAATTTCACGTGGAAAATTTCGATCTGGTCAATCAGCTTCTCTATGTATGGGTGAAGTTGCCGCAGGTGGCCGGCGGCATCAACACCGGTCGCCTGTGGATGTATTACGGCAACGCCGAAGCGGTCGCCGCGCAAGACAGCGGCGACAGTTACGATGCCAATACCGCGTTGGTCTACCACTTCAAGGCTGGCGAAAAAATACCGCAGGATGCCGGTGTCAACGCCAATCATGCGGCCGCGGCAACGGCGGCCATTGTGCCGTCCGCGATTGCATCGGGTTTGAAATTCGAGAGCGGCAATTCGGTAGCGATCGACGACAAACCTTCGCTGGCGATAACGGCGGCACAGGGCGGAACGATCAGCTTTTGGTTGAAGCCGGCCAACCTGCAGGGCGATGCGTGGTTGCTGCACCGCAGCGGCGCCGGTGGCGAACTGGTGATCGGACTCGAGCAGAATAATCTATACGCGCGTTTGAAGTTGGCTAATGGCCGCCTGGTGGAAACCAATAAATCGCCGAGCATTCGCGCCGATGTATGGCAGTACGTCACCACTATTATTGCGCCGAATAAATTGACGCTGCTGGTCGATGGTAAAGAGATTGCGACAGCTCCCGCGCAATTGCAGAACTTTGGCGGAGCGATAGCGCTCGGCAACGGTTTGCAGGGCGGTCATCCGTTTGTCGGCGAGCTCGACGAGTTTCGCATCGACACGGTGGCGCGCAGCAACGGTTGGGTGGCGCTCGCCGTCGACAATCAGGGCATCGCGAATAAATTATTGAAAATTCAGCAGGCCGAACAGTTGGGCGCTGGCGGAAAATCGTCCGGCTTCTGGTCGGTGATCGTCGGCAGCCAGGATAATGTCGGCTGGGTGATTTTATCGTTGTTGATGGTCATGGCGGTAATCAGCTGGGTGGTAATGGGCGGCAAATCGATTTACGTCGGTCGCGTGCAGAAGGACAACAAGCGCTTTCTGGACCAATACCGCGAACTCGGCGATAGCGACCCGGCGCAGTTGGATCGCGAGGATTCGACCGAAGATAAAAGTCTTGAGCAATCGCCAATCACGCAAGCTCTATTTGGTAAGCACGATCACTTCCAAAGCTCGCCGATCTATCGCATCTATCATCGCGCGATCAAGGAAACGCAATCGCGTCTGGGCAACTCGGTCGGCGCGCGCGCCGCGGGTCTATCGAGCGCGGCGATCGCCTCGATTCGCGCGACTCTCGATACGCAAATGGTGATTGAAATGCAGCGCCTCAATTCGCAGATGGTGTTGCTGACGATCGCGGTTGCCGGCGGTCCGTTCATCGGTCTGTTCGGCACCGTGGTCGGCGTCATGATCGTGTTTGCGGCGATTGCGGCTTCGGGCGACGTCAATATCAATGCGATCGCTCCCGGCGTAGCGGCGGCTCTCGCGGCTACCGTAATGGGGCTGCTGGTCGCGATTCCTTCGCTGTTTGGGTACAACTACCTGATGTCGAAAATAAAAGCCGCGACCGCGGATATGCGCGTATTTGCCGACGAATTCGTCACGCGTCTAGCCGAGTACTATGGCAAATAGTAGTTGGATTTTGGTAGTTGGTTAAGACAACCAACTACTGACAGCTAACTACCAACTACTAAAAGCGAGAGCCTTCAATGAACGTGTCCGATGACGACAAAGTTTTCGATGATATCAATGTCACGCCAATGCTCGATCTGGCGTATGTACTGTTGATCATCTTCATTATTTTAACCACGGCGACGGTGCAGGGCATCAAGGTCAATTTACCCAAGGCCAGCAATGCACCCAGCTTGAATAAGCCGCAGACCAAGGCGGTGACGGTAACGCCGGATGGCAGCATTTATCTCGATGCCTATCCGGTCAGTCTCGATCAATTGGAATCGCTGTTGCGGCAGTACAAAGCGGTAAATCCCGAGTTGCCGGTAGTCGTTAAAGCCGATTCGCAAGTGCAGTATCAACGCGTGGTCGACGTGCTCGATGTATTGGGGCGCGTGGAAATTACGCAACTGGGTTTGGTGACGCAAAAAGTTGCGAAGTGATTCGCAGCGAGAATAAGTTTTTTCGTCACTGTTCTGTCATCTATTTGTTAAATAATTGTCGGACACTTTGTCCTCATGCCAAAGCCATGGTTAAAGTTTTTACCCGCCGCCGCGATCGTTATTTTGATCGCGATTGCGCTCGTTGTCGGTTTGTATCTGAAGAAATTGTTTCATACGGACGAACCGCAACAAAAAAAGATGGTGCAGCAAATTACCGTGCTGAATCCGCCGCCGCCGCCTCCGCCGCCGCCTCCAAAAGAGGAAATCAAGGAGCCGGAGGTTAAAGAGGAGCCGATCAAGAAAGAGACCGAAGCGCCGCCGAAGGATACGCCCGAGGAGGCGGCGGCGCCCGAGGCCGCGGCCGGAGCGGCAACCGGCAACGATAGTTTCGGGTTGGGGAAAAATACCGGACGCGCCTGGGGCGGCGGCACCGGCGGCGCTTACGAGCAGAGCGTGCGCCAGGAGATCAACGAATTTATTTTGGAAAACGCCCGGCTGAAGCACATGGATTATGTCGTGATGCTGACGTTAAAGATCGGCGATGGCGGCGAGTTCGAGCAGTTCGATGTGGAGATGGTAAGCGGCGATAAACAGGCCGCCGATATCATTCGAAAAATATTGACCGATAAACGCAAGTTGGCGAAGCCGCGGCCATTGGAAGCGGCCAGCATTGTAAAACTAAGAATTAAATCCGTTTTATAAACAGCCATTAAAGCAATATTTTAAAATTACGAGAGCGATGATGAATCACCGATTGAGAGCTGCTGTGTTGATTGCTTTAGTGGGGGCGACACAGGTGGGACGCGCGGAGGATGCGGCGCTGGGCGAAGTCACAGCGCAAGACCTGCTGAAATTATTGGTCGATGAAGGCGTGATCGACAAGGCTAAATTAAAGGCACTTACCGAAAAAATTAAAGAGAGTAAGCGCACAGTCGCCGGCGCGGCGGTCGAAAGCGTCGGTGCCGAGCAGCGCGATGCGAAGCCGGTAGCCGAGGCGCAGGTAGTGCGCGTGCCCTATGTGCCGCAATATATTAAAGACGAAATTCGCGATCAGGTCCGCATCGGTTTAAAAGAGGACGTTTCGCGCGATGTGCTCGCACAGGCCAAAACCGAGCGTTGGGGTTTGCCGGGCGCGCTGCCGGAGTGGATCAATCGCATTAAGTTCTCCGGCGATATGCGTTTGCGCGAAGAATCGACATTTTATGCGAGCGGTAATCAGCAGGACGCTTACTTCAACATCCCATACGTTAACAGCAAGGGCGGGTTTGCCGGCAACTCTCCCGATTTGTTCTTGAATACCACCGAGGATCGCAATCGTCTGCGCTCGCGTTTTCGTCTCGGGGTCAATGCCAAGGTTAACGACGAATTTACCGCCGGCGCGCGGCTGGTCACGGGCAATCAAAACGATCCAGTCAGTACCAACCAAACCATGGGTACCTACGAGCAGAAGTGGCAGAGCACCTTCGATCTGGCCTATCTGAAATACAGCAATTTATCGAAAAGTTTTACGTTTAGCGGCGGCCGTATCGAGAATCCGTTTTTCAGTACCGATCTGGTGTGGGACACCGATTTAACGTTCGAGGGCGTCGCCGCCAGTTGGTGGATGTTGCGCTCCGACAATATGGACGAAGAGTTCCGCTCGTTCGATCCATTTATTACCTTTGGTGCGTTTCCACTGCAGGAAATCGAGCGCACCTCGAAAGATAAATGGCTGTTCGCGACTCAGGCCGGCTTCCAATACGACACGGCCAATCAAAGTAAATTCACGCTGGCGGCAGCCTATTACAATTACGATCATATCGTCGGCAAAATGAATGCGCTCGACGATACTTCGCTGGATTACACCGCGCCGCAAACCCTGCAAAAGGGCAACACATTATTCAATATCCGCAACGATTTGGATCCCGGCTCGGGCAACGCATTATTTGCGCATGCCGCGGACTATAAGCTGGTCGATATTTTTGCCGAGTACGATATCGCTAACTTTGCGCCTGTGCATGTGCTGGTTAGCGGGGATTACGTAAAAAATGTCGGTTATGACAAGAAAGCGGTCGAGGATCGAATCAACGGCGATAGCGGTACCGATATTACTGTCGATGCTCGCACTAAGGGCTATCAGGCCAGGGTGGCGGTCGGCTGGCCGGTCATCAGCAAGGCGCGCGATTGGCAGGTTTCGTTTGTCTATCGCTACCTAGAGCGCGATGCAGTGCTGGCAGAGTTCACCGATTCCGATTTCCACGGCGGCGGCACCGATGCGAAAGGTTACATTTTAAAGTTCGATTACGGCATCGCCGACAATACCTGGCTGTCGCTGCGCTGGTTGAGCTCGAACGAAATCGATGGCAACAACTACCCAGAGTACGTGTATGGCACCGGTAAGCTCGGCATCGATATGCTGCAACTCGATCTCAACGCGAAGTTTTAAGGGGCGCCATGTCGAATCGATATTCTTTGCTCGGCGCCGGATTGATGGTATTCGCGGCTAACTTGCTGGTCGTCGACGGTGCGTTGGCACAGCAGGACGCCAACGCGCAAAAAAATGCGCTGGCGAAAGCGCAATTTATGCTGCGCCAGGCCACCAGCGAAAAAGCGGACTTGCAACAACAACTCGATACGCTGAAGCAACAGGTCGACAAAGCGACGAAGGAGCTTAGCGACGCCAAGAACAGCTCCGCCGAGAGTCAGCGCAAAGCCGAGGAAAAATTCAGCGGCACGATCGAGCAGTGGAAACAGCACGATGCTAAAAGCAACGAGCAATTGACGGCGTTGCGCGCGCAGCTCAAGGAGCAAAGCGAACAGCGCACTCGCCTGGAGGTTGCGCTGAAGGTGCAAACGGATAACTTCGCGCTGTGCTACGGCAACAATAAACAGCTATTCGATCTCAACCGCGAATTATTGACGCGCTATCAACAGAAAGGCGTGCTCGATGCAGTCAAACAGCGAGAGCCGTTTACCGGGCTTAAAGAAGTGGAAGTTGAAAACTTGGTGCAGGACTACCGCTATCGCAACGACGATTTAAAGGTAAGCGCCCCTAATGACGAGCCAGTCGCGCCGACAACTAAGACCGAGTAGCCCTGCTGTCGAGAGTAGGGTTATCGACAAAAGCGCGCAGCCAACTGTGGACAAGGATCTTGGATATGGCCATTAAGAAGAATATTTCTGTCCGGCTCGGTGTGGCCGATCTACGCCGCGTTAAAGAGATTGCACTGCGTTTGGATGTTAAGGAATCGGAGATTTTTCGCTACGCGGTCAAAGCGCTGTCGACGCGGTTGATGCCGTTGTTGAATCGACAATTGAGCGGCGTACCGATGCTGGTGGCGTTGTTGGAAAGCGGCGAAGAGATGCTGAGCTATTTCGAGTTCGACGTGCCGCACCTGGAGCGTTTGATCAACGGCAATGTCGGCGAGGAGCGCGCGGTGGCGCACGAAGATATCGAGATGCTGGCGATCGGTATTATCAACCCCGATTATCTGGCCACTCGCATCGCCGAAAAGCTCGCCGCCAATATCGAGCCGGCCATGGCATTCGATGCGCTACGGAATTATCTGTTTCAGAAATATCAGGTGCGCGCTTATCTGGCGAATCCGGCTGCGAGTATTACCGTTGCGCCGCCGGTAATGCTCAGCGGCGCTGTCGAAGCCCCGGTCAGTTAACGCGGCTAATCCGCACTAACCAATCCAATACGTTAACCAACACCTAATATCCAACACCCAACAACTATTTATTTCCCGGCTATTTGTTTCCAGGCTATTTGTTCCCCGGATAGTTTTTCAGCGGAATAAACGGGTGAAAAGCCAGCTCGATGCCTTCCTCGATATTGCCTTCGCTATCCAGCACGTGCTTGCGCCGCACAAACGTCGCCTCGTTTTTGGTGTCGATCGCTTGCAGCGTATCGAGCCCGGCATGGCTGGTGAACAATCCTTCCATATTGGTCGAATAAATCGTGATCACCAGGCTCGCTACTTTAATCGACTGACTCCAGTTGAAGCTGGTCGGCACGCCGTCGGCACCGGCCGAGACCATGCCCGGCTTGCGGCTGACACCGTCCCAGCGCGCCAGGTGATCCATGCCGACATCGTGCGCGGCATCGCGCTCGATAACGTCGGTGAAAACAATCGCATCGATGTCGGTACTATCGTGCAAAGTCTTGGCCGTAGTCAGCATCACCGCGCGCCAAGTGGTGGGGTCGACGCGGCCGGTGGTCGGGTCGTACATATCGCCGTACGTGCGAATCGCCTGATTCCAGGCGTTCTCGAAAACATAGCTCGGCGCGATTTGATAACCGTGCTTCTCCAGATAAACCTTTATCATCTCGTCGACGCGGCCCGCCGCTTTCTGTAAATAGAAGCGCGTCGGTTCGCCACTGACATTGGCGGTGGCGATCACTAGTTTTTTGGGAGGCTTCTGCTGCAATAGCGGCTTATTGATCTCGAATGGATAAACCGTGGGGTTGTAAGTGCTGGTGCTGCTGCACGCCGCGAATACGACGACAGTCAGGTAAAGGGCGGCGCGGCTTAGCGAGCGAAATGGAGAAAGCAGTACAGGGCTGAGCAAGGTGTGTAACATTAACAAGGGTTCCAATGCCGTGGGCCAAATGCCGAGGGTCGTGTCGCGGCACATTCTAACGCCGGGTCGGCTGGCTGAGAAGGGACATGCAGACAGAAGCAGCATTACCGTTGCATTACACGCAACATGGCGCCGCTGGCGAATGGGTGTTGTTATTACACGGCCTGTTCGGCTCGGGCGACAATCTCGGTGCGCTGGCCAAAGTGCTGGCAGCGGAGTTTCGCGTATTAACGATCGATTTGCGCAATCACGGCCGCTCGCCGCATAGCTCGATCATGAATCAGGCGGCGATGGCCGCCGATATCGTCGCGCTGCAGGACAAGCTGGGCATCGCCAACGCTCATCTGGTCGGCCATTCGCTGGGCGGCAAGGTGGCGATGCAACTGGCGCTGAATAATGCCGAGCGGGTAGGGCGTCTTGTGGTCGCCGATATTGCACCGGTCGATTACGCGCCGCATCATCAAGATATTTTTGCCGGCTTACAGGCGATCGATCTCGCCGGTTTACGGCAGCGCGGCGATGCCGATGCGCCGCTGGCGCAATTCGTCGCCGAGTTGCCGGTCCGGCAATTTTTGTTAAAGAGTCTGTATCGCGACGAGGCCGGTTTTCACTGGCGTTTTAATTTACCGATATTGCTGGCCAGCTACCAAGAGTTGTTAGCTGCGCCATCCGGTACGCCATTTCGTGGGCCGACATTATTCATCAAAGGCGAGTTGTCGAATTATATTGTCCCCGAGTACGAAACAAAAACGCGCGAATTATTTCCGAATTTCACTTTCAAAATGATCGCCGGCACCGGCCATTGGTTACACGGCGAGAAACCGCTGGTGTTTAATAAACTGGTGCAGCAGTTCCTGACGAGTTAGCGGCTGCCAGCCTCCGGGAAAAAACCTTTCCGTGCCACGGGAGCGGTAAGGGGAATTATTTTCTGGGCAGGTCTTTGGTTAAATCGAGCTTATCGAATCGTCATTCGTGGGTTTGTCGAGTTCAGTTAACCGTCCGGCGATGAGTTGTAGCGACTCTGCCTCCGCTGCCCAAAAATAACACCCCTTACCACTCTGTCACGACCGAGTCAGATTCACCTGCAACAGGAAAACACCTCTTTTATTTTTTTATGCCCATTAGCACCACTGTTGCATATTCGATGGAGCTAAACGTGACAGCGCGTCGGCCGATTGCTCTTTTCAGAACATTGGATACGCACTGGTGTAATACGCTGTTACAACATAGCCCGCCCAATTAGAAAGAATCCAACGGGAAGGCTACACCGAAGTTGTTGTTCCAAAGAAGTTCTGAAAAGAGTAATGGTCGACGTGCCTAACCCCCAAACTAAATTTCGTTAATATAAAAATCGCAGGCAAAAAAAACCGAAAACCCTCTTGCGAAGATTTTCGGCGCCCCAATCCGGGGTATACGACTTAAGACCTGACTTGCGAACTACTACTGGCTGTTGCGGCCAAAATTACTTCGCGACACTCCAGCGCTGAAACGCTCGAACGCGCTTTTTCAACAAAACTTATTTACCCTGCGCCCTAAAGAAGGGGATCACGTATTTACCGATATTGCGAATCGTATCGAGCTGCGCCCATTGCGGCACCGAGCCCATCTGGCAAATAAACAGAATTTCATCGGCGCCGGCTTCGATCAAGCGGCCGACATAATTGCGGCAATCCTCGACCGAACCGTAAGCGTGGTTCGGATTTAGCAGGGCCATACCGGGATCGCTGAAATCGACGGTGACCTTTTCCGATGCGAAACTGGTTTCGATCGTCTCGTTGTGCGTAGTCTGCATGATCAACTTGCCGCTGCCATCGCGCGTGATCAAATTATCGTCCTGCCATTTGGTCGGATCGGGTTTCGGACCGCCGGTGTACCAATGCGCCAACGACTCCATGAAATAGCGCTGACCTTTGATACCGATATTGCGCGCCTTGGCATCGTCGTCGAGCACGATGGTCGGGCACAGCGCGGCCAAATGTTGGGTCGGGCGGAAGCCGACCTGATCCTCGGGTTTGCGATTGGCCCACGCCTCGCGATACACGGCATTTTTCTTCGCGACATCTTCCGGGCCGCCGAAGCCCAATACTAAGCAACCCATGCCGCGCGAACCGGCGCGCACCAGCGTCTCGGTATTGGTGACGGCGAGATACAGCGGCGGATGCGGATCTTGATACGGTTTCGGATGGATCGGACGACGCGGAATCTTCACGTATTTGCCGTCGTGCTCGATTTCGTCCTGCGTCATGATCTTCGGAATCAGATACATCGCCTCATCGATCATCGGTTGCAGCTCCGCCAGATCGTAACCGAAGCTGCCGGCCTCCTGCTGCGTGCCGCCCTTGCCCATGCCGAAATGCACGCGGCCCTTCGATAACAAATCGAGCGTGGCGACGCGCTCGGCGACTTTGATCGGATGGTTCATCGCCGGCGGCAGACATACCACGCCGTGGCCGATGCCGATACGAGTGGTCTTGCCGGCGATGAACGCCAAAAAGGTTTCCGGCGCGCTCATATGCGCGTAGTTGGAGAGAGCGGTATGTTCGACGGCCCATACGGTATCGAAGCCCATCTGCTCGGCCAGCATCACCTGTTCGACGCAGTCGTCGAAAATCTGGCGGTCGCCGGCGCGCGAGCTATCGGTGGTCTGCGCTTCGTAAATCAGGGAGAATTTCATCGTCTATCGTTCCTCTATTTATACCGGATCAGCAAATCGTTAACTTGCCGCCCTTATGAGGCCGGGGGCAGGCGCGCTCCTGTAAAGATGATCTCCGCGCTGCTGGCGCTCCCGCCATGGAATGGACGGCAAGTTGTCGAGGCCTCAGTATGGTAGGCGGGCGGCGGGCCAGCATCGTCAATTTTAGGTAGCCGGTTTTTGCTGCGGTGGGGGGTGTGATACGCTGCGGCGCGTTCGCCGATGGGGACTCTAGCTACAGGGAACACTGGCGCTACTGGGAACACTGGTTCGATGCAAACGATGGACATCACGCAATACAGCGCACTACTCGACGAGCTCTACGAGGGACCGTTCGAGCCGTATCCGTTTCAATCGTTTTTGAGTCAACTGCGCGCGGCACTGTCCCTCAACTACGCCACCGTGTTGATGCGTCCGCCCGATGTCGCCGACGATGGTTTGATCCTGAGCAGCGGCGACAATCTCGCGCCGACCAATGTCGATCTGGCCGAACAGTCGGCGGCTTACACCTATCATTATTACGCCATCGATCCGCTCAATAATCCGCCGCTCAACAAAGTCATTTTGATCGACGATGTGATTCCCGCCGATCAACTGTTATCGAACGAATACTACAAATTGTGCATGCTGCCGCATGGCATTCGCTACACCGCGGCGGTCGATTTATTGTGCGATAACGGTCAGCGCATTTCCGTGCGCCTGTGCCGACCGGCTACGGCACCGCCGTTTTCGATGGCGGAGCGCGATTTTATGCAGCTGCTGTGCTCGCATATCCGGCGCGCGGTCTCGACCAGCGCCAAATTGGTACAGCTCGACTCCGAGCGCCAACTGTATGCGCGAGCCATTTCAGGGCGGGACATCGGCATTGTTATGCTCGATAAAAATGGCCGCATCATGCGCAGCAATGCCGCCGCCGATCGCCTATTTAAGGAGAAGGACGGCATCAGCCGCTTGCACGACGAAATTTATCTGAAGCAGGGCGAACTCAACGATCGGTTGCGCACTTTGATCCAGGATACCTTGAGCGCGCAGCAGCGCAACGAGACCGTGCCGGTGCAAGCGCTGGCGGTACCGCGACCGTCGCGGAAAAGCGATTACGAACTGGTGGTGAAAACGGTGCCGGTCGATCGCTATCTGGAGCAGCGCAATACACCCCATCTCACTGTGTTTATCAGCGATCCCGCCACGCATGTGGCGATCTCCGCGCGCACCCTGATCACGCTGTACCATCTGACGCCGGCCGAAGCGACACTGAGTATTCTATTGGCCGACGGCAAAAGCCTGGAGGATATCGCCAAGGCTTCGAGCATCACTTTGAACACGGCGCGCGCGCATTTGCGCTCGGTATTTCAAAAGACCGGCGTCACGCAGCAATCGATGCTGGTGAGTCTGGTGTTGAAGAGCCTCGCAGCCCTCCCTTAAGGGGGGCTGCGAAGTTGTTAGTAGTTAGGATTTAGTAGTTAGAAGAGCGTAGTTAGAAGAACGGGGTGGGCAGCAGCATTTCTAAATCCTAACTACTCGATCCTAGCTACTATTGCTGGTCATTTTGTGGACTATCGCATGGAATAGAATGTGCTTAGGTCTACAATCCCGGCTGTGGCGCCAAAGAGGTGGCGCTTCAATCAACCCATAATAAAACTGTTCAGCAACAGGTCTGTGGCATGCAACGAATTGTGGTACTCAACCCAAAAGGCGGCTCCGGCAAAACCACGCTGGCCAGTAACCTCGCCAGTTACTTCGCGTGCCGCGGCGATAAAACCGTGCTGATGGATTACGACAGCCAGGGCTCCAGCACTTTCTGGGTTGGTCAGCGCGCGGCGCAACATCCGCCGGTGCAGGTGATCTCCGCGTACAAACAACCGCTGGGCGTCACCCGCAGTTGGTTTTTGCGCGTGCCGCCGCAGACCCAAACGCTGGTAATCGATACGCCGGCGGCGTTGGACTTCGGCGGCTATCAGCGCGTATTGCAGGAGGCTGCGTCAATCGTCATTCCGGTGCTGCCGGCCGATATCGATATCCATGCGGCGGCCAACTGCATCGCCGACTTACTGACTACCACCAAGATCAGCCGCGAGGAGGGCCGCATCGCCGTGATCGCCAATCGCGCGCGCAAAAATACGCTGGTCTATCAGCGGCTGGTGTATTTCCTCAATTCGCTGCGCATTCCTTTTTTAACGACATTGCGCGATTCGCAAAACTACATCAACGCCGCCGCGCACGGGCTCGGTATTTTCGATATGCCCGAGTTGCAGGTGCAGGAGGATTTAACGGCGTGGCAACCGCTGTTGAATTGGTTGAACAGGCGCGAGCTGACCGAGCAACAATTACAAGAGCGCAGCGGGTTGACGCTGCAACAAAATCGATTTAAGTTTTAAAAATTTGACGCACAAATTATTTGGTCGGATGTAGGTCGGACTTCAGTCCGACACTGGGTTGGCACGGAGTACAATTCTCAGAGTAAAGCGTCGGACTGAAGTCCGACCTACAAAAAACTGCGTTATAGCAACACCTGCGTTATAACAACGCGGCCACCTCCACCATGCCGCGCGTCAATACTTCGAGATCGCTGCCGTTCATCACGAACGGCGGCATAGCATAGATAAACTTCCCGAACGGCCGCACCCAAACCCCACGCCGAATGAATTCGTCCTGAATCGCTGCAACGTTAACCGTCTCGCGCATTTCTATAATGCCGACCGCGCCGAGCGTCCGCACATCCACGACGGTAGGCAATGCGCGCGCGGGCTCGAGGCCGCTGCGTAATTGTTGCTCGATATTTTGCACGCTGCGCTGCCACGGTTGCGATATCAACAGTTCGATACTGGCGCAGGCGATCGCACAGGCCAGCGCATTGGCCATAAATGTGGGGCCGTGCATCAATGCGCCGACACCGCCCGCGCAGATGCCATCGCTGACGCGATCGGTGCATAACGTCGCCGCCAAACTCAAATAGCCGCCGGTGATCGCCTTGCCGAGGCACATAATATCCGGGCTGATGTCGGCATATTCGCAGGCGAATAATTTGCCGGTGCGACCGAAGCCGGTGGCGATTTCATCGCAGATCAACAATACATCGTGCGCATCGCATAATTCGCGCACGCGTCGCAAATACTTCGGCGAATATAAATTCATACCACCGGCCGCTTGTAAAATCGGCTCTAAAATCAGTGCGGCAATTTCGTCGCGATGTTGTTCGAGCAATGACTGCAGCGAGTCGATATATTGATCTACAAAAATTTCGCCGAAACGCGGCGCCGGTTTGTCGGCAAAGAAATGTTGCGGCAGGGTGCCGCTGAACAACTGATGCATACCATCGTGCGGATCGCACACCGACATCGCCATGAACGTATCGCCATGATAACCGCCGCGCACGGTCAGTAGTTTCTGTTTTTTCGTTTGTCCCTGCGCCTGCCAAAATTGCAGAGCCATTTTGATGGCGATCTCGACCGCCACCGAACCAGAATCGCTGAAAAAAACTTTCGTCAGCGGCGCCGGCGTTAAATCCACCAATAACTTACCGAGCCGCACAGCGGAAGGATGAGTAAGACCGCCGAACATCACATTCGACATCGCCGCCAATTGCTGCTGCGCGGCCGCGTTCAAAACCGGATGGTTATAGCCGTGAATCGCGCTCCACCACGAACTGGTGCCATCGATTAGCTGACGACCGTCCGCCAATTGCAGGCGCACGCCGTGCGCCGCCACCACCGGATACACCGGTGCTGTATTGGGAATCGCCGCATACGGATGCCAGATATGCTCGCGATCGAGTCGCATTAATTCATCGGTAGTTTGATTGTTGTATGGCATTGCTGCTGCTCGCGATGGAGATATGGCGGATATTGTAAGCAAGCATCGAGCTTAATATCTTGTTTTTTTGAAATCGATCGAGCCACTAATGTCAGGGCTCCATATGAGCTTGGCGGCGGGGTATAGGGGGTCTCTTTTTCAGGGCATGAAGTGGCTCTCTTCGAAGCTGCGAGCACGATTTATCCGTGAAGCCGACAAGTTCTTCTAGGCCGATAGCACCGAGCCTACTTGAATGCTTGCCTCCGAGCCCTGAAAAAGAGACCCCCTATATCCCGCTTTGGCACCCAAGTCCGCCGCCAACAACGCACAGCGAACAACCAACAATCAGCACGAAGCCCGCCAACCGATACTCTTTTCAAAACTTCTTTGTATTGGGCCAATATGGGCATTCACTTCACATTAGCCTCTTTCCTATTGGTCGGACTCTGCTGTTGCAGCGTAATAAACACTTACGCTTCCAGTGTTTTGAAAAGAGTATTCGGTCACCGGGCTGTCAAGCTGGCTGCCATCGAATATTCTGGAACTGACAACTGACAACTGACAACTGCGCCGCGAACCGGCGCTTGTAATTAAATTGATAGTTAATTAAATTAAACCCATGCCAACCAAAGCCATCATCAAAAAACCTGCCCGCGGTCGACCGCCGGCCAATAAAGCCGAGGACCGGCGCGCCCTGCTGCTCGATGTCGCATTGACACTGTTCGCCCGCCAGGGCATCGCCGCGACCTCGCTGAACGCGATCGCCAAACAGGCGAAAGTGACCCCCGCATTAGTGCACTACTACTTTGGCAGCCGCGAGCAACTGGTCGAAATCGTGCTGGCGGAGCGGATTGTGCCGGTGGTCGATCAGCTGTCGCAGGAACTGACCCAATATCCGGCCGCGCCGCTGCAAGCAATTTATGCGTTGACGCAACGCATGCTGTCGGCCATGCAGGAATCGCCCTGGCTGCCGCCGCTGTGGGTGCGCGAAGTATTGTGCGAAGGCGGCTTACTGCGCGCTTACCTGCTCGAACATATCGCGCCCGGTATGGCGAAAAAAGTGCGGCAACTCGCCAGCGCCGCGCAGCAGAGCGGACAACTGAACGCCGAACTCGATCCGCGTTTGCTGATCGTCTCGCTGATCGGTTTGACTTTGTTTCCGCTGGCGGCGGCGCCAATATGGCAGCAATTGCCGGGCTACAAATCGATTTCCACCGAGCGGTTAACGCAGCACATGTTGGCGCTGCTGGCGCACGGTATCGAAACTAATAGCGGGGAGAAAAAACATGGCGCGCGCGCCGGGTAAATATTTAACGGTATTGATTGCATGTTGCCTGCTCGCCGCGTGCCACCGCAATGCGGTTTGGAGCGCGCCCGGCAATACCGAATGGGATCGCGCGGCGGTGCTGGCGGAAGTATCCGAGCCGATCATTGCGGTGCATGTCAGCGAAGGGCAAATGGTGCAAGCCGGACAATTAATCATGCAGCTCGATGCGCGCCGGACCCAGGCGCAACTGGCGGCGGCGCAGGCCGACGAACAGCGCGCCAGCGCGCAATTGCTGGAACTGCGGCACGGTGCCCGCTCGGAGACGATCGACAATGCGCGTGCGCAATTGCAGCGCGCGACCAGCGATGCCGATAATGCGCAGCGCGAATACGAGCGTGCCAAAGAACTCCGCAAAACCAACGCCATGGCGCAGCAGGATATGGAGCGCTCCGAAACCGCAATGCAGGTTGCTAACGCCAGTGTCAGTGCCGTGCGCGCGCAATTGCAGGAATTGTTGCACGGCACGCGGCCCGAACAACTCGCGCAGGCAGAGGCCGCGCTGGCCGGCGCGCAGGCCAGCGCGCAACATTTGCAATTGACGCTCGAGCGTTTGGATGTGCATGCGCCGCGCGCCGGCCACGTCGATGCGCTGCCCTATCGGCTCGGCGATCAGCCGCCGCTCGGTGCGACCTTGGTCGGCATGCTGACTGGTGAAACACCGTATGCGCGAGTATTTATTCCAGAGCAACAGCGCGCGGCGCTCAAAGAAAAGCAAAAATTTCGCGTGCGGGTCGACGGCATCGATAAACCGTTCGACGGCGTACTGCGCAGCGTGCGCAGCGAGGCGACGTTCACGCCGTATTACGCATTAAACGGCGAGGACGCCAGCCGGCTTAGTTTTCGCGCGGAAATTATTTTGCAGGGCGATGCCGCACGCCAACTGCCGCCGGGTATTCCGTGCCATGCCGAACCGATCGAATGATGTTGCAGCGATGAATAACGGCGAGCGCGACATCGTTATCCGCACGCACGGCCTGACGCGCAAATTCGGCGCAGCCACCGCGGTCGATCATATCGATCTACACGTGCGGCGCGGCGAGGTATACGGATTTTTGGGGCCGAATGGTTCGGGAAAGTCCACCACCATTCGCTTGCTGTGCGGATTGCTGCTGCCGACTTCCGGGGATATCCAGGTGCTGGGTCTGAATATTCCGGCGCAGGCCGAAGCGTTGAAAAAACGCATGGGCTATATGACGCAAAAATTTTCGCTGTACGACGATCTCAGCGTCGGCGAGAACCTGATCTTTGTCGCCAATATCCATGGACTGGCGAATACACACGCGCGTCGGCGCGTCGATGAATTATTGGAATTGTATTGGCTGCGCGAATTGCGCGAGCAGTTGGCCGGCACGCTGAGCGGCGGTCAGCGCCAGCGCGTGGCGTTGGCCGCGGCGGTATTGCATAAACCGGAATTACTGTTTCTCGACGAACCGACCAGCGCGGTCGATCCGCAATCGCGCCGCGATTTTTGGGATTCGCTATTTGCATTGACCGAGCAGGGCACCACGCTATTGGTGTCGACACATTACATGGACGAGGCCGAGCGCTGTCATCGGCTCGCCATTCTCGATCGCGGCCGGCTCGTTGCCGACGGCAGTCCGCGCGAGTTGATGGATAATCTACCGGGGCCGGTACTGTTGGTCGAATGCGCTACGCCCCGCGCGGCGCAACAGGTATTACACAATGCGCCCGGCGTTCTGGCTGCCGCGCAGATCGGTGCGAGCTTGCGCGTTTTAACGACCGCTTCCGATACTGATGCCAATAACACAAGCGACAATATCGAGCGAATCAGCCAACAGCTGCGTGCGGCAAATATCGACGCGAAGGTCGCGGCCATCCAGCCTAATCTCGAGGATGTGTTCGTGGTGGCGACGCGCAAAGGCGCATCGAGCGAGCGGCCATCGTGAGAGCCTCATTGCTGCGCTTGTACGCGATCGTGTTGAAGGAGTTGCGTCAGCTGCACCGCGACCGCCTATCTTTTGCGATGATTGTCGGCATGCCGGTGATTCAGCTGCTGCTATTTGGCTTCGCTATCAATTTAGACGTGCGCAATCTCGATGCGGCCTTGCTCGATAACGCGCAGACCAATAACAGTCGCGAGTTGGTCGCGCAGATCGGCCAGGCGCAAGTTTTTAATTTTCGTTATCAGGTCGCTACCGAAACCGAATTAAATGCCTTGCTGCGAGCCGGGCGCATTAATGCCGCGCTGGTGATCCCTGGCGATTTCGAACGCCGCTTATCGCAACCCAATGAACCAGTGGTGCAATTGATCGTCGACGGCTCGGATCAATCGGTGCAAGGCGCGGCGCGCCAATTGGCCTCGTTGCAAATAACCGCGCTGCTGCGCGAACGCCGCACACCGGCGCTGGTCGGCCAGGTGTCGCTGGCGAATTATTTCAACCCCGAGCGGCGCGCACCGCTGAATACGGTGCCGGGTTTGATCGGCGTGATTCTAACGATGACCATGGTGATGTTTACCGCCATCGCGCTGGTGCGCGAGCGCGAGCACGGCAATCTCGAATTTCTGATCACGACACCGCTGTCGCCGCTGGAGCTTGCGCTCGGTAAGGTCATTCCGTTTATCGGCATCGGCCTGATTCAAACCACGCTAATTCTGTTGATGGGCTACTTTATTTTCGATGTGCCGGTACACGGCTCATTGTTCGCGTTATTCATTGCAGCGCTGTTGTATATTTTTGCATCGTTGGCATTGGGTATTTTTATTTCGACGGCGGTGCAGACGCAGTTTCAGGCGATGCAGCTATCGTTTTTCACCTTTCTGCCGCAGATTTTATTGTCCGGTTTTATGTTTCCGTTCGCCGGTATGCCGAAGCCGGCGCAATGGCTGGCGGAGATCTTCCCGCTGACGCATTTTATCCGCTTGGTGCGCGGCATCATGTTGCGCAGCGCCAGCTTTGGCGATTTATGGATAGAATTTGTAGCGCTGCTGGCGTTCGCGGTGGCGATGCTGGGGGTGGCGGTGATGAGGTTCCATAAACGCTTGGACTGATGTGAGTTGTTGTCGCGGTCGATGGGTCTATGCGATTCGGCGCATTTCGCAGCGGCTGTCAGCCTCTTGTCAGGAATAGCAGTGATGCTGTCGATATGTCCGGTAGGGCGGAGCCGAAAGTGCGCTTCATTGCCTTAAAATCGCCGGTCATTTAATAGTTTTCTATTTGATAAATATAAAAAAGGGATTCGTTAAGTGCCATTCTCGCTCACTACTTTACGCGTAGCCGTTATTGGTTTTTTTGCCGTTGTGCTGACCGCATGCGGCGGTGGAGGTGGCGGAGGCGGTGATGCGCCGGTGGCCGCGCCGATACCGACAGCCGCTAAAATTTCCGGCTATGCCGCGCATGGCGATCCGATGAGTGGCGCGCGAATAACGGCGGTCGATAAAAATGGACACCAAACGCAGATAATTGCCGGCTCCGATGGCGCCTTTTCTTTTCCCACTGCGGATTTTGCCGCACCATTGAGTATTGTCGCCGAGGATGCTGCAGGCCAGTTCGAAAACCAGATAGTCGTAGTGACCGACCTACCCGGCACCGGCGAAGTATTTACGGTTAACGTGACGCCCTTGACGACTGCTATCGCAGCGGCGCTGGCGACCTCGGGTAACCCCTTCGATTTGGCGCTGCCGGCTAATCTGACCACAGTGCAAGCCGGCAATGTGGCAGCGGCGCAAGCATTTCTGCGGGCACAATTGGCCAATCTGCTAGCGGATGCCGGTGTGGCGCCGGATGTAAACTTCATCTCCGCTGCGCTGGTGCCGGGCAGCCATAGCGGCCTCGATCAAGTTCTCGACGATTTAAAAATAAGCTCGGCCGGCAGCGGTGTTCTTATTGTGAATTTGCGGCACCCGGCGGCCGACACTAATAACAATGACCAGCCTGCCGAAAATTTCATTATCAATAGCAGCACTGTAGCCGCCAATACGCCGACACCATTTAGCGCCGGTATCCCCAGTTCGGAAATCGATGCGCTGCACCAGCGTTTGGCGGCCCTCAACCAGCAACTGACAACCTGTCTTGCCCAAGACGTCGCGACTCGTATCCAGGACGTTGCCGGTTCGACCTGCCGTACACTGGCGGTGCCAGGTTATCTCGACAGCAGTTACGGCTTTGAATCGGTGATGGCGGACTTCTTTAATAATGTTGCGATCAATAGCATTCCGCGCGCGCCTTCCTTGCTGTACCTCGCCTCCGAAAATGAAGCGATGGTTGAGTTTTCGGTAGGCGAGCAAGTCGAGGATAGTCAACGCGTGATCCTTACCTTGCGTAAAAACTCCACCGCCAATACGCAGCCGAATATGTGGGAAGTTACCGGCAACCAATCGCCCTTTGTCGGTGGCACGCTTTGTCATTTAGCTAAAATTACCGATGTTTCTACGTCGCCGGCGGTGGTCACGTATCAAAGTGGCATTACTTTTTTGTACAGCGCGAGTGCACCGAACCCGAGTAATGTCACTACAGTAAAAATTGTCGGGCCGGGTTTGCCCAGCGCGGGATTGATTTTAGCGCCCGGCCGCTATAACGCTTCTGCTTTTTTTATCGATAACAAAACCGGCACATTAGTAACATCCACTCTTGGTCAGAAGCAAACATTTTTATTCGACGCAACCGCTACCAATTCCAGCCAGTCTCTCACGCCCTGGCCTGGCGGAGATCCGGCGTGGGCGGATCAGCCGCTCACTAAGTCCATGGAAAGTATTTTAGCGGGGCATCCTTCTTATACATTCACTTTGTACGATGCCAGCCAGCATCAAGTCGGCTCTTTTACACGCAGATTAGGTTCTAGCCTAGTGCAGGCCACTAGGGGCCCGGAATATCTGTGGGATGAATTGGATGGCGCAACTATCGGCTTGTTGATTCATCCGTCGCCAGCGGCGCAATCGCTCGCTATTGGATGGTCGCGACCGAGCTATGGGCCTTCGGTTAATTATGTGCAAGTCGATAGTTCGAATAGCAATGAATCGATCAGCGGCGCGACAGCAGCTAATGGAGATGCAGCGACGACGGTATACGCGCGCACTAGCGGCGGCACATTAAGCCAATTTCCAGCATTGGATACGGACTACAATTACCGTTCAATCAGCCTGGTATACAAATCGACACTGACGGTAGACCGTATCTCGCAATGGCACTCCAGCCAGCAGATCATGGCCATAATTCCTTCTGATTCCTCCGGTGGTAGCTATGGTTTAGACGGAACCATTACTTTGACGCCTTGAGATTAGGGCGGTTATTCTGCCGTTGTTTTGTTTTGCAACGGGTGATTGGTCGTGCAGCTACGGCGAAAGCAAAAGATAATGCTCGATTGTAGTTAGCGACTGGACATTCTTAATGATGGTGGTGCAACGGGTGCAAATTATATGGGCGAAGGCAACTCGCGGCGCACCTCGCGCCAACGAACGGGCTGTATTAGCGCGCAAGTTCATCATTCCGCCAGCTAACGATAATTTCAACTTCCACCGCTATCAAATGTTGGAGAAAAACGCTTTTAGGGCGAAGTTAAAAGAGCGCAGCCAAGCGGCTGCTGATGGCGATCGATCCGCGGTATACGGTTTATTTGGTCGCTGAATCAGTGCCGCAAGCAACGTGCCGTCGACGATTTATTGGTGTTCGTCGATCTGGCTGCCGGCGGTATGCGAGTGGCGTTGTTGGAGGAATATATGCTTAAGCGCCCGAGTTGGCTTTGAAACGATTTTTTTAAAGATAAACTCTAATTTATCGACTAAATTTTTTCAGGCTTCGCCAGCAGGCGAAACCTGTTCTTTCTCACGTCGCAGGCGTACTGCTTCAGCTTGCAAAATAAAACATTACGCAACTCTTCCGCGCGGTTATCCTCGTAATTGTTACCTTCCACTCGTACATTTTACCGTCGATAACCTCACTGTCGGCCGTCCTATCTCATCCATACAGAAAAATTCCTGGTCATCTACCTGATTTTCCAACCGAATAAATTTCTGCGCAAGCATTCAGCTAACTAAAAATACAAGGCATATCAATTGCAGTGCCATAAATGAACTGGAGCTGTGCCTGTCGATACGGCGCTAAAGGAATCCGCCGTACAGGGGAGTTTGGTATGGCTAATACGATAAGGACGCTGTTCGAGGCTTCGCTGAAAGCTATCCGGTCGAGCCAGTTTGCAAACGAAATAGCCGTTGCGCGGTTCGTCGATATCGAGACATTGATTCCGGCAGGGCGCCGCATTGTTGTGGTCGCGCCGCATCCCGATGACGAAGTGTTGGGATGCGGCGGTATTCTTGCCGCCGCCGCCGAGCGCGACAACCCCATGGCGTTGATCGGCGTGACCGACGGCGAAGCGTGTTTTCCCGCATCGGGGAGTTTCACCGCGCAGCAACTTGCAGCGACGCGCCGCGCCGAATCGGTGGAAGCACTGCGGCGGCTGGGTTTGATGCCCACCGAGATTACGCGGCTGGGGTTGCCGGACGGCGCAGTAAAAAAACATGCACAGTTGTTGGCGCGGCGGCTGCACCACTTACTGCGCCCCGACGATATCGTCATTGCAACCTGGCGCTTCGATGGCCACAGCGATCACGATACCGTTGGGCGCATCGCCGCCGAGGTGGTGAGCGCCAAGGGTGCGACTCTGCTCGAGGTGCCGATTTGGGCGTGGCACGAGCCTCCCAACCAGCGCGTGCTCTCGCTCTGCGCCAACGCAAAACGCGTGGCGTTGACTACTCGCTGGGAGGTACGGAAAAAATATGCATTGACGGCGTACGCGAGTCAGCTGCGACCGCCGGCGCCGCTGCCGCGCTCGCCCGTGCTGTCGGCCAATTTGTTGCCGAGTTGGCTGCGCGATTGGGAGACGGTGTTTGTGACCGATAAGATTGCGATAAAATAATTTCTGGAACCATCGCAATAGCGTCGAGGAAAAAATGCCTGTAGCCCATTCTTTTGAGGCGATCGAGCCCAGTCGCGCAGCGATCGATAGCCTGCCCGGCGCCACTGTTTTAGAGTTCGGCACGCCGTGGTGCGGGTATTGTCAGGCGGCCGCGCCATTGCTTGCGACCGCTTTGCAGGATAAAGCCGACGTGCGGCATGTCAAAGTGGAGGACGGCAGCGGTCGGCGCCTGGGCCGATCGTTCCAGATAAAATTGTGGCCGACGTTTATTTTCCTGCGCGACGGTAAAGAGCGTGCGCGCTTGACACGCCCTGTCGACGTGCAAGCGATAGACGCGGCACTGGCAAGCATAGTCGGCGACGATCGATAAGCGGGCCGATCAGACGATCTCCATGGCGACTTGGTCGCGGCCTGCATGCTTGGCTTGATAGAGCGCGCGATCGGCCCTCTCCATTAGTACGCTCAGCGTTTCCTGGTTGGATTTAAGGCTGGCGATGCCGACGCTCATGGTCAGCGAAATCGATTTATCCGTGATAGGGATTTCCTGCGCCGCGACGACCGACCGGCAGCGCTCCAGCACGTCAAAAGCGCCGGCGGCGGTGGTCTCGGGCAGAATTAAAATTAATTCGTCGCCGCCGAGCCGAGCTGCGACATCGGTCTCGCGGATCTCCTCGCGCAGAATTCGCGCAATAGCGATCAGCGCTTTATCGCCCGCCGCGTGACCATATACATCGTTGATATGCTTGAAGCGATCGATATCCAACAGAGCAATTGCGAGCGGGTGATGGAAACGAAGCGCGCGTTTTAACTCGTTTTCTGCAAGCTCCATAAATCTGCGTCGATTGATCAGGCCGGTTAGCTCGTCGGTGGTGGCTTCCTCCTGCAGGGTTTTCAGCAGCCTTCTGCGGATGGAATTATTGCGCAACAAGAAAACCGCTGTCGCCAGACCCATGCTGCCGACCAGCGCCACCATAATGCCGACGGCAATCTCCATCGTTTTAACGGTTGCAGAGCTGATTTTATCGATCAATTCGAATCCTTGCTGCATCGACATTTTGATGCCGGCCGTGCCGAATGGGATGCCGTCGACATGCAGCGGACAGGTAATGTCCAGAATCGGAATGCCCAGCGTAGTCTCGAAAAGCACTACCAGCTCACCTCTGCGAATAGCCCGAATATCTTCGGGATCGGATTCCTGCCCGACTAGCGCTGATGCCGAGGCGGCGATCGCGCGATAGCCGACGCTCGATGAGGCATCTGGAGCGTGAATGCGGATTTCCAATAGCAGGTTGTCGCCGATGTGTAACTCTCTGAGCGCCATGTTCCGATCGACGATTCGCTGTATCTTGATCCGGTCGTGTAACGTGCTCGCATCGAGGCTGGCATCCAGCGTTAATGCTATCTGACGCGCCAATTCGGTGAGTTCTGCTTTGTTGATCTCCAGTAACGCTCGGCGCAGTTGCCCCTTGCTGATATGCATCACCGTCGCCACGGCAATCAGAAACAACGCTACAACCAGCAGCGTTGTACCAATGATTCGGAGCTCGGAGTGGGTCTTCAATATCGAGACAGGCATCGGCCAAAAATTTCCACGGCTAACGGGACGGCGAACGACCAGGTGTCGGGGGCTGCCTTAGAGTGTAGCGGGAGCGGCGCCGAAACTCTGTTCATGTGGGGCAGGGGATATACGTATATCGAAGCGATGGTTAGCAGCCGAGTTGGGTAAATCGCTTTGGTCGGGTTGGGCGAAAATCGCTCAGCAACATGCCTGCTGTTTCAGCGCTGCTGCCGTTATAATGCTGAGCATGACTGAACCGGCCCTGCATATCCTCAACACCGTTTACGGCTATCCGCAATTTCGCGGCAACCAGGCCGCCGCTATCGAAACCGTCGCGCGGGGCGGCGATGCGTTGGTGCTGATGCCGACCGGCGGCGGCAAATCGCTGTGCTATCAAATTCCCTCGCTGCTGCGCCCCGGTGTGGGCATTATCGTTTCACCGCTGATTGCGCTGATGCAGGATCAGGTCGACAACTTATTACAGCTCGGCGTGCGCGCGGCCTTTTTGAATTCGAGTCTGGATTCGCAGGCGCAATGGGATATCGAGCAGCAGCTGCTGCGCGGCGAACTCGATATGTTGTATATCGCGCCGGAGCGCTTGCTGCTCGAGCGCACGCTGCAATTTCTGGAGCGCTGCCAGATCGCCTTGTTTGCAATCGATGAAGCGCACTGCGTCAGTCAATGGGGTCACGATTTCCGCAAGGATTATTTGGGCCTCGGCATGCTGACGCAGCGTTTTCCGCGCGTGCCGCGCATCGCGCTGACCGCCACCGCCGATACGCGCACCCGCCAGGAGATCGCCGAGCGTTTATCGCTGACCGATGCCGAATGGTTTGTCAGTAGTTTCGACCGGCCGAATATTCGCTACCAGGTCGCCGCGAAAGTCGATGCGCGCAAACAGTTGCTGAAGTTTTTACACAATCATCGTGGCCAGGCCGGCATTATTTATTGCCTGTCGCGCAAAAAAGTCGAGGCCACCGCGGAATGGCTCACCGAGCAGGGTTTAACCGCGCTGCCGTATCATGCCGGGCTATCGAGTATTTTGCGCGAGACGCACCAGCGGCGTTTTTTGCGCGAGGACGGTATCGTCATGGTGGCGACCATCGCGTTCGGCATGGGCATCGATAAACCGGACGTGCGCTTCGTCGCGCATCTCGATCTGCCGAAAAGTATGGAAGCGTATTATCAGGAGACCGGCCGTGCCGGGCGCGACGGCGAGCCGGCGACGGCGATGTTGTTATATGGTTTGCAGGATGTGGTGCGCATGAAGGACATGCTTGCCACCTCGGATGCGCCGGAGCAATTCAAGCGCCAGGAGCGCTTCAAGCTCGACGCGCTGCTCGGCTGGTGCGAATTGACCGAGTGCCGTCGCCAAGCCTTATTGGCCTATTTCGGCGACGAGCTGTTTTTTAAAGAAGCCTATGGCAAGCATTGCGGCAACTGCGACACCTGTCTGCAGCCGCCGCAAACCTGGGATGCCACCGAGGCGGCGCAGAAATTATTGTCGTGCATCTATCGCAGCGGCCAGCGCTTCGGCGCCGCGCATGTCGTCGATATCTTGCTCGGCAAAGCGACCGAAAAAATACAACAGCACGGACACCAGCAGCTCAGCACCTTCGGTATCGGTAAGGCGCTCCACGAACAGCAGTGGCGCTCGCTGATTCGGCAATTATTGATTCGCGGCTTTTTGGAGATCGATGTGCAGGGTTTTGGCGGCTTGCGGCTCACCGAACAATGCCGGCCCGTTTTACGCGGCGAAATTCCGCTGGCGCTGCGCGTCGATGTCGCCGAAGTCGGCAGCCGCGATGAACGCGTGCGGGCCAAGCAGGTGGAGGTACCGCCCGAGTGCGAAGTGTTGTGGCAGGAATTGCGCGATTGCCGCAAACAGATCGCCGAGCAGCAAGGGATTGCACCGTTCATGGTATTTCACGATGCCACGCTGCGCCTGATGGCCACCTTGCAGCCGATCACGGCGGGCGAATTACTCGGCATCAGCGGCGTCGGGCAGAGCAAGCTGGCTAATTACGGCGAAGCATTTTTAACGGTGATTCGCGCGCGGCGCGATAGCGGCGCTTCGATATTTGGATAGTCTATCTTTTCAGATTTAAACAAGCGGCATAAAGGCGCTATGCAAAAAACCAGAATTATTATCGTCGGTGCGGGGAAATTGGCGCAGGCCATTCGAGCCTCGACGCAGCTTGCAAGCAACCGGGAAGTCTCCAACTGGGAGACTTTCGATAAGCACAATCTGGCTGCGAGCATCGTCATCCACGCCGGCTCCGGGCGGCAGTTGGATGAGGTCATCGACTTCTGCGCCGATTCGAAGTCGACCCTGATCGAGCTTGCCACCGGCACCTCGACCGAGCATCGGCCGATTAATTTCCCGACGATTATCTGTTCGAACACCGCGCTTGCGCTGGTGAAGTTTATGTTTATGTTATCGACCAGTGGCGCGCTTTTTAAGGATTACAAAATCACTGTCGAAGAGTCGCATCAGGCAACCAAGGGCTCGGTGCCGGGCACCGCGGTCGATATTGCGCATTCGCTCGGCGTTCCGGCCGGTGACATCGTCTCTTGCCGCGATACCGATGAGCAGGAGTGGCGCTTGGGTATACCGACGGCATTTCTGGCGGGCCACGCTTTTCACCGCATCGCTATCCAGGATGGCGATAGCTCGATTGTTTTTGAAACCAAGGTACTCGGCCATCGACCGTATGTCGAAGGGGTGATCGCTATCGTCAAGGCCATTGAAAATAATTCGCTGGAACCCAGAAAGTATGCCGTTATCGATTTTGTCAGATCGGGCTGGATTTAAAACGCCGATGCGTCGCTGCGGTAGTGGGTGTCGGTTTTGAACGATTGTGTGCAGTTAGTAACGGCTGTATGCAGTTGGTATTAGAACGGTCCTGACTTTTGGATGATTAAACGCGTGAGTGCGGATTTTTCCTACACGGTAAAGTTTCAGCGGCGTAAAACCCTGGGGTTATACGTGTTGGCGGACGGCGCGATCGAAGTGCGCGTGCCGCTGCGCACCGCGCAGAAAACTATCGTGATATTTGTCGAAGAGCGCGCCGATTGGGTGCTGAAAACGCGCGCGCGGCAATTGCAACGCCAGCAGTGGCAGACGCCGATTGAAACCAGTTCGTCGACCTGGTTTCTCGGTAAGGTGCTGCAACTGGAAGTGCAGCGCGCCGCCGCAACGACGATAAGCTGCGATGAACAGCGCATGCTGGTTGGCCTGCGCGATCCAGATAATTTAGCGTTGCTGGAGCGGCATTTAAATGCGTGGTATCGCGCGCAGGCCGAAACCATTTTTAGCGAGCGCCTGTTGCTGGTGTGCCAGCGTTTCCCCGGCATTATTGCCGCGCCGGAGTTGCGCCTGCGGCGCATGCGAAGACGCTGGGGCAGTTGCAGTCGCGGCGGGCGCGTGACCTTGAATGTCGATTTGGTGCGGTTGCCGATGAGTTTGATCGATTATGTGATCGCGCACGAGTTATGTCATTTATCCGAATTTAATCACGGCCCGAAATTTTACCGGCTGCTCGAATTCGCAATGCCGGATTGGAAACAGCGCGAACAAGTGTTGAAGCAGTTTTAGTAATTGTTTTAGGTTCGTGGTACCACCAATAGGCCCGGTGGTTGATGGCGTGCTAGCCGGTAGCTTTTTTCAGGACCGTGTGGCTTGATCCGCTCGGTGCTACTTTCAAAGCAGATTCTGCAGCCTGGTGACGACGACATCACCTCCAAACTGATCGTTGCGTTCGACGAATGGGTCCTGAAAAAAACTACCGGCTATCGCGCGGTCATGCCCGGCGTGTTCGTTCTTCGTGCCATCCATTTCATTATTAACTCGTAGGGTGTGTCATTTAACACACCATGTAGTTCGCGCGAATCCCATCGGCGGATCGAATGATCCGCCCTACGATTCTTCATGGTAATTATCTATGAGTTTTTTCTGCGAGAGGCACTGCGATTGAACCTCGGTTTGCACGTGATCGGGTGGTGTAGGGGGTGTCTTTTTCGAGATAAGAAAGCCGAAAATATCGAGGCTGCGAACCTTTCGACCACAGTCGCGAAGCAGTCGAATCTGCTTTGAAGGCAGCACATTGTCGATTAACCCTCGAGATCTCGAAAAAGACACCCCCTGCAGGGCCCCTTGGCACAATCCCTCAGCACGAATCACGCTACTAGGAATGGGGTATGCCGGAAAGCGGCGGTTGTGCTTCAATGCCAGCCGATATATCCCTGCTCCTCCTGCAGCGTGGCCATGGCGGGAAAGCAGATGAGGGGTGGCGAGTTTTCTTTGACGACAATACTTTTACGACAATAAGAGGTGAGTTATGGGACGTTTAGACAATAAGGTTGCGATTGTTACCGGCGGCGCGCGCGGCATGGGCGAAGCCACGGTGCGTTTATTCGTGGAGCACGGCGCGAAAGTCGTGATCGGCGATCTGCTCGACGAACCGGGCCAGGCGCTGGCGAAAGAACTCGGCGCCAATGTGGCCTACGTACATATGGATGTCAGCAATCCGGCCGACTGGCAGAAAGTCGTGGCTAAAGCGCAGGAATTCGGACCGTTAAACGTACTGGTCAATAACGCCGCCATCGTGCATATGGCCTCCTTTGCGGAGACCACGCTCGACGATTACATGCGCGTATTCAAAGTGAATCAGCTCGGCACTTTCTTAGGGATTCAAGCCGTTATCGCGCCGATGAAAGCGGCCGGCAAAGGCTCGATTATCAACGTATCGTCGATCGACGGCCTGCAATCGAAAAATGCCTTGAGCGCCTATTCATCGACCAAATGGGCGGTGCGCGGTTTAACAAAAAGCGCGGCCATCGAATTGGGCCAATACGGCATTCGCGTCAACACCGTGCATCCGGGCGGCGTATTCACAGTGATGGGCGGCAAATATGCCGACGACGCGGATCCGTCGGTTATGGATCCCTACTACGCGCATCACGCAATTCCGCGCGTCGGTTTGCCGCATGAGGTAGCGTATGTGACCCTGTTCCTGGCGACCGATGAAGCGTCTTACAGCACTGGCGCCGAATTCATCGCCGATGGCGGCTGGAGCGCGGGTTTGCGCCAGGACATGTTGCCCTGCTCTTAAATAGGGTGGATCATCGATCCACCATTTGACTGTGCCGACCGCTTAAAGGCGGATCAAATGATCCGCCCTACGTTTTAGTAAGCCAAACAATCAGCAACTGCGGAGCTGCCATCGGCAGTGCCGCATTACCGTGTGATTAAAGCGCCGGTAATGCGCTACACAATCCCGCCAACTGTTCACTATAATCCCTGCCAGCCGCGACATTATTGCCGTCCAAACATTACCGAAAGTTCATATTCGCCATGGTAGGAGATCGCCCGTGACCGCTCAGCAGACATTACGCAAGCTCGAAGAAGTTTTTGATCCGCACTCCCAGGCTTATTGCGACGACCCGGTGACACAATGCATGGAGGTCGAGAAGCGCGGGCCGCTGGTTTGGTATGCGCCATGGCAGACCTGGATCATGACGCAGATGCCCGATATTTTGAAATGCTGGAAAGAGGAGTATCTGTACTCCAATTTTCAGGATTGGGAACTGGCGCCGAAAATGCCGCCGCGCGAGCAGTGGGATAATTTCGAAACTGCGATGATCGGCCATAGTATGCTGCAATCGCAGGAACATCACCGCATGATTCGCCGCATCGTCTCGCCGGCCTTCTCGCGCAACGTGGTCGATGAAATTCAACGCCGCATCGAGCCGGAAGTCGGTCGCCTGTTCGATAAACTCGGCAAGCCCGAGTACTTCGATTACCGCAAGGAAATCGCCCAGCACATTCCGTTTATCTCGATCACCAAAATGGTTGGCGTACCGGAAAAATATTGGGAAACCATTCGCCCGCTGATCATGAATTTCACCGAGGGCAGCAACCCGACCATTCCGCACGAGCGTCGCTTACGCGCGCGCGAACTCAGTAACAAAGCCATCGATATCATTAAAGTGATCATCGAGGAGCGTCGTCATTCGCCGCAGCAAAACGACTTCCTCAGCGCACTGCTGAAAATCGAAGCCGAGAACGATAAGTTCGTCGATGGCGATATCGTATCGCTGATTCTGTCGCTGATCGGTGCCGGTGCCGATACCACTCTGGTCGGTCAGCAGTGGACGGTGTATTCGTTGCTCAAACACAAAGATCAAATTCCGACTGCGCTGGCCACGCCCGATTCGTTCGCCAATGCGTTCAACGAGGTTTTCCGTTGGGGCATCATTTCGAAAATGGGTTTTGCGCGCTACGTGCCGCAGGATATGGAATTGCTCGGTCAACAGGTGAAGAAAGGGCAGATGGTATTGATGATGCCGCATCTGATCAACTTCAAGCCGGAGTATTTCCCCGACCCCGAAAGATTCGATGTGACGCGCGAATTCAGCCCGGATATTTTATTCGGCTACGGTCCGCGTTTCTGCATCGGCGCGGCCTTGGCGAAACGACAACTGTATCTGACCATGACCGAACTGATGAAGCGCTTCCCGAATATCGAGCTGGCCGAAGAACCGCAGCGCGATAACACCGACCACAATGCGATCGTGTTCAAGAAATTGATGTTGAAAACCAACGTTTAACGGTGATTGTTAGTTGAAAAAGCTGGCGCAAGCCGGCTTTTTTATTGGTCTGCCGGTCTCGTCGGGAGTGATGACTTGGTAAGCGCTATCGTGTAGATTCGTAGCATTGCGGTGGAGTGTTCAGAAAGGCCAATAAAAGGGATGCTTGGCACGCTCGGCAAAACGTATAAAAACTATATTCAATACACGGTTTATTAAAAAATATGTTCGATTCCATGGATCCGGTAAGTCCGGTGCCTGCGATTGCGGCGGTAGTGGTTGCATTTGTAACGGCGTTTGTGTTGACGCGATTTTTCGGCGCGCCGCCGCGCCGCGGTCGTTTTCTGGCCCTCGACGGTTTGCGCGGTTATCTGGCATTTTTCGTTTTTCTGCATCATGCCTGCATTTGGCAGTTTTTTTTACGCACCGGCGAATGGCAGTTGCCGCCTTCCAATTTATATACTCACTTTGGCTACGGTAGCGTCGTACTTTTTTTCATGATTACCAGTTTTCTGTTTTTCTCCAAACTTATCGATGGTAGAAAAAAGGAAATCGATTGGGGTCGACTATTTATTTCCAGAGTTTTGCGTCTTACGCCATTGTATCTGGTCACCATGGGCCTGTTATTCGCCATCGTTGCCATATTATCCAAAGGCGTTTTACACGAACCGATTCCTCGGCTATTGGCGAATATGTGGAATTGGCTGGCGTTTTCGATTATGGATATGCCGGATATTAATGGCGTGCGCAATACCTCTTATATTGTCTCCGGCGTTACCTGGTCGCTGGCCTATGAATGGTGTTTTTACGTCTCGCTACCTTTGCTGGCGTTTACTGTAGGGGTGGTGCCGCCGCTGCCTTACATATTGCTCAGCGTTGTTTGTGTGTTCGGTTACACCCGCCTCAATCTACCGTTTTACCATGTATTGCCATTTTTGGGCGGGGTAGCTGCCGCCTTGTTGGTGCGCTCCGAGCGCTTTTGTGCTTTTGCGTCGGGTAGAGTTGCTTCTTTGATTGTTTTAGGTGGTCTCAGTATTGTAATTAACTTGTTTTCAACGGTGCGCGAAGTAATCCCTATACTGTTATTGGCGATCGCTTTTGTGCTCATTGCCTGCGGCAATACATTATTCGGTGTGTTGAGCAATACAGCGGCAGCGATGCTCGGAGAAATATCCTACGGCGTTTATTTGCTGCAAGGCATTGTGTTATTCGTTACGTTTGCTTTTTTGATGGGTTTTGAACGAGCGGCTAGATTATCTACATTGACCTATTGGTCGCTAATCGTAGGCTTGGTGCCTATTTTTTTATGTATCTGTTTCTTTGTCTTCCGCTTTATCGAATATCCCGCGATGCAATGCACCGGGCGATTAACACAGTTTTTGCGCGCGCGCGGCGCGGCGTTGATCGGCAGGGCTCCGGCAGCTTAAAAAAGCCGGCGCAAGCCGGCTTTTTTATTGCTCAATGTTTATAACAGCGCAATGACTCTGCCGACGGTTTGGCGCTTGCCCATCGCATCGATGGCAGCAGGCAATTCCGTAAACGAAACTGTTTTTCCAACCACTGCTTTGATTTTTTTCGCGCGTATCAGCGCTAAAATTTCGTTTTGAATTTTGGTGCCGAGCGCGGTGGTCGCGAAGTTCCAGCCCATGCCTTCCTTCAAACCGGCCGCCATCATTTCCGGCACATACGACAGTATTACGCCACATAATTTAAAGTTGCCGACCGCGAGCCGGCGCGGCACGATAAATTTTTCGTCGACGCAGGCTTTGTTCGAGGCAAATCCCATCATCAGATAGCGACCGTTATAGGCGATGCAATGCATCGATTTTTCCATCACGGCTTCGCCGACATTATCGAACACGATATCGACGCCGCGCCCCTGCGTGAATGCCAATACTTCCTTGACCAGATCCTGGCTGTTGTAATTGATGACGAGTTCCGCGCCGAGATCGCGACACAATTGCATTTTGTCGTCGCTGCCGACGCTGGCGATAACGCGCGCGCCGGCGTTTACCGCCAGTTGAATCGCCGCCGAGCCCGAACCGCCGGCGGCGGCATGAATCAGCACAGTTTCGCCGGCTTTGATATCGGCGCGATCGTGTAGGCCGAGCCACGCCAAATGGAAGGGGTAATACAGCGCGGCCGCATCGGGCAGCGGAATATCATCGGGCATTTCGAAAGTCGCGGCCTGCGGGCACGCCGCATATTCCGCATAACCGCCGTAGGCCATGCGCGGCATCCCCACCACGCGTTTGCCCAGCCAGACTTCGGCGCCGGGACCGCAGGCATCGACCACTCCCATCACTTCCATGCCGGGCGCGTACGGCAGATCGGGGTTGACCATTTTATTGCCGCCGCTGATGCGTTCGATATCGTTTAAATTCAACGGAATCGCCTGCACCTTGACGCGCACTTCACCGGGGCCGGGCTCGGGAATCGGTACGATATCCAATTTCAGCGCTTCGAGCGGCGGGCCGTATTCGTGAGTGCGCCAGGCGCGCATGGTGCCCGCACCTGCGGAGGTCGTACCTACGGAGGTATTGGTAATATCGCTCATGGCCTGCTCCTAAATTTGTTGCTGGGAATTTTTGAATCGTTTTTTGCGGGCAAAAATAATAAGCCGTACCCGCACGGCGCGGCTATTAACTGTTTGTAATATTTCGCAACCTGATCGGCATCGCCTTAAACCGGTTGCAAGTCGAAGCGCTCGATATAGCGCACGAAATCGCGCCGCACCTGCGCGGGATCGATGCCGTATTCTTCCGCCGTATAAGTATGCAGGCCATGTTTGCCCTGCGGATTGTCGTTTATAAAGCGGCGCATGGCATCGGCGGCGGCGCCGCTCATTTCCAGTCCGAGCGCGCCATAAATTTGTTCCACCTGCGCGAATTGATCGTCGACGAAATCGTGAAAATACATGTCGTACATTATCGCATCGGGATAATCCTTGGCTTCGCGCACATCGAGCGCGTGCGTAACCGCGCGCAGAATGCGCGGCGACCAATCGCGGGCGATTTCGAGGCGATCTATTTCGCTGCTGCCCATCGAGCGCACCAGCGCGGTCAACGATGCATACGAGGTCAGCGATTTGACCGGATCGCGCTGCGTGAAAACGATGCGCGCGTCGGGATATTTCGCCAATAGATGTTCCAGCCCCCACATATGCGCGCCGGTTTTTAATACCCAGCGTTCGCCGGGGCAGCGCCATTGCATATGCTGCAATTGCTGTTCGTGAAAGGTGTATACATGCGACCAATCGGCTTTGGTATCCACCCAATCCTCGAAGCTGGGTATGCGGAATTGATTGTGGAACAGCGGCGAACACAAGGTGTCGGCCATCATCGTCACGCATTCCTGCGACAGCATGGCGCCCATCGGATGCATCGCTTTGAAGCCGGGAATCAGCGCGTCGATATCGGGGAACATTGCCTCGCAGCGGGCGATGCGCGGATCGGTTAAAAAGGTTGCGCGCTCCGGCGGCGGCGACGGAAACATGCATTCCCAAGTCATCGGTACGCGATTGGCCGGGTCTTGAGCGAAAATATCGTGCAAGATGGTGGAGCCGGTGCGCGGCATGCCGATGATGAATACCGGTTTGATGATTTTTTCTTGCGCGATGGCCGGGTATTTTTTGCGATCGTCGATAAACAGCAGGCGATTGACCAAGTGGCCGAGCACGCGTTCGCGCGCGATCATGCGGCCGAGCGGGTTCAAGCGCGCCTCCTGCTCCAGTGCATCGAGCAACAGCGCCAATTGGCCGAGAAAAGGTTCGGCGCCAAAATCGGCGAGCCCACCGGTGCGATTGGCCGCTTCGGCTATCAATTCATCCTGGGCAAGGCTGATGGTGTCGTTCATAGTAGTCCTCGAGCGTGAGCTGGGCTGAAAATCGATGAAGGCACTGGCATGAAGGGGCGTTGCGCAGCCCTCTATAAAGGTGCAGTCTATCGCTAAAATGAGCGGGCTATAATTCCGGTTAGCCGGCTCGATACGCAGTGTCTAAGCTACTGTTTTTTCATGGGTGTTTTGTCGCTACAAATAAAAACATCGAATTCATTCAGGTTTTGCCGAATATGTCTCAGTCCACCTCCATACCCGTTGGCGTATCCGCTGTTGTCGTACCCGCCGCTGCATTAGCCGGCGCGGTGCCCCAGCCATCGCAGCCGTTGCGCACTGCCAAGCAACAGCGTTCGCGGCTGTTGATGCAATCGGTGCGCGAGGCCACCGTCGAGTTGCTGAACACGCTTGGGCCAGAGCAAATTACCACGGTTAAAATCGCCGAGCGTGCTGGTATCAGCATCGGTTCGCTGTATCGTTATTATCCGAACAAAGAAGCGATTCTTACCGATGTTTACGACGAAGAATTGCAGCAGCTGGATCGGCGGCTGCGCGCGCGGCTACGTCCGGATAACAGCGGCGATACCTTGGAAGATTTAATTCGCGAAGGTGTCGAATTAACGATTGCGTTTCATCGCGATCTGCTGGCGTTGAATGCCACATTTTTTATCGCTTTCCATCGTAATTTTAATTTTGCGGATCGCCAGGGACCCGCCGATATCGGCAGTTGGGATGCGTGGACCGAGCGCTGGCTGGTCGATATCTTGGAAAATAATCGGTGGCGTTTAAAAGTTACCGATCTGCCGGCCAGCGCGCGTTTTATTATCGATATGGCATCGGGTACTATTCATCGCGTCATCGAGACGCGGCCGCAGGCTTTAAACGATCGATTGTTGGTGGATCAGTTAACCGATCTGATTTGCGGTTATTTGCTCGCGTGATTTATTAAGATTTACACGAAATATTCGCGGTATTGCGCCCTACAACCTCCCGTATCGATCTGTGGCGCCTCATTCGGAAATCATAAAGACCTAATCACAACAACCTCTGCAAATACGGCCACACATTTTCCAGTAAGCGTTGTTGCGCTTCCGCGCGCGGATGCAGGCCGTCCTCCTGCATTAATTCGGGATGCGCTGCGACGCCGTCGAGAAGAAATGGTACCAGCGGAATATCGTATTGGTGAGCCAGCCGCGTATAGCTTTCGTAAAAATCCGTGGTGTAACGCAGCCCATAATTCGGCGGTATTTTTATGCCGAGCAGCAGCACTTTTGCTTTGTTATTTTGACTGAGCTGGATCAGTTGCTCGAGGTTGTCGCGCAGTCTGTCAATTTGAAAGCCGCGCAAGCCATCGTTGGCGCCGAGCTCGATCAATACGATGTTGGGGCGATGTTTCTGCAGCAATGCCGGCAGGCGCACTAAGCCACCGCCGGTGGTGTCGCCGCTGATACTTGCGTTGACAACATTACTCTTCGTTAATTTTTGTTCATTCGCTAGTTTTTGCTGCAGCAGCGCCACCCAGCCGCTCTCGCGCGGTATACCATAGGCGGCGCTCAGACTATCGCCGAGCACCAATATCGTTTGTGTCTGTATCGTTTGTGCCCCTGCGCCGGTCGAGAGGCTTAATAGGCCAGCGATCATCCAGATATGCGGCGCGCCGCGTAAATATTTTTTAAATGCCGTTAACACCTTGTGGAATCTCCAATGATTCGTACTGAGCAATTGCAAAAAACGGTGACGACCGCCGCCGGTCCGCTGTCCATCTTGAAAGGGATCACGCTGCATATCAAGGCCTGCGACAGTGTGGCGATCAGCGGCGCCTCCGGCTCCGGTAAGTCGACGCTGCTCGGCCTATTGGCGGGACTGGATTTACCGAGCGCCGGCCAGGTGTGGTTGAACGAGCGCGAAATCACCGCGCTCGACGAAGACCGGCGCGCGCAGCTGCGCGCCGAACTGGTCGGCTTCGTATTTCAGTCGTTTCAGTTGCTGCCGAGTTTGACCGCGCTGGAAAACGTGATGTTGCCGCTCGAACTGCGCGGTCGCCGCGATGCGCGCAGCGCCGCCGCCGAGTATTTGCAGCGCGTCGGTTTAGGCGCGCGGCAGACGCATTATCCGCGGCAGTTATCCGGCGGCGAGCAACAGCGCGTGGCGATTGCGCGCGCCTTCGCCAACGCGCCGAAAATTTTATTCGCCGACGAACCGACCGGCAATCTCGATACCGCCACCGGTGCCCATATCATCGATTTATTGTTCGCCTTGAATCGCGAGACCGACACCACGCTGGTGCTGGTCACGCATGAGCAGCGGCTGGCCGAACGCTGCGCGCGTCGCATCGAAATGGCGGGCGGCGAAATTATCGGCGACAGCGCGCAGAGCAGTGTGGCGATCATCGATACCGACGAGGGTGCGCAAAACAGTGCGGGCACGCGCGCGGTGGCGGGTCGATGAGCGAATCGAGCACATTGTCGGTGGAAGGTGTTAGTGCCGGCTGGCATCCAACGTTAGGCTGGCGTTTGCTGATGCGCGATTGGCGCGGCGGCGAGTTGAGTTTGTTGCTCGCGGCGCTGGCGATGGCGGTGGCCATCGTGGTCGGCATCGCCGCATTCACCGAGCGTCTGCAACTGAGCATCGCGGCCAACAGCAATCAATTTCTGGCGGCCGATCGCGTGTTGACCAGTGCGTGGCCGATTCCGCAACAATGGTTGCAGCATGCGCAGGCGTTGGGTTTGCGCAGTGCCGAAACCGTAGTGTTTCAATCGATGTTGAGCGCCGGCGACAATACGCAGTTGGTATCGATCAAAGCGGCTTCGGCGACGTATCCGTTGCGTGGCCAATTGAAGATGGCGCAGACGGCTTTTGGCGCGCCGCGCGAAGTGGCGCAGGGTCCAAGTGCCGGCGATGTGTGGCTCGATGCGCGCTTGTTGCCGCAATTGAATATCGCGCTCGGCGATCGCGTCGAGATCGGCGCGACGACGTTGCGGGTTGCCGCAGTGTTGGTCAGCGAGCCCGACGGCGGCGGTAGTTTCGAAAATTTCGGTCCTAAGGTGCTGATGGCGCGCGGCGATCTCGAAGCGACGCAAATCGTGCAGCCGGGCAGCCGCGTGCGCTTTAATTATTTATTCGCCGGCGATGAGCGGGTGCTCGAACAATATCATCGCTGGCTGGTGCCGCAGTTGCAGCCTTCGCACCGCTGGGTCGGCATCAAGGATGCGCAACCGCGCATCGGTAAAGCGCTGCAGCGCGCACAGCAATTTTTATTGCTGGCGGGAGCGCTGGGTGTCGCGCTGGCCGGGTTGGCGATCGCACTATCGGCGCGTCGTTACAGCGAGCGCCATTTCGATTACGTGGCGATGCTGAAATGCCTCGGCGCCAGCGGTCGGCGCGTGCTTGGTATCTATCTGGTCAATTTATCGATCATCGGTGTGGTCGGCACGCTGCTCGGCGGTTTACTGGGCTACGCGGTGCAAGCGTTATTCGCGAATTTATTAGCGCGTTATTTGCAGCACGCCGCGCCGCCCGGCACTTGGTGGCCGGTGTGGATCGCCATTGTCACGGCACTGGTGTGTCTATTTGCGTTCGCGCTGCCGCCATTGTTGGCGTTGAAGGATATTGCGCCGCTGCGCGTATTGCGCCGCGATTTAACCAGCGAGCGCGGGCGCGGTTGGGGCTCGGCAGTGTTGGGCGTGGGTAGCGTGGCCGGTTTGATGTGGTTTTACAGCGGCAGCGCAGTGTTGACGCTGACGGTGTTGGCGGGTGTTGCGCTAGTTCTGTGCGCGGTCGGCTTGGTCGCGTGGTGGCTATTGCGCGGCATGCGCGTGGTGGGTATGCAGGCGGGCAGCGTGTGGCGTTTGGCGCTGGCTTCGCTGCAGCGCCGGCGCGCGCAGAACGCACTGCAGATCGTTATTTTTGCATTGGCGATTATGTTGCTGCTGATTATCGCGCTGGTGCGCGGCTCGTTGCTTAGCGAGTGGCAGATGCAATTGCCGCCTGGCACGCCCAATCATTTTTTAATCAATGTCGCGCCTGGGCAGGTCGAGCCGCTAAATGCTTTACTGGGGCAGCGCGCTATTCGCGCTGCGGGTTTTTATCCGATGGTGCGCGGGCGTTTGATTGCGATCAACGGCGAGCCGGTGAATCGCGCGGCCGCTAAGGAATTTGTCGATGCCAACGGTGCCAACAAAGACGATGTGCGGCGCGATGCGGAATTGGACCGGGAAATGAATCTCAGCTGGACCGCAAAACTGCCCGAGGATAATAAACTCGCGGCAGGCGCCTGGTTCGCCAGCGACGACGTGCAGCAAGTATCGGTAGAACTGGGACTGGCGCAGCGGCTCGGCGTGCGCCTGGGCGATAAGTTGACGTTTCAACTCGGCGCCGATCAACTCAGCGCGACGGTGCAAAGTTTGCGCGCATTGAATTGGGACAGCATGCACCCGAATTTTTATATGCTGTTCGCACCGCAGGTGCTGCGCGATTATCCGGCGACGTACATCACCAGTTTTTATTTACCGGCGCGCGATAAATTATTTCTCAACGAACTGGTGCGAGCCTTTCCGACCGTGACGGTGCTGGAAATGGATTCGATCATTGCGCAGGTTAAAACTATCATCGATCAAGTGAGCTTGGCGGTGGAGTTAGTGTTGTGGTTAATCGTCGGCTGCGGCCTGCTGGTATTGTTTGCCGGCGTATTGTCGACACTCGATATTCGCATGCAGGAAAATGCGATTCTGCGCGCGCTCGGCGCGCAACGCCGGTTGATTATCGGCAGTCTGGTTATCGAGTTCGCACTGTTGGGCGCGTTGGCCGGTTTATTGGCGGCGGCCGCGGCGGAGTGTTCGGTGTGGTTGTTTCAAACGCGTCTGCTGGATATGACTTTCGTGCCGCACGCCTGGGTCTGGCTGGCCGGTCCGCTGCTCGGCGCGGCGCTGATCGGTGCGGCCGGCTATATCAGTTGCCGCAAAGTCGTCGATACTCCGCCGCTACAAGTTCTGTACGCCCTATAGTTTTCCAACCGACAACCGACAACCGACAACCGACAACCGACAACCGACAACCGACAACCGACAACCGACAGCTGTCCCTATGCCCGCCGACCGATACTCTTTTCAAAACTTCCTTGTACCGGTCGATAGCGGCAGAGCTTTCCCGTTGGCTTCTTTCGATGTCATCGCTCTCTGATAGCACGCAATATAAACCAGTGCGCTTTCGGTGTTTTGAAAAGAGCATTCGGTCATCGGGCAGTCAAGCTCGCTGCCAACGAATACGCTGTAACTGACAATCCTGCGCTAAGCCCGCCGACCGATACTCTTTTCAAAACTTCCTTGTACCGGTCGATAGCGGCAGAGCTTTCCCATTGGCTTCTTTCGATGTTATCGCTCTCTGATAGCACGCAATATAAACCAGCGCGCTTTCGGTGTTTTGAAAAGAGCATTCGGTCATCGGGCAGTCAAGCTCGCTGCCAACGAATACGCTGTAACTGA
>Ga0265327_10000496_pt1 | contig 68506 bp, 61 predicted proteins | sample 41621metaG_FD_202089 | JGI IMG/M metagenome (GOLD analysis project Ga0265327, IMG submission 202089) | Rhizosphere microbial communities from Carex aquatilis grown in University of Washington, Seatle, WA, United States - 4-16-21 metaG | ecosystem: Host-associated > Plants > Roots > Rhizosphere...
GAGCGTGCCACAATCGCCGGATTTTTTGTTTGACCTGCGTCATCCCGAGCCTCGGCGAGGGATCTGTCGCCGCTCTATCGATGCCGACCCTGGCGCCATTCTTCGCGCGGAGATCCCTCGCCGAGGCTCGGGATGACACAGGGGAGAGAACGGGGACGAGTCCGGTCTGCCGCTGATATCAGTTCAGCGAACTGAGCTTCTTGCCTGAAAGCTGCTGGCGGTAATCGGAGAGGAAGGTGCGGAAATCCTCGATCTGCGCGACCTTGCCGACGACGTCGCGGAAATCGTCGTCGGAGGCGGTGCCGTCGGTCGCGGCAAGGATGTGGAAGGCCGCTTTGTAGCGGCTCTTTTCCATGGCGGCGGCGTATTTCTTCGTCACCTCGGTCAGCGACTTCTTATCGCCGGCAAGGGTGAGCGCCGTCGCCCAATTCAGCACGTCATGGGCGCCGTCGTCTTCGAGCCCCGCCCCCGCCTCCGGGTTGGGGGCCAGCCGCGCCAGGATCCTCGATGCTTCCGGCCAGTTGCGTCCGCGCCACGCGATCCCGGCGCGCAGGCGGTCGGCGTCGCGGCTGGTGTCGTTGACGATCAGCTTCAGCGCCTCGTCGTTCTGATTGAGTTCGATCAGGGCCTGGGCCTGAAGCTGTAGCCGCTGCCGCTGAAGCTCGCCATCGACCGGGCCGACATCGATCGCCAGCGCATCGAGCGCCGCCTTGGGCTTGCCGTCGAGCAGGCGCAGCAGCGTCAGGCGGGTCGAGACCCTGGCTTTGTCGCGGCCCTGGAGGCGGGTCTTCACCTCTTCCTCGATCAGCCGGGCCGCGCGGTCGAGAAGATCGACCGCGACCAGACGATCGGAAAGCCGGCGGATGATCTCATTGCCGCGCTCGCCCTCCGGCAGAAGATCCCGGTTTTCCTCATAGAGCGCCACGGCCTTCAAAGGCGGCACGTTCTCGGCGCCCGGCCCCACGAAAATGCCGGCAAAGGCGTCGACGAATTCCTTGCGGATGGCCGGCGCATCCCGGTTCTCGGGGAAATAGGCGACGAGCTGGCGCATGGCATCGAAGCCGCCGCGATAGTCGCCTTCCTCGATCTTCAATTCGGCGAGGCGCCGCAGGAGATCCACCTCGAAATCGTCGCCGCGCCAGGAATAGCGAAGCTCATCCAGCTTTTTGATGGCCTCCGCCCGCGTAATCTTGCCGGCTTCGAGCCGGAGCGTGACGGCGGAAAAAGCCGCCCGCGCCCGGTATTGCCGGTCGATCAGCGATGTGGCGAGCTTGTCCCAGGTCGCCAGCGCGTTCTCGGAATCGCCCCGCAACTGCAGCGCCTTGCCGGTGAAGTAACGCACCGCCGCCATGTCGCCGTTCAGTGGCGCATCCTCGCGCACCGCCTCGAACAGACGGCGCGCATCGTCATATTCCCCGACATTGAGTGCCGCCTCGCCCGCCGCCAGCCGGAACTTGGTCCGCAACGGCTTCGGATAGGTCGAAAGCAGGACGTCGGCCCGGGAAAACTGCTCATGCGCGCGTTTCCAGTCATGTTCCCGCGCCGCCAGCGCGCCGCGCCACAGCCCGATCTCGATTTCGGCATCGAGGGCCGAGCCATTCAAATCCCGCGTCGCCGCCTTCAAGTCGTTCATCTGCAACGCGATGGCGCCCGCGACCGCGCGCACGCCGGGCTCCGAGCCCAGCGTCGGATCGTTGCGCTCGATGGCGGCGATCACGCCCTTGGCTTCCGCCGCATGTCCCCGCGCGAAGTAGAACCGCGCCAGATCGAGCCTGGCATCCGACCGCGAGGAGGGCGTCGCCGCGACGATGGCGTGTTCGAGCTCACCGCGCTCCGTCAGGAAATCGCCATCCATGCGCCCGGCCCAATCGGCCAGATTGAAGAACCGCCCCGCCCCGCCGCTCCGTGGCATCGAGCGGTCGATTTCGGAAGACAGGACAAGCCCGGAAGGCCCCGCCACCTCGACCCCCTCGCCGGAACTCTTGACCTCGATCTGATCGGCGACAAGGCGGACGACGATGCCCTGGATGGTGAGCAGCGTATGGAATTCGACGAAGCTCTCTTCCTGCGCCACCCCCTGCCCCAGCCCGCGAACCGGAACCACGGTCAGGGTGTCGCCGACCTCCGGATCCTGCACCGAAACCGGCGCCGTGGCATCGCCGACCTCGAACAACACGCGCGAGGGCTGCCTTCCGGGCTGCACCAGGACCGGGATCGGAGCCTCGGGCCCCAGCATCTGCGGCACCAGATCGACGATCCAGGCATTCTCCGAACGCCGTACCGACGGGTTGACGCCCGCCACCGTCCGCAGGCGGAAGACAGTCGCCTCGGCATTCGGAACCTGCTCGATTTCGGTGACGATCTCGGCGCCCTTTTTCTGGACATCCTGAAGATCGGCGGGCAAGGGGGCGCCGAACACGATCCAGAGATCGGCATTCCGCCGGAAGATCGCCGCACCGACGGGCCTCTGCCATTCGAAGCGCAGGCTGGCGCCTTCATCCACCGGCGCATAGGCGACGGTAAGCTGTGCCTGCTCCGGGATGGAAGGCTTGACGGGAGCCTGGGGCTGCGGTGCGGGAGCTGCCGGGGGCGGGGCTGCCGGCACCGGTGCGAATACCGGCGGCGGAGGCGGGGAAGCCGCCTGAGCCAGAGGCTGCGGCGGGACCACTGCCGCCTTTTCCGCCGCTTTGGCCTCAGCTTTGGTGGGTTCTGGCTTGGTGGCCGGAATCTTGTTCGGCTGCGTCTTGGCGAGCGCCTTGCTGGCCGCCGCCTTTGCCGATTCCCGGGCCGCAGCTTTGGCGGCAGCCTTCGCCACGGCCTTGGCGGCGCGCCGTTCCGCCCGGCTCTGCCGCGCGTCATGGCGGGAAGATCTCGTTCTGAATTCGGCTTTGGCTTCGGGCTTGGTCTCTGGCTTGGCCTCGGCTTTGGTTTTGGCTTCGGATGCGGCCTCGGGCTTCGCCTCTTCCGGCTTGGCTTCCGCCGCCTTCGGTTCCGCCGGTTTTGTTTCGGGCGGCTTCGCCTCGGCGGGAGCGGCGGCTTGCGGGGCCGCCTGGGCCGTGGGGGCGAATTTCCTGTCCGGCTGGGTCAGAAGATCGATGCCGACCACCTTGTCTTCGGCAAAGGTCTTGAGCGTGACCGGCTGTTTCAGGGTCGCCGTCAGCTTCTTTCCGTCGGCGCCGATGGTGACGTCCTTGACGTAGCGCGGCAGGCGTTTGGAAATCTTGTCGAGATCACCCTGGAACGGCCGGTCGAATTCGATCTCCAACTGGTCGCCATTGACATGGGCGTTGTACATGGCCCGCTTCGGCCAGGAGAACACGATGCGGCCGGTATCCCCATGCTCGCCGGCACTGACCCAGACCTGATCATCGGCGCGCGCGGACCCGCCGAACAGAATCGCCGCCAGGAATCCGCCGAGAAGAGCCTTAAAACATGTCGGTCTTGGCATGGATCAGTCGAAGCTCGCCAGCAACGCGTCGATATCCGCCTGGCTGTTCGTGCTGTTCTGCGGCAAGGCCGGCCCGTTCAGGAGGGCGGCTTCGCCCTGACGTTCCGCGATCTCTTCGTCCAGATGCGGCAGGTGGCTGAAGACGGCGAGCAGCGCTTCCATCTTCTCTTCAACGTGTTTCAGGGTCTTGACGACCTTGGTGACGCGCTGTCCGGTTATGTCCTGGAAATTGCAGGCCTCGTAGACGCGCATCACCGCGCCCTGCACGGCATCGCGCTGTCCGGGTTCCATTCCCGGCGCCATCTTGTCGAGTTCCTCCATGGCGGCGAGGATTTCCCAGGTCGCCTTGGAAGTGGCATCGACCACGGCGTCGAGTTCGTGCCCGGCTTCCTGAATCTGCTCGCCGCGGATCTCTCCCGGACGCATGGCCACGAATTCGCGGCGGGCAACCTGAATCTCATCGGCGAGGGATTCAAGCTCATGATAAAGCTCGATTCCAGGCGGCGAAAAACTGCCGCCGAGGGAGCGCATCACCTCATCGACGACCTCGCGGATTTGAGCGCGGTCATGCCCAGACCCAAGCGCCCCGCCAGCTTGACCGCCGATCCCCCGCAGCTTCGCTGCCAATTCCCGATCGGTCTCTGCAATTCGGGAGGACGACGCGCTTCTAGGCATGGTATTCATCTCCTCGTTCATTCCATTCGGCGGTCCCGAAGAATCCGCGTCAGGGTTTCGTCGGCACCTTGGGACGCTCGGCCAGCGCCAAAGTGAGCGCCTTTGCCTTTCCAGGCTCCATACTGGCCAGAATCGGCGCCGATTTCTGTTCCTTCATATGGCTGACGACCTCCAGCAGCACCGGCAGATCAAGCTGCTCGAAGATGCGCGCCGCTTCCTTCGGCTTCATGTTCTCATAGATTTTAACGAGGCTCGCGATCTTTTCCTGATCGACCTGATCCTGCTTCTTGAAGGCCCCGTCGATATCCTTTTGCATGCTTTGCAGCTTGGCGATCTTCTCGTTGATGCGCTGCTCCGCCGCCTGCAGGAGCGCGTCCCGCTGATCGACTTCTCCGGCTTTCTTCTCGATCTCGTCCCGGCGCACCGACAGCGTTTGCAGCAATTCGATCTCGCCAGGGCTCATCAGAGTCGGATCACGCACCGCCGGCACGGAGACATTACTGCCCGCCTGCTTCTCGCCGGCTTGGACGCCCGCAGAGACGGTCTCGCCCTTTTCCCCCTCGCCCGGCCTCGGCACCACCTTCTCCTCGCCGGTCTTGGCTTCGGCCAGCTTCGGCTGGCTCGGGGTGCTCTCGATCTTCGGCTGTGCCTCGGCCAGGGCCAGAGCCAGAGCGGAGCTGCTGGACAGCCAGGAATTGGCAAGCTTCGCAAACAGCAACACCGCCGTTGCAGCCGCGAAAAGAGGCAGGAACCTGGGTTGAAAGGGCATGGCGGCTCCCTGCTAGCGGCGCGTTTCGATGACCCGGCGGAGCAAGCGCTCCGTACGCGACGGGAAATCGGCCACGGGTTCCTCCGGGCGGGAGGACAAGGACGGCCCCTCGGGTTCAGGCTCGCGGGCACGCCGCTCCGGGGCGCGCTCCGGCTCGCGTTCCTGCGTTCTTTCCTGGGCGCGCTCCCGTTCGCGCAGGCGTTCCTGGGGACGTTCCTGTGTCCGCTCGGTTCGCTCCTGGGCGCGTTCCTGACTGCGCTGCTCGGCGGCGCGCGAGTTCCGGACCTGCACTTCCAGGCGGTCGGCGAGCACGTTGCCCTTCTCCAGGAGATAGCGGAGATCGTCGGAAAGCTGCTGCCCCTGCTTGAGCTTCACCTGAAGGTCGCGGCCGCTCCGGTTGGTGGCCTCCTTGAGACTCGCCAGCCCGCTTTCCGCGCGCCGCGTGGTATCGCCAAGGCTGCGCAACAGGACATCGAATTGCTGACGGTCGTTGCGGAGAAGGCCGAAGCGGCGATCGAGCTTGATCGCATAATAGATCGCAACCGATACGAGGATGCCCAGAAGGCAATCTAGCGCAAGCGAAACAATCATTGGCCCCCTCGATTCTTGTCAATGTTCTCGCTGACCCGGACCGCGATGTATTCACCCTTGCGCCCCATTTTTCCGAGGAACATCGGCACCTGTCCGCAATAGAGCTGAACATCGGATTGCGGCGTCGCATTAAGCATGACGCGCGTGCCGATCTTCCAGTTTAGAACGTCCTTCAGCGAGTATTCCATCTCGTCGAGCACGACATGGATCGGCACATTGGTGTTCCAAAGTTCGTGGGCCAGATGGTTTTCCCAGATCGGATCACGCCCGAACTTTTCACCCATGAACATCTGCAGGAGAAGTTCGCGGATCGGTTCCAGCGTCGCATAGGGAATGACGATCTCAAGCTTGCCGCCACGGTCTTCCATCTCGATCCGCAGCCGGACCAGGATCGCCGCATTGGCGGGGCGGGCGATGGTGGCGAAGCGCGGATTGGTCTCCAGGCGGTCGCACCGGAAATTGACCGGGCTCAAGGGGTCGAAGGCCGCCGACAGATCGGCGAGCACGACATTGACCAGACGCTCGACCAGATTGCGCTCGATCGTCGTATAGGGGCGCCCCTCGATGCGCATCGCCGCCGTGCCGCGGCGTCCGCCCAGCAGCACGTCGACGATCGAGTAGATGAGCGCGCTATCGACGGTCAGAAGCCCGTAATTGTCCCATTCCTCGGCGCGGAACACGGTCAGGAGCGCCGGCAGCGGGATCGAGTTCAGATAGTCGCCGAACCGGGTGGAGCTGACATTGTCGATCGAGACGTCGACATTGTCCGAGGTGAAATTGCGCAGCGAGGTCGACATGACCCGCACCAGCCGGTCGAAGATGACCTCGAGCATCGGCAGGCGCTCATAAGACACGAGCGCCGAATCGATGATCGCCCGGATACCGGAGGTCGAATCGTTATTATCGTCGTCGTCGCCGAAGCCGAGAAGACTGTCGATCTCGTTCTGGTTGAGCGCGCGGGTATCCACGCCGCCGCCGCCACCGTCTTCCGCGGAGTCGTCGGCCATCGAGGCCCATTCGGCGGCCAGCTTATCGTCTTCATCACTCGGAGCAGCCATTCTGCAACCCCTCGTATCCTCTCACTAAAGGGCGCGTCTACTGAACCAGCATCTCGCGGAAAAGCACGTCGTTGACGCTCGCCGGAGCGACCGCCGCGTTCACCCGCAGCAGCAGCTCCTCGCGCAGGCGGTAGAGACCGGCGGACCCCTTCAGATCCTCGATCCGCAATTCCCGGAGATAGGTCTGAAAATTGTCGATGATCCGCGGCATCACGGCTTGCAGCCGGGCCATGTCACCCTTGTTCTCCAGCTCCAGGCTGATCGAAATCTTGAGGAAGTTCGATTTCTTGCCGATGGAATTCAGGTTCACCAGGAGATCCGGCAGATCATAGAAGACCATGTCCTTGGCCGGCGCCGCCGCTTCCGCCGCCGGCTGGTCCGAATGACCGCCGGCCGCCTTGCCGAAGTAACCCAGGAAATAAGCCGCCGCGGCCGCGGCCAGCAACAGAGCCAGGACCGCGCCGCCGATCATCAGCACCTTCTTGCGCTTCCATATCGGCGTATCGGAACTTTCCCCGATGACGGTTTCGCCGCTGGACTCGGCATCATCATCGTCAAGCGAGGCATCAGACATGAGCGCCACTCAATCCTTCGGCAATACAAGGGAAACGGTCAACGTCACACAGGATAGTGACGGGTCGTTAACGAAAGATTGAATGCATGGCAATGAGGCGCCTCTTCCCGGCAAAATTTGCCGGAGACGGAGCAAGGATCGCCCCCTTCGAGCCCGGCCTTGAACGTGAAAAGCCCATCAAACCCTTGCTCCGCCAGGAGTGCCGCCCTTGGCACGGGACATGCTTGATGGGAAGCATCATGAATTCCGCAACCTACGTCGCCCTTTCAGCTCAGAGCGCCCTGCAACGGCAGATGGCCGTGACCGCGAACAACGTGGCCAACGCCTCGACCCCAGGCTACAAGGCGCAGAACATCATGTTCGCCGAGTATCTGTCCGGGAACCAGGCATCCGAGCAGGCGCCGACATCCTTCGTCCGCGACCTCGCCACGGTCCGCAACGAGACGCAGGGCTCGCTGAGCTGGACCCAGAACTCGCTCGATCTGGCATTGCAGGGCAGCGGCTATTTCAAGGTCGATACCCCGAACGGGCCGCGCTACACCCGGAACGGCCAGTTTCAGATCGATACCCAAGGTCAGGTCGTGACCGCCGAAAGCTATCCGGTTCTCGACCAGGGCGACCGCCCGATCGTCGTCCCCCCGGGAGCCGGCAGCATCGAGATCGCCGCCGATGGCAGCGTCACCACCCAGCGGGGTCCGCTGGGTCGGTTCGGTGTCGTCAACTTCGCCAATCCAGCCGACCTTACCCCGTCTTCCGCCGGACTTTTCGTCACGGAAGCGAACCCGACCCCCGCGACGAAGACCACGGTCGTACAGGGGGCCATCGAGACCTCCAACGTGAACCCCATCGTCGAAATGACGCGCCTCATGGACGTTTCCCGCAATTACACCACCGCGCAGAATTTGATCGACAGCGAAGACCAGCGCATGCGCACCGCGATCGATCAACTCGGCAAAGTCGCCTAACGAAGGGGTTGGCCTAAAATGCTCTCAACCGCCATTGCCGCCACGGGTATGCTTGCCCAGGAACTAAACGTCGAGGTGATTTCCAACAACATCGCCAACGTCAATACGACGGGATTCAAGCGGCAGCGCGCCGAATTCGAGGATCTTCTGTACCAGCAGCAGCGGGCGGTGGGTGCTACCTCGAACGAGAACGGCGCCATCGTCGCCGCCGGCGTCCAGATCGGCACGGGCGTCCGCGCCGCCGCCGTCTATCGGATCGGCGAGCAGGGCAGCCTTCAGAGCACCGGCAACAACCTCGACATGGCCATCCAGGGCAAGGGCTTCTTCGAGATCGAGATGCCGGACGGCACCCTCGGCTATACGCGCGCCGGCTCCTTTCAGCTCAGCCCGCAAGGCCAGATCGTGACCGCGGATGGCTACGTCCTCAAGCCCGGCATCACCGTCCCGCCCACCGCGACCTCGGTCTCGGTGAACAACAGCGGTCAGGTGGTGGTTCAGGTTGCCGGCCAGACCGCGACCCAGACGGTGGGGCAGCTCGAACTCTCCAATTTCCCGAACGAGGTCGGCCTTCAGAATCTCGGCAACAATCTTCTGGGCGAGACCCCCGCCTCCGGCAACCCCGTTGTCGGAGCCGCCAGTTCGACCGGCTTCGGTACGATCCTGCAGGGGTTCCTTGAAAGCTCCAACGTCAATGTCGTGACCGAAATCACCAATCTCATTTCGGCGCAGCGCGCCTATGAGATGAATTCGAAGGTGATCCAGGTCGCCGACCAGATGTCGAGCGCGCTTAACAATCTACGCTAACCGGCCACCGCCGGTACTGTAACCGTAAGGATCACGGCCATGAAACGCAGCGCAGTCCTCTTCGCCGTCGGGTTGCTGTTTTCCGTCGTCTCGGCGGCTTTGGCGGAGGAATCCGTCATCGCCCCGTCCGTTCTAGGACATCTCGTCTCGGGCGACGCCATCGCCCAGGCCCTGCTTCGGGAACTGGGCGTCAAATTGCCCACGGGCCATGTCGAGCTGAAGCTCGACAATCCCCTGCCCCGCCTCGTCGCCTCGCCGGCGGCTTCTCCCGAGCTTGGCGTCGATCAGCTGAGCTATGACGCGCGCTCCGGCCGGGTTCAGGCCTTCGTGACGCTCGAAAGCGACGACGCCGAGATGCAGCGGGTCCGCGTCGCCGGCCATGTCATCCGGCTTATCGACCTGCCCGTGCTGACGCGGATGATCAATCCCGGCGAGACGATCGGCGAAGGCGACGTGATGCAGACCGCCTTCCAGGCCGACCGCGTCGGCCAGAACCTCGTCTCCGAGCGGTCGGCGCTCATCGGCAAGACCCCGCGGATTTCGCTGCGCGCGCAGGAACCCGTGCACAGCAATGAAATCCTGGTGCCGATCGCGGTTCACAAGGGCGATCTCGTGACGCTGGTCCTGCACACGCCGTCACTGACATTGACGACGCAGGGCAAGGCGGTTGAAGATGCGCCGAATGGCGGCTCGATCCGTGTCGCCAACGCCAAATCGGGCCGCGTCATCGACGGCTTGGTGAGCGGCCCCAACACGGTCAACGTCGCCGTTCCGCTCATCCTGTCTCCTTGAAACCTCCCGCGAAACCTCCCGCACACTTGAACCTTACGGTGAGAACCGTGCCGCAATCCTCCGCCCGCCCCAGAACCGCAGCCTTCCCCCTGGCCTTCCTGGCATTGACCGCCATGGGTCTGAGCGGATGCAGCGCGTGGTCCCGGATTCAGAATATCGGCGAGTCGCCGCCGCTCACCACCATTCAAGACCCGACCCGGGAGCCCGGCTACAAGCCGGTCCAGATGCCGATGCCGAGCCCGGCCAGCCAGGAGCGCCGCCCCGGTTCGCTCTGGGCGTCCGGAACCCGTGCCTTCTTCAAGGACCAGCGGGCGGCCCAGGTCGGCGATCTCCTGACCGTTTCGGTCAATCTGAACGAACAGGCGACGCTGGCCAACGAGACCAAGCGCGACCGCACCGGGACCGACACCTCGAATATCGGCACGATGTTCGGCGGGGTCGGCGCCTTGACCAAGGCCCATATCCTTGCCGGAGCGGCTACCGGCGGTGCGACCAACAACCTGCTCGATGCCTCCGGCACAAGCGCCAGCGACGGCAAAGGCCAGATCAACCGGACGGAACAGATCGTCCTCAACGTCGCCGCCAACGTCACCCAGCTTCTGCCGAACGGCAATCTCGTCATCGTCGGCAAGCAGGAAATGCGGGTGAATTACGAAATTCGCGATCTTCAGATCACCGGCGTCATCCGCCCGCAGGACATCAGCGCCACCAACACCATCGACTTTTCGAAAGTGGCCCAGGCCCGGCTTTCCTATGGCGGACGCGGCAACCTCACCGAAATCCAGCAGCCGCGCTATGGCCAGCAGCTTTTCGATGTGATCCTGCCCTGGTAAGCTCGCTCCCGACAGGCTGCGGAGGGCAGGCTGAAGAGGGAGAGCCGAGGATGACGAGCCGGGGACGCCTTCCGCCATCGGTATGGGCAATCCTGCTCACTTTCGCGGTCGCCTTCGTCCTTTGGATATTTACGTGACCGGAGGCGTTCAGGCGCTTCTCGGCACTATCGAAGCCTGGCAACGGGATGGCCGGCGCGTGGCGCTGGCCACGCTCGTTCATGTCAGGGGCTCCTCGCCCCTTCCCGTGGGATCGAGGCTGGCGGTGGAGGAAGGCGGCAGCTTCGCCGGTTCGGTCTCGGCGGGCTGCATCGAGGGCGCCGTCATCGAGGCGGCGCTCGCCACGATCGCCGATGGTCGCCCGCGCCTTCTCGAATTCGGCATCGGCATCGAACAAGCCTTCGAGTTCGGCCTCGCCTGCGGCGGCAACGTCGAGATCTTCGTCGAGCGGGCAAGACAAGGCCACCTCCTGAAAGCAGCCTTCTCCACCGGGACCAATAGCGGCACCGCCCTCCTGGTCACGGATTTGCGGGAAGGGCGGCAATGCCTCCTCCAGGGTTCCACCGTCGCCGGCGATCTTCCCCTCGACGCGGCGGCACTTGTCCAGTTGCGCGCGCTTGGCTCCAGCGCCAAGGTCGAGCTGCCCTCCGGCCCGGTCTTCGCCGAGTTCTTCGCCTCGCCGCTTCGCTGCCTCATCGTCGGCGCGGTCCATATCGCCCATGCGCTTTCCCCCATGGCGGCGATGACGGGCTATGCCGTCACCATCATCGATCCGCGCGCCGCCTTCGCTACGGCAGAGCGGTTTCCAGTCCAAGACCAGGACACGGCACTTCTTGCCGAGTGGCCGGATGCCGCCTTCCAGCGCCTGCGCCCCGACGCCCGGACGGCGATCGTCGCCTTGAGCCACGACCCGAAGATCGACGATCCCGCCCTGATCGCGGCGCTTCACTCGGACGCCTTCTATATCGGCGCCCTCGGCTCCCGGAAGAACCAAGCCGCCCGCCGGGAAAGGCTGGCGGAGACCGGCTTCGGCGATGCCGCCTTGGCGCGCATCCACGGCCCGGTTGGGCTCGATATCGGCGCCCTCACCCCGCCGGAGATCGCGGTCGCCATCCTGGCCCAAATGACCGCCGCGTTGCGCGGCAAACTTGCCGCAGGCGCGTTGCGCGGCAAACTCTCCGCGTGAAGATGGGCGCATGAAGATCGGCGGGATCATCCTGGCCGCCGGGGAGTCACGGCGGATGGGCCATAACAAGCTCCTGGCCGAGATCGGGGGCCACAATATGGTGCGGCGGACGGCAATGGCAGCTCTTGCCAGCACCGTGCTCGCTCCGGTGATCGCCGTGCTCGGCCATCAAGGCGAGGCGGTGCGGGCCGTGCTGCAGGATTTGCCTATCGAGTTCATCGGCAACCCGGATTTCGCCGCCGGCCTCTCGGCATCGCTGAAGCTCGGGATCGCGGCCCTGCCTCCAACGGTCGATGGTGCGGTCATCCTCCTGGGCGATATGCCGCTCACCGGCGCCGGCACCATCCGGCTCCTGGCGGATGCCTTCGATCCCGAAAACGGCCGCGCGATCTGCGTGCCGGTCCATCAGGGACGGCGCGGCAATCCGGTGCTATTGGGCCGCCGCTTCTTTCCGGAAATCACCCAGCTTCAAGGCGATACCGGCGCCAGGGGTCTGATCGCGCGCCACCAGGCTTTTGTCGTCGCCGTCGAAATCGGGGACGATTCGGTTCTCGCCGATATCGACACGCCCGAAGCTCTCGAAGCCATCCGCCGCGCAGAGGAGAATAACCCAGGCGCAAAGTGAAACCGTGGTGCTGCGCAAAAAAGCGAGATTTTTTCGAAAGACCGGAATAAAAGACCGGCCCGCCCCGTTTCAAGGGCAAGCCCTTCCCGACATGACCCAAAATGAGGATTCGGACATGCTCCCGCTTATCGGCACCGTCACCCTTGGAAGCACGCTTATGAGCCTCCTTCTCGGTCAGGTGGCCATTGGATTGCCGTTTCTCGGGGTGGTCCTGGCCTCGCTGGTGCTCATCAGCCTCAGGGCATAGAAGGACGGCCTTCGCCGGGTTCAGCTTTTCAGTGTCCGGCCCCACAGTGTCCGGCTTTTCGGTATTTACCCATAATTAACCATACAATACCATCCTGACCGGGTTGTTCCTGGATGTTCCTTGGTCGGGGGGTGGTATGGTTTTTGGCCGTTGGCAGCTTATCGGTCTTGCCGCCGGGATGGTTTTTGGGCTTGCCGGTTTCCCGGCTGCGGCCTCGCAGCTTCAAGCCTCGCTCGATCCCGCCTATCCGAAAGAAGCACTTCTCGGGCCGGGCGAAGCCAAGGGCGCCGTGATCTGGAGCCATGGCCGCTCCAACGCGGTCGAGGATTCGCTGTCGCCCACCCCCTATTACATGGCGCCGCTGCGCACAGCCGGATGGGATACCTTCCGCTTCGACCGCAAGCGCGACGGCGACACGCTTGAGGCGAGCGCGAAGGCGCTAGTCCGGGAGGTCCTGCAACTCCGGGCCGAGGGCTATCGGAAAGTGGTGCTGACCGGCCAGTCCTTCGGGGCCTTCCTGTCGCTGATGGCCGCCGATGAAAGCCCCGAGGTCCATGCCGTGATCGCGACCGCCCCCGCGGCCTATGGCAGCTTCGAGGATTACCATGACAGCTGGCAGCGCAACGCCACCCGCCTCTACCCGCTGCTCGACAACATCAAAAGCGCGCGGGTGATGCTGTTCTACTTCCACGGCGATGATTTCGATCCGGGCGGGCGCGGCGAGCCATCGGAGCGGATCCTCAACGCCCGCAAGCTCGACCATCTCGTCATCGACCAGCCGGCGGATCTCACCAGCCATTGGGCAGCTTCCAGCGGCCTCTTCGTCCGCCGCTTCGGCGACTGCATCCGGGGCTTCATCGAGGCTCCCTCCGGTGCCGCCATCGCCTGCGACGAAAGCTGGGGCCGCCGGCCCGAGCCCGGCTTTACCGTCCCCGCCGCGTTTCAGCCGGCGGAAACGACGGAAGACCCCGACGACCTCTTTCAGGGGAGCTGGTACGGCTACTACCCGAATGGCCGCGAGGTGCTGTTGCAGGTGGAGCCCGCGCGGGGAAGAACGGTCACCGCCCTCTACGCCGTCGGCCCCGGCCTCCAATCCACCCGGAAAACCGAGTATATGCGCCGGTCCGGGCACGTCAGCGGCGACGAGTTGGTCTTCAATGAAGCCGGGAAGGCGACGCTGCGCTATCGCCTGCGCGGGCTTGGCCGGATCGACGCGACCTGGATCTCAGCCGACGGCAAGATTACGCTCGAAGCCCGGCTGAAACGAACCGGCTGGCCGGCAAACCGGCGGATCCAGACCGCCGCCGGGAACACCGCGCAAAGCCGGTGAAACAATTGCGGTAGAAGATTCGGAGCGCTCCATGCGAAGCTCTCTCCCAGGGTGTCCCTGGGAGAGAGAGAATGATGGCTCGGTTCGAACGGTTTCTGTCCGCAGGATTGATCCTCGGGACTATCGCCAGCGCCCCTATCGCTATCGCCGGGGCGGCGGGCGAGCCGGCACTCCTTCAGGAAGCGCGCCAGGTGCTGGCACCGCTTCCCCACGATTTCGGCACGCCGGAATTCCCGGTCACGGCGGAGCGCGCCGATCTCGGCCGCAAGCTTTTCTTCGATCCCCGCTTTTCCTCGGACGGCACCGCGAGCTGTTCGCGCTGCCACCTGCCCGGTCTCTACGGCACCGACGGCTTGGCGAAACCCCATGGCAATCATGACAAGCTCAATCCAAGGAACGCGCCGACGATCCTGAACGCGGCGCTGCAATTCAAGGCGCATTGGCGCGGCGACCGGGAGAATGTCGAGGATCAGGCGAAGCAATCGCTGCTCGGCGCCGCCAGTTTCGGCAATCCCGATTTCGCCACGGCGATGGCCCGGATCAAGGCGGTGCCGGGCTATCTCCCCCTGTTCCAAAAAGCCTTCCCCGGCGAGGCCGATCCGGTCACGCCCGAAAATTGGGGCAAGGCGATCGGCGCCTATGAACGGACGCTTGCCACGCCCTCGCGCTTCGACGATTTCCTTAACGACAAGACTGGGAACGGCAAGGCCGGCGCGCTCACAGCCGCTGAAGAGCGCGGCCTGCGGAAATTCATCGATACCGGCTGCGCCACCTGCCATAGCGGCCCCGGCATCGGCGGCGGGAGCTTCCAGAAATTCGGCATCACTGCTGATTATTGGACGGAGACCGGCTCCGACGCCCATGACCAGGGCCGCGCCGACATCACCCACGACCCGAAGGATGCCTATATCTTCAAGGTTCCGAGCCTGCGCAACGTGGCGATGACGGCGCCCTATTTCCACGACGGTTCGGTCCGGACCCTGCCCGAAGCGGTGCGGATTATGGCCAAGCTCGAACTCGGCGCCACCTTGAGCGACGAGGATGCAGGCGACATCGCCGCCTTCCTCGGATGCCTTACAGGGTCGGTCCCCGCAAACTTCGCGGAAGCCCCCATACTGCCCCCCGGCGCATTCACCCAAGACGCCCCAAACACCGTAGAGCCTTCAAAACGATAGGAAATTTTCCATTTCGCGTTACTGAAGCACTGATGATATGGTCTGGCACCTACAATCATAATATGGAGGAACCGAATGATTCCGACTCTCGCCATTTCCGCCGTTCACTTCCATGATGGTAAGTCGAGCTCCGTTTCTTGCTCGGGCCATGCCGTGCCCGCCGGCCAGCCCTATGTTTCGGTCGACTTCACCATCACCGAGTCCGACGACCGTTCCGTCGTCCTGACCGAGATCCTGACCGGCGTGTTTGGCAGCTATGACGAACTCGTGGCCCAGGCCTATCAGCAGGCTCTCCGCCGGCTCGCCTCCTTCGGCGCTCTCGCGGTGTCGCTGCAGCGGCATGCGCAGAAGCAGATCGGGCACTGAGTTCTCGATCAACCGGCTGAAAAATAAAGAAAATAAGACTGAAAAGTTTTGGTCTCCCGGCTGGTACGGGGGCATTTCGCAGGATTTGCCCGGCAATCGAACCCGGTAATTGAAATTATCAGCCTCATGGACTGGAGCGTTTTCATCTCGGCCCTCGACATGAAGACGCTCCAGCCTTTTACCAACCAGCCTTTTACCAACCAGCCTTTTACCAACCAGCCTTTTACCAACCAGCCTTTTACCAACCAGCCTTTTACCAACTAGGTTGTTACCCGAGAACGATGAACGCCTATCTCTGGATCGCCATCGGCAGCGCCCTCGGCGGCATGGCACGCTTCTGGTGCTCAGGCTTCATCGCGGAGCATTTCGGCGAGACGTTTCCCTGGGGCACACTCCTTATCAACGTCTCGGGCTCGCTGGTCATCGGCTTCTTCGCGACGCTGACCGGCCCCGATGGCCGCGTCTTCGCCAGCACTGAGGCGCGGCAATTCGTGATGATCGGCCTCTGCGGCGGCTATACGACCTTTTCCTCCTTCAGCCTCCAGACCCTGAACCTCGCACGTGGCGGCGAATGGCTGCCGGCTGGAACCAATATCCTCCTCTCCGTCGTTCTCTGCCTGGTGGCGGTGTGGGCGGGCCATGTGCTCGCTTCGCTGCTCAGCCAGATGAAGGGGTTCTAGAAGATGCAGATCCCAAGGGAAGCCGTCCTCCTGCGCATCTTCATCGCCGAGGGCGACCGTTGCGGCAGCCATCCGCTTTACGAGGCGATCGTCCTGAAAGCGCGCGACGCCAAGCTCGCCGGGGCGACCGTGCTGCGCGGCAGTGCCGGTTTCGGCCAGTCGCATCACCTACACACGACGAAGATCCTGCGGCTCTCGACCGACCTCCCCCTCGTCGTCGAGATCGTCGATGACGAGGAAAAGATCAACGCCTTCCTGCCGGTGCTGGACGGCATGATGGAAGGCGGTCTCGTCACCCTCGAAAAAGTCCGCGTGCTGCGCTATGGACGGAAGGTTCAGGAAAACGATGGCCAGTAACGGGATGGGCACCAACCCGATGGACAGCAACGCGATCCGGCTCTGGCGCAAGGCCGAACGCCAACGCCTGATCCAGGCACGCGGGGAAGCGGCCGAGGCCGATCGCGCGGCCTGGAGTGCGGCGATCGCACCGCTCCTCTATACGGTCACGGAAGAGGTGTCGCCCGGCATCATCGGTTTCTACTGGCCGTTCAAGGGCGAATTCGACCCCCTCCCCTATATCCGCGAGCAATTCGCCCTCGGGCGCCGGGCAGCGCTGCCGGTCATCACCCAGAAAAACCATCCGATGGAATTCCACCTCTGGACTCCCGATGCGGAGATGGAGGCCGGGCATTGGGGCATCCCGATCCCGAAGGCCCGCCAGATGGTGACCCCAGACCTCATCCTGGCGCCGCTGGTCGGCTTCGACGCCGGTCTATTCCGCTTGGGCTATGGCGGCGGCTATTTCGACCGCACCCTCGCCGCCCTCCACCCCCGCCCCTTCGCCCTCGGCGTCGGCTTCGAACTGGGCTTCATGCCGACGGTTCATCCGCAGGAATACGACATCCCGATGAACGCGATCGTGACCGAGACGGGGATCAGGCGGCTTTAGAGTCAGAACTGGTTACGTCAACATCAGAAGGCGTATTGGAGCTCGTCTGTTTCTCCATGCGATTTTGTTCAAATGTCTCTCTGTCCATTTTTTGCTGCATGGCATCGACTGCCCAAGAATTCAATGAAACGCCTTGGGCTGTTGCCTTCATCACGATTTCCCGATGAAGCTCCGGGCTCATCCGGATGTTGAATGAACCCTTGAACGGCTTATCCGGCTCCTGCCCCAACTCGGCGCAGGTTTCCAAATAGTCATCCACCAAACCATGAAACTCCGCCTCAACTTCATCCGCGGACTTGCAGGTTGTGGAGACGGAATCGTTTATATGAAGGAGCTTTATGAACAGCTCTCCATCATCATATTCAACCGATCCCTGATAGCCGTTGTAGCTCAGTACTTTCATAGGAGTTGCTGCCCTGTCAGCTGAGTTTGCATCTCTTCGACGAATGCCGGCTTCATCAGCCCGTCATGCGGCTCATGACATAGGATTTTATGCTTGGTCTTGGGATGATAAAATTTCCGGCGGCTGCCCCCGGTCTTTCCTGACTCGAGCCGTTCGTAACCAAGCCCTTCGATCATGGCGACAAACTCCCTCCATGGAAACGGCCCCCGGCATGCCCGGAACTTCTCAATCAGCTTATCAAGGCGCGCCATGCAGCCGCGCCTCCTTCGCATTGGCAACTGAAAAACGGTTGCTGAGATGGAAGGTAATGGGAGGACGATTTAGAATCAATGAAGTTCCCTCGTAGGACGCGGGATCATCCTCGCTGGGACTCGGAAATTCAACCTTTGAGCGATAGGCACACGCCCGGCATCACTCGTTCTGCGCCAGGATCTTTCCGGCGAAATAGAGCGAGCCGCAGATGAGAAGAGTGTCCGGCGGATCGGCGGCGAGTTCGGCCACCGCCGCTTCGGCGCTTTCCGCCGGCTTGGCGTCGGCGACGCCGGCGGCTTCGGCCAGTGCCGCCAGTTCTCCGGCACCGATCCACGCGCTCCCATCCATGAAGGAGACCGCGCGGAAGCGGCGGACATGCGGGGCCAGATGCGCTAGGAACGTGGCCGGCGATTTGGTTGCCCGCATCGCCAGCACCACATCGAGCGAACCCAGTGCCCGGCGGGAAGCGGCCCACTCGGCCAAAGCGAGCCCGCCGCTTTCATTGTGGCCGCCATCGAGATAGAGCGCCGTTCCCGCCGGCACCTTGGCGACCAGAGGCCCATGCTTCAGAAGCTGCAGCCGGGCCGGCCATTCGACTTGGCCCAAACCTTCGGCGATATGCCGTTCTTTGATGGTAAAGCCGTTCACCTGATCGAGCACCGCCAGCGCCACCCCGGCATTGTCGATCTGATGCCGCCCCGGCAGACCCGGCAGCGGCAGATGGAGCGAGCGCCGCCCGGCATAGCGGAAGCCCTCGCCTTCGGGCTCCGCCGTCCACTCGATGCCGGAGCGGGAAAGCGGACTTCCCAATTCGTTGGCGCGCGCGGCGATGACGGCGGCGGCCTCGCCGGGCTGCGGCCCGATCACGGCGGGGGTTCCGGTCTTGAGGATGCCGGCCTTCTCCACGGCGATGCCGGCGAGGGAATGGCCGAGGAAATCCGGGTGGTCCAAGGAAATCGAGGTCAGGGCGCAAGCGGCGGGGGAGTCCACGACATTGGTGGCATCGAGCCTGCCGCCAAGCCCGGTCTCCAGCAGCACGACATCGGCCTCGACCGAAGCGAAGGCCAGGAAGGCGGCGGCGGTCGTCACTTCGAACAGGGTCACGGGCCTGCCGGCATTGATCTTCTCGACTTCGGCCAGGAACGCCGCCAGTGCCGGATCATCGATGATCCGCCCGGCCAGCCGGATGCGCTCGTTGAAACGGACCAGATGCGGCGAGGTATAGACATGGGCGCGATAGCCCGCCGCCTCGAAAATCGCCCGCAGATAGGCGATGGTCGAGCCCTTGCCGTTGGTGCCGGCGACATGGATCACCGGCGCCAGACGATCTTGCGGATCACCTAGATCGGCCAGCAGTCCCCGCACCCGATCGAGCGAGAGATCGATCGCTTTGGGGTAGAGAGAATTCAGGCGATCCAGGATCGCGTCGGGGCCGTCGCCGTCCACGAGCCAATCAAGTCCGATATGCTGAAGGAGGCCCCTACTTAACCGAACGGTTCCAGAACCGCAACAGCGACAAGCTCCGCCCCTCAAGTCAGTGCGTCCTTCGAGACGGCCCTCAAGGGGGCCTCCTCAGGATGAGGGGCATGGTGCGATGTTCCTCATCCTGAGGAGCCACCGAAGGTGCCGTCTCGAAGGACGCACGCTGTTTCCGCCACCGACCCGACGCAACGACTTTGCCGCCTGAAGCGTTTTTCCCCTCGATTACAATGTTTTAATTCCGCCGAAAGCCGCCGAACAGCTTTCTTCCCTATCCTAATCCGGGCAACAGCATGCCGAAGGCATCCGCACGCAGGAGTGATGTATGGAAACGCAGGAACCGACAATAACAGCGCCGAAGCCGAATCTCCGCCTGCCGGTATTGGCGGCGGTGCTGGGGATATCGCTTGGCGCCGCGCTCGTTATGGCACCATTTGGCGCCCAGGCGGAGACGCTGCCTAGCCTTTGGCCCGTGGTGAAGAAAGTGCTGCCGGCGGTCGTCAACGTCCAAGTCATGGAAAAAGGCGGCGCCGCGCAGATGGACGAGGAGGAACAAGGCCAGGGACCGGGACCAGGACCAGGCCAGGGGCCGGAACAGGAGCCCTTTCCCAATAGCCCCTTCGATGAATTCCTGAAGCGCTTCTTCGGCGAGCGCGGTATGCCCGGCATCCCCGGCGTGCCGGGTTCTCCGCATGAATCGCACCGGACCGCCCTCGGCTCCGGCTTCATCATCGATCCCAAGGGCTATGTCGTCACCAACAACCATGTGATCGACGACGCCCAGAACGTCACCGTGGTCTTTCAGGACAACACCAAGCATCCGGCCAAAATCGTCGGGCGCGACGAGAAGACCGATCTGGCCCTGCTCAAGATCGAGAGCAAGGAACCCCTCCCCTATCTGAACTGGGGCAATAGCGACGACGCCCATATCGGCGACTGGATCATCGCCGTCGGCAATCCCTTCGGCCTCGGCGGCAGCGTTACCGCCGGCATCATCTCCGCCCTTGGCCGCGACATCCATTCGGGAAATTTCGACGATTTCCTTCAGCTCGACGCGCCGATCAACCGGGGTAATTCCGGCGGCCCGACCTTCAACCAGGACGGTCAGGTGATCGGCATCAACACCGCCATCTATTCGCCCTCGGGCGGGAGCGTCGGCATCGGCTTCGCCATCCCGTCCAATCTCGCCCGGACGATCATCGCTCAGCTCGAACAGGGCGGAAAGGTGACGCGCGGCTGGCTCGGCGTGCAGATCCAGCCCGTCACCCCCGACATCGCCGGCAGCCTCGGCCTCGAAGGCGAACAGGGCGCCCTGGTCGCCGAAGTGACCCCCAGCAGCCCCGCCGCCGAATCCGGGCTGAAGCAGGGCGACGTCATCCTGAAATATGACGGCAAGCCCATCACCAAGATGCGGGATCTGCCCATCCTCGTGGCCCAGACCGCCCCCGGCAAATCCGCCGAACTCACGGTCTGGCGCAACAAGGGCTCCACCAATATCGCCATCAAGGTCGGCGAGCTTCCCACCAAGAAAATCGTGAAAGCCGAGGAGAACAACGACACCGATCAGGCCGGCGAAACCGCAAGCGCGCTCGGCCTGCAATTCGCCCCCCTCAACGATCCGATGCGCCGGCGCCTGCATGTGCAGAAGACCGTCAAGGGGGCGGTCATCACCGATGTGGACGAGAACGGCCCCGCCGCCGATCTTGGCATCCAGCCGGGCGACGTGCTCGTCGCCATCAACCAGCTACCGGTCCAGGGGCCGGCGGACGCGGCCCAGAAGCTGAAGCAGGCCCAGCAATCGGGCTCCCACCACCTGTTGCTTCTGCTGAACCGCCACGGCGTCAACGAGTATATCGGACTCTCGCTCGGGTAGAGAAATGGGCAGCTGACCGCAGGGGTGTTCGGCGGAGGACTGGAAACGGTTCTCCGCCCGCCCGTGAAACATTCCTCATTGACGGGAAACGATCCACAAGACCGGCAATTCTCTTTCTGACCCGTCATTTGACACTGGGCTGGACATCCGAATTGCGTCCTTCGAGACGGCCCTCAAGGGGGCCTCCTCAGGATGAGGATCTTTGTTCAATGCCATCAACGATCCACCTCATCCTGAGGAGCGGCCCTCTTGGCCGCGTCTCGAAGGACCCCGGATGCCTTTGCAGCGAAGACGGGCGGAGGCGTCGGCCAAAATGAGAATTGCTGCTACAAGACCACGGAACTTGAGCTTTGGGGGCAACCGGCGCTAAATCCCCGGCGCTATGCCCTGGGCTAAATTCCCTGGGCCAAATTTCCTGGGGGAGCCTCAGGCATTGAGGAGTGGGTGTTGACATCTTCTGGAACCCTTGACCCGCCGGAATGGGCCAGCCTTCGCGCCGAGGGACACCGGATGCTGGACGATATGTTCGACTATCTGGAAAACATCCGCGAGCGCCCGGTCTGGCAGCCGATCCCGGAGGAAACCCGCGCCCATTTCCACGCGCCGGTCCCGGTCGAGCCCACCCCCCTGGCCGAGCTTCATCAGCAATTCATGCGCGACGTGGTTCCCTCGGCCAGCGGCAATACCCATCCGGGTTTCATGGGCTGGGTGCAAGGCGGCGGCAATCCGGTCGGGATGCTGGCGGAAATGCTGGCCGCCGGGCTCAATGCCAATCTCGGCGGGCGCGATCACATGCCGATCGAGGTCGAGCGGCAGATCCTGCGCTGGGTTCGAGAATTGTTCGGCTTCCCCGAGGGGGCCAGCGGGATCTTCGTCACCGGCACCTCCATGGCCAACCTCATTTCGGTCCTGGTGGCGAGAACGGCGGCACTCGGCCCGGAAGTCCGCCGCAAGGGCATCGGCGGCAGCGGCCAGCACCTCACCGCCTATGCCTCCTCTTCCGTCCATGGCTGCGTCGCCCAGGCCATCGATCTGGCCGGGATCGGCCGCGAGAATTTGCGCGTCATCCCGGTCGATGCCTGCCACCGCATCGACCTCGCCGCCCTTGAAAAGGCCATCGCTCAGGACCGTGCCCATGGGTTCCGGCCCTTCCTGGTGATCGGCACCGCCGGCACCGTCGATATCGGCGCCACCGACGATCTGGACGGGCTGGCCGATATCGCCGCAAGGGAGCGGCTCTGGTTCCATGTGGACGGCGCCTTCGGTGCGCTCGGCATCCTCTCGCCGGAGATCGCCCCCCGGTTGAAGGGAATCGAGCGGGCGGATTCGCTCGCCTTCGATTTCCACAAATGGGCCCAGGTTCCCTATGACGCTGGCTTCGTCCTGGTGCGCGACGGCGAGCTTCACCGCAATACCTTCGCCTCGCCCGCCGTCTATCTGCGGCGGGAGACGCGGGGGCTGGCCGCCGGCCCCTATTGGCCCTGCGATTACGGCCCCGATCTGTCGCGCGGCTTCCGGGCGCTCAAGACCTGGTTCACGCTCAAGGCCTATGGCACCAAGGCGCTCGGCCGGGTGATCGAGCGCGGCTGCGAGCTGGCGCGCTATCTGGCCTCCAGGATCGAGGCGGAACCGGAGCTGGAGCTTCTGGCCCCGGTCCAGCTCAATATCGTCTGCTTCGGCTATCGCTGCGCCGATCCCGACCACGTCAACGCCGCCATCACCGTCCGCCTCCAGGAGCAAGGCAAAGTCGCCCCCTCCAGCACGACGGTCGACGGACGCCTCGCCATCCGCGCCGGGATCTTCAACCACCGCACGGAAGAACGCGACATCGACGCGCTGATCGAAGGCACGCTCCTGTTCGGCCGGGAATTGACGGGGTAACGCCGGCTGCGGACTTCCGGCCTCGTCCTGCGTTCAGCGGACTTCCGGCCTTTTCCGGCGTTCAACGGAAAAGATTTTTTCCGGGACAGACCGCGATGAGCAAGGACGACGCTGGGAAGCGCGATCGGGCCAATCTGCAGGGCGAAATCGACAGCTCGGTACTCTACCGGGTTTTGGCCGAAGCCGAGACGAATCCGCAACTGGTTCAGGTCTATGAGCGTCTGGCCGCGATCGAGGAATCGCATGCCGAGTTCTGGTCCCGGCATCTGGAGCGGATCGGCGGGACAATACCAAAGCGCCGGCCCGGCTGGCCGACGCGGTTCCTGGTCTGGCCCGCCCACCGCTTCGGCCCCGATTCCGTGCCGCCGCTGATCAACACGCTGGAGCCCGGCCTCCACCAGGTGGCGATCGGCGCCGCCGCCGGGCTCACTTTCGGAATCGGCCGCCTCATCGGCGCCGGATTTAGCCCTTAGCAATGACATAGCCGGCTTCTGTTAAAAGTCGTAATATACGTTTTCATAATGGGGTTTTTGGCGCCATGCGACCCAAGAACAAGCGTCCCAGAACCGCAAGGAAAATAGTCAGGATTTTTTTTGCGAGAACTTTACAGATACTAATTGTTCCAACGTTTTCAAGACGTGCCGCCAAGCCTCGCCCGGAAATTGCCGAGCTTATTTCAATCGAGCAGATCCGGATGGTGTTCCGGCAGATACCGACCGCACTTGCCGTAAATGCCATAAATTCGACCCTTACATTTATTGTACTTTCTTCCTTCACGGCTGGCCTGCTTCCGCTTTATTGGCTCGTCCTCGTTACTCTGGTGACGGTCTTTCGCGGCGTTACCTGGCGCCAATACAACCGGGCCACGGACAAGGCGAACGAAAGCCGGCGCTGGGCCAATCTGGCGATGGCCGGCTCGGGGCTCTCAGGCCTGCTCTGGGGCATCGGGGGGGTGGTTCTGTTTCCCGATGCCATCGAATTGCAGATGTTTCTGACCTTCGTGCTCGCCGGCATGTGCGCCGGCGCCGTCGGCGTCAGCGCCGCGCATTTGCCGACGCTGTGCGCCTTCCTCCTGGCCGCGGGCTTGCCTATAGCGGCACGTTTTCTGATCGAAGGCTCGACGCTCGACACGGTGATGGGGCTGATGATCGTCGTCTTCATCGGTGCCTTGTCGCAGATCGGCCGATCTCTCAATCAAACGCTCATCGAGGCGATGCGCCTCCGCTTCGAGCTGTCCGAGCGAACGCAGGCACTCGATGAAGCCTATCGAAGCTTAAAGGAAGAGACGGCCGAACGCCTGTCCGCCGAAGCGGAACTCCATCAATCGCAGAAGCTGAACGCGCTCGGGCAATTCACCGCCGGTATCGCGCATGACTTCAACAATCTGCTTACGGTCGTCTCGGGCAATCTCGACATCCTTCGGACGGAGGTCGAGACCGAGAAGGGCCGGCGCCTTCTCGCCGCCGCTCAAGACGGCGCCGAGCGCGGGGCGCGGCTCGTCGCCTCGCTGCTGGCTTTCGGACGGCGCCAGCTATTGCGGCCGCAGACCCTGGATGCGAACAAGCTAATTCAGGAATTGGACGGATTGCTGCGGAAAGCCGCCGGTCATGCGGTCGAGATGCGCTTCCTTCTCAACCCGTCACCCGTCCTTTGTCACGCCGATCCGGTGCAGTTGCAGGCCGCACTCGTCAATCTCACCATCAATGCCCGCGATGCCGTGGCCGAAATGGGGGGATACATTGCCATCAAGACTGAGAACAGGGTCGTCGATGCCGATTTCGACGGCCAGATCCGTGCGGGCAGCTACGCCGTCTTGTCGGTCATCGATAACGGTGCCGGCATGTCGCCGGAAGTACAGAAACGCGCCTTCGAGCCCTTCTTCACCACCAAACCGGCCGGCAAGGGAAACGGCCTGGGCCTTTCCCAGGTCTTTGGCTTCGTCAATCAATCGGGGGGCTATCTTCATCTTATCTCGGAGTTGGGCGCCGGCACGACTTTTCATCTCTATCTGCCGCAGTCACCCGGCATGCCGGCGGCCACGCCCCAATCCTAAACCCGATCCTAAAAGGATGCCGTCAGCGCCAGCGAAACGATATCGATGTGATCCGAATAGCTGCCGGTCAAGGTGCCGCTCCCGAAAAGCGAATTGCCGAAGGGTTCATTGATGGTCGGATTGCCGGCGAAGAGATGCGCGTAGCCGCCGGTCAGATCGACCCCCGGCGCCAAGGTCCGGGTGAAGCCAAGCGCCAGCCAGAACCGGTCATTGTCCGGCAGGCGCGCGTTTCGGTTGACGTCCTTTACCGGCGTTGCGTCATAGGCAAAGCCGGTGCGCAAGGTCAAAAAATCATTGTACCGGTATTTGACCCCGGCCGCCGTGAACCAGCTATCCCCCCAGTTTTCCGTCTCATTCGCAAGAAGGGTTCGGCTGGCGCTGAAAACGCCAAAATTCTTGAAACTGCTCCAATGGGTCCATTGGGCGTCCGCCATCAGCGCGAGTCTTGGCGTCAATTCGTGATAGAGGCTTGCGGTCAAGGTGGCGGGCGTGCGCAGTTCGGCGTGGGCATCCTGGTTCGACAGAGCCGGGTCCAATGCCAGAACCGGGGCCGGAATATCGCGGAACGACGCACGGCCTCGGAGCGTTTGGGCGATTTGCGAGCGATAGGTCAAGCCAAAGCGCGTGCTTTGCGTCGGCTCGAACAGGAGCCCGCCGTCAAGGCCATAGCCCCAACCGTCGCCGCTGAATTGCGAAAAGCCGTCCGGTGCGCCAATCCCGGAAAAATTGATGGCATTGCTCTCCTTGGCTTCGAGGCGCTGAGCCACGAGACCGCCCGCCACCGACAGGGTATCGGTGAGCCTGTAGGCCAGGTTCGGGTTGATGTTGATGGACGTCAATTCGGAGTCGATCGCGGCATATCGTCCGACCCAATTGTCGGGATAGGTGGTCCGCAGCCCGAAGGGCGAGGTGATCGCCACCCCGAATTTCATCTCGGGAGAAAGAGAGTAAAGCGCATAGAAAGCCGGCACCACGACCGTATCGCCGCCATCGGCACTGGCCGTTCCCGCAACCCGAGCACCACCGAGACTGGCGCCGCCCTCGAAGACCGCCGAGGGTGCGATGAAATTCAGGACGGCCTCGGCTTTGTTCGCACCGAGCCGCGTCATGCCGGCGGGGTTGTTGAAGATCGTCGAAAGATCATCCGCCGCCGATCCCGCCCCGGCAAAGGCGGTGCCGAGCCCGGTCGCGCTGTTCTCCCGAATCTGAAACCCGGAGGCCCAGGACAAGCCCGCCCGCCACAAACCGCTGAAGCCGGTCAAGACGGATAGGCCGATCATGGCCGCTACGGGAAGGCATCGACGAGCCAACATGATTTTTACAAAACGGACATTCTCGATACATGGTTCCTCGGCCCGCATGTGGCAAAGGGTGAGCGCCTTCTCCGTCATGGCCCCCGAAAGCAGTTGACCGGGGGGAGCGGCAAGGCAAAGGATAGCCCGTCATCATGAAGCGGAAGCTACCATGTCCATCCAATCCCTGATCGACGGGTACCAGCGTTTCCGCAAGACGCGCTTCCCGACCGCCCAGAACCTCTACCGTGAGCTTGAAGACCGCGGCCAAGCGCCGCAGACGATGTTCATCGCCTGCTGCGACAGCCGCGTCGATCCGGCGACGATTTTCGATACAGGCCCCGGCGAGTTCTTCGTCCTGCGGAACGTCGCCAATATCGTCCCGCCCAATTCACCGATGGCCAAGCATCAGGCGATGAGTGCCGCCCTTGAATTCGCCGTCCTGCATCTCGACGTCCGGCATATCGTGGTCATGGGCCATGCCCAATGCGGCGGCGCCAAAGCGCTTTGCGAGGGCACGCATGAACACATCCCGAATGCGGAATTCATCGCGAGCTGGATGAATCTGGCCCTCCCCGCCCGCAACCGCATGCTTCTGCAACCCCACGCGCCGGAGGAAAGCCTGCGGCTTCTCGAATATTGCATCGTGCAGCTGAGTCTCGAAAACCTTTTGACCTATGACTGGATCCGGGAGCGCTTCGAGGCCGGAAAGATCGAGCTGCACGGCATGCATTTCGGCATCGCCACCGGAGAACTCGCCGTTCTCGACACCAAGACCGGACAATTCCATCCCGTGCCCCAGGAGACCCCGACCCCGTGAGTAAGGCCTTCACCAAGGAAACCGACACCGAGGACGAACTTCCCGAGGAAGTCGACCTGCTTCCGGCGGGTTTCAAGAACTACATCACCCCCGCCGGCTTTCAGAAGATGCAGGACGAATTCAAATCGCTGGTCCGGGTCGAGCGGCCGAAGGTGGTGGAGATCGTCTCCTGGGCGGCGGGCAATGGCGACCGCTCGGAGAACGGGGATTACATCTATGGCAAGCGCCGCCTGCGCGAGATCGACCGCCGCATCCGCTTCCTCACGAAGCGCATGGAATGCGCGGAAGTCGTCGATCCGGCCCGGCAGAAGAACCGGGAACAGGTGTTCTTCGGCGCGACCGTCACCTATGAAAACAGCCGGGGCGAGACGAACACGGTCACGATCGTCGGCGTCGATGAATTCGATACCGACCAGGGGCGCGTCAGTTGGATTTCGCCGATCGCACGGGCGCTTTTGAAGGCCCGCGAGGGCGATGTCGTCGAGGTGCGCACGCCCGCCGGCATCGAGCCTGTCGAGATCGTCGAAATCTGCTACCACGATAGGAACGAGTAGGGCATAGTCCCGCGCTTCGCGCCGTCCCAAGGCACCCCTTCACCGAAAGCAAGACGAGTTCATGCCCACCCTGACCCATCTTCAAAGACTGGAGGCGGAGAGCATCCACATCATGCGGGAAGTCGTGGCGGAAGCCGAGAACCCGGTGATGCTGTATTCGATCGGCAAGGACAGCTCGGTGATGCTGCATCTCGCGCTCAAGGCGTTCTATCCGGCGAAGCCGCCCTTTCCGCTGATGCATGTCGATACGACCTGGAAATTCCGCGAGATGATCGAATTCCGGGACAAGATGGCGCGGGAACTCGGGCTCGACCTCATCGTCCATGTCAATCCGGAGGGCGTGGCCCAGAAGATCAACCCCTTCGTCCATGGCTCTTCGATCCATACCGACATCATGAAGACGGAATCGCTGAAACAGGCGCTCGACAAATTCGGCTTCGACGCGGCCTTCGGCGGCGCCCGGCGCGACGAGGAGAAATCGCGGGCGAAGGAGCGCATCTTCTCCTTCCGCACGGCCCAGCACCGCTGGGATCCAAAGCAGCAACGGCCCGAACTCTGGCGCGTCTACAACGCCCGCAAGAACAAGGGCGAAAGCATCCGCGCCTTTCCGCTGTCGAACTGGACCGAACTCGACATCTGGCAATACATCTATCTCCAGAACATCCCGATCGTGCCGCTTTATTTCGCCAAGGAACGCCCCGTGGCGAGCCGCGACGGCATGCTCATCATGGTGGATGACGAGCGCATGCCGCTCCGCCCGGGCGAAAAGCCGGAAATGCGCAAAGTCCGTTTCCGCACGCTCGGCTGCTATCCGCTGACCGGGGCGATCGAAAGCGATGCCGACACCCTGCCGGCAATCATCCAGGAGATGCTCCTGACCAAGACCTCCGAACGCCAGGGCCGGCTGATCGACCATGATTCGAGCGGCTCCATGGAGAAGAAAAAGCAGGAAGGGTATTTCTGATGGCGCATGTCTCCGACCTCATCGCCGAGGACATCGAGCAATACCTGAAATCCCACGAGCATAAGACGCTGCTGCGCTTCATCACCTGCGGCAGCGTCGATGACGGAAAGAGCACCCTGATCGGACGGTTGCTCTATGAGTCGAAGATGCTGTTCGAGGATCAGCTCGCCGCCTTGGAAGCCGACAGCAAGAAAGTCGGAACCCAGGGTGACCAGCTCGATTTCGCGCTGCTTGTCGATGGGCTCTCGGCGGAACGCGAACAGGGCATCACCATCGACGTGGCCTATCGCTTCTTCTCGACCGACCGGCGCAAATTCATCGTCGCCGATACGCCGGGCCATGAGCAATACACCCGCAACATGGTGACGGGCGCCTCCACCGCCGATATCGCCGTCATCCTGATCGATGCCCGCAAAGGCGTCCTCACCCAGACGCGGCGGCACAGCTTCCTCGTCTCGCTGATCGGCATCCGCCGGGTGGTGGTGGCGATCAACAAGATGGATCTGGTGGGCTATTCCCGCGAGACCTTCGATCGCATCGAGGCCGAATACCGCGAATTCGCAGGGCGGATCGGCCTTCACGAGATCGTCTGCATCCCGATGTCGGCCTTCAAGGGCGACAATATCACCGAAGCCAGCGCCAACACCCCCTGGTATCGAGGCCCGTCCCTGATCGAGCATCTCGAAACCGTCGCGATCGAGGATGATGCCGCCTCCCGCCCCTTCCGCATGCCGGTGCAGTGGGTGAACCGGCCGAACCTGGATTTCCGCGGGTTTTCCGGCGTCGTCACCGGCGGCATGGTGCGCCCCGGCGACCGGCTCAAAGTCCTCCCCTCCGGCAAGGAGAGCACCGTCGCCCGCATCGTCACCTTCGACGGCGACCTCGATGCCGCCGTCGCCGGCCAGTCGGTGACGCTGACCCTTGCCGACGAGATCGATTGCAGCCGGGGCGATGTCCTGGCATCCGCTCAATCCCCTGCCGGCACCGCCGACCAGTTCGAGGCGACCCTCGTCTGGATGAGCGAGGAGCCGATGCTGCCGGGCCGGCCCTATCTCCTCAAGATCGGGGCGAAGACGGTCACCGCGACCTCGGCCCAGCCCAAATACAAGATCAACGTCAACACCCTTGAGGAAACGCCGGCCAAGACGCTCGAACTCAACGAGATCGGCGTCACCCAGCTGAGCCTCGATCAGGTGATCGCCTTCGATCCCTATGACGAGAACCACGATACCGGCGGCTTCATCCTGATCGACCGGCTGAGCAACAACACGGTCGCCGCCGGCATGCTGCGTTCGGCGCAGCGCCGCGCCCAGAACGTGCATTGGCAGGCGCTCGACATCGACCGCAAGGCCCGCGCCGAGCTGAAAAACCAGAACCCCTGCGTGCTCTGGTTCACCGGGCTTTCGGGCGCCGGAAAATCGACGATCGCCAATCTCGTCGAAAAGAACCTCTACGCCCAGGGCCGCCACACGATGACGCTCGACGGCGACAATGTCCGGCACGGGCTCAACCGGGATCTGGGCTTCGCCGAAGCCGACCGGATCGAGAACATCCGCCGCGTCGCCGAGGTATCGAAGCTGATGACCGAGGCGGGACTCATCGTGCTCGTCTCCTTCATCTCGCCCTTCCGCGCCGAACGGGAACTGGCGCGCCAGCTTTTGGCAAAAGGCGAGTTCCTGGAGATTTTCGTGGACGCGCCCCTTGGCATCGCCGAAACCCGCGATCCCAAAGGCCTCTACAAGAAGGCCCGCGCCGGCGAGATCCCGAACTTTACCGGCATCGACTCGCCCTATGAGCCGCCGGAGAACCCGGAAATCCGGATCGACACCCTCGCCATGTCGGCGGAGGAAGCGGCCAGCCATATCATCCTTCAGCTGCGCGAACGGGGCCTGCTTGAGCCTCAGGGCGCGGATTTCTCGATTTGAGCGGCTTTTCTCATTTGTGCCGAGCCGCTTGGCGCGCGTCCTCGCGGCAATGGCATCCTGCGTCCTTCGAGACGCGGCCAAGAGGGCCGCTCCTCAGGATGAGGGACATCTGTGATGGCACTGAGAAAGTTCCTCATCCTGAGGAGGCCCCCTCGAGGGCCGTCTCGAAGGACGCACCACGGGTGTCCAGCCCGGCGCCAAATGACGGGCGCAAATGAGAATCGCTGACATTGAGCAACTGCTCGATGTGGCGCTGACGGCGGCCCGGGCCGCCGCCGCCGCCATTCTTGAGATCTATACCTCCGATGATTTCGGGGTAGCGCAGAAAAGCGACCACACGCCGGTGACCCTGGCGGATGCGCGCGCCGAAGCGGTGATCCTGCGCCATCTTGAGGAAGCCACCCCGTCGATCCCCGTCATCTCCGAGGAGCGGGCCGAGCGGGACGGCCTGCCCGCCACGGATTTCGAGCGTTTCTGGCTGGTGGATCCGCTCGACGGCACCAAGGAGTTCATCAGCCGGAACGGCGAGTTCACCGTCAATATCGCCCTGATCGAAAACCGGCGCCCGGTTCTGGGCGTGGTCGGGGTGCCGGTATCGGGGCTGCTCTACGCGGGAGCCGGGCCCGGCTCCGCGCGGCGTATCGATGCCGAGGGCCGGATCACGCCGATCACCTGCCGGCAGGTGCCTGAGGACGGCGCCATCGTCGCCTATAGCCGCTCCCATGGCGACACGGCATCCCTCGAAGCCTCCGCCGGAACCTGGGCCGGCTTGCATCGGATCAAGGGTTGGGCCGCCGCCGGCAGCGCCTTGAAATTCTGCCTCATTGCCGAGGGAAGTGCTGATTTCTATCCGAGGCTGGGCCGCACCATGGAATGGGATACCGCCGCCGGGCACGCCGTCGTCGAAGCCGCCCAAGGCGAAGTCGTATGCCTCGACGGCAATCCGCTCGATTACGGGAAACCCCGCGGCGCCAACCCCCATTTCGTTGCCCGAGCCCAAAAAACGGCGTCATAAAAACATCTCGTTCGAGACACCGAACTAGTTATTTGTTACAGCCTACCTTAAGGTTCCGAGGGATGATGAAAGTCATCGCGCGCGTTCTTGAGGAATTTTTCGCTGGCTGAATTTTCCGCCTTTCGCCCTGACCGGCTGATCCGCTCGCTTATCCGCCTTTTCGGAGGCTCGTTCGCGAAGCGTGTCGTCGTTTTGATCCTGGTGATGCTGGCGATCGTCTACAGCGCGAATATCGTCTTTATCGGCAAGCTGTGGCAGTCCACCGAAAAAGGCATCCAGCACGAGCGCCGGGACGAGGCGACGGGTCTGGGCGAACATGCGAGCCATGCCCTCGGCGATGTCGACCACATGCTCGGCATGATTCAGACCGAACTCGGCCCCAGCCCGGATTTCAAGCACCCCACGCCGGCCTTCCGACAAAACCTGCTCCGTCATCAGCAATCGCGTCCGCAACTGCTGGATTTCGGCATTGCCGATGCGGAGGGCCGGCAAATCTATGATTCAAGGGCGTGGCCCGGCGCCGGCAGGAACCTGTCCGATCGTCCCTTCTTCGCCGAACAGAAGCGCGCTCACGGCGCAGCCCCCTATATCGATGCCCCGGACATATTGAAGGACCGCCCGCCGGCGATCATCCTGAGCCGGCCGATCCTCGATCCCGCCGGCAAGTTCCTCGGAATCGTCTTCGCGGATATCGATCCGGGCTATTTCGCCGCCTATTACAGCAGCCCCGATATCGGGCTTTCCGGAGCGGCGGCGCTCATTCGCCTCGATGGAACCATTCTGGCCTTCGGCTCCGACGATCCCTATGCCGAAAACCTCATGGGGAGGCCGCTTTCCGATTTCTACGACTATCATTCGAGCCTCACCTCGCTCACCCTGCCGGTTTCCGGGCTGCCGCTCGAAATCGTCGTCGCCACGCCCCCGGCCATGCAGCGGGCGAGCTTCCGCACCTATCTCGACGTGGATTTTCTGACGGCGATGGTGCTGAACATCTGCGCGATCCTGATGGGGCGGGCCCTCATCCGCGAGGCCCGCGCCCGTGAGCGCGCCGAGAAGCGCCTGACCGAGGCGATCGGCGTCATGCCGAGCGGCTTTGCGCTCTGGGATGAAAACGACCGGTTGGTTCTCGCCAACAGCCATTACCGGAAGTTCTTCCAGGACAGCCGGGCCGAGGTGCGTCCGCTGGCGGAATTCGAGTCGCTGGCCCGGATCCTGGCGGTACAGCGCGGCATCCCGCCCGAAGCGGTCGAAGCCTGGGTCGAGGAAAACTCCGCCCGGCACCGCCACGCCAATGCCGAGACGGTCGAAAAGCTGGGTGATCGCTGGCATCTCCTGCGCGAACGGCGCACCGATGAAGGCGGCGTCGTCTCGATCTTCGTCGACGTGACCGATTTGCGCGACCGCGAGGAAGCCTTGCAGGTTGCCATCCATGCCGAACGCGAGGCGCGGCGCAAGGTCGAGACCGCATCCATCGCCCGCAACGAGTTCCTCGCCAATATGAGCCACGAGTTGCGCACCCCCCTCAATTCGATCATCGGCTTTTCCGAGATCATCGCACAAGAAAGCTTCGGACCCGGAAGCCCGCGCTACGTCGAATACGCCTCGCTGGTGGAGCAGAGCGGCCGGCATCTCCTCGCCACCATCAACGACATTCTCGATCTGGTAAAAATCCAGGCCGGTCGGCTCGAATTGAAGATCGAGCCGGTCGATATCCGCACGCCCGTCAATGCCGCCATCGGCCATCAGGCCGCCCAGATCGAGACCAAGGGGCTCACCGTCACCACCGAAATCGGCACTCCTGAGTTCAATCCCCCTGAAATCAATCCCCCTGGAACCAATCGGGGCCAGACGCTCCCGATCGTCCTTGCCGATCCCCTGCGGCTTCGGCAGATCCTCCTTAACCTGCTTTCCAACGCGGTCAAATTCACGCCCTCGGGCGGAACCATCCGGATCACCGCCCGGTTCGGCCCGCATCAGGCCTTCATCGAGGTGATCGACAGCGGCATCGGCATGGCGCCGGAAGACATTCCAAAAGCGCTCGAACCCTTCAGCCAGATCGACGGCTCGATCGTCCGCAGCCATGAAGGTGCTGGGCTTGGCCTCTCGCTCTCGAAGACCCTGATCGAACTCCAGGGCGGGAAAATCGAAATTAAAAGCGCTCCAAACCTCGGCACCACCGTCCGCTTTACCCTGCCCATGGTGGAAACCCTCCCGGTATAGCCCTCCCGGTATAGCGGGGGCCATTTCTGGGGGCTTGCAAAGTCCTGCCTCCCCGACGGACAATCCGTTCCTGGAGCAGCGTTTCAGGAGCGGAGGCCCTCATGCCAAAATCCCTTGATCCCGTCAAAACCATCGAGATCCTCGCCGATGCAGCCAGACTCCCCCTGGACCCGGCTCACCTTCCCGGCGTCGCCACCAATTTCGCGCTGATCTCCGGGCTTGCGGCACTCGTCAACGACTTCCCGCTCGAAGACACGATTGATCTTGCGCCAGTGTTTACGCCGTAAAGGAGTCAATGCCGATGCGTGAACTTCCCGAAGGCACCATCGCCACCGCCGCCGCCATCCGCGAGGGCCGGATCAAGGCGGAGGCGGTTGCCAAGGCAGCACTCGACGCGATCGCGCGGGCGAACCCGGTCTTGAATGCCTTCACCGACATCACCGCCGAGCGCGCGCTCAGGGAAGCGGCGGCGGTCGATACCGCCATTGCCGCCGGACGCGATCCGGGGGTGCTGGCCGGCGTGCCCTATGCGGTCAAGAATCTCTATGACGTCGAGGGCCTCGTTACCCTCGCCGGCTCGAAGATCAATCGCGGACATCCCCCGGCCAAGACCGATGCGGCCCTGATCCGCAGGCTCAAGATGGCCGGCGCGGTTCTGACCGGGGCCACCGCCATGGATGAATACGCCTATGGCTTCACCACCGAGAACACGCATTACGGCCCGACCCGCAACCCGCACGACACGGAGCGGAGTGCCGGCGGCTCCTCGGGCGGATCGGGGGCGGCGCTGGCGGCGCGGCTGGTCGGCTTCGCGCTCGGTTCCGATACCAACGGCTCGATCCGGGTGCCGGCGGCGCTGGACGGGATCTTCGGGCTGAAGCCCACCTATGGCAGGCTGTCGCGCGCCGGGGTCTATCCCTTCGTCGACAGCCTCGATCATGTCGGCCCCTTCGCCCTCGACGTCGCCGATCTCGCCGCCATCTATGACACGATCGAAGGCCCGGATCCCTTGGACCCGGCCTCGGCCATCCGCGCGGCGGAGCCGGCGACGCCCGAACTCGACCGCGGCCTCGGCAATCTGCGGATCGCCATCGCCGGCGGGCATTTCGCCCAGGGCGGCCAGGACGCGGCCCATGAGGCCGTCGCCATCGCCGCCCAGGCACTCGGCGCCGAGCGTGAAATTGCCCTGCCCGAAGCCGCCCGGGCCAGAGCCGCCGCCTTCCTCATCACCGCGAGCGAGGGGGCTAATCTACATCTTGCCGATTTGAAGCGCCGCGCCCAGGATTTCGACCCGAACAGCCGCGACCGCCTCCTCGCCGGGGCGCTCATTCCAGCATCCTGGTACATCCAGGCCCAGCGCTTCCGCCGCTGGTTCCGCAGCCGCGTGCGCGAAGTCTTCCGCGAGACCGACATCCTGCTCGCCCCCGCCACCCCCTGCCCGGCGCCGCTTATCGGCCAGATGACGATGATGCTGAACGGCGCCGAGGTGCCGATGCGCCCGCATCTCGGCATCTTCACCCAGCCCATTTCCTTCATTGGCCTGCCGGTCGTGACCGTCCCGGTCTTCCAGCCGGGCAGCCTCCCCCTCGGCGTGCAGATCATCGCCGCCCCCTGGCGCGAAACCGACGCCCTCCGCGTCGCCAGGGTGCTGGAAAAGGCGGGCATCGCCGTGGCGCATCAGCCGGGTTTTTAAAAATTTTGATCCGTCATTTGGCACCCGCTGGACAGCCGTGGTGCGTCCTTCGAGACGCCGCCAAGAGGCGGCTCCTCAGGATGAGGCTTCGAGACGGCCCTCAAGGGGGCCTCCTCAGGATGAGGACTTTCCTCGATGCCATTACACACGAACCTCATCCTGAGGAGCGGCCCTCTTGGCCGCGTCTCGAAGGACGCCTTATGCCTGTGCAGCGAGGACGGGCGCAGGAATCGGCCAAAATGAGAATCGCTGGTTTTTAAAGCGCCCTGAAAGGGCCGGCCTTTTTAGAGCCCCGAAAGGGCTCCCTGGGTCACCGGCAGGTAGGCGGCGCTGCGTTTGCGCTTATGGGCGGGGCGCATATAGAGTTCCTTGGAGGCTTCGATCAGGATGACCCCGGCGAAATGGGCGAACCAGCGCTCGCCGAGCCTCTCCCAGGCGAAGGAGGAGCCGAGTCCCATGCGCAGGCGCACCGGCGGCATGAAGAGCGCGCCGGTGGTGGTGACCGGAATGAACATCTCTTCGCGCAGGAGTCTTGCAAGCTGTGCCGGGCTGTAGGGATGGCCCATGCCGAAAGGCGTCCAATCGAGTCTGGCCCAGATCCCGGCACGATTGGGCACGACGATCAGCGCCCGCCCGCCGCTGTCCAGCACCCGCCAGACTTCCTTCAGCAACAGCCTTACCTGCTCGCTGCACTCCAGGCTGTGGACCATGAGAACGCGATCGACCGATGCATCCTGAAGCGGGATCTCGGCCTCGTCGATCAGTGCGGCGACGTTCCGCCCGTCCCGTGGCCAGGGCAGAACCCCCTGCATCGCGGGCATCATCGCCATCACCCGCTCCGCCTCGCCGACGAAAGGCCGCAAATAGGGGGCCGCATAGCCAAGACCCACCAGCCGCCGCCCGTGGAGATCGGGCCAGATTTCGCGGATGCGCGCACGGATCATCCGCCGCGCCACCTGCCCCAGCGCGGTCGTATAAAAATCGCGGAGATCGACCACATCCGAATACATGGCGAAATCCTACCATAAGAACCGCTCGATCCTATGATCCCCCCTATGATCTTCCACAAAAATTACGCTAGAATCCGGCACCACAAAGGAGACAGGCATGCCGGAACTGCAAATCCATCAGATTCTTGCTCTGGGGGACAATTATATCTACCTGCTGCATGACCCCCGGAGCGGGGCTACCGCCGTGGTGGATCCGGCTGAAGCCGAACCTGTCCTGGCCGTACTCGAAGAGACGGGCTGGCGGCTTACCCATATCCTGATCACCCATCACCATCACGACCATACCGACGGCAATCTTCCTCTCAAGGCAAGGACGGGGGCCGTCGTCGTCGGCGCCCGCGCCGACCGCGAGCGGATTCCAGGCATCGACATCATGCTCGGCGGTGAAGACCGTCTGGTCTTCGGCGATATGACGGTGGAAATCCTGGAAGTGCCCGGCCACACCAGCGGCCATCTCGCCTATTGGTTCAAGGATGCGGCGGCGCTTTTCTGCGGCGACACGCTCTTCGCCCTCGGCTGCGGGCGGGTGTTCGAGGGGACGCCGGAACAGATGTGGGAATCGCTTCGCAAGCTGCGCGCCCTGCCCCCGGAAACGCGGGTCTTCTGCGCCCATGAATACACGGCGGCCAATGCCCGCTTTGCCGTCACCGTCGATCCCTCGAACGCAGGCCTTCTCGACCGCAAGCGCCGCGTCGATGCCTTGCGGGCCGAAGGAAAACCGACCGTCCCCTCGGTCATGGCCGAGGAGGTGGCGACGAACCCCTTCCTGCGCGCCGACGCCCCGGAGCTTCAGCGCGCCATCGGCCTCGAAGGCCATGCCCCCGCCGAAGTATTCGCCGAGGTCAGGCGGCGCAAGAACGCGTTCTGACCTCGCCTTCCGGCCCTAGATTTCCCGAACTTGGCCGGCCGATTATTTTTTGCGGACTTCCGCGAGGAAGTCCGTGATTCCCCGTTCCAAGGTAATCGAATCATCCTTGAGGCTTTCCGCCGCCGCCGCCACCAGGCCGGACATCTCCCCGGATTCGTTGGCGGCCTGACTGACGATCCGGATGCTGGACACCACCGAGTCGGTCGCCCCCGCGGCCCGTTCGACGCTGTCGGCAATTTGGGCCGTGGCCGCTCCCTGCTGCTCGACCGCGGCGGCGATGGCGGAGGATAGCTCATCGATATTGGCGATCGTCTTGGAGATGGCGCCGATGGCGTTGACCGCCACTTTCGTCTCGCCCTGCATCTCACCGATCTGCGTGCCGATCTCCTTGGTCGCCTGGGCCGTCTGGTTGGCGAGCGCCTTGACCTCGCTGGCGACGACCGCGAAACCCTTGCCGGCATCGCCGGCCCGCGCCGCCTCGATCGTCGCATTAAGCGCCAGCAAATTGGTCTGGCTGGCGATGTTGGCGATCAGACTGACCACCTCGCCGATCTTCCCGGCGGCTTCGGTCAGGTGCTCCATGATGGTATTGGTATCCCGCGCCTGATCGACCGCTTCCTTGGCAATTCCGGCGGCATGCGACACTTGGCGGGAAATTTCGGAAACGGACGAGGACAGCTCATAGGTCGCGGCGGAGACCGCTTGAACGTTCCGGGCCACTTCCTCGGTCTGGGAATGCACATTGGAGCTTTGTTGGACGGTCTCGCCGACATTGGCGGACAGCGTTCTGGCCGTATCCGCCAACCTGACGGACGAAGCGCCGATGCCATCGACGACGGTCTTGACCCGCTGTTCGAACTGGCCCGCCAACGCCGCCGTTTCCTCGGTCCGCGTAATGGCATTCCAGTCGTCGGTCTCTTTTTGGTGATTCAAGAGATAGGCCATCTTCATGCGGGTTGCCCGGAGCATCGCCATGATCGGCATGAATTCGGCAACCGGCTCAACCGGCAGATCCGAAAAATAATCGGCCTGGGAAATCGCACCGAAGCCAATGGTCATCCGCTCGACCGGACGCCGGACCGAGTTCAGAAGGATGAACCTTGCGCCCACCACAAAGACAAGCGCCACCAGAAACACCGACGGCAGGATGACGACAAGGTAATCCAACACCGCCTTCTGCCCTTCATACTCCTCACCCGCATGCCTGATCTCGATCGAATCAAGATCAACCTGAGCGGTCTTTATGGCGTTATAGCGTTTTTGCATCTTTTCGAAGATGAGCTTTTCAAGTGCCTTCCCGTCGTTCTTCTCGGCAGCTTCCATGGCGGGCATCACGAATTCACCCGCGAAAGTCCGGTATGCCTCGATCAGCTTACCGCCGGCCTCCTTCTCCTCGTCCGTCTTCAGCCATCCGGGGAGATCCTCGAAACTTTTATCGATGTTGCCCAAGTTCTTCTTTATGGTCTCCAACCGCTTTTTCGTGTCGTCGCCCTTCGACATTTGGACATCGAGCAGCGTGAACTGGTATCCATTGTCGCGGACCATATCGCGCAGGCGGCCGAGCTGATTAAGCAGCACCGCGCCATCCTCATAGAGGGCTTTGGCGTTATTATTCGCCATATACATGCTTGTCAGGCTCGCGGCGCCGAACCCCGTCATGACCAGCAACAGCACGGCGAAGACCGTATTGAGGCGCCAGCTGATCTTTTGGAAATTCCGGCGCAGACGGCTGCGCAGCGCCGTGCCCTCGACATGGCCCTCGGAGATGACGACATCCTTCACGGGCCCTTCACGGAACCGCGCATACAAAGCTTCCGCCTTGGCGACTTCTTCCCGGCTTGGCTTTGTCCGCACCGAGAGACAGCCGACGAAGCCGCCGGCCTCCATGACCGGCGTGATACTGGCTTTAACCCAGTAGTGATCGCCATTCTTGCAACGGTTCTTGACGATCCCTTCCCAGGGCTTGCCGGCCTTCAGCGTCACCCATAGATCGGCGAAGGCCTCCGGCGGCATGTGGGGGTGGCGGACCATGTTGTGAGGTTTCCCCACCAACTCGTCCCAACTATACCCGCTGACATCCATAAAGGCGGAGTTGACGAAGGTAATCCGTCCCGCCGTGTCCGTCGACGAGACCAATAGAGCATCCGCGGGAAACTCTATTTCCCGATTGGTGATCGGACCGTTGTCACGCATTGCCGCCCCCAGCGCACTGTTTTGATGTATTACAAATTATGATTTGCTAAAATAATTAGCATGCCCGCTAAAATACTAGCAGTATTTATCTTATGTTGCCACATCACGAAACCGTGAAGCTTGGCGTGCGGGCGTCCGATAGAGGTCCGCAGAGGGGGGGGGGGAGAAAGAATCCCGCAGGGGCTGGCGGGGGTTCCGGTTTCATGGGTCCGGATATCTTCGGTGCCAGGGAGCGGCGACCGGCGGAGAGCGAGGCTTGGGGGTGGCGGCGGCAAACCCGCCGCCACCCCCAATTGCATCAATACATGTGCTGGCCGCCGTTGACGGACAGGGTCGAGCCGGTGACGAAACCGGCCTCGTCGGCTGCCAGGAACAGCACGGCGCGGGCGATTTCCTCAGCCTTGCCGAGACGTCCGACCGGGATCTTGGCGACGATCTTCGCCAGAACCTCGGGCGGCACCGCGCGGACCATTTCGGTGTCGATATAGCCCGGCGCCAGGGTGTTGACGGTGATGCCCTTGGCGGCACCTTCCTGCGCCAGCGCCTTGGTGAAGCCGTGAATACCGGCCTTGGCGGCGGAGTAGTTGACTTGGCCGAGCTGGCCGGCCTGACCGTTGATCGAGCTGATGTTGATGATGCGCCCGAAGCTGCGTTCGCGCATGCTCTCGATCACGCTGCGGGACAGGTTGAACAGCGAGCTGAGATCGGTCTGGATGACCGCGTTCCACTGCTCATAGGTCATCCGGTGCAGGGTGCCGTCGCGGGTGATGCCGGCATTGTTCACCAGGATCTCGATCGGGCCGAGATCGGCAGTGATGCGCGCCACGCTTTCCTGAACGGCGGCGAAATCGGAAACGTCGAATTTGTAGACGGGGATGCCCGTGGCTTCATGGAAGCGGTTTGCCGCTTCGTCATTGCCCGCGTAATTCGCGGCGACCTTGTACCCGGCGTCCTTGAGCGCCACGCTGATGGCTTCGCCAATGCCGCGGCTGCCGCCCGTCACCAATGCTACACGTCCCATTTGGAGCCTTCCTCCTGTTGGCCGAGGAGCCCTCGGCGAGATTTATGCCGGCCGAGGAACCCCTCGGCCGGATTTATGCCAGCTTTATGATCGTCTTGCCGGTTCAGAACCGCTCGACCGTGAGTGCGATGCCCTGGCCACCGCCGATGCAGAGCGTCGCCAGACCCTTCTTGGCGTTGCGGCGCTGCAATTCATAAAGCAGCGTGACGAGAACGCGGGCTCCGGAAGCGCCGATCGGATGGCCGAGGGCGATGGCGCCGCCATTCACATTGACCTTGGACGTGTCCCAGCCGAGATCCTGATTGACCGCCAGCGCCTGGGCGGCGAAGGCTTCATTGGCCTCGATGAGGTCGAGGTCTTCGATCTTCCAGCCCGCCTTCTGCAGCGCCATCCGGCTCGCCGGGATCGGCCCCGTGCCCATGATCGCCGGGTCCACGCCCGCCGTGGCCCAGGAGACGATCCGCGCCAGCGGCGTGATGCCGCGCTTTTCGGCCTCGGACGCGGTCATCAGCACGACCACGGCAGCACCGTCATTGATACCGGAGGCATTGCCCGCCGTGACCGTGCCGTTCTTGTCGAAGGCCGGACGAAGCTTGGCCAGCGACTCGACCGTGGTGCCGTGCTTCGGATACTCGTCGGTATCGACGATCACATCGCCCTTGCGGGAGGAGATCTTGACCGGGACGATTTCGTCCTTGAACTTGCCGGCCTTCTGCGCCGCCTCGGCCTTCTGCTGGGAGAGGGCGGAGAAACCGTCCTGCTGCTCGCGGGTGATCTGGAACTTCTGCGCGATATTCTCGGCGGTGTTGCCCATGTGGTAGCCGTTGAAGGCGTCCAAGAGCCCGTCGCGGATCATGGTGTCGACGAGTTGCGCGTCGCCCATCTTGGTGCCGTTGCGCAGATGGATCGCATGGGCCGACTGGCTCATGCTTTCCTGGCCCCCGGCAACGACGATCTTCGCGTCACCGGCGCGGATCGCCTGCTGGCCCAAGGCCACGGTGCGCAGGCCGGAGCCGCAAAGCTGGTTGATCCCGAACGCCGTCGCTTCCACCGGGATGCCCGCGCCGATCGCGGCCTGCCGCGCCGGGTTCTGGCCATGGCCCGCTGTCAGGACCTGCCCGAGAATGACTTCCGAGACTTCGCCCGGCTCGACTTTCGCGCGCAGCAGGGCTTCGACGATCGCCGTCTGCCCGAGGTAATGCGCGGGAACGCTGCTCAGACCGCCACTGAAGGCACCCACGGCCGTGCGGGCGGCTCCGGCAATCACGATCTCAGTCATCGGTAAATCCTCTTCTATTGCGGCTGGGATTGAGGTGGCGACTTTAAAGCGGTGTCCGCCCCGGTGTCCAGGAATTGCGGAGAACCCACTCCGCCAAAGGTGTCCACACCGCTTTTTCGGCGCGTCCACCGACGATCATGCCAATATGGCCCAGCGCCGGCGTCAGCCGCGTGACATTCGGCAGGGCATCGGCCAGTGCGGCGGCGGAAGCCGGCGGAACGATCCGGTCCTGTGCAGGAACGACCACCAGAGCCGGAAGGTTCAAGGCTTGCGGGCGGATCGGCGTGCCGGCGACGCGCCACAGCCCCTGCCCGGTCTCGTTGGCACCGTACCAGCGGGAGAGCGCTTCCCTGGCCGTCGGCAAGGCCAGCGGCACGCCGTCATTAAGCCAATCCTCGATCGCGACGAATTCCAGCGCCTCGGCCGAATCCGGGGGCATCTCGGCGAAGCGGGTGAATTTCTTCAGCCCCAGGAAAGGATCGATCCCGGTGAAGAAGACTTGCAGCATATCGACCGGCACCTCGCCCAGCGGCGCGCAGGAAACCCCGATGAGATCGGCGAGGCTCCCGAGGAGACGCGCCTGCTCCGCCGCTTCCGCATGGAAATCCCAGGGGGTGGCCAGCAAAGCCAGCGAGCCCACCGCGCGCGGACGCCGCCGCGCCAGCGCCAGCGCCAGAAGCCCGCCCATGCAATAGCCGAGCAGCGCCACCGGCGTGCCGGTCAGGCCGAGTGCGGCTTCGAGTGCCGCTTCCAGCCGCCCGGCCACATATTCGGTGAGGCCGAATTGCCGCTCCTCCTCGCCGGGCTTGCCCCAATCGACCACCAGCGGCCTGATCCCCATCCCCGACAGGAAACGCAACAGGCTTCGGCCCGAATTCAGATCGAGAATATAGAAGCGGTTGATGAGCGAAGGCACGACCAGAAGCGGCACCCCGCCCGCCGGCCCGTAATCGAGCAACCGGGTCGTCCCCTCCGCCCAGAGGCAGGGCGGATCTTCGAGATCCCGGCAATAGGCGGATTGGCGATAGCTTTCGAGCCCGCGCAGATAGACATCCGCCTGCCCCCGCAACTCGCCGTCGAGCGCCTGGGCGAAATCCTCAGGAGCGATGCCTTCGAGTTCCGCTGCAAGCGCGCTTGCGGCGGCGCCCAATTCCGCCTTCTCCAATCCCGCCTTCAAGAGCGGCAAGCCGTCTTTCAAGAAGTTCGAGCCGGCGTGCGACGCCAGCCAGAGCGTCGTCGCGTTCAGGAGATGGAGGGGCAGCGGGCGCGGACCCAGCTTCCGGTTTTTTGGGCTCCGGGTTTTGGCGCTCAGGTTTTGGGGACTCGGGTTTTGGGGACTCGGGTTCGGAGCCGTCTGATGCGGCGGTTGGGACTCGGTCACTGGCTGTCCCCTCGGATCGTGGCCGGCTTGGCTGGGGTGCCGCCGCCCGCGTCCAGGCCGTGGACATCCAGGAGGTGGCGTCGCCCGTCGCCTGGAAGAAACGCGCCATGGTCTCGGCTAATTCCGGATCCGCCGCCGTGGCAGTCAAATAATCCTGCCACAGCGCCACATACCGTTTGGCGAGGTTGCCGAGATCAGGCGGATCCGACATATTTCGCCCCACAGGGAGGATGGGACAGCCAATCGGGCCAGTTTCCGTCGCATCCCGCCTCATTGCAAATGCGGCACGATCGCCGGAAAGCTGATATGCTTGAATCGTTGCATTTTATCCCGAGCAACGAAAGAGCATCGATGAGCAAAGAGAACACCACGAGCACCGCTCCGACCACCATCAAAAAATATGCCAACAGGCGGCTTTATAACACCGCCACAAGCAGTTATGTCACCCTGGAAGATTTGAGCGCGATGGTAAAATTGGGCGGCGATTTCGTCGTCATCGATGCCAAGAGCGGCGAAGACCTTACACGGGCCGTGCTCACGCAGATCATCGTCGAGGAGGAGCAGAAAGGTCACAACCTGCTGCCGATCAGCTTCCTGCGTCAGTTGATCGGCCTTTACGGCGACAGCATGCAATGGCTGGTTCCGGGGTATCTGGAAAACGCGATGAAGTCATTTTCGCACAATCAGGACCAGATGCGTAAAAACCTTCAGGACACCTTCGGCGGACTCTTCCCCTTCGGCGGCCTGGACGAGATGAGCAAGCAGAACATCGCTCTCCTCGAACAGACCATGAAGATGTTCCTGCCCTTCCCCGAGAGCGGCGACAAGCCGAACCCGACCAAGAATTCAGGTCCGGCCGATGCCGCCGAGGATGCGAAGCTGCGCGAACTCAACGACCGCCTCAACGCCCTTCAATCGCAGATCGAGTCCCTGAATAAAAATGCCGACAACAAGAAGACCGGCTGATTTAGGCGATACGTAGAAATTAACGGCTTCCCCTTTGACGTCGTGCCCGGCCTTGTGCCGGGCATCCACGTGACCCAGCGGGGCCGATCAAGGGCTTGGTCATACAGCGAAATTATACCGGCGCTAGGTTTCCCAGGGCCGCCCGAGGGCTGGCTTGCCCAGGAAATAGCCCTGCATCGCATCGATGCCGGCTTCCTCCAGGATCGCCATTTCTTCCGCATCCTCGATCCATTCGGCCACGGTCTGCATGCCGAAATCATGCACCACCGCCAGGAGATGGGACAGGAACATCGGCCCGCCCGGACGCCGGGCCTGAATACGCACGAACGCCCCGTCGAGCTTCACCGTGTCCATCTCCAGCACCTGCAAATGATACAGCGAGGTGAAGCCGGCGCCGAAATCGTCGAGCGCCACCCGGCAGCCCAATCCGCGCAAGGTCGCCACGAACCGGGTCAGGGAATCGAAATCATTGAGAACCGCCGTTTCCGTGATCTCGACCACGAGGCGCGGCGCGATGTTCGGCGCCGCCTCCAGAAGCGACATGAGCAGGCGCAGCCAGGGATCATGCCCGGCGGTGAAGGCGGAGATGTTGAGCCCCAGCGAGACCTCGGGCGAGGCGATCAGCTCCGCTACCGTCCGCTCCAGGACGAAACGATCGATGGCGCGGATGAAGCCCAGGCTTTCGACCGTGGCGACGAAGTCGCCGGCACCGACGATGTTGCCGTCCTCATCCTGCATCCGCAGCAGGCATTCATAGTAGTCGATGCCGCGCCCACGGGTGAACACCACCGGCTGAAAGGCCAGGAGCAACCGCCCTTCCTTCAGAGCGCGCTGAACCTGTTCCGCCATCAGCATGCCGCTTCGATGCCGGCGCCGCGATTCCTCGGTTGCCCGGTAGGGGGCGAAGCAGTCGCGGCCCGACCGCTTGGCCTCGGCGAGCGCGGTCTCGCCCCGCGTCAGCACGTCGCTCGCGGTGCGGGCCTCGGTGGGAAAGGCGACGCTGCCGACCGAGGCCGTCACATAGATCGGCCCCATATCGGTCGCGACCGGGGTTTGCTGAACCGTGGCGATGATGCTCTCCGCCCGGGCCGCGATCCGGTCGGACGGGCAGTTCCGGATCAGAACACCGAAGCGGTCGCCGCCCACCCGGCCCAGCGCATCCTCGGTGGTGAGGCATAATTCGAGCCGCCGCGCGAACTCCGCCAGCACGAGATCGCCGGCAGCGTAGCCGAAGGCATCGTTGGTGATCGCCATGTTGTCGATGCCGATCGCCAGATAGGCGCCATCAACACCGGCATCGATGCCGGTGTTGATGGCCGCCGCGATCACTTCCTGCAGGCGATGCCGGTTGAGCCGCCCGGTCAGCACGTCGAAATCGGCGAGATGACGGAGTCTATCCTCCTCAAGCTTCCGGGCGGTGACGATGCGGAGGACGCCTTGGAGGCGCAAATTCTTGCCGTTCTTGTCGCGGGAGACCCAGCCCCGGTCCTGAACCCAGATGAAGCCGCCATCGAGCTGCCGCAGCCGGTATTCGCATTCGAAGCGGTCGCGCCCCTTGAAATGCACAGCGAGCCGTTGCTCCCGATGCGGGATGTCCCTTGGATCGACATGCGATGCGAAGGCCCGGCCTGTCCTCGGCAGAAATTCTTCTTCCCAGCCCAGAACCATCGCCGCCGACACGCTCCAGGTCAGAGCATCCGTAGGCAAATCCCAGTCATAGGCCACGTCACCCGCCGCCGAAAGGGCCAGGTCCGTCATAGGAGTCCCGGAGGGATTCCGCCACGACATCGATCGACACACCCCGAAATGTAGCTTACCAGCTTCTTAAGCACGCGCCCGTACACACCGATCATATCGACGCTAGCCGTCAGGGCTTTCGGAAATGTTAACGGCAAATCGCCGGGATTACAATCAATCCAAAGGCGAATGTGCCTTCAGAAACGGGAGAACCGCGAGATTGAAATCGCGGGCCATGGTCTGGGTGAAATTATGCCCGCCGCGAGGAAACATCTTCACCTCGGCGCCGGGAACGAGCCTTGCCAGTTCTTCGGAGAAATAGGCCGGCGTGACCATGTCCTCCTCGCAGCCGACGACCAGGCAGGGCGTCCGGATCCGCGCAAGCTCCGCACTGCGGTCGAAGGCGAGCAGGGCATCGATCCGGCTGGCGACGATCTCGGGAGCGGGAAAGGTGGCGAGGTTCTGCGCCTCGTTCTGCTGCAGCGTCTCGTTGTTCCGCGCGACCCACCAGGGCGGATAGTGCAGGAGCGAGGCGCTTTGCAGATAGGCGGCGGCGCCAAGCTTGGTCAGGATCTCGCGGCGCATGCCGAACACCCGGCGGAAATAGGGGTCGGAGCGCGTCCAGCCGGCGGCGAGCACGATGCTCGCCAGACGATCGGGATGCTCGATCGCCAGGATCTGCGCGATCGCCGCCCCCATCGAATGGCCGATGAGATGCGCGCGCTCGACATTCAGCGCATCCATCAGCTCGATGACGTCGGCGGCCATCCGCTCCACCGTATACGCCATCCGGCAATGGGCGCTCTGACCGATGCCGCGTTGATCGTGGACGATCACATCGAAATGCTTGGCGAATACCGGGATCTGGTCGCGCCAGTGATAGGCGTGCCCGGCAAGGCCCGACTCCAGCAGGATCGGAAACCCGCCGCCGTGCCGCTCGTAATAGAGATGACAATCACCGATCGCGATACGCGGCATGCTTTACCGGCACTCCTGAACGGGCCCCTGAAGCGTGGATGCGCAGTTAGCAGAGGTAAAGACGGCCTGTCAAACGCGCCGCGAGAGAGGCAGGCATGCGCGTCTTGCATCACCCTCGCGAAACGCGCGGGCAAGACCAATGCATCACCCTCGGGAAACGGATACCCGCGCGGCGATTGCGGGTTTCGTGCGGGAACCCTCGCCTCGCTTCCGTGTTAGCGAGCATCCGGTTGCACCGGCGACAAGGACCTAACCGCGCGCGCGAAAACCGGACACTGCCCCGCTCCACATCATCTTGCCCACGCAACCTTGCTGAAGAGTCCGATGGATATGAAGCGAACAACCAGCCGTACACAGGACATCGATCGCCACGTCGGAGCCCGCATCCGCGAGCGCCGCATCATGCTGGGCCTGACCCAGCAGCAATTGGCGGATCTGATTGGCGTCACCTATCAGCAGGCGCACAAATACGAGCGCGGCATCAACCGCGTCTCCGCCGGCCGCCTCTTCGAAGTCTCCAGGGTCCTGAGCGTCCCCGTCGCCTATTTCTTCGAAGGGCTGGACCAGCAGGGCGCCCGCACCGTCAGCGCGCGGGAACGGATGTGTCTCGAACTGGCTCGGAATTTCGCGCAGATTCCAAATGAGAAGCATCAGGAAGCCCTGAGTCAGCTTGCCCGGGCGCTTGCCGCCCATCAGCAAGCCTGATTTGTGGCAGCCTGATTTGTTGGGCCAGAAAAGCGTCGATCGCCTGGAGCCAGCGCCGGCGGTGCTCGTCGCGTTCCATCCAGAGTTCGTGGCGTGAGTCCGGAAACTCGATCAGGGTGCAATCCGGCAGCAGCAGGGCGGCTCGAAGCTGCGCCTCCGGCTCGACCAGGATCTCGATCTTGGGCGAGCCCATCAGGACCGGAGTCCTGATGCTGCGCAGATAATCTTCCGCTTTAAGGAGGGCGATCGAGCGGAAGGCTTCGTCGAGCCAGCGATAGGTGGTGCCGCCCAGCCGAAGTTCGGGATGCTCCAGAAGCCAGAACCCCTGCACGCTGTCGCGCAGGGGATCGCTCGACATGCCCTTGGGCTGCTCCGCCGTCTTCGGATCCCAATCGCCCCAGCCCGGAACATAACGGTCCCCGATCCCCGCCAGAACCGCCGCGCGGGCGATGCCCGCCGCGAGCCAGCCCGGCAAGGGCCTGGTGCGCAGTTCCAGCATCGGCGCCGCCAGCACCGCGCAGCGGAAGGTTCCGGGGTGATCATGCAGGTAGCGCAGCCCGATATGCGCCCCCATCGAATGGCCGAACAGGATAAGCGGCGTTTCCGGCGGACACGCCACAAAATTCTCGACGAAGCGATGAAGATCGGCGACATCCCGCTCATAGCCTGCGGCATAAGGACGCTGCGAGCCTGGGAAATAGCGCTCCGATCCCCCTTGCCCGCGCCAATCGAGCTGCCACACGGCGAGGTTCCGGCTGAGCAGATCGTGGATGGCCTCGAAATACTTCTCGCCGAACTCGCAGAATCCCGGCAACAGGACGGCAACGCCTATAGTTGACTCGGGCAAGGCCCAGCCATAGCGCAGCCGCGCCCCGTCGGCATTGACGAAGCTGCCCCAGCGCCAGCCCGGCGGCGGACGAAACCGCTTCTCGGTTTTAAGTCGATGGGTTATCTCGCTGTAATCCATAATGGCCGATCGTGATCAAGAGGAGTGCACGGCATGGAGACGAACAATACGGCGCCCCTGCGGGAGGTCTGGTATTTCGCCCTGCCGGGCTTTCGCCTCCCCGCCGGAAAGATGGTGGGCAAGACGATTCTGGATGAGCCCATTCTCTTCGGAAGAGATGCCTCGGGGCAAGTCTTCGCGCTGAAAGATGTGTGCCCCCATCGCGGCATCCCGCTGAGCTGTGGCCGCTACGACGGCAAAGAAGTCGAGTGCTGCTATCATGGCTGGCGCTTCGGCGCTACCGGGGCCTGCACCGAGATCCCCTCGCTGGTGGCGGGCCAGGAGGTCGATCTCGGCGCCTTCAAGGTGGCGAGCTATCGGGTCCGCGAGGTTCAGGGGAACATCTGGGTCTTCATCGGCGAAAACCCGGAGGGCGCGCCCGAGATCCCGACCCTGCCCGATATCGGCGAACGCGGCGCCGATCTGCATGAGGAATTCCGGTTCCCGGCGCCGATCGACCATGCGGTGATCGGGCTGATGGACCCGGCGCACGGCCCCTATGTCCATCGCGGCTGGTGGTGGCGGAATGCGGCCTCGATGCATGAGAAGGCGAAAGCCTTCGGGCCTTCGCCCTGGGGCTTCACCATGCTGCGCCACCCGCCCTCGCGCAATTCCCGCGCCTATAAGATCCTGGGCGGCGAGCGCACGACCGAGATCAGCTTCCGCCTTCCGGGCGTGCGGATCGAACATGTGCAAGCCGGCAAGCATACCCTCGTCAACCTCACCGTGCTCACCCCGGTCTCGGCCACGGAAACCGAGGTTCATCACCTGATGTATTGGACCCTGCCCTGGCTCTCCTGGGTGAAGCCGCTCCTGCGTCCGGTGGTGCGCATGTTCCTCAACCAGGACAAGAAGGTCGTGGTCGAGCAGCAGCGCGGGCTCAAACACAACCCGACGCTTCTCCTCATCAACGACGCCGATACCCAAGCCAAATGGTATTATCGGCTGAAACAGGAATACGCCCGCTCCCGCGCCGAAGGCCGTGCCTTCGAGAACCCGGTCACGGAGCGGGTATTGCGCTGGCGGAGTTGAGGAGGTGGATATGAGTTCCGCTGACGCGCTGATATCGGCACTTAGCTTCGGCCCCGACGGCCTGATCCCCGCCATTGCCCAGCAGCATGACAGCGGCGAGGTGCTGATGATGGCCTGGATGAACGCCGATTCGGTGCGCGAGACCCTCACCACCGGCCGGGTCTGCTATTGGTCCCGGAGCCGCAAAAGCCTCTGGCGCAAGGGCGAGACTTCGGGCCAGATCCAGCACCTCATCGAACTGCGCTTCGATTGCGACGGCGACACGATCCTCCTCCTGGTCGACCAGAAAGGCGTCGCCTGCCACACCGGCCGCCGCAACTGCTTCTTCCGCGCGGTCCGGGGTGGCGAGGTCGTCACGATCGCGGAACCGGAGATTTCGGCGGAGAGTTTGTACGGGGGGTAGGGGCTTCTTATGGATCTTGTTGCTACCAAGTAGTAAGATTTGCTCCAGAACCTGATTGGAGATGGGTCATGCCGGACATCCGGAAAGTCAGTGTCGCCCTGACGGGTGAGCAACTGGCCTCGCTTCGTGCCGCTGTCGAAGCTGGCGAATACGCGACGACCAGCGAGATCGTCCGGGAGGCGGTCCGGGACTGGCAGTTCAAGCGCGAACTCCGCCATGAGGACATCAAGCGCCTCCGGAATTTGTGGGACGAGGGCAAGGCCAGCGGCCCCGCCCAGTCTTTCGATATCGAGCGCACCCTTGCTGCCGCGAAAGAGCGGCTGGATGAAACGGGCGCGGCGTGACGCAAATCTTCCGATCGCCGGCTGCGGAGCGCGACCTGGAAGACATCTGGCTGACGATCGCCGCCGATAACCCGCCCGCCGCGACGCGGGTGATCCGCGCCATCGGCGCGCGGATCGATCACTTGGCCGAGCACCCCCGGCTTGGACCGCGCCGCCCCGACATCCGTCCGTCCGCGCGCATGCTGGTCGAGGGGCCGTATCTCATTCTCTTTGAAACGCATCCCGACACGGATGAAGGCCCGATCGACCGGGTTGAAATCGTCCGCGTCGTGGACGGGCGCCGGAATTTGACCGCCTTGTTTTGAGGGGCACCCATGCGGCTTTCATCTATGAAATCTGCAGATAGACAATCAGACCAACGGTCAGAATTTTCGACCGTTGGAGCCCCGCTTCCCCTCCGCCGTCGTTGCGGGCGTAGCGAAGCAATCCAGGAGTAACAGCGCGGTTGCTTCTGGATTGCTTCGCCTATCGGCTCGCAAGGACAGTCAGAATTTTCAGCCGCTGGCATTAGAAATATCGCCCATAGTATTGATGCCAAACAACCACAATTTCCCCTCACGGACAACTCAACCCCGCCTTGACCTGCGCCAATACCACGCTGTCATAGGATTTGTTGGCACAGCTCGAATTGAATTCGGCGACCTTGGCATTGTAGCGTTCCACCTGGGCGGCGTAGTCCGGGCTGGTCTTGTCGGCGAATTGCGCCGAGGCCTCGTCCCGTTGCTCCAGGAGGTGGCGGAAGGCGTCGACCTCGGCGGCGTTGTTGACGTTGACCTGGGGACGCTTGGTCTGGACGATGTCGTTCAGCATGTCGGCCCGCTTCCGCCCTTCCTCATAAGCGGCGTATCCCGCCTGGACCTGAGCCGAGAGGGCGGCGACCCCTTGTTCGGCGCAGAGGCAGCGGCGGATGGATTCCGGCGAGGACAGAACTTCCGCGCGCAGCGGCGGCGTGGCGCAAATCAGCGCCAGGGTCATGATTCCGGTCGTGCAGGCAAGGCGCTGAATCGTGGCGGTTTTCATATCGATAGCTCCTAATTCTAAAGCTCTGGCGCCATGATCGGCGCCTTGCCCGCGCCGATCATGGCGAGAAGCGATGAAGTCTGCGGCAATATCCGGGTCATGTAGAAACGGGCGGTGGCGAGTTTGCCTTCGTAGAAACCGCTCTCCTCCCCTCCGGTCTTATCGAGGCTCACCTTGGCCATCCGCGCCCAGATGAAGGCAAACGCCGTAAGCGCGAAAAGTTTCAGATAATCGCTTGCCGCCGCCCCGGCTTCCTCCGGATCCTTCAACCCGCGTTCGGCGATGATCAGCGTCGCCTGTTGCAAGCGCCCGAAAGCCTTGGCCAGGGGCTCGATGAATTCCTGCATCGCCTTGTTTTCCTGATTGGCGGCGATGAAGGCGGCGGCGGGATGGAAGAAGCTCCGGAGCTGGCGCCCGGTATGTGCCGACAGCTTGCGTCCGACGAGGTCGAGCGCCTGGATGCCGTTGGTGCCCTCATAGACCTGCGTGATCCGGGCGTCACGGACCAGTTGCTCGACCCCGTTCTCGCGGATATAGCCATGGCCACCGAGGATTTGGACGGCGAGATTGGCGGCTTCGAAGCCGCAATCGGTGAAATGCGCCTTCATCACCGGCGTCATCAGCGCGACGAAATCATCCGCCTCCGCCCGGCGCACGGGATCGGGATGCCGCTCGGCGATGTCGATATTGACCGCCGTCCAGATGGCGAGCGCCCGCGCCGCCTCGGCATTGGCTTTCTGGATGAGCAGCATCCGCCGCACATCGGGATGCACCAGGATCGGATCGGCGGCGAGAGCCGGCTGCTTCGGGCCGGAAAGGGCGCGGCCCTGGAGCCGCTCGCCGGCATAGGCCCTGGCACTCTGATAGGCGGTCTCGGCGATGCCGAGCCCCTGCATCGAGACGCCAAGCCGCGCATAGTTCATCATCGTGAACATGCAGCGCATGCCGCCATGCGGCGCCCCGATCAGATAGCCCTCCGCCCCGTCGAAATTGATGACGCAGGTGGAGGAAGCCTTGATCCCCATCTTGTGCTCGATCGAGCCGCATTGGACCGCGTTGCGCTCACCGATGCCGCCATCCGGCTTGGCCAGGAACTTCGGCACCAGGAACAGCGAGATCCCCTTCACCCCCTCCGGCGCGTCCGGCAGCCGCGCCAGCACCAGATGCAGGATGTTGGGCGTAAGGTCGTGCTCCCCGGCGGAAATGAAGATCTTGGTGCCGGTCAGGCGGTACTTGTCCTCGCCAAGGGGCACCGCCTTGGTCCGGATCTGGCCGAGATCGGTGCCGCAATGCGGCTCGGTCAGGCACATGGTCCCGGCCCAGCTGCCATCGATCAGCGCCGGCAGGAACAGGCGCTTCTGCTCCGGCGTGCCGTGCAGAGCCAAGGCCCGGTAGGCGCCGTTGGAAAGGCCCGGATACATCCCGAAGGAAAGATTGGCCGAGCACAGCATTTCCATCACGCAGAACGAAACCGTTTCCGGCAGGCCCTGCCCGCCGAATTCCGGCGTGCAGGCCAGCGCCGTCCAGCCGCCCTCGCGGAAGATGCGATAGGCCTCCTTGAAGCCCTTCGGCGTCCGCACCTCGCCATTCTCGAAATGGCAGCCTTCCTCGTCGCCGCTACGGTTCAGCGGAAAGACCACTTCCTCGCAGATCTTGGCGGCTTCTTCGAGAACCGCCGCGATCGCGTCGGGCGTGGCCTCCTCGCAGCCGAGGAGAGAGGCGAGTTCCTGCGGGTCGAGAAGCTCGTTCAGGATAAAGCTGAAATCGCGGAGCGGCGCCTTGTAGACGGTCATCGCGTCACCCTCTCAATTACGTAGAGGCTTGCCGGTGTCGAGCATGTGCTCAAGCCGGGCCAGCGTTTCGGGACGGCGGAGCAGCGACATGAAGACCCGGCGCTCCAGCACCAGCATCGCCTCCTCGCTGATGGTTTCAGTGATGTCGGTATCGCCGCCCGACAGCACCTCGGCCAGCCCATCGGAGACCACGACATCGTAAGGCGTCGCCTTGCCCTGACGGACGAGATCCCCGACCACGAGCCCCAGGCCCAGCCGGGCCGACGGCCCCGGCAGATGAAATTCCGGCCTTGAAGGCGGATGGTAATCGCGGGCGAGTTCGAGCGCCTTCGCCTTGGCGTCGGCGAGAAGGCGGTCGCGATTCATGGTGATCCCGTCGCCGGGGCGCAGGACCATGAGATCGCGCGCTTCCTCCGCCGATTTCGAGACCTTGGCCATGGCGATGGTCTCGAAAGTGGCGGCAATGGGCGGCATCGGCCCGCGCGGGCGTTTCTCATTGACCGTATGCCGCAACAGCAACTCACCGCAGCCGCCCCAGCCGGGGATCACACCGACGCCGGTCTCGACGAGCCCGATATAGCTTTCCGCATGCGCCTGAATCGCGGAGCTATGCAGAAGGATCTCGCAGCCCCCGCCCAGCGCCAGCCCCATCGGTGCCCCCACCACCGGGAAGGGCGCGTATTTCAGGGTCTTGTAGACCCGCTGGCCCATGGCGATCATCTCTTCGAGCTGGCTCCAGATCGCGATATTGGCGCCGAACAGGATCAGCCCGAGATTGGCCCCGGCGGAGAAATTGCCGGCCTCGTTATAAATGACGAGCCCCTTGAACCCGTCTGCGGTACGCTTCACCGCGGTTTCCACCATCGTCAGCAAATTGGGGTCGAAGGTGTTCATCTTGCTGTGGAATTCGAGGCAGGTGACGCCGTCGCCGATATCCCAGAGACTGGCCGAGCCGTTATGCGCCAGTGGCTTCGACCGCCGCTTCACATCGGCGAGCAGAAGCACGCCCGGCGCCCGCCGGACCGGCGCATAGCTGCCGTCGGGCATCAGCTGCTGGAGGATACCACCCTCCTCCCGATAGAAGCTCCGCCCCGCCGCCAGCGCCAGGAGCGGCGGCACCGCCTCCCCTTCGGCTTTAAGCAAGCCGGCGAGCCGATCGGCGCCGATGCGGTCGATCAGCTCGAACGGACCGAATTTCCAATTATAGCCGAGCCGCATCGCCTCATCGACCGAGGCGATGTCGTCGGTGATCTCCGGCACCAGCGACGCCGCATAGGCGAGCGTGCGCCCGAGCGCCCGCCGGATGAAGGCGCCGCCCCGGTCGGGATGGGCCAACAGCGCCGCCGGGTTCCGGGCCCCCTCGGCAAGGCTGGCCAAGGCGGCTTCCTTGGTCGGGCGGTATTCGCCGGTCGCTAAATCCATGGTCTCGCGGATGCGGGCGTCGCCCTGGCGGGTCACGCGGTAGAAGCCGCCCTTGCCCTTGCGCCCGGTCAGCCCCGCCGCGATCATCTTCTCGACCAGCGGCATCACCGCCGGCACCGAATGGAAGAGATCGGATTTCGGCAGATTGACCTGCATGGAACGGGCGACATGCGGCATGAGGTCGATGCCGACCAGATCCACCAGCCCGAAGATCCCGGTCTTGGGGATGCCGAAGGGCCGCCCCATCACCGCATCCGCTTCCTCGACGGTGAGGCCAAGCTCGATCGCAGCATGGATCGAGGATTGCACCCAGAGCGTGCCGATGCGGTTGGCGATGAAGCCCGGCGTATCCTTGCAGCGCACCACCCCCTTGCCGAGCCGCAGATCGCAGAACTCGGTGATCGCCGCCACCGCATCGCCCCGCGTCTTCGGCCCGGTGACGATCTCCATAAGCCGCATGTAGCGCGGCGGATTGAAGAAATGGGTGACGAGGAAATCCCTGGCGAAGCGCTCCGGCAGTCCCTCGGTCAGGGCATGCAGCGGGATCGTCGAAGTGTTGGAGGAGACGATCGAGCCATCCTTGCGGGCTGTCTCGATGCGCGCATAGAGGCCGCGCTTCAGCTCCGGATTTTCCAGGACGGCCTCGACGATCCAGTCGCAATCGCCAAGAAGCCCGAGATCGTCCTCGATATTGCCGGGCGTCACCAGCTTCGCATTGCGCTTATGCATGAAGGCGGCGGGTTCGGTCTTCAGCAGCCGCTCGACCGCGCCCTTTGCTATGACGCTGCGTTCCGCCGCTGCATTGTTGATTGCGCTGCGTTCCGCCGCTCCGGGCGGCACGATATCGAGCAGCATAACGGGAATTCCCGCATTGGCGAAATGGGCGGCGATGCCGCTTCCCATCACGCCGGCACCGATGACGGCCGCTTTTTTGATGGTCATCTCCGCCTCCTCCCGCCCTTTAGATCGCTTCGAGGATCGTGGCGATGCCTTGGCCGCCGCCGATACATTGCGTGGCCAGCGCATAGCGCTTGCCATGGCACTTCAGGAGCGAGGCGGCCTTGCCGGTGATCCGGGCACCCGTCGCCCCCAGCGGGTGGCCGAGCGCTATGGCGCCGCCATCGAGATTGACCCGCGCCGGATCGATGCCGAGATCCCCCATGCAGGCGATGGCCTGCGAGGCGAAGGCCTCGTTCAATTCGAAGATGTCGATGTCGCCGATGCTAAGCCCCGCCCGCGCCAGCGCCTTTTTCGTCGCTGCCACCGGGCCTATGCCCATGATCTCCGGGGCGCAGCCGGCAACGGCGATGCTCTTGATCCGGGCCAGGGGCGTGAAACCTTTGCGCCGCGCGTAATCCTCGCTGCACACCAGAACGGCGGCGGCGCCATCGGTCAAGGGCGAGGAAGTCCCCGCCGTTACCGTCCCGTCCGCCGCGAAAGCCGGCGCCAGCGTGGACAGGGTTTCCTGGCTGCTGCCGCGCCGGATGCAGCCATCGCGATCGACCATCCCGGCAGGAATCCGCACCGGCACGATCTCGGCGGCAAAGCGGCCCTCATCCTGGGCGGCGGCGGCCTTGTTCTGGCTTTCGACCGCAAGCGCCTGCTGCGCCTCCCGGCTGATCCCGTATTTCCGGGCGACGTTCTCGGCGGTCTGACCCATCGACATGTAGGCGGCGGGCATCTCCTTGATCAGGACCGGGCTCGGCAGCGGGTTGAAGCCCATGATCGGCACGCGGCTCATGGACTCGACGCCGGCGCAGATGAAAACCTCGCCGGCACCGAGTGTGATCGCTCCCGCCGCGATATGGATTCCCTGCATCGAGGAGCCGCAGAAGCGGTTGACCGTCGCCCCCGCCACCGTGACCGGCAGATGCGCCAGCAGGCCGATCAGCCGGGCGACGTTGAGCCCCTGCTCCCCCTCGGGGAAGGCGCAGCCGACCAGTATGTCCTCGATATCGGCGGGCTCGACCCCGGTCCGGGCCACCAGCGCCGCCACGATCCCGGCGGCAAGCTCGTCCGGCCGCGCCTTGGCAAGCGCGCCCTTGGCGGCGAAATCGAATGGCGAGCGGACGAAATCCACGATGACGGCGTTCTGCATGGGTGGTCTCCCTGTATTCGCTCTGGCCCTGTATTCTTTCAGGCGCTCTCAATGCACGGCTGCGCGCCGCGCCTGGTCTTCCTCGATCAGCGTTTTCTTCGACAGCTTGCCGATCGTGGTCCTCGGCAGGTTATCCCGGAATTCGATCTCTTTCGGCATTTCGATATGCGAGAGCTTGTCTTCCAGGAAATTCAGCAAATCGCGGTCGCTCAGCTTTTTTCCGGGAAGAAGCGTGACGAAGGCCTTCACCGACTGGCCGCGATAAGCATCGGGAATGCCGATGACGATGCATTCGGCGACGAAGGGATGCAGGTGAATCGCTTCCTCGACGATCCGCGGATAGACGTTGTAGCCGCTGCACAGGATCATATCCTTGATGCGGTCCACCAGGAACAGCCAGCCGTCTTCGTCCATATAGCCCATATCGCCGCTATGCAGCCTGCCATCGCGCAAGGCTGTCGCGGTTTCTTCCGGCTTGCCCCAATACCCGGCCATCACCTGCGGGCCACGGATGCAGACCTCGCCCTTCTCACCCGGCCCCAAGACCCGGCCGGGATCGTCGGGGGAGACGATCTCGACCGATGTGCCCGGCAGCGGCAGCCCGACCGAGCCCGGCTTCGAGCGCCCGTCGAGCGAGCCGCAGGTCGCCACCGGCGAGCATTCGCTCATGCCGTAGCCTTCGACCAGATGACAGCCGGTCAGCTTCTCGAAGCGGAGCCTCACGTCGAGCGGCAAGGGGGCGCCGCCCGAGACGCAGTAATTGATCGACGACAAATCATGCCGCGATACCCCCGGCCGCATGTTGATCGCGGTATAGACCGTCGGCACCGCGTGGAAGATCGTCGGGCGCGTGCGCTCGATCGTCCGCAGCAGCAGCCCCATTTCGAAGCGCGGCAGGACGATGAGTTCAGCCCCCATCGCCAGCCCCTGATTCATGCAGCAGGTCATGGCGAAGACATGGAAGAAAGGCAGGATCGCCAGCACCTTTTCCTCGCCCGGATGAAGTTCCGTCATCCACAGGATGCATTGCGTCGTATTGGCGACGAGATTGGCATGAGTCAGCATCGCTCCTTTCGGTATTCCCGTCGTACCACCGGAATATTGCAGGACGGCGACATCGCGCCCGGGATCGATCACGGCTTCGTCCATAACCCCGTCATTGGCGATCAGTGCGGCAAAACCCACATGAGCCTCGTCGTCGGGATAAGATGCTATCTCCCGCCGCCGGAGGAATGCGTATAGCCAGTTCTTCGGAAAAGGCAGGACATCGGCGCCGGAGCAGACGACGATATGGTGGAGATGGCCGCTCCCCAGCATCTTCGCCACTGCCGGATAGAGCCGGGCATGGTCGAGCGTGACCATGATCTCCGCCCCGGAATCCTCGACCAGCCGCCGAACCTCGGCCTCGGCATAAAGCGGATTGAAATTGACGACGACACCGCCCGCCCGAAGAATTGCATAGTAAAGGATGATCGAATAGGGCGTGTTCGGGAGAAAAAGCCCGACGCGCGTGCCCTTGACCACGCCCATCCCCCGCAGCCCCTTGGCCGCACGCCGAACCAGATCGGCGACCTCCCGATAGCGGTATTTCCGGCCTAAATAATCGATGCAGGGCCGCTCGGCGAAACGCGCGGCGGAATTATCGAAAAGTTGATTGAGCGAATATCCGGGAAGCACGGCGTGCCAATCGACACCGTGTGGATAGGCTTTGAGCCAAGGCATCGGCGCTGTTGCCATTTAATCCTCCCATGAGGATCATGTCACAGTTCAGATATGGGGGTCACGTCCGAAGATTTCAAACCGGCGGCAGGCCGCAACCTCTAGCGCTTTCCGATCAAGCCGGACAGCTTATCCCGATGTTTCAGGTCAGCTCACATGTTGTCCCTCGGCGTCTTGGCCGGGCTTGACCCGGCCATCCACGTGGATCCGCATGTACATCATTGGAAATATTGGTTTTTGTGGCCACCGCGTGGATGCCCGGAACAAGTCCGGGCATGACGCTTGGGGCCATATCTTGATCTTCCCTGAAATATCCGGATAGGCCATCAAGCCAGAGCGGAAATCACTCCTAACCCCGTCGGTCCCTCTCCGCCACCAGATCGCCATAGGGATGCTCGTCCCGCGCGAAGTCGATCAGGCGGCCCAAATGTTCGATCAGGATCTGATCGGCGGCGATGCCGGCTTCCCGCATCTCGAAAAGGATGTCGGCGGCGCGCCATTGCGGCGGGATGATGACGATTTCCACCGGGTGAGTCAGCAGCCAGTCGCGGAAACGGATTTCCTGGCCGGTGCCGGGAACGAAGGTGCCGACCTTGGCCGGATCGGAATCGACGACCAGCGGAAACCGCTCGGCATCGACGCCGAAGCGGCACATGAAGGCCGCCGATTTGCCGGTGCCGCCCCAGATCGCCACGCGCTTGCCAGCGGCGTGCAAAGCGGCCAATTGGCTGCTTATGGTCGCCACCGACTCGATGGCGGCGTCGCGGAAAGCCGCAGCCATGCGCGCCTGGGAGACGGCATGGCCGGGCGCCCCCAGTTCGACGAAACCGAACACCACCTCGCCGCCATAGCCATGGCCGATTTCCAGGATCTTGGCCGTGGCATGGCTCAGCATGCGGTGAAACGAGGTGGTGGTGAATTGCGAGCTGTGCTCATAGTAAAAATCGACCGAGCGCCGCCCGGCGATGGCGGCATCGATGCACGGCACTTCGAGATACATGCGCGGCGCCAGTCCCAGCATCGAGGCGGCGAAGGAGACGCTCTGAATGAAGCCGACGGGATTGACCAGATGCTCCAGCACATGGCGGCTGACGATCATGTCCGGGCGAAGCTCCGCCAGATGACGGGCCGGATCGAACAATTCGGCGCGGAACGCGACGCCGTCATGACCCGAGGCGGCGCCATTGGGGTCGAATCCCACATAACGGCCATCCGGACGCTCATCCGCGAGACCCGCCAGGAAGCTGCCGTCGCCGTGGCCGATTTCCACCACCACGGGACGTTCCGGCAAGCCAGCCAGGATGGCTTGGCGCACGCCCTGCAAGAAGCCGGACCATGCGGCCCCACGGTTGAACATCAGATTGGGCTTCTCGGAATACGGCACGTCGGCGTAATCGAAAGCACGGTTGAAGACGTGGGTGCACTCGACGCACATGACGAAATCCAGCGGCAGGCGGGGCTGCGACTTGGCGCTTTCCGCCGTGGCCGGCCAGGTCAAGGTCGCCAGGGGCTGGCGCCCCCCATCGAAGAAGGGAGCCGCCACATGATGTCCGCAGGCGGGACAATCCACCGAGAAAAACTCAGCCACCATTTACGCCTCCACTTTCAACTCTAAATTTCCGGCTTTCCCACATTTCCCACATCGCCGCCTCGAAATGCCGGGCAAAGCGCTTGGCGTCGAAGAGCGGGCTCGCCAGCACCTGTTGCCGCAAGCGCGCGCGCAAACCCGCCAGAAGCTGGAGATCCGAGGCGTGGGAGGCGGCCTTGGCGACATACGCATCGTCATCCGCCGCAATCCAATCGGCCAGCCCGGCATTGTGCGCGATACTTTCGCCGACATGCGACAGAAAACGGTCACCCCGGCGCGTGATCACCGGCACCCCCATCCACAGCCCCTCGGCGCTCGTAGTCCCGCCCGGATAGGGAAAGGGATCGAGCGCGATATCGACCCGGTGATAGGCCCGCAGCAACTCCAGCCGGGGCGAGCGCCCCTCCAGGATCAGCCGCTCGGGGTCAAGCCCATGCGCGGCGAAGCGCTGTTGCGTCGCCTCGCGCAAACCGGCGTCACCCAGTTGCTCCGTCTTCAGGAACAGGCGCGAGCCGGGCACGGCCCGCAGCACCCGCGCCCACAGAGCCACCACGGCCTCGTTCATCTTGCTCAGATTGTTGAAGCAGCCGAAGGTAACGGCGCCGGATGACAGGGCGGGCAACGGCGCCACCTCCAATTCGACATCGGGCGGCGTGAAGCACAAATAGCTCTCGGGCAGGCGCCGGATTTTCTCGGTGAAATGGTGTTCTTCCTCGGGCGGCGCCACATGGGGATCGGCCAGGAGATAATCGATCTCGGCGACGCCGGTGGTAGCGAAATAGCCGAGCCAACTGGCCTGCACCGGCGCCGGCCTCCGCACGAATAGCGGCAGCCGGTTGTTGGCGGTATGGCCGGAAAGATCGACGAGGACATGAACGCCGTCGGCATGGATTTGCCGGGCGGCGGCTTCGTCATTCAGCCCGGTCAGGGAAGTCCAGGCGGTAAAGCGGCTGCGCAGGCGCAGGGTAAGATCGTCGGTCTTGTCATGGGTCGGATAGGCCAGCAGCTCCACCCGGCCAGGATCGATTTCATTCAGCAGGCCTTCCAGGAAATAGCCCACCGGATGACCACGCAGATCGCCGGATACGAGCCCCACGCGCAGCCGCTCAGGCGTGTCCGAGCACGCCCAGGCGCTAAACGGCACGGCGTCTTTGCCGGCCACCATCCGCCCGAACCGGCGGGCCTTTTCCAGCGCCTCGGCGGGATCGGTTTCAGGCATATAGTTCAGCACGCATAAGAGGTTGCTACTGGCCTCCCGGAAGTCCGGCTTGAGGCCGACGGCCTTGCCGTAGCTGGCGGCTGCCGCGTCGGGGCGTCCCTGCTCCTGCCGCGCGTTGCCGAGATTGTAATGGGCCTCGGGGAAGTCCGGCTTGAGGCCGAGGGCCTTCTGATAGCAGCCGACCGCCTCGTCCAGCAGTCCCTGCTCATGCAGCGCAGCGCCGAGGTTGTAGTGGATCTCCGGGCAGTCCGGCTTGAGGACGAGGGCCGTGCGGAAGCAGTCCGCCGCCTTATCCATTTGCCCCTGCGCCTTAAGCGCGTTGCCGAGGTTGCTATAGGCCTCCAGATAGTCCGGCCTGAGGCCGAGAGCGAGGCGGAAGCTGGCTACCGCCTCGTCCAGCCGCTCCTGTTTCTCAAGCGCCAAGCCCAGATTATTGTGCGCCTCCGGGAAGTCCGGCTTGAGGCCGATGGCCAGCCGGTAGCAGGCAGCCGCATGGTCCAGCCGTCCCTGTTCCCTCAACGCGTTGCCGAGGTTGTTATGGGCATCGGGGAAGTTCGGCCTGAGTTCAAGGGCCCGGCAATAGCAGGCAACCGCCTCGTCCAATTGCTTCTGTTCCTGCAACGCATTGCCCAAATTGTTGTGAGCCTCGGGCAGATCCGGCCTGAGGTCGAGAACCCGGCGATAGCAGGCAACCGCCTCGTCCAGCCGCCCCTGCTTCTTCAGCGCGGCGCCAAGATTGTTGTGCGCCTCCGGGTAATCCGGCCTGAGGCCGAGCGCCATGCGGAAACAGGCGACCGCCTCGTCCAGCCGCCCCTGGTCCTGTAATGCCAGGCCCAAATTGTTATGGGCATCCGGGAAATTCGGATTGAGCCCGATGACCCGGCGATAGCAGGCTGCCGCCTCGTCCAGCCGTCCCTGTCCCTTCAGCGCATTGCCGAGATTGTAATGGGCCTCCAGCAAATCCGGCTTGAGACCCAGGGTTTTGCGGTAGCCGGCAGCCGCCTCGTTCAGGCGCCCGGCCTGATGATGCTGAAAGGCATCGGCGAACAGGCTTTGAAGGGTTGGCATCGGATTTTGGCTTGCGGCTTGCGTCGGAGGCCGGCCCAGCTTCTTTTCCGCCCGGCGTTGATTGCGGTTCATCCGACCGCTTCCCGAACTGATTTCCGGCTTTCCCACATCGCCCACATCGCCGCCTCGAAATGCCGGGCAAAGCGCTTGGCGTCGAAGAGCGGGCTCACCAATACCTGTTGCCGCAAGCGCCCGCGCAAACCCGCCAGCCGCTGGAGATCCGACGCCTGAAAAACCGCCTTGGCGACATACGCATCGTCGTCCTCAGCGATCCAATCGGCCATGCCGGCATTGTGGGCGATGCTTTCGCCGACATGCGACAGGAAACGGTCGCCCCGGCGGGTGATTACCGGCACCCCCATCCACAACCCCTCGACGCTGGTGGTCCCGCCGGGATAGGGGAAGGGATCAAGGGCGATGTCGACCCGGTCATAGGCCCGCAGCAACTCCAGCCGGGGTGAGCGCCCCTCCAGGATCAGCCGCCCGGTGTCGATCCCATGCGCGGCGAAGCGCTGCCGGGTGGTCTCGCTCACGCTCCGGTCATCCAACTGCTTGGCCTTGAGAAACAAGCGTGAATCCGGCACGGCCCGCAGCACCCGCGCCCACAGACCCACCACGGCATCATTCATCTTGGTCAGATTGTTGAAGCAGCCGAAGGTAACCGGGCCGGACGGCAATGCCGGTAACGGCGCCACCTCCAATTCCACATCCGGCGGGGTGAAGCACAGATAGCTCTCGGGCAGGCGCCAGATTTTCTCGGTGAAGTGGTGCTCTTCCTCGGGTGGCGCCACATGGGGATCGGCCAGGAGATAATCGATCTCGGTCACCCCCGTGGTGGCGAAATATCCCAACCAACTGGCCTGCACCGGGGCCGGTCTCCGCACGAATAGCGGCAGCCGGTTATTGGCGGTATGGCCCGAAAGATCGACGAGAACATGAACGCCGTCGGCGTGGATTTGCCGGGCGGCGGCTTCGTCATCCAGCCCGGTCAAAGGCGTCCAGGCGTCGAAGCGCCGCCGCAGGCGCAGCGTAAGATTATCGCCCTTATTGTGGGTCGGATAGGCCAGCAGCTCCACCCGGCCAGGGTCGATTTCGTTCAGCAGTCCCTCCAGGAAATAGCCCACCGGATGGCCCAGCAAATCGCCGGACACGAAACCCACGCGCAGCCGCGCAGGTGCCGCCGCGCAAGCCCAGGCGCTAAACGGCGCCGCACTTCTAGCGGCCACCATACGCCCGAACCGGCAGGCTTCCTCGCGCGCCTCGGCGAGGGAGATATGGGGCATATAGTTCATGTCCCACAATAAATTGCTGTGGGCATCCGGGTAGTCCGGCTTGAGGCCGAGGGCGTGGCGGTGACAGGCAACCGCCTCATCCAGCCGCCCCTGGTCCTGCAGCACGGTGCCAAGGTTGCTGTGGGCCTCCGGGTAATCCTGCTTGAAGCCGATGGCCCGGCTATAGCTGGCAACCGCCTCGTCCAGCCGGCCCTGTTCCTTAAGCGCATTGCCCAGATTGTTATGGGCCTCCGGGTAGTCCGGCCTGAGGCCGAGAGCCATGTGGAAGCAGGCGACCGCCTCGTCCAGCCGCCCCTGGTCCAGCCGTGCATTTCCCAAATTGTTGTGCGCCTCCAGCAAGTCCGGCTTGAGGCCGAGCGCCCGGCTGTAGCAGGCGACCGCCTCATCCAGCCGCCCCTGTTCCTTGAGTGCCGCGCCCAGATTGCTATGAGCCTCCGGGAAGTCCGGCCTAAGCCCGATGGCCGTCAGGTAGCTGGCGACGGCCTCCTCCACCCGCCCCTGGCTCTTAAGCGCCGCGCCCAAATTGTTGTGGACCTCCGGGAAGTCCGGCTTGAGGCCGAGGAATTTGCGATAGCAGGCCACCGCCTCGTCCAACCGCCCCTGTCTCAGCAGCGCGTTGCCCAAATTATAGAGGGCATTGAGGTAATCCGGCTTGCAGCCGAGCGCCTTGCGATAGCAGGCTACCGCCTCGTCCAGCCGCCCCTGGTCCTGCAGGGCCAGACCCAGATTGTTGTGGACCTCCAAATAGTCCGGCTCAAGGCCGAGGGCGCTCCGGTAGGCGGCAACCGCCTCCTCCAATCGCCCCAGTTCCTTGAGCGTGTTGCCCAGGGTGGAATGATACAAGGCGGATTTAGCATTGATCGCGATCGCGTTCCGGACCATTTCGATGGCCGAATCATGGCGCCCCAACTGGGAGGCCAGCAATCCAAGCAGATGCAAGCTGTCGGCATGGCGGGAATCGGCGGCCAGAACCTGCTGATAGAGCAGCGCGGCTTCGCCCAAGCGTCCGGCCTGATGATGTTGAAAGGCATCGGCGAATAGTTTTTGGACGGCTGACGGCGCATCTCGCGTTACGGCCGGTCGCGTTACGGCTGGCGTCGGATTTTTGGTTGCGACTTGCGTCGGAGGCCGGCCCAGCTTCTTTTCCGCCCGGCGTTGATTGCGGTTCATCCGTCCCTCGCACCATCGGAGTTTTCCCGGATGGCCGCCCACCCGTCCGACTCCAGCCGCATGGTAGCGAGTGCCGAGGCCGCAACGGAACAGAAAAACGCGTCCACGCCGCCAAGGAATGCGGAACCATTCCCCCCACCCAAGCCCTCCCCCATCATGGGGGAGGGCTTCAGAGGGCATGCGCCGTTAAGTTTCCGGACGCGCCGGCTTAGCGGAACAGCGACATGACGGCGCTCGGTCCCTGGTTGGCGATCGACAGGGCCTGAATGCCCAGCGACTGACGGGTCTGAGACGCCTGCAGATTGGCGCTTTCCGCTGCCATGTCCGCATCCACCAGATTGCCGACACCAGAGGTCAGAGCATCCGTGAGCGACTTCACGAAAGTGCTTTGATCCTGGAGCTCGTTCTGGAAGGCGCCGATCTGCGCCATCACATTGGAGACATTGGTGATCGCGTTCTCGACCGCCTGCACCTGATTGGTGCCGGCATCCGCGGCGCCACCGAGGCCGGGAGTGGGGGCGAGAGCGGTGGCGGCGTTGCCGATGGTGGTGGTGGCGTTCAAGACGTTGGGGCCATAGCCGGCTGAGACAAGGCCGGTGCCGGAGATGGTGAAATTGCCGTTCTGAAGGAACTGGCCGCTTAAGCCATCGGTCTGCATCGCCGTGAACATCTTATTCAGCGCCGCCTGGGTGTTGTCCACGGTCGAATCATAGGCGATCGCGGTAACCGTATGCGTGGCGTCCGAGGTCGCGTGCGGCGCCGAGGAGCCTAGACTCGTATCGATGAACTCGTAAGTATGGACCATACCGCCCACGGTCACCGCGAATTGATCATTCGCGGCGATCTTAGGCGCGCTGCCCAGCGTGAAGGACATCGTGGTATCCGTCGGAGCGGTCACGTTGAGACCGTTGATCCCGGCCAGATTACCACCGGCCAGGGTGAGATCGAGGTTATTGGGGGCGCCGGCGCCGCCGAGGATCATCGTGCCCAGGGTGACGTTGGTGGCATTACCCGCCAGACCGGTGCGGTTCAGCGAGGTGTTGACGACCAGGCTCTGATTGGGTTGGCTCAGAATGTTGACGCCGTTGAACTGCGCCGCGTTGACCGTCGAAGTGATTTCGTTCAGGAGGGTCGTAACCTTATCCTGAATGTCGGCCTTGTTCTGCGTCGGATCCTGAGCGGAAGTGACGGCAGCCTTGAGCTGGTTGAGGTCATTCGAAACCGTTTGTGCCGCGGACGAAGCCACGCTGACCACGCTCTGGGCCAGACCGACGGAATCGGCAACAGATTGAAGGGCGGCGATGTCACCACGCATGCCCTGCGCGATGGCGAAGGTCGACGGGCCGTCGGCGGCCGAAGAGACCTTGAAGCCGGAGCTAATACGCGCTTGAGCTTGGCTCAGGGAATGCTGGGTTATACTTAGGGATTCCAACGCGGCCAGCGAGTTGGAATTGGTCATTACCGAAAAAGACATGATGATTTCCTTGTCTTCGGAAACATTGTCGTTCATTAGCCGGCTTGCGCGGCGTGTCGCTTGGCGACAAATGGACCCGGGCATACCGCGCCGAGGTCTCCGCGGGTGATCCCCGCTTTCTGCCTTTCCCAGTTGACGGGACAGGGCATGATGAATTCTTACCCAAGATTCTACTCCAATACCAAAGAGCCACTGACGTCACTCCTCGCATTGCCTTTCGCCGGGCGGACGCGGCCTCAATGGCCGCTAAATACCGGCGAACAGGTTTAATCAAACCGCCGCCGGTATAATGCAACTTTTTACTTATGAAAGTTGCCTGGAGCGAGAAGACTGCGGTATTCCCCGCAGCCTTCTCTTGCGTATCCATTCGTTGTTCCGTACTAGACTTAACGGAACAGCGACATGACGGCGCTCGGTCCCTGGTTGGCGATCGACAGGGCCTGGATGCCCAGCGACTGACGGGTCTGAGCCGCCTGCAGATTGGCGCTTTCCGCCGCCATGTCCGCATCCACCAGATTGCCGACACCGGAGGTCAGAGCATCCGTGAGCGACTTCACGAAAGTGCTTTGATCCTGGAGCTCATTCTGGAAGGCGCCGATCTGCGCCATCACATTGGAGACATTGGTGATCGCGTTCTCGACCGCCTGCACCTGGTTGGTGCCGAGGGTAGCGGCACCGCCGACGCCGGGGGCACCGGCGATGGTGGTGGTGGCGTTGGCGACGCCGGCGGCTTGGGTGCCGACGCCGCTGGGGGTATAGGCGGAGGCGGTGAGGCCGGTACCGGAGATGGTGAAATTGCCATTCTGGAGGAACTGGCCGGAGAAGCCGTCCGTCGCCATCGCCGTAAACGCCTTGTTCAGCGCCGCCTGCGTGTTGTCCACGGTCGAATTGAAGCTGATCGCGGTAACGACGTGCGTCGCATCCGAGGTCGACAGCGGCGCCGATGACGCGTTATTGGCGTCGATGAACTCGTAAGTGTGGGTAATACCACCCGCCACTACCGAGATCGCATCATTGGCCATGATCGCCGGGGTCGAGCCGAGCGTGAAGGTCGCCGTGGTGTCCGTCGGAGCGGTCACGTTGATCCCGTTGATCCCGGCCAGATTGCCACCGGCCAGCGTGAGATCGAGGTTCTTGGCGGCGCCGGCGCCGCCAAGAATCATCGTTCCCAGGGCGACGTTGGTGGCATTGCCGGCCGGGCCGGTGCGGTTCAGCGAGGTGTTGACGACCAGACTCTGATTGGCGGCGCTCAGAATGTTGACGCCGTTGAACTGTGCCGCGTTGACCGTCGAAGTGATTTCGTTCAGGAGGGCCGTGACCTTATCCTGAATGTCGGCCTTGTTCTGCGTCGGATCCTGGGCGGAAGTGACGGCAGCCTTGAGCTGGTTGAGGTCGTTCGAAACCGTCTGTGCCGCGGACGAAGCCACGCTGACCACGCTTTGGGCCAGACCGACCGAATCGGAAACGGATTGAAGGGCGGCGATATCACCGCGCATGCCCTGCGCGATGGCGAAGGTCGACGGGCCGTCGGCGGCCGAAGCAACCTTGAAGCCGGAGCTAATACGGGCCTGAGCTTGGCTCAGGGAATGCTGAGTGACGCTCAGGGATTCCAACGCGGCCAGCGAGTTGGAATTGGTCATTACGGAAAAAGACATGATGATTTCCTTGACTTTGGAAGCATTGTCGTTCGCTAGCCGGCTTGTGCGGCGTGTCGCTTGGCGACAAATGAACCGGGGCGTATCGCGCCGAGGTCTCCGCGGGTGATCCCCGCTTTTTGCCTTTCCCAGTTGATGGTACAGGGCACGATGAATTCTTATCCAATGTTCTTCTCCAATACCGGAGAGCCACTGACGCGGCTCTTCGCATTGCCCTTCGCCGGGCGGACGCGGACGCGCCCTTGGCTGCGGCCGCATGGCCGCTGAGTACCGGCGAGCAGGTGAAACAAACCTTCTCCGGTATAATGCAAATTTTTACTTGTGAAGGTTGGTTGGCTTGGGAAGGCTGCGGTATTCCCCGCAGCCTTCTCTTGCTTATCCCTTCGTTGTCCCGCCCTAGACTTAGCGGAACAGCGACATGATGGCGCTCGGCCCCTGATTGGCGATCGACAGGGCTTGGACGCCCAGCGACTGACGGGTCTGAGCCGCCTGCAGATTGGCGCTTTCCGCCGCCATGTCCGCATCCACCAGATTGCCGACACCGGAGGTCAGAGCATCCGTGAGCGACTTCACGAAA
>Ga0265327_10000497_pt1 | contig 68318 bp, 48 predicted proteins | sample 41621metaG_FD_202089 | JGI IMG/M metagenome (GOLD analysis project Ga0265327, IMG submission 202089) | Rhizosphere microbial communities from Carex aquatilis grown in University of Washington, Seatle, WA, United States - 4-16-21 metaG | ecosystem: Host-associated > Plants > Roots > Rhizosphere...
GATTTTAGAAAACTGCCGTATGAGTATCTATGCCTTAGCAGATTCTGTGAACCTGAAAATGAAAAGCTTTAACAGAAATCAACCCCTTTTTAACATTGATCCGATTTAGGCCTGCAATGTGGGTTAAGTACCTATCAATTGCAGGTACCTCCGAAAAACAGCTTTATACTTTTGACTTCCGACGTTCAACAAGCTAAGATGTTTGCCTTTTGAAACAGTCTCTTTTCAATTTTACACAAAAAGTTTACCGGACAACAGTGATTTGAAGATTTGATGATTGGGTAATGGGGGAGCGGGAGCGGGATCCCTAGGCCCTGGAGCACAAAGTCCCCAGCCCCTGAACGAAGTCCAAATCCCGGTCACTGATCGAATTGGAAGCGCAGGGTCACTGAAAATAACTGACCGACTTTTTCGCCACAATTAATCAGTTTCCAAATAGCCTGATACCTTATACCAGAAACCAGCTCCTGTAGCATACATCTGATCCCCACCAGATACCTATTTTTGCCACCCGTCAGCCGGACGGTTTTATTTATGGAATACGATTTTAGAAGCATCGAAAGAACCTGGAGGAAATGGTGGAACGAAAATGCCATCTACCAGACCAGTAATGATAAAAGCAAGCCCAAACATTATGTGCTGGATATGTTCCCCTATCCCAGTGGGGCAGGCTTACATGTAGGTCATCCACTCGGATACATCGCCTCCGATATCTATGCCCGTTATAAAAGGCAACGTGGCTTTAATGTCCTGCATCCCATGGGTTTCGATGCCTTTGGATTGCCGGCAGAACAATATGCCCTCGAGACCGGACAACATCCCGCTGTAACCACCGAACAAAATATCAACCGATACCGGGAGCAATTGGAAAATATCGGCTTTTCCTACGACTGGAGCAGGGAATTCAGAACCTCTGATCCCAATTACTATAAGTGGACCCAATGGATCTTCACGAAGTTATTTCATGCCTGGTTTGATTTCAAAACACAGAAAGCCAGACCCATTGACGACCTGGTTCGCCAGTTTGAAAAGGATGGCAACTCTGGCATTCCTGCACCGACCGATGACAAATTGCGCTTTACCAGGGACGAATGGAAGCAGTTTACCATCAGAGAACAGCGGGAGGTATTGATGAAATACCGGATCGCCTATCTGGACTTCGCCGAAGTCTGGTGGTGTGAGGCACTGGGAACCGTTCTGGCCAATGATGAGGTGATCAATGGGCTCAGTGAGCGGGGCGGCCATCCCTGCGTCCGCAAAAAGATGCGGCAATGGATGTTACGGATAACGGCTTATGCAGAACGTTTGTTGCAAGGGCTGGAAGGACTGGACTGGACGGATGGCATGAAGGAAATGCAACGGGCCTGGATCGGGAAAAGTCAGGGCGCCCAGGTAGTGTTTGAAGTTCAGGATCATGCCGACCGGATAACCGTGTTTACTACCCGTCCCGATACCATTTTTGGGGTTGATTTTATGGTTCTGGCACCGGAACATCCGCTTGTTGGTGCTATAACTAGCTCCCTACAGGAAGAGCAGGTAGCCAACTATAAATTATACGTACAGCGCCGGAGCGAGCGCGAACGTCTGTCGGAAGTCAAGCAAATCACAGGTGCATTTACCGGAGCCTATGCAATCCATCCGTTTACAAGGAAGCCGATTCCGATTTGGATATCTGAGTATGTCCTGGCAGGTTATGGAACGGGCGCCATTATGGGTGTGCCTTCCGGCGATGAACGGGACCATGCCTTTGCCTGCCATTTTGAAATACACATCACCAATATTTTTGGCTCGCGCTATATGGGTGCGGAAGCCTATTCAGCCAAGGAAGGAACGATCGAAGGATCCGATTTCCTGAGTGGTCTGGAGGTTTCAAAAGCTATGGAAGTTGCGATTCGTGCCCTTGAGGATGCCGGGATCGGTACACGGAGGATCAACTATAAGCTGAGAGATGCCGGCTTTTCAAGACAACGCTATTGGGGAGAACCCTTCCCGGTCATCTACCGCGATGAAGTGCCCTACACCCTGGATGAAGATGCGTTGACCCTTTCTCCGGAGGATCGGGCATTGCCGGTGGAGTTGCCGCATGTGGAAACCTATCGTCCTGGTCCAGAAGGACAGGGGCCTCTGGCAAACCTGACGGAATGGGTCAATACACCCGCCGGAAGAAGGGAGACGAATACTATGCCGGGTTATGCGGGTTCTTCCTGGTATTTTCTGCGGTATATGGATCCGAAAAATGAAGAGGAATTTGCCAGCAAGGAGGCCACCAATTACTGGGAACAAGTGGATGTATATGTAGGTGGAACCGAGCATGCCGTCGGGCACTTGCTCTATGCCCGGATGTGGACAAAAGCACTGGCGGATCTGGGTTATGTCAATTTTGATGAACCTTTTAAGAAATTGGTGAACCAGGGGATGATTCAGGGGAGTTCCAGGATCGCTTACCTGGACCGGGAAAATAAAAGCTTCATTACGGTTGAAAAAGTACCGGTGCAGAAGGGTGGTATCAACTATGATCCGATTCATGTGGATGTCAATATCGTAGATGGATTGATCCTGGACATTGAAGCATACAGGAAATGGCGCCCGGAATATCTTGATTTCAATTTCGAATTGAATGCAGAGGGCAAATTCATTTGCGGGGCAGAGGTGGAGAAAATGTCCAAAAGGTGGTATAATGTTGTTAATCCCGATGATATTATTGCCCAGTATGGCGCCGATACCTTCCGGATGTATGAAATGTTTCTGGGGCCGGTTGAAGTCAGTAAACCCTGGGATACCAAGGGCATTGAGGGGGTCCATCGCTTTCTTAAAAAGCTCTGGCGGCTCTACGTCAATGAACAAGGAGAATGGTTACCGCAGGATCATCCGGCACCGGAAGCAGAACTTCGGATCATCCATAAGACCATCAAAAAGATCGGAGAGGATATCGAGCGATTTGGATTTAATACCTGTGTGAGTCAGTTCATGATCTGTGTCAATGAGCTCAGTTCAGCAAGATGCAATTCAAGGGACATACTGGAGGCCTTGTGTGTGATTCTGGCACCGTTTGCACCCCATATTTCAGAGGAATTATGGCATCGCTTTGGACATGAAAGCAGTGTGGTTCTGGCACCCTTTCCAAAGGCGGAAGAGAAATACCTGGTGGAGAGCAGCAAATGCTATCCGGTGGCGATCAATGGCAAAATGCGCACCGAAATGGAATTTGATCTGGATGCTTCGCAAAGTCATATTGAAAAGGAAGTGCTGGCAGATCCTGTGGTGATTAAATGGCTGGAAGGAAAATCGCCCAAGAAATTCATTTATGTTAAGGGCCGGATGATCAATATTGTGGTTTAGGAAGTATTTTAAAGCATTCCGTCAAATTCAAGAAAGTAAGTCATGCGTAGTCTGATAATCATTCTTTTAATTCTGGGATCCGCCTCCGTTTTGGTGGGATGCCTTTTCAAGATTCAGCAATGGCCGTTCGCCAATGTATTTCTGGGTGGAGGCATTATTACCGAACTGTTTTGCGCGATTGCGTTGGTATTCAGGAGTTTTAAGAATCGGACGGATGGTTGATTGGGTGATTTGATGATTTGGTAATTTGGTGATTGGGAGCCGATTGTTGATTTTTCAATTATCCAATTACCAAATTATCAAATCACTGTTGTCCGGTTAAAATCGAAAACAGTCAACATTCGCTCATAACGGCTTGATAGTCAGATGTGCCTAATGGCTTTTTGAAAAGTAAGCCCCCCAAGGTAAATAGGCTGTTTCTATGCTTTTACATTAACCCAACAGTAAAAAGTTGTTCTTAGACCCTGTCTAAGAACTGGTGGATTTGCCATCTCCCGATGGCGGAGTAATTTGTATGCATTTGAAGCAAAAACCCACTCCCCAATCAGGGGCCACCGTCGCTAAAGCTATGGCGGCCGAGTATTGGAAATCCAGTCGTGACTAGACGGGGTCTAGCCACCCGCGCCCGCCATAGCTTCGAGCGACGGTGGGAACCTTCTACTTTTTATCTAATGTACCTGTTGTTTAAAGTACCTACCAATTGCAGGTACATCCGAAAAACAGCTTTATACTTTTGTCATTCGACTTTCTACTAACAAAGAAGCTTTCCTTTTTAAACAGCCTCTTTTCCATTTTACACAAAATGTTTACCGGACAACAGTGATTTTCAAATCACCAAATCGAAATCCCCTTTGCCTTTTCCCCGGCACCCCTTACATTTGCACAAAATTTGGGGGCTGCCCTATGCGATTCGTACGGATTTTCACACTTCTGCTTTTATCATTAACGGTAACCAATCGCGTTTCTTTCGCACAGGAAGGGCATGCTGTTACTACAGAAACCAAAGCCCCTGAAGGCGAAAAGAAAAAACTGGATGTGGCAGGAGCTATGTTCAGCCACGTAGGCGACTCGCACCAATGGCATTTATTTGGAATGAGTGGCCACCCGGTTGCCGTTCCATTGCCTGTAATCGTTTATACTGCAACCAAGGGCCTGCAAATCTTTTCGGCTTCTAATTTCGATTACCAGGACATGGAAGAACATACCATGGCCGACGGTAAGACACATATTTCTAAAACATATAATGGCTTTCACCTCGAGCAGAACCTGAAGGAAAAGATCATTGCGGAGGACGGAAGCACGGTTTACGATTTTTCCATTACCAAGAATGTGTTTTCCATGTTGCTTTCCATTGTCATTTTGCTCTGGATCGTATTGAGTGTTGCCAAAAAATATAAGGTTAACGGCGCTGGAAAAGCACCGAGTGGTTTTCAGAATGCCTTTGAACCGGTCATTACTTTCATCCGTGACGAGGTAGCCAAGCCAAACTTGGGATACCGCTACCTGAAGTTCATGCCATTGCTGTTGACCCTGTTCTTTTTTATCTGGATCAATAACTTATTAGGCCTTCTTCCATTCGGATTCAACTTTACCGGAAATATTGCTGTAACCCTTTGTCTAGCGCTGATCTCATTTGTGGTGATGCTGGTAAACTCCAACAAGCATTTCTGGAGTCACCTGTTGAACCCTCCGGGTGTTCCAATGGGCGTGAATGTGCTCCTGGTCCTTATTGAAGTATTGTCATTATTTGTAAAACCAGTGGCCCTTACGATACGTCTTTTCGCCAATATTTTGGCAGGGCATATAGTAATCCTGAGTGTGATCTTCATGATCTTCATTTTTGGCAATCTGAATACAGGGGTTGGTATTGGATTCGTTCCTGTATCACTGGCCTTCTCCATCTTCATGTTTATGCTGGAGTTGATGGTAGGCGCGATCCAGGCATTCATCTTCATTAATCTTACAGCAGTATTTATAGGCCAGGCAATTGAAGAGGCTTCACACCATCACGATGCAGAGCATCATGTTGGTGATATCAATGAAGTAACCGGACAGGACTATCACGTTTCAGAAATGGAAGTAATAGCGTAGGGAGTAGAAAGTAGAGAGTAGAAAGTAGAGAGTAGAAAGTAGAGAGTAGAAAGTATCAAATAGAGCGTAAAGATTATAGAAGGTCCCTTCCCAACAGCCTGATACCAAATACCTCATACTAAAAAACAGTTTTTTCATCCAAATCCATATACACATGTCGTTGTTAAACACAATTCTGTTGCAAGCCGGGGATGCCGTCGCTATTGCGAAGGCTCAGTCTGGCGGTATCTCACACGCTGGCGGTGCCATTGGCGCTGGTCTTGCGGCATTGGGAGCAGGTGTTGGTATCGGCCAGATCGGTAAAGGTGCGGTTGAGGCTATTGCCCGCCAACCAGAAGCCATGGGCGATATCCGTGCGAATATGATCCTGACTGCAGCCTTCGTAGAAGGTGTGGCACTGTTCGGGGTTATCGCAGGTATCCTCGCTATCGTACTGTAAGAATCCGAATGGCCAAAGCCATCCGGCCGAGGAATTCCGATATCTGAAGTACAGCAGAAAAAAAACAAAACTGCAGGCAACGCAAAGGGCCGAGTCTGCAGTTTTACTCAGAATGTATCGTTGCGAATCAACGTATCAATATTTTAAACGAAACACTTTTAACGTAGTAAAAGATGGATTTATTAACCCCCGAACTCGGCCTATTTGTATGGACGCTCCTTGCGTTCGGTATTGTGTTCTTTATTCTGAAAAAGTTCGCATGGAAGCCTATCCTCAATACGCTCAATGAGCGAGAAAAGGGTATTGCTGATTCCATAGCAACTGCTGATCGCGTTAAGAATGAAATGGCACAAATGCAAAGTGAGAATGAAAAACTGATGCAACAGGCCCGTGAAGAACGCAGCACCATGCTCAAAGAAGCCAAGCAAATGGGCGAGCAGATCGTCAGCAAAGCCAAGGAGGATACACGTGCGATCACTGATAAAATGGTTGCTGATGCCCAGCAACAGATCAATCAGCAGAAAATGGCCGCTCTTACCGAGGTGAAGAACGAAATTGGAAAGCTGGCTGTTGATGTTGCTGAAAAGGTATTGCGCCAACAATTGAGCACCGAAGCTGCCCAGAATGCTTATAATAGTCTGCTGACGCAGGATGTAAAGCTTAACTAAGCTTTTCTAATCCTGGTTGGCTCATCAATTAATATTACCGATCGGAAGCTGGAACACAAGATCCCCAGACTTCTGATCAACAACTAAAACGAATGCTTAACCCCCGTCTCGCATCCAGATATGCCAAGAGCCTGATCGACATGGCTGTGGAGCAAAATGTTCTGGAGGATACCTTAAAGGACGTGCAACTCATTGATGCCACACTTCGTGCCAATCGTGAATTGACTGTGGTTTTAAATAGCCCGGTCATCAAATCCGATAAGAAGGATGCTATCATTGAAGCCGTATTTACAACCCATCTTACCAAGCTTACCCGGGCCTTCATCAAGCTGTTGACCCTTAAAGGCCGTGAAGCAAATCTTGGCGAAATGGCAACCGCTTTCATGGAACAATACCGGACGCTGAAGAATATCAGCCAGGTTCGTTTGGTAACCGCAGCAAGTGTGAGTACCGAATTCCTTGAATCAATCCGTGCGAAAGTAGCCGCTGCTCTTCCAGGTCAGCAGATCGAAATGACCACAGAGGTCAAGCCAGAACTGATCGGTGGTTTTCAACTGGAGATGGGTGATAAATTGGTGGACGCTTCCATTCGTCGCGACCTCAACGACATCAAGAAGCAATTCCTTGAAAACCTTTACGTGCCGAAGATCTAAAACCATTATTAAAAGAATTCCATAGTAGAATAGCAAAAGAATCAGTAAAATCTAAGGGCTCTAAACCCTGAAAAAAGCTGAACAATACCAAAAAACATCGCAAATAACAACAATATGGTTGACATTAAGCCGGATGAAATAAGCGCCATTTTGCGCCAGCAGCTTTCCAATTTTGATGCCGGTGCATCCTTGGAGGAAGTTGGAACCGTTCTGACCGTAGGTGACGGTATCGCCCGTGTTTACGGACTGACCTCCGTTCGTCAGGGGGAACTGGTTCAATTCGAAAACGGCCTTCAGGCCATCGCCCTGAATCTTGAAGAAGATAACGTAGGTGTGGTAATGATGGGTGATTATTCCGAAATTAAGGAAGGCGCTACCGTTCGCCGTACCGGTCAGATCGCCTCCATCAAGGTAGGTGAGGGCATGTGCGGTCGGGTAGTAAATACCCTGGGCCAGCCGATTGATGGTAAAGGTCCATTGACCGGTGAACTTTATGAAATGCCAATCGAGCGTAAAGCTCCCGGCGTTATCTTCCGTGAACCCGTAAAAGAACCGCTTCAGACCGGTATTAAGGCCATCGATGCCATGATCCCTATCGGCCGTGGTCAGCGGGAATTAGTGATCGGTGACCGTCAGACCGGTAAGAGTGCCATCTGTATCGATGCCATCATCAATCAGAAGGAATTCTATGCAGCCGGCAAACCTGTTTATTGTATTTATGTAGCTATTGGACAGAAAGCCTCTACGGTTGCTCAGGTAATGAAAACCCTGGAAGATAATGGAGCTATGCCATACACGATCATCGTTGCAGCTTCTGCCGCTGATCCGGCTCCATTGCAGTTCTTCGCTCCGTTTGCGGGTGCTGCCATTGGTGAATTCTTCCGCGATACTGGCCGTCCTGCCCTGGTTGTTTATGATGATCTTTCCAAGCAGGCTGTAGCTTACCGTGAGGTGTCCCTGTTGCTCCGTCGTCCTCCTGGACGTGAAGCCTACCCAGGTGACGTATTCTATCTGCATAGCCGTCTTCTCGAGCGCGCTGCCAAGGTGATCAATAATGATGAGCTGGTAAAGACCATGAATGATCTTCCAGCCAGCATTGCCCACATGGTAAAGGGTGGTGGCTCACTGACTGCATTGCCGATCATCGAAACACAGGCGGGTGACGTATCCGCTTACATCCCGACCAATGTGATCTCGATCACTGACGGTCAGATCTTCCTGGAAGGTAACCTGTTCAATGCCGGTATTCGTCCAGCGATTAACGTGGGAATCTCTGTAAGTCGAGTAGGTGGTAATGCCCAGATCAAATCCATGAAGAAGGTAGCGGGTACCCTGAAGCTCGATCAGGCCTTGTTCCGGGAACTGGAAGCCTTCTCCAAATTTGGTGGTGACCTGGATGCTGCGACCAAGAACGTAATCGACAAGGGCTCCCGTAATGTGGAGATCCTGAAGCAGGCTCAGTTTGCCCCCTATTCTGTTGAAAAGCAGGTAGCGATCATTTACCTCGGTACCAATAACCTGATGCGCAATGTGCCGGTTAAGAATATCCGGGCATTCGAAGAGCAATTCCTCCGCGAACTGGAACTGAAACACCCGGAAATCCTGGCTGATTTCAAGAAAGGCAATTTGCCGGAAGAAGGCCTGAACAAAATGACTGCCCTCGCCGAAACGATCGGTGCACAGTTCAAAAATTAAGACGAATATTTAGTTTCATATCACCGCCTCAGAAGTAATATTCTGAGGCGGTTTTTTTTTAAGGATACCCTGGCCCCTGAGCGAAGTCGATTGGAGCAGTTTCACATGCTCCAATCGAAGTTCATGCCCCCCGGTCCCTCAAGACAGCCGAAGGCCCAGTCCATATCCAACATTCATGGATGAACAATATTCCAACCTCTTATCCGTTTCGCTTATATGAGGTATTGCCACACCCTGATTCTATTTATTGCCGGTTTCCTGATTCTAGCTTCCTGCAAAAAGCATGATACTATTTCAGGCATCCAATCGAAAGACTCCCTCTACATCTTCGTGATGGCAGGCCAAAGCAATATGGCTGGCCGGGGTGAATTATCCCCCTCAGATACTCTGACAGATCCCAGGATTTATACCATTGATAGTCTGAAACAGCTGGTCTTTGCCAAAGAGCCTTTACATTTTTACCAGCCCGGCTTCTCAGGCCTGGATTGTGGGCGCAGCTTTGCCCTTACCCTCCTCCCGTATCTTCCGGAAGGGACCCGCATTTGCCTGGTGCCCTGTGCCATTAGCAGCACCACTATTCAGGATTGGCTGGACGATTCCAACCAGGGCGTGTATATCTATTCCAATCTTCTGGAGCGGACCAGGATCGCCCAGCAACACGGGGTATTAAAGGGCATTTTATGGCATCAGGGCGAGGCAAATTCAGTCCGCGATTACCTCGCAGATGGTTATGATTCGGCCATGGTTCAGTTCGTTGGAAAACTCCGTCAGGATCTGCAGGCTCCGAGCCTGAATTTTTATGCCGGTACCCTGGCCCCTTTCTGCACCGAGCCTTATAAGGATAGCATCAACGCCGCACTTTATCGGGTAGCATCCTGGTTGGGCCATTTTACGGTGGTCAGCACTGCCGGACTGACCTGTAAACCGGATAGCCTTCATTTCGATGCTGCCGGCCAACGCGGTATGGGACAGCGTTTTGCTATTGCCGCTGCCGCACATCTATAAATTTTTCGGTTCTACGCCGCTTGCCATGTAATTTTCCGGCATGGCCAACCGACTCATCAACGAACAAAGTCCTTACCTGTTGCAGCATGCCCATAACCCGGTGGATTGGTATCCATGGGGGGATGAGGCATTTAACCAGGCAAAAAAGGAGCAAAAACCGGTGATTGTTTCTATCGGTTATGCAGCTTGCCACTGGTGTCATGTAATGGAACGCGAAAGCTTCGAAGATGTGGATACAGCTTCGTATATGAATGAAAACTTCATTTGTATAAAAGTAGACAGAGAGGAGCATCCGGATGTGGATCACTTTTATATGGATGCCATCCAGGCAATCAGTGGAAGTGGGGGATGGCCGTTGAATGCGTTTGTTAGCCCCGACCGGATTCCATTTTATGGCGGTACTTATTTTCCACCCTTACCTGCCTATAATCGTCCTTCCTGGAGGCAGGTAATGCGGCGGATGAATGAGCTATGGAATGAGCAAAGAGGGGAGCTTGATGCGCAGTCAGAACAGATGATCCATTACCTGAAACAGGCATCACTGGCAGGCATTTCCAAGCGAAAAGAGATTTCGCTGGAAATCGTTGAGGAGATGAAGGAGGTATTGATGAAAATGGCGGACCGGCAATGGGGGGGATTTGGTCAGGCACCAAAATTTCCGGGTACGATGGCTTTGAGTTTTCTTCTGGAGCATTATGTCTATACCGGCGATCAGGAGGCATTACAACAGGTTGTTCTGAGCCTGAATAAAATGATTGCCGGTGGGATCTATGATCATCTTGGATCCGGGTTTGCACGATATAGTACGGACCGGATGTGGCTGGCGCCGCATTTCGAGAAGATGCTTTACGATAATGCCCTGATAATTGGTCTTCTCTGTGATACCTATCGATATACCAAGAATCGGCGCTACAAAGAGATAGCGAAGGATTGTATCGCTTTTGTGAACAGGGAACTGAAGGACAGCAGTGGGGGCTTTTATAGTGCACTGGATGCGGATTCCGAAGGGGTGGAAGGCAAGTTTTATACCTGGAATTGGTCGGAATGGAAGTCAGTGGTGGGAGACGAAAAATGGCTCGATGTTTACTTCGGAGTTTCAGAAAAAGGCAATTGGGAGGGCACAAATATTCTCCATGAAACCAAGGATTTGGAGAATTTGGCCGGGGAAAGCGGTCTTGAAACCCTCAAAATGGAGGAAATGCTCCGGATTTTAAAAAATAATTTAGGGCAGGTCCGGGAGCAAAGAATCAGGCCTCAATTGGATGATAAATCGTTGCTTTCCTGGAATGCTTTGATGAATATTTCGCTGCAGAAAGCAGGGGTAATCCTGGATGAAAATTCCTTTTTGGAGCAGGCGGTTTCGCACATGATCTGGATGGAAAATGCCTTTAGTTCGGAAAATGGGACCTGGTTTCATGTGTGGAAAAAAGGTCAGGCCAGTGTAGCGGCCATGCTGGAAGATTATGCCTATTTAATGCTGGCAATGATCCAGTTGGGGATGTCGGTTGGGGACCATTCCTGGATCCGGAAAGCAGCGGTTATTTGTCGAATGACAGAGCAATATTTCAGTGATCAGGAGGGGGTATTCTTCTATTTCAGTTCGCTTCAGAATGCGGAGATTCCGGTCCGGAAAATTGATACACATGATGGGGCCTTACCCTCCGGGAATGCAGTAATGGCGCAGGTTTTGCAGCATCTTGGATTATTACTGGAGGATAGCAGACGGCTATCCAGGGCAGAAGAAATATTGCATTCGATGTCGGATAATGCCCGGCGGTATACCTATTCACATGGTCATTGGGCAAGCCTGATCCAACGACTTATTCACAAGCCCAGAACCTTAGTAGTGAGCGGGAAATTATCCCCACAATATCATGCCATCCTTAGTCGGAATGCACCTCCGGAAGCCCTGATTATCCACACTGGGAACACCGCAGAAATGCTTCCTTTGACCGCAGATAAGAAAAGTGATGAAGATTCCCTTATTTTTGTTTGCACCGGCACAGAATGTTACCCCCCGGTTAGGACCATAGAAGATGCACTACAGCTACGTTAATAAAAACACTTTTTCTTTGATGATAGACGGCAAAAATTGGGGTTTCGTTATGTCTTCAGAAGAAAAATTTGACACGTTTCTTGCTTTTTCCGAAAATTCGCCAAATATTGTGTGCTGTTTTAGCATGCCTTTGTAACGCTAAACCGAAAATTCTTTTTATTTGCCACTTCGCATAAACAACAATAACGGTAGTATGAAACAACTCTCCCTGACCATCTCAGCCGCTGCACTGCTAGCATTGGCAACCGGCTGCGGCTCTTCAGGTAATCAAGGTCAGCTTGTGGGGGCGCCTAATACAATGGCCTACAGATCTCCGGCTCCGGTAGGTATGGTGTTCGTTCCTTCTGGTGTTCTTAAAATGGGCTCCAGTGATGAGGATATCACAGGTAAAAATGAAGCCCTGATCCGGACCGCTCAGATTGCAGGCTTTTACATGGACGCTACGGAAATCAGCAACTCTGAGTATCGCCAGTTTACCAATTGGGTACGCGACTCGATCGCCCACACCCTTTTAGGTGATTTTAAGGACAATGGTGATGGCCCTCAGACACTTGATACCCGTAAGGCCGTTAATTACCGCAATCCGGAAGTACAGGATCAGCTACTCTCCCTCTATATTCCTGCTGAACAAAGTGGCTGGGGCGTAAAGGAATTCGATAATACTAAACTGGTGTATCACCAGGAGTATTTCGACTTCGAAGAATCTGCCAAGAATCCGACCCAACCACGCGGCAATTATATCGTTAAGAGAGATATTGCCATCTATCCTGATACGAACGTCTGGATGCGTCAATTCTCTTATTCTTATAATGAGCCTATTACTCGTCAGTACAACTGGTTCAACGCCTTTGATAACTATCCAGTTGTTGGTGTAAACTGGTTCATGGCTCAGGCTTTCTGTAACTGGCGTACCAAGCTCTGGCGCAGCGAACGTGAAAAGAACAAACAATATTTCGAAAGTTCGTTCCGTCTTCCTTCTGAACAAGAGTGGGAGTGGGCTGCACGTGGTGGCCGTAACGAATCACCTTACCCATGGGGCGGTCCTTATATCGTAAACAAAAAAGGTTGCTACCTGGCCAACTTCAAACCTCAGCGTGGCAATTATGCGGCTGATGGTGGCTTGTACACTACCCCCGTAAATGCGTATTTCGCGAATGATTATGGCTTGTTTAATATGGCCGGAAATGTAAGCGAGTGGACCAACTCTTCTTATTTCGGAAATGCCTACGAAGCTGTAGCGGATGTTAACCCGGATGTATCTTATCAGATCCGTGATAATGATCCTCAGTGGATGCGTCGCAAGGTAATCCGTGGTGGTAGCTGGCGCGATGTGGCGTACTACCTGCAGAATGGTACCCGTGATTATGAATATGCAGATACTGCAAAAGCGTATATCGGATTCCGTTGTATCTATCCTGAGATTTCCCAGTCTGTTACAAACCGTCCAACCCGGACCGCTCATCGTTAATAGCTGATTAATATCATATTTAACTACAATTTTCCACAAGTTCAAACGTTCCTTTTAAAAGCATAACTCCCACAAACAGATAATGAACTCGATAGCACTGTTTTTTGAAACCAAGTCCGGTAAGTACCTCAAGAATTTCGTGATTGGCCTGGGTGCCGCAATCGTACTTGTGGGTGCATTGGCTAAAATCCAACACTGGCCAATAGCCAACTTTATGCTGCCGGTAGGTATGATCACTGAGGCCTTTATCTTTACCCTTCTGGGTATCCTGCCGCCTCATAAGGATTATTATTGGGAGCGTTATTACCCAAATCTGGATGAAAACCCACATGTTGAGGCGTATCGTAAAGGGGTAAAATTCCAGAAGCCAACAACTGCTTTGGGTGCTTCAGGTACAAATAGCAATGCTACCGCCTCCCTGGACAAAATGCTGGAAGAAGCTCAGATCAACCCTGCAAACCTTCGTCGGCTGAATGATAATTTCACTCGTTTTGGACAGACTGTAGAGCAAATGAAAGACATCACGGATGTTACTGCTGCTACCGGTGCTTATACCACTGCCGCTCATGAAACAGCTGCTGCATTGGGAGAAATGAAAACAACGTTCCAGGGTGCTACTAAGACCATGGGTGTATTTAATGATGCTTCTGAGGATGCTGCTAAGTTCCATTCTCAGGTAACTGTATTGACTCAAAATCTGGGATCACTGAACCAGATCTATGAAGTAGAACTGCAGGATGCTAACAACCATCTGAAGGCTATGAATAAGTTCTATAGCACCTTGCTGAATGCTTCTGATTCTATGGCGGCTTCTGCAGAAGATGCAAAGGCTGCTCGTGATCAGATCGGAGCATTGGCTAAGAATCTGACGAACCTGAATAATATTTACGGCAATATGCTCAGCGCCATGCAAGGTCGCTAAGAGCCGCGTTGGTGTATTGATAGATAAAGTGAGTTGTATCCTCATTCTTCCCAAATCCAAGAAAATCTAAAGAATGTCCATACCTAAAGAGCCGCGGCAGATCATGATTAACCTCATGTACCTCGTGTTAACTGCGATGCTGGCCCTTAATATTTCAAATGAAATTTTACACGCGTTCAAAATATTGAATGCTGGTATCAGTAAGTCCAATGATGCAGTCGAATCTAAGAATTCAGATGTCATGCGTGACTTTGAGGCGAATGCAGATATGCCTGACCAAAAAGAACGCGTAGCACCTTATAACGAGAAAGCAAAGGAAATCAGAACTGAAGCTGCCAAGTTATATTCCTACCTGGAAGATTGGAAAAAGAAAGTAATCATTCAGGCTGGTGGTTATAAAACTGGTCCAGAAGCTGGTGAAATTAAGAACGAGGAGAATATTGATGCCTCTACCTATTTGCTGGTAGAGCAAAAGGGCGGAGATGATATCAAAAATAAACTGTCTGCTTTCCGTGATTTTTTATTGTCGAAGATTGATAAAACTAATCCGCAGTTTGCCCCTTATTATCAAGCGCTAGAAAAGGATATGCCTGTTCAGATATCCAAGCCTGAGAAATCAGATGATAATCCAACTGGGGATTGGAGTACCGGAACATTCTATCACGTACCGACTCTCGGTGTCATTGCCCTGATGTCAAAAATGCAAAATGATGTTCGCAACTCGGAATCTGCTGTTCTCGGTGAACTATTCCGCGAAGCAAAGGCAAAACCGCTTACTTTCGATGCCATTACTGCATTAGCTGTACCTAAAACCAGTTATGCTCTTGTGGGTCAGGAAGTTGAAGCGAATATCATGATGGCCGCTTATAATAAGTCGATTAATCCAACGATAACGTCTAGTACTGGTTCCGTCTCAAAAGTTGAAAATGGTATTGGAGTCTGGAAGACTACGGCGTCTGGTTTAGGATTGCAAACCGTTCATGGGACTATTAATGTGACTAATAATGGCCAGCATCTTAGCCAGGATTGGTCATTCACCTATATGGTGGGTAGTGCTGGAGCATCCATGCAGTTGGACAAGATGAATGTATTCTATATCGGGGTACCTAATCCAATTACCGTTACTGCTGCTGGTTATTCATTGGAAGATGTTTCTCTGAGTATTCCTGGGGCAACATTGACTCCAACAGGTAAAGGTAAGTATAATGTGATGGTTTCCCAGATTGGAAACGTTACGGCCTCGATCATGGCAAAAACGGCACAGGGAATGAAACAAGTGGGTGGTATGCCGGTGCGCGTAAAGCGGATACCTGATCCTGTAGGACGGGTGGACAAAAGAACCGGTGGGACTATTGCAGCAAACAGGTTTCGTGGCCAATTGGGTATAGCAGCAGAACTGGACAATTTCGATTTTGATGCCAAATTCCAGGTTGTATCATTTGAATTCTCTTATCAGCAAAAGAGAAAAGATTATCAGGGGCCTTTCGCTGTGAGCGGTGCTTATTTTGTCGGGGGACCGACACCAAATGCTGATGTGGCACGCTACATGAAGATTGCAGGTCCTGGGGATCGTGTTTATATTGACAATATCAAAGCTATAGGTCCTGATGGTACAAAGCGGGCTCTAGGCTCAATTATCTTCCTTTTGAATTAATTTTAGCAAGCAAACAATTTTAACCTGATTATGAATTTCCGCCGATCATACAAATTAGCCGCGGTTGCAGGTCTTTATATCTGCAGCACCACCGGACTATTTGCACAAACAACTGTAACAGATGGTTTCCAGACCGGGAATGGCAGTAATAATCAACCTGTGACTGCAACCTGGCAGCCTTCCCTGGTGCGTGATGGAGCCTTTGACCGGACACCACACGTGATGCGGACCCTGGGCTGGCAACCACTACGGGAAGTGGATATCCTTTGGAAGAAGCGTGTATGGCGCGAGATCGATACCCGCGAAAAACAGAATCAAGCCTTCCGTTACCCGGGTGATGATCAGACCGGTGGTGGATATTTCATCGAAATACTTCTGGATGCCGTAAAGAAAGGCAAGATTAAAGCGTATTCTACATTTGACGATCGCTTTACTCAGGCATTGACTAAGGAGCAGATCATGGAAAAGCTCGTAGGTAACCCTGATACGATCCGGGTTATAGATCCGATTTCCGGAAAAGAATCTATTCAGATCTCCAATAGAGATTTCAATGTTGATCTTGTAACACTTTATCGCGTAAAGGAAGACTGGATGTTTGATCGCAATCTGGGACGCATGGTAGTTCGGATCATTGCTATTGCACCATTGGTTGACCGCAAAGATGATAATGGTAATTTTCGGGCATCAACGCCATTGTTCTGGTTGTATTATCCAGAAGCTCGGCCTGTATTGGCGCAATATGAAGTATTCAACCCAGAAAATGATGTGCAACGTTTGACTTGGGATGATTACCTAGAAGGCCGTTACTGGAAAGGACGTATCATCCAGGTTAGCAATGTGTCTGGTGAAAGCTTTAAAAATTCCGGTTATTCCAGTATGGAATCCCTTTATGAAGATCAGAAAACGAATGAGAAGATCTTCGATAAGGAGCACGATATGTGGGTTTATTAATACGGTTCCAATTCATTTTTCCGACAGCGCTGCAAGTATTTGTAGCGCTGTCGTTTTATAATTAGCCTGCTGGCTTTTTCTCTCTCTTAGTTTCTTTCATGTCTCATTTGCCAAAACTGGAAGTTTGCCTTTCACCGGCCTTATTACATCTCTATAATCCCAGTGAAACCATCACGGTAATCATCGATGTTTTTCGTGCCACTTCAACCATCGCGGCCGCATTGGATAATGGAGCTGACAGGGTCATCCCGGTTTCAGCGGTGGATGAATGTATCCGGATTGGCCAGACTACTCCAAATAGTATTACAGCAGGTGAACGGGATGGTAAGGTGGCGGAAGGTTTGGAACATGGAAATTCCCCATTGGAATACCCAAAAGAGTTTATTAGCGGGAAATGCCTGGTGTTAACTACCACAAATGGTACCCGGCTGCTCCATATGGTCAAGGGAGCTTCAGATATCATAACCGGATCATTTCTGAATCTCGGGGCTGTCTGTGATTTCCTGCTGTCACAACAACGCCCGGTTCTTTTGGCCTGTGCGGCCTGGAAGGACCGATTTAACCTGGAAGATACCCTCTTCGCCGGCGCGGTTGTATCCCGGCTTAAAGACCACTTTACGATCAATTGCGATAGTGCCCGGGCCGCAAAGACCATTCATGAGCATTCCAAGGGAAAATACCTGGAGTATTTGAAAGATAGTTCTCACTATCATCGGTTGGCTGGTTATGGCCTTTCAAATGATCTGGAATACTGCACTACTCCTGATTTACATCCGGTAGTACCGGTATTAAGGGGGGAAGCCTTGATTCATCACAGGTAATCACTGCTGAAATGAAAGGGCAATAGGTAACTGGAGTTCTCAACCATGATCACTTCCCCATCCGGAGCGCCCATATACACAGCAATCGGACTCCCCTGATTTAATTGGGTTTCAAGAATACTCTGCCTGCAAATGCCACAAGGTGCCAATGGCGGGTGCGCACTTGCATTACTGGGCTTATAAGCAATTGCAATGGCCTTTACCTTGGCCTGCCCATGCATATCATAATTAGCTAGTACTGCCCGTTCTGCACAAATGCCCGCTGGATATGCGGCATTTTCATGATTGGCACCCCTGAGGATCTGTCCATCGGTCAAAAGCAGGGCGGCTCCAACCTTAAATTTGGAATAGGGTGCATAGGCCTTTTCAACTGCTTCCCCGGCAGCGACAAGAAGTGCCTGGGCTTCCGCCGTAAGCTGGCTCTGCAAGACTCGCTGATACGGGAACGCAAATTGCTTCATGATGTTGGTTTGAAGAAATACTTAACCAAAATTACGCCTCCAACCAGGCAATCATTTCCTGAGGCTATGGAATTCGGATTTCAGTAAGGATTTATTGTTACTCTATAAGGGACGACTTGTTTCCTGCCTTGTTTTGACAAAATTATTTTGTCAGAAAATAGCCTCCGAAGCAAAGTAGAATTCCACCGCACACGGAAATCATGGTGTAGGCCAGCATCGTACCGGTGGCTCCGCTTTCAATAAGTTTAATGCCATCCAGTCCAAATGCGGAAAATGTAGTGAATCCACCGCATACTCCGGTAGCTAGCAATGCCCATCCATAGTGCGTCATCCAGGGTACGCGCAAGGTGAAGCCTGCCAATGCCCCAATCACAAAGCATCCAATAAAATTGACCGTTAATGTGGCAAGCGGAAAAGATGCCGTGGAAGCCCGCGGAAGTAAAACGGTTACCAGGTATCTTAACATGCTTCCGATAGCACCTCCCAGTCCAACCAGAATAAAATTTCGAAGCATAAGGGATGTCGTTCTTATTTCCAATCAGGAACTATTCCGCTATGGAAGCCAATCGCAGATAAACAGGTTGGTATCATGCGTTCCACCATTAAAGCGATTGGAGGAGAAAATAAACTTCTTGCCATCCGGTGAAAAGGCAGGGAAGGCATCGAAGCCTCCGTCACGCGAAATCTTTTCCAGTCCGGTACCATCCAGGTTTACCAGGTAGAGATTAAAAGGGAATCCACGCTCATATTCATAATCAGAAGCAAAGATGATATGCTTACCATCCGGCGTGAAATTAGGTGCCCAATTTGCCTTTCCCAGATTCGTTACCTGATGCACATCCGTCCCATCCGCGTTCGCAATGAAAACCTCCATTTGGGTCGGCATGACTAAACCTTTCGCATATAGATCCTTATACAGCTTTATATCCTCCTTGGTCTTTGGTCGGGAAGCCCGCCAAACAATCTTCTTACCATCGCGCGAAAACCAGGCGCCCCCATCATATCCCAGGGTATTTGTGATCTGACGAACATCGGTACCGTCTAAATTCATGGTGTAGAGATCCAGGTCTCCATTCCGGGTGGAAGTAAAAATGATCTTATCGCCCATGGGAGAAATGGTGGCCTCTGCATCATAACCGGGAGAATTGGTGAGTCTACTGGTGATTTTGCCGGTCCTGCGATCTGCTATGACAATTTCATAGCTATCGTAGATCGGCCATACATAGTGTTTTACATCACTACGATCCGGTGCTTTGGGGCAGGTATCAGAACTAAGATGGGTCGTTGCATACAGGACATGAATGCCATCAGGCATCAGGTAAGAACAGGTTGTCCGGCCTTTTCCGGTTGATACCAGTGAAAACGAGAAGTGCGGTTCGACATTCACATCTCCATAAAAGATCTGGTCGCAGGGAAGGCCTTCTTTGGCATTCGTCCTTTGAAAAACTATATGGTTATTGTCAAATCCGAAATACGCCTCGGCATTATCTCCGCCAAAGGTGAGTTGCCGCAGGTTTTTGAAATGAGTTTCACTGGGGTAGATCAGGGAATTGGGTTCCTGGCCGTAAACTGTGCTTGTAATAAGGAGCAAAAAAAGGAGGAGTCCGACTCGTGGCATACGTTGTACTTATTTTTATAAAAGCCCGTAAAGGTCGGACAGAAACAAATTCTGAGGGAAATAGCTAAAAATAATATTCCAGGATCGGTTAATGGCCAAAAACCCTTTTGCCGTTAATATATGTTGACTGAATCCGGATTTTGAGGATCATGGAATCAGGTACTGACATAAGATCCTCATCCGTTATCATAAAATCCGCTTGTTTCCCAGGCTCCAGGCTCCCAAGTTTCTGGTCCATAAAACCAGCCCTGGCTGCCCAAATGGTCATTCCGCGAAGCGCCTGTTCCCGGCTGAGAGCATTTTCCATTTGGAAACCTTTGGTGGGATTACCATGAATATCCTTGCGCACCACAGCCGCATAAAACGTCTTTAAAGGGGAAATGTCTTCCACAGGGAAATCAGTTCCCAGGGGTAACCAGCCATTCTGCTGTAGCAATTGCTGATAGGCATAAGCACCTTTTATCCGGACAGGACCTAAACGATCCTCCGCCCAGGGCATATCACTGGTGGCATGGGTAGGCTGCACGGATGGTATTATATTGCTCAACTTGAATAGTTTGAAATCTGAAGTATCCACCACCTGTGCATGTTCAATCCGCCATCTGCGGTCATTTCCGGACACGAGGTAGTGGTTGTAGATCCGAAGGATCATACGGTTCCCACTGTCTCCTATGGCGTGGGTACACATCTGCCACTTTGAATTTGCCAGCATTTTCGCCACGGAATCATAATGACTTTGAGATCGGAGAAGGAATCCATTCCAACCGGGTTTGTCGGAATAGGGAGCTAGCAGGCAGGCACCGCGACTTCCAAGGGCCCCGTCTGCATACACCTTGAAGCCGTTTACAAACAGTCGGTCTGTTTGCCAGGGGCCCTTAGCAAAGTAGCGCGTATAGTTTTCCGGATCATCGCTCAACATCACATACATCCGCATCAGCAGCTTCTGTTGTTGTTGCAAAGCCTGAATGGCTTCAACGTCCCTTCCCATAAGCCCGCAATCGGAGACCGTCGTTAAGCCTTGTTCAAAGCATTTCTGCTGGGCGGCAAGCAGCCACTTTTCATAATCCTTTGCTTCGCCGGGTTTAATCAGATTAGTGATAAGTTCCACCGCATTATCGACCAGTAAACCGGTTAGTTGTCCATTCCGCGTTTCGATTTGTCCTCCTTCCAGACCCTGATTTGGATGGATTCCTGCTTTAGACAACGCACAGGCATTGGCAATCGCTGCGTGTCCGTCCACGCGTTGAAGAAGTAGCGGAGTATTGGGAAATAGTTGATTGAGCGAGCTGTTTTCCGGAAAGGATTTACCCGGCCAGGTATTTTGGTCCCATCCGCGGCCACGGATCCAAGGTTCATCCGGATGTTCTTTGGCAAAAGCCTTTACCCGTTCAATAGCTTCATGCCAGTCGCGACAGCCAAATAGATTTACCTCAAAAAGTGATCGGCCATAACTCACAAAATGGGAATGGGCATCAATAATGCCAGGGTAGATCACCTTGCCACCTCCATCCATCATACTATCGGCCGTGAACCTGGAAAGTATTTCAGCATCTGTACCACTGGCAAGGATTTTGCCATCCCGGATCGCTATCGCTTCCGCAATGTGAAAGGCGGAATCTACCGTATAAATGCGAGCGTGTTGAATGATCAGATTTGCACGATCCTTTTGCCGGCATCCAGATAATAAAATGGACAAGACCAGGAAGGAAATGCAAAGACGAGGAACAGGAAGGATTTTGATGATTTGCACCTGGTAAAAGTAATTCCACATTCTGTGAGGTAGTTTCTTTTTTGTTAGTTTTAAGAAGTAAAGGCGAGCAAGCCTGCTCTAAGACTAATGAAAATTGCCTGGATAATACTTCTTCTACCCCCGCTGCTAGTGATAAGTAGCAGCGTTTTTTCACAGCTCAATTATGTGCCAAATCCTGGTTTTGAATTATTTAGTACTTGTCCCTTTCATGAAGATCAAATTTGGCTAACAACGGGTTGGTCGCCGATTGATACTATAACATTATCTGGTGGACAAGGTAATTCGGAATGCAGTGCTGAGTATTGCAATAAATGTAGTTTGATGAGTAATTACTATAATTCCATCCCTCAAAATTTCTATTTTTTTCAGTATCCACATTCGGGCGCTGGAATGGCCTCAGTATTGATGTACCTCAATTATGATTCTTCACAATTCACTCACTATCTACGGGACTATATCCAGGCAAGATTGGTGCAAAAACTTACTGCCGGGAAATCCTATTGTGTTCGCTTTTATGTAAATCTCGAGGAAGTATCCAGTTATGCTATAAAAGACATCGGCGCTTATTTCGATAATGGGGCCATTGATGCCACTTCGTTTTGTGGCATTCCTCAAGTGAATTGTATTCCCCAGGTAGGTAGCAATAGCATTATAACGGATACAGCTAACTGGACAAAAATTGAAGGCGCATTTACAGCTACCGGTAACGAACAATTCATCACCATTGGAAATTTTAAGGACCGACTGCAAACCACATTCTCGACGGTCCCTGCTAATGGCTACAATCATGGAATCCCCGGCACTTACTATCTGATAGATGATGTCAGTGTCATTGAAAGTGATCTTCCTGCATTAGCAGGTCCGGATACGCATGTAGGATACGGCGATAGTGTTTATATCGGACGTCCCAATGAAATCGGACTTGAAAACACCTGGACGGTATTAGGCAGCTCTATCCCAATAGGAATAAGTGGCGGAATCTGGGTTAAGCCTGCGGTCAGCACCAGCTATGTAGTTGCTCAAACAATTTGCGGGTTTACCACCCGAGACACCGTCAGGGTAGAAGTCTGGCCAGCTGGCATTCAAAGTATCCGTGGCCAGGCGCAGGAGTATCAATTAAGTCCCAATCCGGCAAATAAGTATATCGAACTGAAGCAACGAGTAGTGGATGAGAATCCTGTTTGCATTCAAATCAATAATCTCGATGGGAAGCAAATTCTTCAGCAATCTATTTCGCTTCATAAAGGAACAGGCAGCCTGGATATCTCCGGACTGCCTGCTGGATTTTATTTTTTAATCATTAAGGATAGCTATGGGCAACTGTATGCTTTGAAACTGAATAAAATTTAGTCAATAAGTGTTGCCTCACTTGCAAGGTTTCAACGTTTCAGTTTCCGCGATTCGTAGTTGATCGATTTGTACGCCTTTTGTTGCAGGCTTTTTGCAGGGGCTGGCATTGCTTCCATATTGCCAATGCCATCGGCATAATTGCTCAGTTGTTCCTCACGGTCCTTTAAAGCGGCTGATGGGGTCGCGCTTTGAGCCTCCTTTAGCTTGCTGATGGATCCGGCTGCACGACGTTGCGCTTCCTGGTAATTTCCTTTGTCGACTTCCACCATAATTGCATCAAATTCATCATTGGCATCGAACATGGCCACCTTTTCTTCCACTTCCTTATTGACCGACGCATTATATTCCTGGCGATTTCTTGTGACGGGCAGATGCAGTGCTTTATAATCGTGGAGCTTGTTGGAATTCCCGCTTATGGCATAGGATAAACTGGCATTCAGATTAAGCCCTTCACGCAGCTGGTTGCTTTTCAGGCGGATCAGCACCCCTTTTTCCTCTCCGGAAAAAACATCATTGAATCGAATAGTAATATGGCCATCGGCTACTTCATAAGGATAGCCGGATACACCTTCGCATATAGTACCTGCCGGCAGATTGATCGTAGCCACGGCATCTCTGGCTACGATACTCAGTAGGCCTTTCAGTTCCCGGTGAAAGATGTCCGGAATATTTGCTGCTTCGGCGATGAAGTAATAGTTGGCGCCTCCACTTTCCGCCATGGAGGTGAGCAGATCTTCATTATAATCCGCTCCGAGTCCGAAGGTGCTTAATGCAATTCCCTGGTCCCTGAATTTTCCGGAAACAATCCTGCGAATTTCTTCGGGATTGGTAATTCCCACATTTGCCAGGCCGTCCGTTAGCAGCAATACCCGGTTTACATAGCCTTCCCGTTTCATGCTTTGAACCTGACGATATCCTTCCTGGAGTCCGCCCATAAGGTTGGTACTTCCGCGGTCCATAATGCGGTCTACACTGCGTTTCAGGGCTTCTTTGTTGCGAACATATTGTTGTGGACTGGTAACCTCAATGCGGTCGTCATAGTTGACGATGCTAAGTTGATCTTCGGGGCCTAGCTGATCGATCACGAATTTGGCAGCCTGTCGGGCATAGCTCATTTTGGCGCCTGCCATGGATCCGCTGCGGTCTATAACCAGGGAGATATTGAGTGGTTGATGGGGATGTTCTTCATGGTCCTCTGATGCTTTAAGCCTCAAATACAGGCAGGTAACATTATTGCCATCTTCGAGCACATAATTATTCCTGGCCTGGATACCCCAATTCAATACCCCATTACCAGAAGGCGGAGCGGTAGGGTTCGGTTCGGGATCGGTTGATGCATGTTCTGACAGGACATTTCGTCCTGAGGTATTGCTACATGCGATGCAGGTTAGGGAGAATGCCAGGACTGCAAGGTGGAAACTCTTTTTCATGATGCCGTGTTTGGTTTGAAAGGGAGATGTTGCAACCCGATAAATTGCACAGAAGATTTTGGGCTTTGGCAATATTTTAAGAAATGGGTTGTTTCACGCAAAGGGCGCAACGGGTGCGCGACGGGCGTTATGGGGGGCGAGAGCGGAGGGGGAGCGAGCCTCCATCGTGCTATGCACTTCGGCGGCCAAAGGAACATTCACGCAGAGTAGCAGAGGCGGAGAGAATCAGAGGGGGGTAAGAGTTCTCGCAGCGGCGCAACGACGCGGGGGTTGGTATAATACTTAGATCAGAAAAACAGCTTTCGACTTTTGGCTATTGTCTTTCTACTTCCTGATACCTGATACCTCAAGAACTCCCTATCCCCAAGTATTGTATTTTGTTGATCGAATTCCTAGTTATGAAAAATCTTTACTTGTTACTCCTGCTGGCTATTGGATTTGTTATTCCTGCAAATGCTCAGTCATTGGTGCAACGGATAAAGGGTCAGGTGCTTGATAAGGAAAGCAGAGTCCCGCTGGAAGGTGTGCTCGTGGCTGTTACCAGCCTACCGGTTGTCCGTACGGCAAACACGGATGCGAATGGGCGTTTTCAATTGGATAGTATTCCATTGGGTAAGCAACAGCTTCAATTCAGTTATGGATCCTACCAGGATCAGACCTTACCGGAGGTCCTGGTAACTTCAGGTAGAGAAGTCATTCTTGAAGTATTGCTACAGGAATCTGCGCATCGTCTGAATGAGCAGGTGATAAAGGCCAAGCGCCGGGCCAATAATGAGATGGCACTGGTCAGTGTTAAAACGTTTGATGTTCAGGAGACCGAACGCTATGCAGGTAGTCGTGGCGATCCCGCCCGGATGGCCTCCAATTTTGCAGGGGTACAGGGAGCTGACGATTCCAGAAATGATATTATTGTTCGTGGAAATTCTCCTGCCAGCCTTCTTTGGCGAATCGAGGATATCGATATGCCCAATCCCAATCATTTTGCCATACCCGGTACGAGCGGTGGTCCGGTTAGCTTATTGAACAATAAGTTGCTCGCTAATAGCGATTTTTTGACCGGGGCATTTCCGGCGGAGTATGGGAATTCGATTTCAGGAGCTTTCGATCTAAAATTCAGAAATGGCAATCCGGATCGGTATGAACTAAGCGCACAATTTGGGTTTTTAGGTACTGAACTGGCAGCAGAAGGACCCATTTCCCAGAAAAATGGATCTTCCTTTTTGATTGCCTATCGGTACTCAACGCTTAAAATTTTTGAAGGGCTGAACATTAAAATTGGAACCAGTTCCATTCCCAATTACCAGGACCTGAATTTCAAATGCAATTTTCCAATCGGTAAAAAGGGAGATCTGGCGGTGTTTGGGGTCGGCGGGCTCAGTAATATTGACCTGATCGTTAGTAAACTGACGGCTCCTAGTCAGGAATTATATGGGGAGTCGGACAGGGATCAGTACTTTACCTCGAATACAGGATTCGGAGGTATTAGTTACACCCAGACTTTTAATAAGAAAACCTTCCTGAAGGTGGTCACAGCGTTTTCCGCGAATGATATCAATGCGCACCACGACAAGGTATTCCGGGATGCCGATTATGTAGTGGATTCGCTAAAGCCGATCCTGGGCTACCGCTTTATCACCCAATCCTGGAACACGCATCTTTATGTGGTTCATAAGATCAATTCCCGACAAACCATTAAGGCGGGTATAATCAATAATACATTCTTTGTGAACTACCTGGATAGTAGCAGGCAGTATCCACCCACCCGTCAGGACTGGCAAAACCGATTGGATTACAAAGGCAGCACCCTTTTAATACAAGGCTATGTCCAGTATAAGTATCGGCCTACAGATCAATTGAGCCTTACGGCAGGAATCCATGCGCAATATCTCAGTCATAATGGTTCTGCTGTCCTCGAACCTCGTTTAGGCTTACGCTACCTACCTGGTCCAGGCCAGGTCATCAGTTTTGGTTATGGACTTCATAGCACCATGCAGCCACTTTACCAATATTTTGCGCACTTGCCGCAGAATCCGGTTGATGCCATGCAGAATTATAACATGGGCTTTACGCGTAGCCACCATTTCGTTGCTGGATATGAACGGAGTTTAGGTCATGAGATTCGACTGCGGGTAGAGGCTTATTATCAATACTTGTTCCAGATACCTGTTGAGATCCGGCCTGGATCATCGTTCAGTAATATTAATCAGGGTTCCAGCTTTTCCAGAGTATTTCCGGATACGCTGCAAAATACCGGTACCGGTCAGAACTATGGCCTGGAACTTACCCTGGAAAAAGCATTTAGTAAGGGGTATTACGTTTTGTTTACGGGTTCTCTTTTTACTAGCACGTATAAAGGGAATGATGGCGTGCAGCGCAATACGGATTATAATGGACATTTTGCCCTGAATTTGCTTGCCGGCTACGAACGGAAACTTGGCGCAAATACCAGCCTCATCACAGGTGCCAAGATTACTTATGCGGGGGGCAAGCTTTATTCCGATCCGGATGTAGCTGCTTCCAATGCACTGGGCGATTTTGTAGTGATTGATAGTCTACGAAACCAGGAGCGGTTCCCGAATTATTTCCGGATGGATCTGAAGGCCGGGATCCGGATCAATAGGGCTCGGGTGACGCATGAAATTGCGGTGGATTTGGTGAATGTCTTCAATACACAGAATATTCTTGATCTCACGTATAGTCCGGATTTGGCGGCGCAAGGGCAGTATCCGTTCTATAAAACCTATCAATTAGGTTTCCTTCCATTGTTTTATTACCGCGCGGATTTTGGATTTAAAGTAAGGAGCAGGAAAGCTGAATAGCATGCAATTGTTTCACGCAACGGACATGAAGGAGTAGGGAGCTTTTCACGCAGAGAAGCAGAGGCAGAGAGAAGCAGCGGGGGGCAATGGTTCTCGCGGCGGCCCAACGACGCGGCGATATGTATAATCTTCACACGAAATACAGCTTTCTACGTTCAACTTTTGTCTTTAGACGGATCTTTCCTAATAGCCTGATCCCTGATCCCTGATACCGAAAAACAGCTTTCTACCTACTACTTTCTACTACTATCAAAATTTCATTGTCCGCATAATATAGGCCATTGAAACAGGTACTTGTGTGGAATGTGTTTTCCAGGCATGCTCGGCATAGTCCATACGGAAGCCCTGGTATTTCCGTTCTTCCAGGATGCCTTTCATTCTGCGCACACTACTTCGAATCAGGTTGAGGTTCTCCCGCCCGCCTGTACTCAGATATAGATGCGCATTCAGGCTTTGATGGTGTTGATGATAAGCCTCCTCATAATCGAACATATTGTAATTGTTTTTCCAAAGGGAAGGACTGAGCGCGAAATAATTCTGAAAGCAGTGATCGGCCTTACTTAATAGGCACCAGACTACAAACAATCCACCAAAGCTGTGGCCCAACAAACTTCGTCTATCATTGGTCGGATAAGTCTTTCGGATGAATGGAATAAGTTGGTCATGAATGAACGTATAGTAATGATCAGCGTGCCGGTACATCGGATTATCTTCCTGGACAATGCCATCCTCAGCAAGAATCGGAGGGACCAGATCGCGGCGTCGCACCTGATTGTAATTGCCCCGTTGCCCGATGCCAATGAATATAGTAGATTTCAAGCTCTTGTTGACATCCCCAGCTTGTTCCAGTGCATTACGCAAGTCTTCCCCGGATTCAATATCTGCATCTGAATAATAAACGGTTGAATAGTGTTTATGCGGATCCAGTTGGCCTTTATAACTCACGTAAATTTCAAAGCTATCCCCTACTGCCTGCGCATAAATGGGAAAGTGAGTGGTTGTAAACTGCGCATGAGCTGGCAGAAACAGGAGCACTAATAGTGCTGAACCAACAAGGACTTTAATGTGCATGATATTTTTTGTTTGTTTCCTAATAACGAGGGCTTTTTCGTCCTGGTATCCTCATAAAGGCAGATTAAGAAATCTTTAGTGTTTGAGGAATAACTAGAGGTCAGTGCCTGAAACGGCCAAAGCTGATACGACTTGTTATTTTCGTACTTAATCAAAACCAGAATACACGGGTACCGAAAGCCATGTTGGATTACCTCTTCTTACTACTAACTCTTTTGCTGGCATTTCTGGCTTTGAGAATGTGTTCTAAAGCATTTAGCCAACGAAATATCCTGAGCCTGGTATTCGGGCTTTTATTGAGCGGGTTTGTTTTTCTGTATGGTGCCTGGGTGTATTTGTCGGTCTACATCAAGTTCATTTTTGCCCTTGGAGTATTACTATGCTTGATTTTTGGACTCTTGAAAGGATCCAGGAAGCCTGCCTGGAACCTCGGATCGCGGCCCATTATTTTAGGTATCCTAATTGCTTTAGGTATCCTTTTTGATGTCTCTTATTTTACAGGAATACGATTTTCCGGTGTCCCTACAGTTGAATTAGGATTTCCACTTGGGAAAGGAAATTATTTTGTTCTACAAGGTGGGAAAGGACTGCCCAGCAATATTTTCCATTACACTAGCCGAGGTTCTGACTATGCCATGGACCTGGTCAAATTAGACCCTTTTGGCCGCAGATGTCGCGGTGTTTTTTCAAATCGACTCCAGGACTATTTTATTTATGGAGATACCATTTATTGTCCCTGCGATGGGAAAGTACTACGAGCTGTCCGTGATAACCCGGATAATAAGCCGCCAGAGCGAAAGCGCGGCCCACATAATCTGAATGGAGTACTGATTGAATCTCCTGATTATTTTGTTTTTCTAGGTCATCTTCAGCCCCGACAGGTATTTGTTCAGGCTGGGCAGATAGTCCATCTCGGCCAGCCACTAGGTTTGGTAGGTAATTCCGGTATGAGTCTGGAGCCACACTTGCATATTCAGGTGCATCAGAAATTGAATGATTCCTTATCATGGTACCGCCATCCACAATTGTTTATTCATTTCAATGGAAAGGGGTATTTGCTGTTTGAAACTTTCCATTCAGAGAAGCATCCTTGAGCACCTGGTGGAGTACAATTAGATTAGCGGGAAAGTTTCCTTCGCCTTATGTACTGGACCCTTCGACTTCGCTAAATGGCCGAGGATTTCGACTTTTCTCAGAGGCTGGCAGAATTCATCTCCTGCTCCCGATCCCCCATCCCCAATTACCAAATTATCAAATCACTGTTGTCGGTAAACTTTTTGAGAAAAATTGAAAAGAGGCTGTTTTAAAAGGATAACACCTTTACTAGTAGAAAGCTGAAAGACAAAAGTATAAAGCTGATTTTCGGTTGTTCAAGCCATTGTTAGGTATTAGATAATAAGTAGGTTGTTCCCGCCATCGCTAGAAGCTTTGGCGGGCGAGGGTAGCTAGCCCCCGTCTAGTCACGACTGGATTTCCAAGTGGATTTTTGCTTCAAGTGCCTATGAATTACTCCGCCACCGGGGGCGAGCCGTCGCTTGCAGCTATAACCGGTGAAAATGACAAATCCAGTTGTTCTTAGACGGGGTCTAAGAACAACTTTTTACTGTTGGTCTGAAGTAAAAGCGTACAAAGAGCATCTTTACCTTGGGGGACTTACTTTTCACAAGCGATTTGGCAGATCTGACTATCACGACGTTATGAGCGAAAATTGAATGTTTTCAATTTTAACCGGACAATAATGATTACCAAATTGTCAAATCACCCAATTAAAAAGTTACTGGTCAATTGGAATCAAATAAGTATTCCGGGAATCAAAGCCTGCCACTGTAATTTTGATAACTCTGGATGGTCCATATCCCCAACGCTTCTATATGCCAAAACGATTCCTACCACTGCTATTCCTGATGTTCACCTTAAAAGTGGCGGCAATCCCCGGCTCGATTGATTCTCATATTCATGTAGACCAGTTTGGCTACCTCCCCGCATCCGAAAAGATTGCTGTAATCTCCAATCCCATTACTGGATATAACAACACATCTGCATACAGTCCGGGAACCATCTATCAACTTCGCCGCTGGTCGGATGACTCCGTCTTTTTTACGGCAGCCATCACCTCCTGGAATGGCGGCGCAACCCATGCACAATCCGGCGATAAGGTCTGGTGGTTTAATTTCTCGACAATCACTACCCCCGGATCGTATTATGTATATGATACCCTTCGTGGAAAAGCCTCTTACCGTTTCGAGATCAGTGATTCTGTTTACAATAATGTGCTGAAAACAGCCATGCGCACCTATTATTATCAACGATGTGGTACCCCCAAAGATTCTACATTTGCGCGCGCAGCCTGGTCGGATATTGCCTGTCATAGCAGTACCCAGCAGGACTTTGATTGCAGACTTTATAACAACAATTCTATCAGTACCTCCAAAGATCTGCATGGCGGCTGGCATGATGCCGGCGACTACAATAAGTATGTCAATTTCTCCTTCGAAGCCGTTGTTGATCTACTCCTGGCCTACCAGGAAAATCCTTCTGTCTGGCGGGATAATTATGGAATTCCCGAATCCGGTAATGGCATTCCGGATATCCTGGATGAAATAAAATGGGAACTGGACTGGCTCCTGCGCATGCAACAAAGCAATGGCTCCGTCCTTTCGGTGGTCGGTGTCATCGGTTCCAATAGCGCATCTCCTCCATCCGCCGATGCCACTTATCGCAAATATGGTCCTGTCAGTTCATCCGCTACCATGTCTGCTGCCGCCATGTTTGCCCTTGCTTCCATTCAGTATAATTCACTGGGTACTCCGGCCTCCACTACCTACGCCAGTACCCTGAAAACGGCCGCAATCAATGCCTGGAATTGGGCCACGACCAATACCTATACCAGCTTCTATAACGCCAGTGTCAGTCTGGCCGCGGGCGAACAGGAAATAAGCAGCTCCGACTATGCCTTTCGACAACTTTGTGCAGCTTCCTTTCTGTACGTAGCTACCGGCACTACGAACTATAAAACCTTTTTCGAAAATAATTACACCAATGCACACCTGATGCAGTGGAGCTATGCCTATCCATTCGAGCACAGTACCCAGGATGCGATGCTGTATTATTCTCGCGCAGCTGGTGCAAGCTCCAGCGTTTCCAATGCCATCAAGAACACTTTTGCGGGCAGTGTGAATTCCGGTAACACGGATATGCTTGCGGCTTATAATTCCAATACAGACGCCTATCGGGCCTACCTAAGCGACAACAACTATACCTGGGGGAGTAATAGTACCAAATCCAGTACCGCCAATATGTTCCTGGATATGAATGTCTATGGCCTCAGCCCTGCATCTTCGCTAACGTTTCGTAAAGCAGCCGAAGGATATATCCATTACCTCCATGGCGTCAATCCAACAGGCTTCTGCTTCCTGAGTAATACAGCATCCATTGGAGCCGAGAATTCTATCAATGAATTCTATCACTCCTGGTTTACCGACGGTAGTTCCTTATGGGATCGTGTTGGAACCTCCACTTATGGACCTGCCCCTGGTTTTGTAAGCGGTGGCCCCAACCCATCATATGGTCTGGATGCTTGTTGTAGTAGCTCTTGTTCCACAAATAGCCTTTGTGCCAGTGCCAGCCTGAATCCACCATTAAATCAGCCCATCCAGAAATCGTATCGGGACTGGAATACCAGCTGGCCGCAGGATTCCTGGGAGGTGACGGAGAATGGTATTTACTATGAGGCTTCCTACGTCCACCTCTTGTCTAAATATATCAGCGCCATCCCATCGATTCCCCTGCCTTTAAATAAGCTGGATTTTAGGGCAACGCTGCTATCAAATTCGGAAGTTTCTTTAAAATGGTCCGCCAGGGGATATCCGTCCTGCTCCCAATTTACGGTTCAACGTTCCAGTGATGGAGTAAACTGGACCTCCTTAGAAAGCATTGACACTGTAACTCCAGGTACACCATCCGAATCGGGAATAGATCCGAAACCCTTGGAAGGGGTATCCTATTATCGCCTGATGGTTCATGCCTGTTCAACCAGTAATTCCTTTTCGGCCATTCAGCGGATCGATAATTCAGCCGCCGCAATCTGGCAATTGTATCCCAATCCGGTGAAATCGCAAATCTTCCTGAGCTCCGTTGGATCGGGTCAAACAGCAGGATCTATGCGCGTTCAAGTTTTCAATACCCTCGGTATCCGTTGTCTTGATGGATGGTACACAACCAGCAGTGGCGCTATTGCCATTGAGGTGGGGCAATTGCCAACAGGGTTATATTACCTGGAAATTGAGAATCCCGGAATGAAGATCTACAGATTAAGCTTCCTGAAAGATCAGGAGTAGTACACCTGATTTCTTTATCGGCGCAAAACAAATTGGCTGGTAGATCGCATGCCGTCTTCGCTTCGGATATGAATGGCATAATTGCCATTGGCAATACCTTCTGCCAGTTGCACATCAAAATGCCACTCTGATTTGTCAGGAACCACTTCACTGTAAAATACTTCCTGTCCGATCATCGTTACTATGGAGATGCTCACACGCTTACCGGTATGTGTCGAACCAGAGCTCACTGCGAGCGTGAAATGTCCGTCACTTGGATTTGGATAAATGGATACGCTGCCATCCCAGGTATTAATTCCCGGAACATTCGTACTCTGCTTCATCACGATATCATTTGAAAAGACCAGGTCAGGACTGGCGCATGGAGCATAGCTAAACATTCGCAATGCGATATGATCACCCGGTTGCAGCGTACTTGACGTATAAGTGTCAAAGGTCTCTCCAGGAATCAACACACTATTCCGAAACCATTGGTAGGCTGGTGTAGGACCACCGCCTGTTTGAGTAGACGTAAAGGTTATAGGATATCCGTTTGAAGGCGTGTTGGAAGATGCCAAAACGCTTACACTAGGAACTACATTACTGATCACATTAACGATCACCTGGTTGGAAAAGGCATACGGCATGGATGGACAAAGAGCGTTTGTAGTCAGCAGCAAAGTCACCGTATCCTTATCATTCAACATGCTACTGGTATAAGTACTCAGGTTAGCGCCTGGAATCGGCACACTATTTACATACCATTGGTATAATGGAGAACTTCCTCCTCCAGTGATCAGGCTGGTAAAGTTGCGGGGGTTGCCAGCGCATTCGCTCGGCACGGGGGTTGCATTGACATTGACGCCAGGAATGGATTGAGGCACCACATTGGTGATTGGCAGATTAATACTAACGCTGTCAGCCGTGCGGCATATAGCACTAGAGGCCAGGGTCACCCGGATATCATCCCCGGTAACCAGGGTGTTGTCATAATAGTACCGGCCATTTCCATAAACCTGAGCACCATTCTTATACCAGACATAAGTTGGACTAATACCTCCATTTACAGCACTTGCTGTAAAGGTATCCATGGCCGACTGGCAGATCATCAGAGCTGAACCGGATACACTTACGGACGGCACTACGGATGGGATAACAGCGGTATTGAGTGTGGCCGCCGGCGAAGTAGCACAAGGAGAAATGGCTGTTACACTGATGGTTCCTGTATTCCCTGCAAAGGCCTGAATGGAGGTTCCGGTTGTTGTGCCGCTCCAGCCACTTGGTAAGATCCATTGGTAGGAGGTGGCCCCGGCTACCGGGTTGATGCTATAGGCGTTTAGGACACCTGAACAAGGGTTTGCATTCCCGGTGATAGTACCCGGATTGGGTAATGAGGTAATAACATTAATGGCCAGGATAGAAGGAAGACTGGTGCCACAACCATTGGAGGCATTGACTTCTACATTACCACCCGTAGAGGTAGCCGTTGTCGTAATGGACGTGGAATTGCCGGTTCCGGAGGTAGACCAGCCGGATGGAAGGGTCCAGGAATAATTGACCGCACCGGTAACAGACGTAATGGTATAGGTTTGGGTGGTTCCTGAACATATATTGTTATTGCCGCTAATGGTAGTTGGTGTTGCAGGAGAACTTCCAGTAATGACCGCATAAACTCGTGGTGCAGAGGTACCACAACTTGTAGTTGCAGTGACTGAGATGTTACCTGGGGTTATGCCTGGGGTGGTAAGTATTGAATTCGTGGTGGAAGATCCGCTCCAGTCGTAACCTGGCAGGGCCCAGGTATAGGTGGTGCCTGTTACATTTGGAACAGAATAGGTAGCTGTATCGCCATTGCAGAAATTGGCTTTACCACTGATGGCCCCAGGTTGTGGGGCACCCACGGGAACAAAAAAGATGCCGGTATAAGCGCTGATTCCGGACGCTAGACAGGTTGAGGACATTCTGAAATAGGTAGAACTTGTCAGCGAACTTGTTGTATACGAAAGGGTAGTGCCACCAGTACCTGAAGAAACGCTGACCCAGGGGCCCGAAGCAGAACTGGATACCTCCCATTGATAATTAATGCCACCTATAGTAGGGAAATTCGGATCCACAGCGTTTATGGTGATGGTATTTCCCGAGCAGACCGGATTCGTTACGGTTATAGCTGAAGAGGTGATGATCGGTGCTGCTGGGGTGCCACTGCAGGGAGTTGGTGGGTTATGGGTAACATCCACATCATCGAGGAAAATATCATAGCCATAATTGGAAACCCCACGAAAAATGATATAGTTCGTGGTGCCGGTATAAGTCGTCGGAATCGTATATGAATATTGCGTCCAACCAGTTAAAGGTGGGTTGTAGTTCGGCACGAAAGCATCCAGCATCGTGCCTCCTACTGAAGTAGGGGAGGTATTTACAAAAACCCGAAGGCTATCATTTCCATAAAAGGCTTGCTGATTATAAACCCAGAAGCTTAAGGTCTGAGTCCCCAGGCCTGAAAAATTTAAAGCTGGGGAAATTAATTCCGAGGTACTTCCATTGGTAATATCCCAACTATTATAACCTGCCATACCACTTCCGGTATGCCCGTTGGGTCGGGGAAGTGGGGTACCGTTAAGGGTACAGTTAAAACCTCCGCTCGGAACCTGGTTCCAGTCGACACCATTACATCCATTCGTAGATCCCGTTGTCAGTAGGGTCCAGCCAGTTGGCATTGTATTGGTCACTGAAGTAACATTAAAACTCTCATTGAGAATCGATTGACTTTTTGCAAGTAGGGTCAAGGCCAGAAATAAAGCCAGGGTAATTGCTTTTTTCATAGTGTGTGTGTTTTGATATTTATGTTGGGTTGTTTAGGGAACTATTACCAGCCATTTATTAATATATTACGGATGGATACTGTTTTTCATTTGATGCAAAATTTTGTATTCAAATTCTATGTTTTTCTTGAATGGAAAATAATGAATGACATAAAATTCATGCCTTCAAAATCCTCACTTTCACGTATCCCCGACCTTAATATGACAGACTTGAAATAATATTCGTTTGTTAATAAACGGAAATATTTGCTAAGATGACAATGTCATGATTATATGTATATTACACAAATCATCCTTACGTCATGCTCAGAATTTGTTGTATTATTCCGAATTTATCCCAATAATATTTTGAAATCTCTCGAATGAGATTTTTACCACCCGCGGTTATAATTCTGATCCTTAAGTGTTTGATGCGTTATTGCACAACACCGAATTTTGAAATTTATAATTGGACCTTGGACTGACCAGAAGTATTTCAATTAGCAAGTCCGTTACAACTTTGGACTGCAAATGCTTGAGACCTTCCTGAATTTCCACGCTGTGAATAGGGTGGCAACGGGGAGAAGCAAAGGGCGGCAACGATGAAAAAATGTGGAGGCAAAAAGGTGCAAAGGCATAGCAGTAAGTAATAATGCTATGTCCTCCGTGCTTCACGAAATCGTCTTGGGTCCTTGAGTACTATTCAGTTTATTCATGTTTGAACCTTCATAAATCCTAGCACTTTTAGGCCTGTCTACGCCTATTAATTTTGAAGAGCGACACTCCCAACAATTAATAACCATTTTCAAGGACCTGAGCATTTTCCCTCGGAATGTTAACAACAAGGTCACTCGGAAATTTGCATTTCCCGGTCGCTGATATGAAGCAGATGTTTAATGATGACCACTCCCAAGACAATGCGACCATTTATAGGAGGACAGCCTTCTTAATATTTGAACAGCTGGCCAGATGGAGCAACGATCCGATCCCAGGGCATGCATACGGACATACAGGCTAATCGGTTTCCTTTAGTCAAAGTCTGCTCGAACGGAGAGCTGAATCTGGCTTATAGGTGTTGATTAGGGTGCACAGAGCCTGAGTTCCATGTAGTCCTTCAGATAACTATCCAGGGAATTAATTTCCTATCGCCGGATCAATCGGGCAATTTTCCCTTTGGCAAACCGAAGCAAATACACCCCTAATGGCCACTCGCGCATGTCCACTTGATTTTTATCAATGAGGGACAAGCTATACACCTCTTTGCCTTCGACATCGGTAATAATTCCAGTACTGCCTATCAAATCAGGATCCAGTTCGTCAATATAAAGCCAGGATTGAACAGGGTTCGGATACAGCCGAAAATCCCGGCTTAGTTCTGGATTTCTTTGGACTTGAACGATCTGACTGTAACTATCTGATCCAGGATTATTCCCGATGAGGTGGATCCGGTAATAGCAATTCTGTATTCCTCCCGGCGTATCCAACCAGGAATAAGATGTCAACGAACTATTAACTGGAAGGCGACCCAAATTTGAAAACCAACGGGCATCCAGACTTCGTTGGATTTCAAAAGAACTTAGAGATGATCCATCTGTAAGCCAGGATAATTTATTTCCGATTCCTGATTGTCTTGCTGTAAAATTTTCTATGGCTATGCCCAATGGACTATTGATCCCTCCACTGACAAAGAATCCACCTGAGCCACTGACATCAAAACTAATTTCCCAACGATTCGCAAGTGTATTAAATCGGATATTGGTGTCTATGGGATCAATCAAAACATGGGTTCCACCCGATCCGGTATAACCGGAATAGGTTCCCGGACCAAAACTGGCGGAACTACCATGATATTGTGAGATCCGTAGACGGGAAATACCTGCGGTGTCTGAGGCATTCAGCGGCAAGGCATACTGGCTGCCTGACAGGGAATTGTAAGCGTTGAACTCAGCCTGGGTAAAGTACAGGGTTATTGTTGCGCTGGCTTGTGAGGGATTATTCTCGGGTTGCAGATCATAATGGCGCTGCACATACGCTTGCCCATTAAAGCTTTGGACCTGGGAATCGATTACTACGGTCGCCGTCAGATTTCCACTCACTGGATTGGAACCTGAAGGTAGCACCGTAGTAATCAGATTGTTGCAGGAACTTCCAGCAAATACCGGAGTACTGATATTCTGGTTAATAGTCTGATTGCTGGTGGCGATCGTAGGACCGGTTATGCTGAGTGGTACCGCTATCCGGCTCCCGGAAACACAGGTCCCGGCTGCATAGTTGATACTAAGATTTGGATTCCTTGGATTAAACGTACTTCCAAATAGATACACCTTTCCATATCCAGACTTGATTTGCAGGTCTGCATTGGACGCGATTACTGTCCCAAGGCTGCTCCCATTTGCATAGATAAGGTTTTGGGTATTGCTGGTGATGTAGCATCCATAAATTCCCGGAGTTAAGAACAGGGCATTAGCCAGACTCAGGTTCCGTACTCCAGGCCCTCCAGCTATCCCCGGGAATTGGCCGAGTAAGGTCCATCCACTGGCGCTGCCATCATTTCCAACCATGGTACCCGGCCGGTAATAGATACTGATTGTAGAGCTCCCACCAGTAGTATACATGCTGATGTCTATGCTGCTAATGAGTACCGGGTTCAGTACATTGATATCAAACATCTCGCCATTCTGGTTATTGGTCCCTGAAAAGCCGGTACTGAGACTATTACTACCCACCATTGTGTACGGGGACGCATAGTAGGTAGTACTGCTGGTGAGTGTGGCAGTCAGGCTATTTCCAAAGGCAATTGGCGTGCCACCTGTAGCCTGACTATACCAGCTGATGTAATCGCCACTGGCTGGGCTGGCTGTGATAGTGGCCGGGATACCTACACAACTGGTATTCCCACTCGAACTTAATATTGCCGGCGTTGCTGGTACTGTAATCGTATTGGTGGCGGATACACTAGAAGTACAGCCACTGGAATTACTGTAGTTGACACTGATTGTTTTAGTTCCTGCTGTCAGCCAGTTCAGGCTGAGACTGCTGTTCGTACTCCCTGTACCCCCCGAACTGATACTGTAATCGATCCCTAAGGAGCCGGGTACGGACCAGACATAATTCGATTGGCCACTTTGAGTGGTATACGTCACCGTACTTCCCTGACAGGAACTCAGCCCTGGTGCAGCGCTGAAACTGGCTACTGGTGCTGTATACAGGTTAATGCTGGCGGTGCCGGTCATGGTGGAAGTACAGGAGCCAATAACACGTGTTGCAACAACGGTATAGGGTCCAGTTGTCGTCTGATTCCCAAAGCTCAGGGCCTGACCGGTACTTCCAGGAATAGCGGACCCCGTAGACGTACTACCATGCATTAACTGGTAACTGACCCCGGTTTCCGAATTCGAAAGCCCTATGGGTTTGCCTGTAGCTCCAGGACAATAGGAGCCCCCGCCAGTTATGGAATAGGTCAACGGATTGGTACAGGAAGCAACGCTCCCACTGAGTTTAAAATTATCAATATCATTAGAACTGCTTGCTGATGCAGTTGCCCCGCTGAAGGACAAAACGATTTGCAGTGGACTGCTACTGACCGGGAAGCTAAGTGCCGGACTAAAATTGAGCGTACTGGTGGTAAAGGTGGTTCCAATCGTACTAACGGTTGGCGTATAACTAATCCCATTAATGCTAACACTTAAATTAGGAGCCCCATTATTGCTTCTGCGGGCATCCACAGATAGCGCTGAAATAGTAACGGTTGCTCCCAGGCTTATGTTATAACTGAAACTAACCGAGCTTCCGGAAAAGGTACCACTGGAGTAAGCAATTGCTGAGGCATTTCCTGATTGCCAATATGCCTGTGTAACCCCGGTACTAAGGCTCACGCCATTATTCAATACACCAATAGGATTGCAGGTGCTGCTGCTATTTTGCCAGTTGGATGGCGCCATGGTTCCTACTGAATGAATGGCATCGCCCATATCATCCAGGAACCACACCTGCGCATGTAGCGCAATAGACGAACCGGAAAGTAGACCAACGAATCCAATTATCAGAAAGCCGAAACGAGTCATATCAGGATGGTTTATTCCAGTGAATCGGCCTTCCTACAGATGCATTCGACCTGTAATTTTTGTCCGAAATTCTGGTGATGAAAATGATCCTGTAAAATTGAAACGGGCTAATGAAAACGCCGAATGCAGATCGGCCCGATCAGCCCTGTAAAGCAGTCATTGAAATAATAAATGGATATGGAGCTGCGCCCAAGCCTTGATCGGTTTGAAAAATTGGAGCCGTTTATTCAAATCCAATAAGCGTTAGGATTCGGGTGGCAGTCCTAATAATTTATTGGTGGATTCCACCTCTTCTCGCCAGGTGGATAAAGCAATCGATAATGCAGTAAGGAGTTCAATATCCTCCCCAAAATCGGGACAGATTGCTTCTAGTAAATTCTCTGTTTTGTAATGAGCCTCATCGATCAGTTCTGCGGAAATATCGTTGAGCTTGGTCAGATCCTCTACTTCCTGAACCAGGTCGATGGTGATCTGATTGAGCTCGACGGAACTTGCTTTCTGGCAAACGGATACTACGGCGGCTTTTGCACTGGTCATTCGTAATGCGAAGTTTGTTTTAAGTATGACTTAATGACCTATACCAAAATAAGGCCAATGCCAAAGCGTTTGAAAAGCTTATTTGTTCGGGTAATGCAATAATAGGGAATCCAGATCCTGCTATGTACCCGGTTCTTGTGGATAGCCCTCCTCTTTCCGGTTTTGGAACAAGGACAATATGCATTTGCCTGTTATCAGGCCTAGGAGTAATCCACCCAGCAAAATGGAAAGAAAGGCGAAGATAACACTGGTATATCGGGGTATCTCATTCCTGAAAACCTGTAATAATTTGAACAATGCTTCTGTTAATAGCAGGGCCAGCATCCAGGCGATTACAGAATAGTAGATCCAGTTCTTCGCTTTGGGTTTATAATCATTTAAGAGGTAATGATATTGCATCCAGCTACTTAAAACAGCCCCGGTTGCGGTTGAAAGGAAAATGTTTAGAGTGGTAGTGGACGTAATAAAATTCCTGCTTATGTCAAACAGCAAAAATCCCAGGCCAAAACCAATAATTGAAAACAGGAACCATTCATAGCCATGATGCAGGAATCTCCTGAGTAAAAACCATTGAAACAGTCCTACACCCGCACCCATTCCTACACCTATGATGAAATTACCCCCCGTATGAATGCCTAGTGATTCCTGGAGACCGCCCAATAATAATACCAGTAAAATACCAATGGACCATCCTCCCCAAGAGAACAGGATCCAATTGTTGTATTTTAGGATATCAGGGCTTCCGGGCACCATCCTGGAATAATTAATGTATAAATATATTGATTTGGAATGAGAAATTCAAACCCCTCAAAATAGATATACACCAAAGCTTTTTCCGCTTATCTATTTCAATTCCTTGAGCATCAGTTCCCGGATATCCTTTACCGGGGCACTACCATAGCTCAGGAACTTTTCATGAAATGCCTTCAGGCTAAAATTTTTGCCCTGCTTCGCTTTGATCTCATTTCTAAGATCATAGATCTCTGTATAGCCTGTGAAATAACAGCAAAGCTGGATCTGCGTTACGGAAACACGTTTCCATTTTCCTTCTGCTTCTGCCATTTGTTGAAATGCCTCACGGGTCAGGAGATTCATGGCTTCTTCCTTTGTCATATTGCCACTGTGAACACTGTAATCCAGGATGGTATTGCAGGTGCTTCGGAGGTTCCATTTGTAGTACATCAGCCACATTTCGGGCTCATTATTTCCATAACCTTCCTCCAGCATCATGCGCTCACAATAGACCGCCCAACCTTCTACCATGGAGGAAGCGCCAAACAGCGATTTGATCAGGCTGGGACTCTGATTGCTATAGACCAGCTGGGTATAATGTCCCGGAATAGCTTCATGGATATTCAGGATCTGCAGGATGTAGTGATTATATTCCCGGAGATAGCTTTCTGATTTGGCAGCATCCCAACCTGCCAGTGAGCCTACATTGTAATAGGTATTTCCGTTCTTGTCGTATGGGCCAGGAGCACTGATACTAGCACCCGCAACCCCAGCCATATAATCAGGTTCCCGGCGCACCACCAAAGGTTTTTTAGGGTCTATATAAAGCAGATTATGATCCTGAACAAATTTCTGAAGAACCGGTAACTGGGCTTCGATGGCTGCCTGGAAGCTATCGGGTTTTACATGATTTAGGGAGATCTTGTCGATAATAGTTCGGATCATTTCCAAAGAATCCGTTGGAATGCTGGCAGATCCCATATACTTACTCCAGAGTTGCCTGGAAATACGGGCCATTTCCGTGTGCAATTCTTTTTTGTGGGTCATCGCCTTATCAAACAGTTGCTCCGGTGTATACCGGCTTTGAATCTGAAAGGCAAATGCTTTCTGATACAGATCTTTTCCCAATCGGAAGCTGCGGGGATGATCATTTTTAAAGGCTTTCAGCCAGTCTGCGTAGCCTTTAATAGAAGCGACAGCCGCATCGGCCCTGCTGATCATTTCTTTTTTCTCCCCATCATTCAGTTTGGATTTAGCCAGTGCATCCGGCAAATCCTTTTGAAAAATGGAAAGTGATCCCAGGTTCTGATCAATTGCCAGTTGGGTATGCTCCAGGGTTGGATTACTGATGTTCTTTTTGGCCGCTTCATAATAGGCAGGAATAGCTGCAGATCTCCGGTAAAAATTATGAAGTCGGGTATCCAGACTGTCGTAGTTATTGGCCAGCATGACCGCGAAGGTTTCGCCGACATTATAGGAGGAAGGATCCCATTGATAGCCCTTTTTTTCCTGGATATCCCAAATGATTTCACGAAGTTGCTGATCGATCATCTGATAATCCGTCCGGTTATTATCATTAAGTGCATCCTTATTAAACGCTTTCAGGGAATCCAGTTGCTGATTGGCAAATGCCATTGCCTGGTTCCTTGAAGCCTCATCCGGGATTACGAAGATGCTGTCATATTTATGATAGCCCTGGCTACTTGCCCAGGTGGGGAATACTTTCCATAGTGCTTCCACAAAACGGTTCTTATACGCATCAAAATCAGGGTTCATAGATCCGGTATTTTGGGAGGTTCCGGGATTCTGACAGGCTGCAAAGAGGCAGGCACTGACCAGCATAAGGAGTAGCAATTTTTTCATGATAGGGCATAAATGTAATGCATGGAACACAGCTTTTCAGGGATGCTCCGAGGGGAATTTAGGGTGGTTTTGAGCCCTACTTTAGGTGACTATAAAAATCACCGGCCTTTATCATGCGGATAATCTCCGTTTTATCGGCTACTTGCTGCTTTTTAAGGATGATGAATTTCCAGTAAATAGGTATATGGTCTGGTGGGGGATTGGAAGTAATAGGTATTTGATAGCTCAGCCCACGAAGATTCAGGACCAATAATTTATTGCCATTAGGTAGTCCAACGATGGAAGCATTACGTAGCGCTTTGTCCAAATCGGCTTTTAGTAAGCCTGGAGGAATGAGTTCGAATAGACTGAGTTCGGATTTCTGAAAATAGGCGGCGTGGTCCCCTGCAGTGATCAAGGTCAATACGATACAGCGTATGGCCTCCTCTTTTCGGTCCATTTTTAATAATTCGGCAACCTGCAATTCAAGGATATTGGCCTCTTCATTACATTGTTTAATGGGGTTATGAGGAATGCCCCAATATGGATACAGGGTATCCGCTTTGCAAAGAATTTCATAGGCCGCCTTGTAATTCGAATCTAAATGATATATGGCCGCTAAGGTCATAGCCGATTTGTGCTTATAATTAAAGAATGGTTCACTGGAATCCCCGGTTTCTGCATTGTCTTGCAGGTGGGAATCCAGGAGTTTCAGAAACCAGAATTTGGCGCTGTCATAATTTCGTTCCTGCAGGTAAATAGTGGGGATATTAAAGAACGCGGATCCATAAACATCATAACTTCTGCCGAGTCGTTTATTGATCATATACTCCCAGCGATTCAGGCAGGAATCGATCTTTCCATGCTTGTAGAATTCCATACCCTGGTTAAAAAACTGAATGCCCAGGCTGTCAAACCGGGATTGGGCAAAAGAAGCAGTGGCAGGAAGGAGGAAAAGCAGGAAAATGATCCGTTTCATGGGTTCAACCAATTGGAGGGAAAAGGGTTTAAAAATAATGGGGAAAATTGTTCCCTTCATCAAATAGGTGTCAGATGCATAATCCCTGCTATTTTTAAGGATCAAAGCAGTTTATGGATCCGATTAATTGGGTAAATGTGGAGCTCAGTCTGAATATTCATGGGGTAGCCCTGAAGTTACAGCTTCCGATTCCGACCGAAGCAGTCCCGGCCAGCGTGATGTTGCCTGTATTTCAGGGTTTGTCAAACACCTTTACAGAGCTTGCCAGCCGGTTGTTAGAAAAATCGGAGGTACGGATTTCCTGCACAAAAGGCTGCGGTGCCTGTTGCAGTCAGGCGGTTCCTTTGGGCGAAATCGAAGTATATCATATTTCAAGAGTCGTTGAACGTTTGCCAGAACCCAGAAGGAGTCAGGTCCGGGAGCGTTTTGCAAAATCGGCGCAACATTTCCGGGACATTGGCTGGCTGGAACAGCTGCAGGCAAGTAAACCTGAGGAGATCCGGGAGCAGGTTATAGCCTATTTCTTCGAGGCCCAGCCATGTCCGTTCCTAGAAGATGGATCCTGTTCCATTTATGAAGATCGTCCGATTGCGTGCCGGGAATACCTGGTCACCTCTCCCTTTGAATGGTGTTCCAATCCGAGGAATGAAGCCATCCGGGTATTGAGTTTGCCGGCACAAGCTGCCGGAAAGATTCGAAATCTGGTTAAAAGTGGTCATTTCGCTCCATACCCGATCTTACCGATGATATTCGCCCTGGATTTTTCAAATGAATTTCCGGAAAACGAGGTCATACAAACGGGTGAAGCTTGGCTATCTGATTTTTTTCAGGGATAGTCCCGGAATTGGATTAGCGGGATAGACGTAGAAATTTATGCCGATGCCCCATTAACAAGGCTTGCCAAGGATTCCCCGGTACCCCTGCTAAAAAACCGTAAATTCGCGCCTTGTATATGAAGAATATCAGGAATTTTTGCATAATTGCCCACATCGATCACGGGAAGAGTACCCTCGCGGACCGTTTGCTGGAGGTGACCAAAACCATCAGTAGTCGTGATATGCAAGCCCAGGTACTGGATGATATGGATCTGGAACGTGAGAAAGGCATTACAATTAAGAGCCATGCTATACAGATTGATTTCCCTTATAAAGGGGAACATTATATCCTGAACCTTATTGATACTCCGGGGCATGTGGACTTCAGTTATGAAGTGAGCCGTGCCCTTGCAGCCTGTGAAGGTGCGCTCCTTCTGGTAGACGCCACTCAGGGTATTCAGGCACAAACCATCAGCAATCTATACCTGGCCCTGGATAACGACCTGGAAATCATTCCGGTGATCAATAAGATTGATATGGATGGGGCCATGATACCGGAGGTGAAGGACCAGATTATTGAATTGATCGGATGTAAGGACGAGGATATTATTCTGGCCAGCGGAAAAACCGGTATTGGTGTGGATGCTATTCTGGATGCCATCATTACACGTATTCCGGCACCGAAGGGTAAAGAGGATGCGCCGTTGCAAGCCCTGATTTTTGATTCCGTTTTTAATTCCTTCCGTGGAATCATCGTGTATTTCCGGGTGACTAATGGCAAGATCCGGAAGGGTGAAAAAGTGAAATTCATTAATACCGGTAAAGAATACATTGCGGATGAGGTGGGTATTCTGAAGCTGACCATGACGCCCAAAGATGAAGTTTGTACCGGGGATGTAGGATATATCATTACGGGTATCAAAAGTGCCGGTGATGTGAAAGTCGGTGATACCATTACGAGTGCGGTGAATCCCACCCAGGAAATTATCAAAGGGTTCCAGGATGTGAAGCCGATGGTATTTGCGGGCATTTTTCCGGTTGAGACGGATGATTTTGAAGAGTTGCGGGAATGCATGGAAAAGCTGCAACTGAATGATGCCTCGCTGACCTTTGAACCGGAGACCTCACAGGCCCTCGGTTTTGGCTTCCGTTGCGGATTCCTGGGGATGCTGCACATGGAGATCATCCAGGAGCGCCTGGAGCGGGAATTCAACCAGACGGTTATCACCACGGTACCGAATGTGAGCTTCTATGCCTATACCACCCGGGAGCCTGAAAAGCGAATGATCGTAAATAACCCGAGTGAAATGCCGGAGCCCAGCAAGCTTCATCATATTGAGGAGCCCTTTATCCGCGCCCAGATCATTACCCTTCCGGAATATATTGGCAATATCATGAGCCTGTGCCTAGGGAAACGCGGCATCCTGATCAATCAGCATTACCTGACAACGACTCGTGTAGAACTGGTATTCGAATTGCCATTGGCAGAAATCGTTTTCGATTTTTATGATAAGCTGAAAAGCTGTACCCGCGGGTATGCCTCCTTTGATTATCAACCATTGGATTATCGCGAGAGCGATATCGTAAAGATGGATATCATGCTGAATGGAGAAGGGCTGGATGCTTTGAGTGCCTTGATCCACCGGAGCCGTGCACAGGATTTTGGCCGCAAACTGGTATCCAAATTGAAGGAGCTATTACCGAAACAACAATTCCTCATTGCCATCCAGGCGGCCATTGGGGCAAAGATCGTAGCCCGTGAGAATATTTCTGCGATGCGGAAGGATGTGACTGCCAAATGTTATGGTGGTGATATCAGCCGGAAGCGGAAGCTTCTGGAAAAACAGAAAGCCGGTAAAAAGCGGATGCGGCAAATAGGTAATGTGGAAGTACCGCAGGAAGCCTTTTTAGCGGTTTTGAAGCTGGATGAGTAGGGAGGAAGCGGAAAGTCGTAAGCTGTTTTTCGGTATCAGCTATCAAGTATCAGGCTGTTGGGACAGATCAGCCGTAAGACAAATGTCGAAAGCTGTTTTTCTGGTATTGGGTATATCCCTAGCGCCACGTCGTTGCGCCGCCGCGAGAAATATCTCCCCCGCTGCTTCTCTCCACCTCAGCATCTCTGCGTGAAACCTTTCATTTCCCGCGAGAAACCATACCAGACCGATGTGCATTCCCGTTATCTTTGCGAGCCTTCTTACTGCTTATCCCCGGAAATCGTTACACATCCAATCATGCGTAAACAGTTTACACTTCTTTTTCTGTTACTTATTGCTGGCTTCGCCGCATTCGCCCAAAGTACGGGTACCGTCAAAGGTTTCGTGTACGAACGTTCGAGTGGCGAACCCATGATCTATACCAATGTATTTCTGGTAGGAACCAGTTATGGCGTTCAGACCGATGTTAATGGATACTTCTCGCTTAATGCTCCGGCAGGGGAGTACACCCTTTGCTCTACCCAATTAGGTTATGACAGCGCTACCCTGGCCATTGCCATTACCCCTAATTCTGTTCTGAATAAAAAACTATTTCTGAAAAGGGGTGGGGTATCCCTCAAGAATGTGGTCGTCTCCGGCAGAAAGCAGGAAAAGAAAACTTTGGTGAATATTGGCGTAACAACCGTGACTCCCAAAGAAATGAAATTGCTGCCGAGTGCCGGTGGGGAACCTGATATTGCCCAATACCTTCAGGTAACTCCGGGTGTTGTATTTACCGGTGACCAGGGGGGGCAACTCTATATCAGAGGAGGTGCTCCCTCCCAGACAGGTATTCTGCTGGATGGAGTCACGATTTATAATCCGTTTCACACCATAGGACTGTATTCCGTATTCGAAACAGATGCGATCCGCAGCGTCGATATCCAAACGGCTGGTTTTAATGCACAATATGGTAATAGAACCTCTGCCATTCTGGATATTCATACCAAGGATGGGAATAAGAATCACCTGAGTGGTAAGGTTTCGGCCTCGCCTGTAATGGGAAGGGTAATGCTCGAAGGCCCGATCAGTAAACCTAAGAATGATGATGGAAGCAGCACCACGTTCCTGCTCTCCGTAAAACATAGTTATCTGGATCAGAGTTCCAAAGCCCTCTATAGCAGCTTCGGGGATCCATTTGATAATGGGCTTCCTTATAGCTTTACAGATCTTTATGGCAAGATCTCCTTCAATGGTGGTAATGGTTCCAAGCTGAATCTGTTTGCCTTTAATTTCGATGATAAGGCGCAGTTCTTCCAGCCTCACACCAGTATTTCCAATGCAGATTTCAACTGGAAAGCTACCGGTGCCGGCGCCACATTCGTAGTTTCACCTTCCGGCTCCTCGACCCTGATTGATGGGAAATTTGCTTATTCTAATTACACGATTAACTACAATGAAGTGGCATCCAAGCCACAAGCCAGTGGGATTAGTGGATTTGAAGGAGGTATCAACTTTACCAATTTCCTGTCGGGTTATAGCCAGTTGAAATATGGGGTAGAGGTCAGTGGTCTGCATACCACGCTGGATTACACGAATTCCTATGGTTATGCAACGGAGCTGGATCGCCAAAATACTACCGCAGCCTTATTTGTTTTGTATCGTAAGAACTTCAATGAGAAATTCATTTTTGAACCAGGATTTCGGATGCAGTATTACGCTTCTATCAATAAATTTTCTCCAGAGCCCCGGGTTGGGATGAAGTATAACCTGACCGACAACATTCGTCTGAAAGCCGCGGCAGGACTCTATTCTCAAAATATCATCTCCACGAAGAGCGACCGGGATATCGTGAATTTCTTTACGGGTTTCCTGCTTAGCCCTGATCAGCAATTACTGAATACCAAAGGTCAGGATGTTTCTGCCAATATTCAGACAGCCTATCATGTACTGGCAGGCATCGAAATGGATATTAAGACAGTAGAACTGAACCTTGAGCCCTGGTTTAAGGATTTTACCCAGAATATTGAACTGAATCGATACAAGGGAACACAGAATCCCGATGGTACCATCAATAACTATGACTTCCTGGTGGAAACCGGAAAAGCATATGGGCTGGATCTTTCCGCGAAATACAATGTGGACCGCGTGTATTTATGGGGTGTTTTTGGTTATCAGTATGTCGATCGTTTCGATGGTCAGCAAACCTATGCACCGCCTTTCGACCGTCGTTTTAATATCAATTTACTGGGATCTTATACTGCCGGCAAGCATAAGGATGTAGAGTTTTCATTACGGTATAATATGGGATCTCCTTTCCCATTCACCCAGACTCAGGGATTCTATGAAAACCTGAATGTTACTCAGGGCGGTATAGGAGGTAATTATCTTCAACAGAATGGTCAGCTTGGCCTCCTTTATGCTTCTCAAATCAATGGAGGCCGTTTATCCTATTATCACAGGGTTGATGTTTCCGCTAAAAAACGCTTCCGTTTGAATAATACAAATACCCTGGAAACTTCCCTAAGCATTACAAATGTATTCAGTCGAAACAACATATTTTATGTGAATCGAATCGATAATACCCGCGTTTATCAATTGCCATTTTTCCCGAGTATTAATGTCACCTGGAATTTTTGATTCCATTATTTTTGACCAAAGTCGCTGTTAATGAGGAAACGGGCCTTCCGATGTTTGCAATTTTGGGTAGTACTGCTGCCTTTATTCGCATCCGCGCAACAAAGTGCCCGATATCAAGCTCCCACCATCGATTTATTTAGCGCGCGGGACCAGATTTCCCAACGCCTTTATGCCCTGGCAGCACAGAATGCCCGTGAATCTCTGTCTTACATTGCTTCAGGTTTACAGCCAGAGTTTGCACAGGACCAACTTGCTACAGCATATGTGGCAGCTATTGGTGGATTAAAGACGAATGATCACTTTGCTCTGGAAAGAGCAAAGAAGCTGCTTCAAGAAATTTCCTCAAAGCCTTTACAGGATCGCTTATCGTTGGCTATTGCCCAGTATTATTTCGTAAAGGGTAAAATGATCGAGGCGATCCCTTATTATGAAGGAGCAGGCATTGCCAACCTGGACAATGGAGAAATAGCGGATGCCAAATTCGAACTGGCATATGCCTATTTTAATAACCGGCAATTTGTTGCCGCCAACAGCCTTTTTGCCATCATGAAGGAGGTCCCTGGTAAATATTATAGCCCTGGCAATTATTATTATGGTTTGCTGGCATATAACGACGGGGATTTTGAGGCGGCTTTGAAAAGCTTCGAGCGGATCAGCAATGAACCCATCTATCGGCCGGTAGTTCCTTACTACATGGCGGAGATTTATTACTTCATGGGTCAGCGTGACAAGGCCTTATCAGAAGCTTTTCGTCTGATCAAACGGGACGACAAGCTCTTTTATGATAATGAACTTCACTTACTTGCTGCTCAGTGCCTGTTTGAAGAAGGTCGATATGGAGAGGCACTGCCCTATTTTGAATATTATTACGAACGGACGGATAAGATCCGGAAAGAGGAGTTGTATGAAATAGGCTATTCCTATTACCGCGTCAACGAATGGAAGAATGCCATCTCCCGATTCAAACCCTTAAGTGCTACTCAGGATTCTTTAGGACAGACTGCGATGTACCTCCTGGGGGATTGTTACCTTAAGAATGGGGAGAAGGAAAATGCGAGGAGTGCCTTTGGCTTATGTGCCAATATGCGTTTCAATTCTGGTCAGCGGGAAGCCTCTTTACTGCTGTATGCCAAGCTTTCCTATGAATTGGGGTATTCCGATGATGCCCTTCATTATGCCAATACCCTGATTCAGGAATATCCGGATGGTAAAAATATCGGCGCCGGTAAGATCCTCCTGTCTCAGATATACCTTGAAACCAGTGATTTTGAAGCCGCCTATAAGGCACTTTCCAACACCAATACCCGGAGTGATGATTATGTAAAACTGATGCAGCGCGGGGCCTATGGATATGCTATGCAGGAAATCCAGAAGCAGCGTCTATCGGAAGGCCTGAGTTTATTGGATACCTCAATAGCCTATAATGGTGCTGTGGCTATCACGAATGCCGCACTTTTCTGGAAAGCAGAAATCTCTTACCGACTGCATCAGTATGCTGATGCATCCAATTATGCCCAGGCATTTCTCAAAGCCAATGAGTTGGATAATTCAGCGCAGAAGATCAGTGCTGCCGCAACTACAGAACATGCATCCCTGACCCTCGGTTATGCATCTATGGAGTTGAAGGATTACCGGAAGGCGGAACAGTCATTTGCCATTGCAAAAGGAACCAGCAGCCCAGGTATCAGCGGCAATGCCTCCTTGCGCGAAGCTGACGCTCTTTTTATGCAAAAGGATTTTGCCAGAGCCCGGCCGATCTATGCCTCCCTGGCAAACGGGCATGGACCTGAAGCCGAATATGCTCGTTTACAAACGGCTATAATTGCAGGGCTGCGTGGGGACAATACCGAGAAGATGCATTTATTACAGTCCATCGTGAGTAGCAATCCTCCATCAGAATATGCTACGGAAGCGCGGTATGAATTGGGGGTCGTTCAATTGGCCGAGAATCAGTTTAACGATGCAATTAATACCTTAAATCCATTGGTGAATGGCAGATCCGGAGCTGGTTTTGGTGCAAAAGCCTTACTCAAAATAGGCACAGCCCAGCAACAATTGTCGAAGGATGATCCGGCTCTTGAAACCTATATCCGCTTAATTCATGATTATCCGAATTCCCCGGAACACCTGGATGCATTAAGCGCTGCCAAGAGCATTTATATTGCCAGAAATCAGCCGGAGGCTTATAGTAAACTGCTTCAGGATTATCATTTACCCCAGGCAGGGGATGATGAGTTGAATTCAGCCTATTATAATGCTGCGGAAGCGCAATATGCTGCCGGGAAATGGCAGACCGCCCAACAAGGGTTTAGCAAGTATTTAAGTCTCTATCCCAATGGATCTACTTCGGTCAAAGCCCGTTACTATCTCGCAAATTCCTATTATAACCTGAAGAATTACCGGGCAGCCAAAGCAAATTATGATAGCCTGTTGCAGGGAAATTGGAATAGCTTTTCGGATGATGGGGTCAAACGAGCAGCAGAACTGGCTTATGCAGATTCAAGTTATGAAGAGGCCGGCAAGTATTTTGGGATGATGGCCGCACACTCCAATTCATCTTCAGATGCTGTTCAGGCGTATTCCGGACTGATGCGCAGTGCTGCACATCAGAAGAATGAGGATCAGGCAGCAATTTATGCGGATAGTCTTTTGAAACAGGAATCCCTGATGCCAGGACTTAAAGATGAAGCCCGGATTTATGTGCTTCGGAGGTGCCTACGCCAGGGGCATCAGGCGGAAGCGGATACGCTGATCCGCAGTCTGGAAGAAAGTAGTAATGGCACCGTTGCCGCAGAGGCACACTATTACCATGTTCAGCAATTGCTGAATAGTGATAAACTAAAGGAGGCAGAGAATGAAGCCAGTTCCAGCATCAAGAAAAATGCCGGATCTGAATATTGGTTGGTTAAAACCTATCTCCTGTTGGGTGATATCCTAATTAAGGAAAAGGATTATTTCAATGCCAGAGCTACCCTTCAAAGCATTGAAGCGCATACCACGATCGCAGAACTTAAAGAGGAGGCGCGTAAGAAACTGGAGGATCTGAAATCAACTGAACGTTCAAAATTGTCCAATGAATAAAACTTCAATTATGAAGTACCTGGGTTTATTCATGCTTCTTGTAGTGCTGCTACTAGGATGGCGGGTGGACGCGCGCAAAAAACCAGCACCCAAACCGGTACCTCCTCCTCAGAAGGTGTTACCCCGGCCAGAAACGGGTCGAAAAGATACGGTAATCAAGGGCACTACCCTGGAGGTATATCAGCAATACGAACCCGAGTTGAAACCCATACAAAAACCGGAATTTCAGCCTGGATTACCTCCCAAACCAACGACTAAGGCTCAGCAGGTGTATGAGGTACCTCAACAAAACCTCTATTATTCCTACCGCGCATTACCCTTACGTCCGTTGGCACTCGGAAAGGATACGACCCATCCTGCACATGCCGATTATCTTTTACTTGGTGGTGGAAATCTAGCTACCGTGTTGGCAGAATTTGGAATCGGAAGTTTGCATGGGAGTAACTGGCAAACAGCATTTCAGGGAAGATACCTCACCCAGGAAGGCAATTTAGAAGGACAGGTTTACAGGACCCTTCTATTGAAAGGAACAGGGACCATGGTCCAGGGACATCAATTGCTGGAAGCAGATATTCAGGCCAGCCGAAACGTAGTCGGGGCATATGGATACGATCATGATCAGCATCAATATGCCTTCACGGATATCCGCCGGATTTTGACTTCCGGGGCGGTCAATTTCGGATTTTCGGATGCAGTACCCAATACACTTGGAATTCATTACCATCCGGAGGTAAATGTCGGTTATTTCGCAGCTACTACGATTGATCATGAGGTTCGGATGAACTTATCTCTTCCTGTAAGTAAACAGTTTGATAGTAACTTCTCTGCCGGGATTGGGGTCAATACCTGGGTAGCCAAAACCACGCTATTGAAGGATTCCAGGAATAATTCCATAATTCAGGTAACTCCTGGAATAGACTTTCATCGGGAAAGCTTTAATGCTCATTTAGGATTGTATCCCAGTTTTGGCGCGGGAAATTCTTATCTATTGCCGGATATCAATGCTTCCCTGAAGTTGAAAAATTCTAATGCAGTACTGTCTATTTCCTGGAAATCGACGCTGATTCAAAACACCGCTCAGCAATTATACCTCGCAAACCCTTACCTGGCTGGCGATTCAAGTATTTATGGTCTTCAAACGAAATCGGATGCAGTTATTGCCCGTTTGGGATTGGGACTTGGCAAGCATTTGTCGGTTTGGGCGGCCGGGGGATGGCAACACTATATGAATTTGCCTTTGTTTGTTAGCAAGCGCGGGGGTGATGGCAAGGACTTCACTATCATTTACGATCCGCAAGTTCAGGCCATCACCTGGAGTGGTGGAATTGATTATGCTGTTGGACGCGATTTGATTTTGGGGGCTTCCGGCTTATGGTATAACTATTACAATAAGACCTATGATTATGTTTGGAATGCGCCATTGGTCCATCTGAAAGGACATGCTATCTGGCGGCCGATCCATAACCTGAGCGTTACGGCAGACCTTGAATTCATGGATCAGATGTGGGGCTTGAATGCAGCCGGAAATTCTCAAAAATTGAGTGGAGTAGTCGATCTGGATGCCGCAGCTGAATACAGTTTCATGCAACGACTGAACATATTTATTAAAGTGGATAATATATTAAACGCGAAAAATGAGCGTTGGCTTGGATACCCTTCTTATGGTGTAAATATCTATGGGGGGCTTCGGTTTCTTTTCTAGGTTTCAAGGAAACAATCTTTCTTAAATTACACTCTAAAGTCTTCAATTTAGCGCATGGATATTGCCAAGTATATAGGTCTGTTTCTCCTTAAAAATAATTTTTGTTACCTGCATGGTCTGGGCAATTTGGAGCTTCGTAAGAAGCCAGCCACTTATAATGGACAGGAGTTGCAGGCCCCGGAATTTGATGTGGTATTGACACCCGGCGGTTCGATTGATGATACGCTGGCCAATTATATTGCAACGCATGAGCAAACATCAATTTCTAAAGCAGCCAATGCACTGCGGGAATTCAGTACTGCCACGCGAGCCGATTTAGCTTCCGGAAAGGAAGTGGCTATTGATGGGATTGGGCATTTCTACGAGCAGAATGGCCAGGTTAAATTCAAGGCAAATCCCCAATTGATCCATGTTCCACCTCCAGTACCCGTATTGAGGATGTCCAAGCGACTGGAGGATGCCCCCGATTTCCGTCGGCAAACAAATGATGAGATCAAGGATCGCGAAAGGGTCAGTATTGCCTGGAATAAGATCGTATTATATAGCATAGTTGGGCTTGCAGTTATAGGGGCCATCTTGTTTGGTGTGCGGTACATGACTAGCAATCATGCCTCCAGCACCAAGGATACCGTGGCGGTTATACATCCGGTACAGCAGGCTCCTGCCAACCCTGTTCCACCACCGCCGGATACCACCCACAAGGACAGTATTCAACATGCCCCAGCGGCTGTTGTGCCTGCTACAACGGCACCGTCCGCTGGTGGTTATACCGTGATCCTGAATACCTATCCGAATCGGAAATTTGCGGAGAAACGGGCAGCAACCTTGAATAGTTATGGGAATAAAGTAGACGTCGTATCGAAAGACTCCGCGACTAACTACGTAACCATGCAAATCAATATCGCGGCATCGGATACCTTACATGTATTGGATTCCCTTCGCCGGGTCTTTAATCCAAAGGGTGTCCGGATCATGCATTGAGCCCTTACAGCACCAATCGATTAACGTCAGAAATTAGTGAGTTGCCAATGGCGATATCCTTCTGTGCGTCAAAGGTTCAACGCTCGGCGTATAAATCCCGAGTGTTCCACTGGAGGAGGTTCAAACATAAATTAACGTAATAGTACACAAGTTCCACCGAGGTTTTTGCGGAATGATATAGGATTACACGTACTGCCATGCCGTCCCTATGCCATCGACAACTCGTTATCAACTCGATGACACTGCCCTAAGGCACACCATTAAAACAATCAGGCAATCTCGTTTACCCTGGTTAGTATACTGACCAACCGCTCAGGGGGAGTCGTTCTTCACTAGCTTACCAGCTTTGCCATTATAAGCCTATAATAATTTGGAAGCCGAAAAAGGTGGTTGGTAGGGACGCCACGGCGGTTAAAAAATACAGTATCAACCCCTTTTACGGACTTTTTGAATGGGACTAATTAATTGCTAAGGATCTGTCCCTAACAGTGATATTTGCCTGAAAATTAACGGTTGATAGCGGAGATGTTAATAAACATCTCATCATTTCAGCGCATATCTATTGCATAAGTGTTTGATTCAGCAATAAATAAGGCTTATTTAGGGAGTTTCTGAACGCACATAAAATACCCCTAATGCACATTTTTTCCACAGTAATCCACATAGATATCCTCCTTTAGGCTTATTTAAGGGTGAATAATGGCCTCAAGTCCGCTGCCAGTGCTGTTCTTGGCCATTTTAACAATGGTGGAAAAAAATAGTTTATAGGATATGTGGTAGAAAGTGGTAAATCCTGTTCCTTTGTGTAGTAAATAACGCACTCTTAACCATGCAAACCTTCCTCGGGGAATATGAAGTTGCGATCGATAGCAAGGGCCGCTTTATGCTGCCTGCTGCTTTCCGTAAGCAACTTGCCGAAGGCTCCGGGGATCGTTTTGTGATCAACAGGGGGTTTGAACCTTGTCTGGTGCTTTATACCATGGACGTCTGGGAGCGGCTTTCAGCGAGAATGAACAAGCTGAATGACTTTAATCCTAAAGAGCGCGCCTTCAAACGGATCTTCCTCAACGGAGCCGGTATCGTAGAGCTCGATTCAGCAGGACGTATCCTGATCAATTCCGGATTGAAAGAATATGCTGGCCTGGATAAGAACCTGGTTCTTTCTGCCCAGGGTAATAAGCTGGAAATATGGGATAAGAAGTCATATCAGGATTACATGAAGCAACACCTTGGTAATCTGAGTATGCTGGCGGAAGAAGTAGGCGGTTCTGAGTTGTTTAATCCATTTGCTGATTAATACCACATGGATGCCCCCACTTTCTACCACACAACAGTTCTTTTAAAGGAGGCAGTCGATGCTTTAAGTATCCGGCCTGACGGGGTATATGTTGATGCCACTTTCGGTGGAGGAGGACATAGTCGCGAAATTCTATCCCGTTTAGGTCCTTCCGGAAAACTAATCGCTTTTGACCACGATTCGGATGCCTGGGCAAATATGCCGGAGGATAAGCGGCTCATAAAGGTTCCGGAAAACTTCCGATATATGAGCCGGTTTCTCCGCCTGCATGGATTCAACGAGGGAGTAGATGGCATTCTTGCCGATCTCGGAGTCAGCTCCTGGCAGTTCGATACCGGTGAACGCGGATTTTCCATCCGTTTCGATGGACCATTGGATATGCGCATGGACAATCGGATCGAGAAGACAGCGGCAGATATCCTCCACACCTATCCGGAGGCTGATCTGCACCGCATCTTCGAAGAGGGTGGGGAGGTACGGAATGCCCGACAACTGGCACGGCATATCGTTCAGCATCGGGGAAGGAATAAAATGACGGATATCGAAGCCCTGAAAGCATTGATCACACCCGTTATGAAAGGGAATCCGCAACGTTACCTGGCCCAGCTTTTTCAGGCGCTGCGGATCGAAGTGAATGATGAACTGAATGCCCTGAAAGAATTCCTGGAGCAGGCACCAAACTGCCTGAAACCCGGAGGCCGGCTGAGTGTTATTTCGTTTCACTCCCTGGAAGATCGACTGGTAAAAACATTTATGAAACGCGGCGTATGGAAGGACGATACCAATGAGTTTGGGCAGCTAACAAACAAAAGTCTATTACGATCATTAACACCAAAACCAATTGAACCAGGCCCCGAGGAACTAAAAAACAATCCCCGGTCCAGAAGTGCCAAACTAAGGATAGCAGAGCGATTATGAAAAAACAGAAGAGCACCGCAGCGATTACCGCCAATGAACCGATTACACCGGCTCAGCGGATTCGTGCAGACTGGAAGCTCATCATGCAAAAGCTTTCTTATAAGCAAGTACTCACCAATATTCCCTATCTCTCCTTTGTGGCTTTACTCGCCATGATCTATATCGGGAACAGCCATCGGGCCGTCGAAATACAACGTGAATTAAATAAAAAACAGCAGGAACTAAAGGAATTACGCTGGCGCTACATGGATATAAAAACCCAACTCATGAACGCAGGTATGGAAACCCAGATTATTCAAAGTGGTGCCCCATACGGCTTGAAACCATTATCCCTGCCCCCTTATAGTATAGAAATCACCCATTGATCACCACCTTCTAAGTAAAAACGCCTCCCAAGCAGATACCGGCAATGAACGTCAAGAAAGACATACGGTTCAGGGTTTATATAGCCTTCACATGTATCTGCGTGTTTGGCCTTGCCATTATTCTGAAAGCAGCCATGCTGCAGGTTAAAGAAGGGAAGGAACTCCGTCAGGAAGCATATGATATGCATATGAAGACGGATACCATGTTTGCAGAACGGGGGAATATCTACACGGAGGATGGCCATTTGTTATGCTCCTCTATTCCACAATTTGACATCCACCTGGATCCAACGGTGGTTAAGAAGGATACCTTTCACAAATACCTGGATACCCTTTCCCGCAGTATCTATAGCATATTGAAGATTAAGTCGCCTGGTCAGATCAAAGCAGAGCTCCAGCAAGCCTACCAGGATAGTGATCATTACTATGCGCTATCAAAAAACGTCACCTACGATAAATACCTCGCCCTTCGTTCCCTGCCAATCTTTTGTCTTGGCAAGCGTAAAGGCGGTTTCATTGCCGATCCTGAAACTAAACGGATCAACCCATATGGGATCCTGGCTTACCGGACGATCGGTTTATGGCGTAAAAATGCAAAAAATGTCGGTCTGGAAGGAAGTTTTGACAGCCTCCTGAGTGGTACCAATGGCAGTCGTATTGTTCAGAAAATGTCTGGCGGGGTATATATGCCGGTCGAAGGCAGTGAATATGAACCCCAGAATGGCGAGGATCTGGTAACGACACTGGATCTAAACATTCAGAACGTGGCCGAACATTCGATGCAGAGTGTTCTGGAGCAATATGATTGTTTGTATGGTACGGTAGTAGTAATGGAAGTGCAAACCGGGAAGATTGCAGCACTGGTGAACCTGGGTTTTGATTCTGCTACTCATAGTTACCTGGAAAATCAGAACTATGCCCTGACTCCGGCGGAGCCTGGATCGACCTTCAAATTGGTGACGCTTTTATCGCTTTTGAATGATGGATACATCAATGTAGAAGATATCGTGGATTGTGAAGGCGGAGCCATTCATTTTGGGAACCGTACCATGAAGGATTCGCATCTTGGCCTTCATGCATTGACCATTCGGGAAGCCTACGCCCATTCATCCAATGCTGCGATGGCGAAACTGGCGTACCAATACTATTCCAAGGATCCGGAAAAATATATCCATCACCTGGAAACCTTCGAGGTGGACAAAAAAACAGGGATTGATATTGCCGGGGAACAGCGTCCGCTGGTAATAAAACCAAAGGATAAGTCCTGGAGTTCTACATCCCTTCCCTGGATGGCTACGGGCTATGGTGTTATGATCAATCCGTTGAGGACCTGCATGCTCTACAATGGGCTGGCGAATGATGGGAAAATGATGAAACCCTATATCGTCAGTGCGATCCGGGCTTATGGTAAGGATATTCAGCGATTTGAACCGAAAATGGTACTTAAACTGGGCGATTCCAATGTGATCGCGCAAATGAAAACCTGTACGCGGGAGGTTGTAAAAAGTGGAACAGGTAAGAGTATCAACAGTCCGAATTATGAGATCTCCGGGAAGACCGGAACGGCGCAGGTTGCTGACAAGATCAATGGGAAATGGTATGGTTATGAAGCAGGGATGTACCAGGGCTCCTTTGTTGGCTATTTCCCCTCCAACAAACCCCGGTACACCATTTGTGTGGTAATGCGGACCAAGCCGCACTCAAAATCTTATTATGGTGGTACCCTGGCGGCTCCCGTATTTCGGATGATCAGCGATAAAATCTTCGCCTCCGGAATGGGCGCATGGGCAGGTCCACTCGACAGCCTGTCCCGCAAGCCGGGCAAAGCGATTACCGGCAGACAAACAACGGCGGCTTCCTATCAGATGGTGATGAATGGTCTGGGCCTTGGCTCCTTTCAGAATATTGAAAGCAAAAGGACTTTAATGCAGGTATCCGAAGATTCCAATAAGAAAGTATCGCTCAATGAGCGCAAGCTTTATAAGGGTGTGGTCCCGGATGTAAGTGGAATGAGTCTGCGGGATGCCGTGTACCTGCTGGAAGAACAGGGCTTGCATGTACAGATCCGAGGAAGAGGCACGGTCATCACACAAAGTATTACGGCAGGCTCCTCAGCCCTAAAAGGCCAAACCATCATCATTCAATTAAGTTAATAGCCAAGGTGATCCTTCTTAAAGACATATTACTGAATGTGCAGCCCCTGAAGATCCTGGGTGCAACAGATATGTCTGTACATGCCTTGACCATTGATTCAAGGCAGGCTGGCCCTGGCAATGTATTTATTGCCTTGCGGGGCACCACTGTTGATGGGCACCACTTTATTCAGCAGGCCACCAAGGCAAGTGTAGCCGCCGTGGTCTGTGAGGAACTTCCTGAAAATTTAGTCGACGGAATCAGCTATGTGCTCGTAGACGATTCTGCTAAAGCTGCCGGGCAAATGGCGGACCTGTTTTATGGGAATCCTTCGGCCTCTATGCAGGTGGTGGGTATTACAGGAACCAATGGTAAGACTACGACGGCAACCCTGCTCTACAACCTATTCAGTGGAATGGGTTTCACCTGTGGATTGATCTCTACTGTTCAAAACCTGATCGGGAAAGAAGCGGAAGCTGCAACCCATACAACGCCTGATGCAATTTCTATCCAACGGCTTCTGGCTAAAATGCACAAAGCTGGTTGCAGCCATGTTTTCATGGAGGTGAGTTCCCATGCCATTCATCAGAAACGAATTGAAGGGATCCAATTTTCGGGTGGGGTCTTTACCAATATCACCCATGACCACCTGGATTATCACAAGACATTTGATGAATATATCCGGGTCAAAAAGCAATTCTTTGATGAGCTTCCGGCAAGCGCCTTTGCACTCAGCAATCTGGATGATCGTCGCGGCGCAGTGATGCTGCAGAATACTCAGGCTCAAAAGGCCGGATATAGCCTGCGGGTCCCTGCCATGTTTAAGGGAAAGGTTTTGGAGAACAGCCTCAATGGCTTGTTCCTGGACATCAATGATACCGAGGTGCATTGCCGGCTAATAGGCATTTTCAATGCTTATAATATCCTGGCCGCCTATGGGGTTGCTATTCTCCTGGGTGAAGATCGTCAAAAGATCCTGGAAGTACTTAGCAATATAAATGGTGCTGCAGGTAGGTTTGAATGCTATCGTTCCTTAAAGGATGGCATTCTCGGAATTGTGGATTATGCCCACACTCCGGATGCGCTGATCAATGTATTGGCAACCATCAATCAGTTGCGCACCGATGGTCAGCAGGTGATCACGGTGGTTGGCTGTGGTGGCGATCGTGACCGCAGCAAACGCGGTGTCATGGCCCAGGTTGCCTGTGAACATAGCAGCAAGGCAATCCTGACTTCGGACAATCCACGTTCGGAAGATCCCGAGCTGATCCTGGATGAAATGGAGGCGGGACTCAATATGAACCAGAAACGCAAGGAACTCCGGATCTCTGACCGGAAGGAAGCGATAAAAACAGCAGTCAGCCTGGCTGCCCCGGGAGATATTCTCCTGATAGCCGGGAAAGGTCATGAGACTTACCAGGAAATAAAAGGAGTCAGACACCATTTTGATGACCGGGAATTATTAGTAAACGCCTTTGAATTATTAGATCGATAACCCCTTACTAAAAAAAACAAACTAAACGCTTCAATACCGCTTCACATGCTATACTATCTCTTCATCTGGTTGCGCGAGCACTATGGCTTCTTCGGAGCGGGAGTATGGTATTACATCACGTTCCGGGCGGCGATGGCTATTATTTTATCGCTGGTTATAAGTATGGTGTTTGGTAAGCGGCTGATTGCCTTCCTGCATAAAAAGCAGATTGGCGAAACTGTCCGGGATCTGGGTCTTGCCGGGGAACAACAAAAGCGGGGAACGCCTACCATGGGTGGACTGATCATCATTGGTGCCATCCTGATCCCAACCTTATTATTCGCGCGGATCCTGAACGTGTATATCGTTCTGATGATTGTGAGTACGATCTGGCTTGGACTGGTAGGCTTCCTGGATGATTATATCAAGGTCTTCCGGAAGAATAAAAAGGGGCTGGCGGGTTGGTTCAAGGTTGCCGGACAAATCGGACTGGGTATTATCGTCGGGACGGTTATGTACTGGAATCAGAATGTGGTCACCAGCCGGGAACTGAACGGGAATACTCCCATGATCTATAATAGCACGGAGAAGATTGTTTCCAATCCGGCATCCCGTAAGGATGAGCAGGGCCGCACGCATATGTATGTATTGGTTCAAAGTGCTGTGACCACCGTTCCATTTACCAAAAGCCATGAACTGAGCTTCGGAAAGATCGGCGGCATCCTGGGTGAATCGGCCCGCAAATGGCTGACTCCATTGCTCTATATCATTTTCGTGACCCTGATCATTACTGCGGTAAGTAATGGCGCAAATATTACGGATGGCATTGATGGCCTGGCCACGGGAGTTTCTGCGATTGCGGGACTTTGCCTTGGTGTATTCGCTTACCTCTCGGGCAATTTCATTTTCGCAGGGTATCTGAACATCATGCACATTCCCAACCTGGGAGAGTTGTCCGTATTCATTGGCGCTTTCGTGGGTGCCTGTGTGGGCTTTCTCTGGTATAACTCTTATCCGGCCCAGGTATTCATGGGTGACACGGGTAGTCTGGCACTAGGCGGGATCATCGCTTCACTCGCGATCATTATCCGTAAGGAATTATTGATCCCGATCATTTGCGGCATCTTCCTCGTAGAGCTCCTGAGTGTTATGATTCAGGTGACCTATTTCAAGCATACCAAGAAAAAGTATGGCGAAGGCCGTCGCATTTTCCTGATGAGCCCCCTGCATCATCATTATCAGAAGCTGGGTTATCACGAAAGTAAGATCACTGTTCGCTTCTGGATCGTCGGAATTGTGCTGGCTATCCTCAGTATTGTTACCCTAAAACTTCAATAAACAGATAATTCGACTCAATTAATAAAAGACCAACAGACTATTTCAATTCCATGGACCAAGTAAAAAACCTGATCATTCTGGGCGCCGGCGAAAGCGGGGTAGGTGCTGCTTTGCTGGGCAAACAGCAAGGCTGGCGGGTTTTTGTCAGTGATGGTGGCTCGATGAAGGATGTCTATAAAGCACTCCTTCAGGATGCGGGGATTGAATTTGAAGAGAAGGGGCATACTGAATCCAGGATCCTTGAAGCAGATTGTATCGTCAAGAGTCCCGGTATCCCTGAAAAGGCTCCTATCATGAAGGCGATCCGTGCGGCAGGTCTCGAGGTGTGCAGTGAAATTGAATTCGGGTTCCGCTATAAAGGAGATGGCCGGATCATCGCGATTACCGGTTCTAATGGGAAAAGCACCACCACCAAGCTCACTTATCATCTGTTGAAGGATGCCGGTCTGAATGTCAGCATGGTCGGAAATATTGGAATATCCTTTGCCAAGCAATTGTATGAATCACCTACCGACTGGTATGTGATGGAGGTAAGTTCTTTTCAGTTGGATGATACAGAGCAATTCAAGCCCAATGTGGCCGTACTGCTCAATATCACGCCCGACCATCTGGATCGCTATAACTACGAGTTTAAAAATTATGTAGAATCCAAATTCCGGGTTGCCAAAAACCAGGATGAACAGGATTATTTCATTGTCAATATAGATGATCCGGTAATATCCGATTATCTCAGTAAACATCCTTTAAGAGTGCCTCAAATACCGATAACTATGAATGATCAGATACTCCCTCAGACAGCAGCCTTCGTTCGTGACGAAGAGATCCACTTTCGTGTAAATGGCGAGGATAACTCCATGTCCATTCATGATTTGAGCATTTCAGGCAGGCATAATCAATATAATGGCATGGCAGCGGGTATTTCAGCACGGATAGCAGGGATCAGAAATGAAAAGATCCGGGAGAGCTTCACAACCTTTGAAGGCCTGGAACACCGGTTGGAATATGTCAGTACGATTCGCGGCGTCCGTTTTATCAATGATAGCAAGGCGACGAATGTCAATTCCGTCTGGTATGCACTGGAAAGTATGAAGGCCCCGACCATTCTGATCATGGGTGGTCAGGATAAGGGAAATAATTATAAAGAACTGCTTCCTCTTGTTGGTGAAAAAGTGAAGGCCATCGTTTGTCTGGGCCTGGATAATAAAGCCATTCATGAAGCATTTGGCAATGAAATAAGCATTATTGAGGATACTGCCAGTGCAGAAGAAGCCGTTGGAAAAGCTTTCAAACTCGCTTCTCCGGGAGATGTGGTGTTGCTCTCACCGGCTTGTGCATCCTTCGACCTTTTTCAAAATTATGAAGACCGTGGACGTCAATTTAAAGAGGCTGTAAAAGCCCTGTAAGCGGACATTTAATATTAATCGTAAACGAACATGAACTCAGTACTCACACGCTTAAAAGGAGACCGCATCATCTGGTCCGTGGTGCTGCTTCTTGCGTTTATATCGCTCCTGGCTGTTTATAGCACCACTCGTTCTCTTGAATACAAGATGAACAAGAACTCGAGCTATTACCTGATCAAGCAATTGTCCGTGCTTGGTGTGGGCTTGCTGATTATATTCCTGGTGCACCGGGTGAACTATACCAAGTTCGCGCGTCTATCGGTCGTTGCCTATCTGATCTCGCTGCCTCTGCTGATCTATACCCTGTTTTTTGGTACGGCCATCAATAGTGGTTCGCGCTGGATCCGGCTCCCGGTAGTGAACCTGACCTTCCAGACTTCAGACCTCGCAAAGCTGGTCCTGTTCATGTTCCTGGCCCGTTTGTTGTCTGTTAAACAGAGCTCCATTAAAGATTTGAAGAAAGGCTTTCTGCCAGTGCTGTTGCCTGTATTCCTGACCTGTGCGCTCATTGCGCCGGCAAACCTGTCGACCGCTCTGATGCTAGGGGCTACCTGCTGTATCCTCTTTTTTATCGGACGCGTACAACTGAAACATATCGCGATGCTGGCTGTTGCCGGAGTGTTTGGCGTGGTACTGCTGTTTGCCGTTTCGAAAGTGACAGGTTTTGGACGGGCGGCCACCTGGGAAAAACGGATATCCGATTTCAAGGGAGGCAATAAGGCCAATGGCGAGAAAAAGGAAGAGGTCTTCCAGGTGCGTCAGGCCAAGATTGCCATTGCCAATGGCGGGATCTTTGGACGCGGACCCGGACATAGCTTGCAACGTGACTATCTGCCGGAAGCCTATTCCGACTTTATCTTCTCATCAATCATCGAAGAATATGGATTGGTGGGCGGTACAATTCTAATTCTGCTTTACCTCACCTTCCTGTGGCGGAGTATCATCATATTCCGGCGTTGTCCTTATGCCTTCGGAGCATTCCTGGCAGTGGGACTAAGCATGACCCTGGTATTTCAGGCCATGCTGAATATGGCGGTGAATGTGCATCTCGTACCGGTGACCGGCCTGACCCTTCCGATGGTCAGTATGGGTGGGTCCTCTATCTGGTTCACCTCAGTAGCCATTGGGATCGTGCTTTCCGTAAGCCGTTATGTCGATGAAATGGAAGGTAAGGCGGCAGGTGTATCCGGCAATGATAATCCTCCAGAAGATGATGAGGAGGATGAACCGGTAATCAGCGGACCTGATCCAGTAAAATCTCAAAAACCAATCAGAATAAAAAGCCTCGAACCAGCAATGGGCTAACAAGAATCATGAACCAGCAGATGAAACTCATAATAGCAGGTGGTGGAACAGGGGGACATATTTTCCCGGCTGTTGCTATTGCCCATGCTGTGCAACGGATGCAACCCGCGGCAGAGGTGCTATTTGTGGGTGCTGAGGGAAAAATGGAAATGGAAAAAGTTCCCCAGGAGGGATTCCGGATCATTGGCCTTCCTATTGCCGGGTTTAATCGCAGTCATCTGCTGAAGAATATTTCCCTGCCCTTCAAGATGATCAAAAGTGCCCTGCAGGCCCGCAAGATCATTCGGGAGTTTAAACCGGATGTAGTGGTAGGCGTTGGAGGATATGCATCCTTCCCGGTTTTGTTTTCGGCGCAGCGTGCGGGGATTCCAACCCTGATCCAGGAACAGAATTCCTATGCCGGCAAGAGTAATAAGATCCTGGCCAAACGCGCCAATCTGGTGTGTGTGGCTTATGAAAATATGCAGCAATTCTTCCCTGCCCGGAAGATTGTATTAACCGGTAATCCGGTCCGTAAAAGCATCAGCGCTTCCACGATCACTCGTGAGGAAGGTCGTTCTGCTTTTGGAATAACTGGTGAAAAACCCGTGGTATTGGTCATTGGAGGCAGCCTTGGGGCACGTTCCATCAATCAGGCCATCGGCGCAGGTCTCGGCGTTTTGTCCCAAATGAATATTCAGATCATCTGGCAATGTGGACAGGGGTATTATGAAACGGCTGTGAAAGAAGCGGAAGGTTTAGGCAAATTCGTACAGGTGCATGCGTTTATCCGTCAAATGGATTATGCCTATGCCGCTGCCGACCTGGTCATTTCAAGGGCAGGTGCATTGGCTATTGCAGAACTCTGTATCGCAGGTAAGCCGGTCATCTTCGTTCCATTTCCGTTCGCGGCGGAAGATCATCAGACCAGTAATGCGATGGCCCTTGTGCAGCATAATGCGTCTCAATTGGTACGTGATAGTGATACGGCAACAGAACTAATCCCCCGGCTGAAGGCATTGCTCGAAGATCCCAAAACCCAGACCGTCATGCAAGAGGCATTGGCCCGACTGGCAATTACGGATGCAGATGAGCGGATCGCAACGAAAGTCATCTCCCTGGCAACAACTAATCCTAGCAGTAACTCATAAAATGCAACTATCCACCATAACACGCGTTTACTTTCTCGGCATCGGCGGGATCGGTATGAGCGCATTAGCCCGCTTCTTCCTGCATAAGGGAGCAAGTGTGGGTGGGTATGATAAAACGGAAACAGAGCTCACCCGATTATTAAGTCAGGAAGGTGCCGAAATCCATTATACGGACGATGAAAGCCTCCTGTGGAAAGATACCCAGCTCGTCATTTATACGCCGGCCATTCCAAAAGAAAGTAAAGAACTTAACTGGTTCCTGTCGAATAACTACCCGGTCTATAAACGTAGTGATGTCTTGCAATGGATCACCGAGTCCATGTTTGCGATCACGGTTGCCGGTACCCATGGAAAGACAACTGTCAGCACCATGATCGCGTTCATCCTTCGTGAAACGGGATACGGTTGCAATGCCTTCCTGGGTGGGATCTCCGTGAACTATCAGAGCAATTACTGGAGCAGTAGCCGCGACGTCGCCGTGGTTGAAGCGGATGAATATGATCGTTCCTTCCTGAAATTGTCCCCCGATATCGCCTTGCTCACATCCATGGATGCCGATCACCTGGATATCTATGGAACCGTAGAAGCACTGGAGACGGCCTTTATACAATACACGAAGAATATTAAGGCGAATGGCAAACTCCTGGTGAAATTTGGTTTGCATCGCTCTGCTGAACTGAAGGGGCCTGAAACCATCCACTACAGCCTGCAGAATGATGCGGCGGAATGTTATGCTACCGATATCCTTCAGAAAAACGGGGGCTATCATTTCAGCTATTGCGGCAAAAGCACACGAATCGAAAACCTGTACCTGCCCATCGGCGGTATGCATAATGTAGAGAATGCGGTGGCCGCCATCAGTCTCAGTCTGATGCTGGATATTTCAGGGGATGATATCCGGAAAGTCCTGGCCGATTTTAAAGGGGTGAAGCGCCGCTTTGAATATGTGGTGAAGACGGATGCGCATGTTTATATCGATGATTATGCCCACCATCCCGAGGAATTAACCGCACTCATTTCCAGTGCGAAGCATTTGTTCCCGAACCGCCGTTGTGTCGTTGCCTTCCAACCCCATTTGTTTTCAAGGACCCGGGATCTGGCGGATGGATTTGCACATGCGCTGGATCTGGCGGATGAGGTGATCCTGCTGGATATATATCCGGCCCGGGAATTGCCAATAGAAGGTGTGAGTAGCCAGATGATCGCAGACCGCATGGAAAATAAGGCCTGCACCATTTTGACTAAGGATGGCTTACTGGAATTTATACGAACAGCTCCGCCGAGCCTTTTTATAACCGCAGGAGCAGGAGATATTGACAAATTAGTAGAACCGATTGCAGCCATATTAAGAAAAATATAAACCAGCATTTTATACAGACATACACAAATCATTAAAATCGAAACAAGACACCTAATTCACATATTCACCAGGCTCCCTATTCAGGAATAAACATGTCATCCAATCGCAAAATATCCATTCGCAAGGTCATTCAGACCCTGGTCACCATCTGCCTGGTGGTTGGAGTGGTATTGGCTATGATGAGTGCTGACAAGCGGAAGGCTGAACGCCTGGTAAAAGAGGTGCGGATTACGATTGAAAGCCCTGAAAATGTGGCGTTTTTGACGGAGAATGATATCCGGAATACCCTGTTCGTTGCCCGTCATATTGATCCCCTGAAACAACGGATCGGCAGCCTGGATGAACGGGATATGGAAGGCATTCTCAAGGCAAATCCATGGGTGAATACAGCAAATGTATTTACCGATGCCGAACAGGTTATGCACATTAAACTCACACAACGTGCACCCATAGTAAGAATATTTGAAGATGATGGCAACAGCTACTATCTTGATAAGAATTTAAAGGTGATGCCGCTTTCCGGCACTTATACACATTATACGCAAATTGTGACAGGAGTACCAAAACTCATAAATGATACGCCGTCGCAGATCATCAAAGGAACCATTGTAGGACTGGTAAATTATCTGAACCGGAACCCATTCTGGAATGCCCAGGTTTCACAGCTCCAGATGCGGACCGATGGCGGATTTGAACTCATTCCTATCCTGGGTCGCCAACATATCATCCTTGGTGATACCAGCAGAATCGCATCAAAACTGACCAACCTTCTGGCATTCTATAAACAGATCCAGAACAAGATCGGCTGGGATAAATATGAGCGCATCGATCTGCGTTTCGAAGGCCAGGTGGTTGCCAGTCCGGCATTGCAATGGAAACGCCCAGTGGATGCCGCCCTCACCAATATGAGCTGGCTCAAGGCCATCATGGA
>Ga0265327_10000498_pt1 | contig 68290 bp, 61 predicted proteins | sample 41621metaG_FD_202089 | JGI IMG/M metagenome (GOLD analysis project Ga0265327, IMG submission 202089) | Rhizosphere microbial communities from Carex aquatilis grown in University of Washington, Seatle, WA, United States - 4-16-21 metaG | ecosystem: Host-associated > Plants > Roots > Rhizosphere...
CGCGGGGAAACCGGCTAATACAAACTGGAGGGTATTTGAAACTCCGGACAAAATGTATGCCGCTCTTTCAACTACCACGGCTGCAACTACGATACTTCATTACAGTTCCGATACGTCTTTGGAGCAATTTGCCCGTGCAATATTTGAAATAAGGCGAGCAACCGGACCGCGCACCAAAATTGCTGTTCGGGAAATCGGGGGGCGTTTGCGTCACAGCCATGAGCAATTATTGTTGAATCTGGGGGCAAATCTGATTGTCCCGGCTGAAATCAGTTTTTCGCGTATGGTCAAGTTGATTGACACGATACAGGGGCAAGTCTATTCACGTCCCCTGCAGGCTGACTATGAAGCGACCATCGCCAGTGTCATGCCTGCGGCAAAAATGGGATATTTATCCCCGGATAATTTTATTTCCTCGGTGACCGAAGCAATGGAACGCGCCCGCGCGCTGTCGATTCAAAACGCGCTGATCCGGTTTCCCCTTACGGTGGGGTTGGGCGTCGCGGAAACCTTGCGCTGTTGCTCCATGAAACGCCCCGGAGATTTATGCACGGCGGACAGTAAAAGTGTTTACGTGTTTTTGTTTGCCTGCGAAGAAGCCGATATTGAGCTGACGCTGGATCGGCTGTTTCGCCTGCCGGTTTCGGTGCTTTTTGCCGGTGAGTTGCGTTATTTGAAGTCTGCGGACATTGCCGGTGCAATCGCCGAGTTGAGTGATCTGGCAAATTCTACGCACTTGCCGGATCTCACAGCCGAACTCAGTTCGGTTCACGGGGGAGTTCCTGATGTGTCTGACCATCCTGCTTCCCGTGTCAAGCCTGGTCAACAAGCTGTAAGAGTGGTTACTCCTGCTGTGCGCAAACCATTAAAGCTCAGAATGAATACTTCCCGGATTCCCGCCTGACCATGATAATTCTTGTTGCAATTTTTTCACTATGTTTGGGTCTGTTGATTGGCTACCAATTGCCGATTTTTCTTGCCTGGTGGCGTAATTACAGCTATCGAAAAACATTTAAATTGTCTATCCTGAGTCCTTACCTTCCTTCACGGCAATCACCTCCCGCCAAAACGGAAAAGTTAGCTCCATGAACCGCACATCGCAACATCATTCAGAGGCCGGTGTCATGCCCGGGCCTGTTGTATCCAGCCGTGCGGGCAATATTTCAATGGGGGTGTGGAGTTTTTATTTTCTGGCAAAGTTGGCGCTGTTCTGGAAAGAGCTCATCGGTTTTCACCCGTGGGAAAATCTCGCTTTTGCTTCGTTCATTCTGTTGCCTGTCAAATCTCCGCTTGCGGGGAAAATAAAAAATACAGCAACAGTAATTGCGGCTGTTGCGCTGCTGTACCACGACTCCTGGCTTCCCCCCATTAGCCGGGCTTTTTCGCAGGCGTCGCTATTGTCCAGCTTTAGCCTTAATTATCTGGTCGAGCTGCTGGGGCGCTTTGTCAGCCTGCCCGTGGTCGCCATGCTGGTGATCGCCTGGGTGGCGTATTGGTACATTTCGCGCTGGGTACGCATGGGGAGTATTGTCATGGTGACGATGGTTGTCATGGCAATTTCGCAGAACCCGGAGCCTCATCCTGTGGCGCAACCCGCACAATCGGCACAGGCGGGAGAGCCGGGCGTAGACAGTGCCGGCGGCGAGGGGAAGCCGGACATGGACAAGGTTATGCAAACCTTTTTTGCCAGAGAGATGGCCCGTTCCGTAACGTTTCCCCTGCCGGCGGCAGATGCGGCCCCGTTCGATGTAATCTTCATTCATGTCTGCTCGCTGTCCTGGGACGATATACGAGCTATGGGGTTGGAGCATCATCCGTTGTGGCATCGGTTTGATTTCTTGCTGACACGGTTTAACTCGGCGGCATCCTACAGCGGTCCCGCGGCAATCCGCATTCTGCGCTCGACTTGCGGACAATCACAACATGCCAAGCTGTACAACCCGACATCCGAACAGTGTTATTTGATGAGTAGCCTGAAGCATAGCGGTTTCGAACCCAGTCTGGCGATGAATCATGACGGACATTTTGATGATTTCCTGAAAACGGTTCAAACGCAGGGGGGAATGAATATTTCTCCTTTGTCCCTTAACGGGGTTGCTGTTGCGCAACGCGCTTTTGATGATGCGCCTATCTATGACGATTTCTCGGTATTAACACGCTGGTTGGACACCAGGCAAAAATCCAACAACTCCCGCGTGGCGTTGTTTTATAACACGATTAGTTTGCACGATGGCAATCATGTGGTCGGTCCGAATTCAAATCTGAACAGTATAGAAACCTACAAAATTAGACTGTCCAAGCTTTTGGATGACACGGAAAAGTTTATGCAGAGTCTGGAGAAGTCGGGAAGACGCGCAGTGGTGGTAATGATTCCCGAACACGGTGCGGCGGTACGCGGTGACAAAATGCAAATTGCAGGGTTGCGTGAAATACCCAGCCCGGCGATTACGCTGGTTCCGGTGGGAATCAAAGTCATAGGCGGAAATTTTCAACGCGAGGGAGATACGCTATCGATTAGCGAACCCACAAGCTACCTGGCCGTTTCCCACATCATTGCGCGCATGTTGGAAAAATCCCCGTTTGCAAAAAGCAGCTTCGCTCCGTCGGATTATACGGCTGACCTACCCACCACCCAGTTCGTGTCGCAAAATGACGAAGTTTCGGTGGCTGGCTACAACCACCGGTATTACCTGCGCCAAGACGAAACCGGCTGGTCGGAATATTCCAACTGAAGCTACCGCTAATTATTACTGAGAAGCGCAACGATTTCATGCTGTTTATTTTTCTGCGCGAGAAACAGGGGGGTGACGCCATCCTGATATTCCACATGGGGATTGGCTCTGACCGACAATAGCAAACGGACTACCTCCGTGTGTCCGTTTGCGCAGGACTTATGCAAGGGAGTCCAGCCGTCATTGCTGGATAGGTTGACATCCGCACCCGCCGCAATCAATGCACTGCAGACACTCAAATGGCCGCGCGTGGCCGCTTGCAGCAAAGGCGTCCACCCGTGCTGGCTGCGCGCGTTTACGTCGGCCAATTTTTCGATCAGCAACTTCACAACGCTGGCATAGCCGTTAAATGCCGCCCAGTGCATCGGGCCATAACCGGCATTATCCGTGGCTTGCAAGTCGGCACCGGCCTGAATCAGCAGACGCGCGATATCCTCGTTGCCGTTGAATGCGGAAATGGTGAGCGGGGTCCAGCCGCGTTCATCACGCGTATCTACATTTATGTTGCTGCCAAGAAAAAGGCTGACCGCCCTGAGGTCGCCGTTTTCTGCGGACTTGAGAAAGCCGTGCGCGTTAAACGGGTATCCCTTGCCCTCGATTTCTGCCTGTTTCTTGATGTCTATATTAGCCCAGGGATTGGCCTCTTCCTCTGCGGGTTGCTTGCGGGTTTTTTCAAGAATCAGGCTAAGATGATATATTTCCTGGGCAACTTCGGACGGGAATCCCTGGCGGTCCCCGCGCCGGTCAACCATCAGGTCGAGCAGGTATTCATCAATTTCCGGTGTTTCCCACAGCTCGACAATCTTGTTCATGACCCGCGCATAGCGTTTTTCCAGCTCATGCGGATACAAGCGTTCATTGCCCTGTACGATATTTAATATGGCCTCATTCATAGTATGGATAGTCTAACTCAACTTTCCATGTGTCAAGTGCCGACCTTGGGCGTCAAGGAAAAAGTTAACCGCGTCCGCCAGATTCCGTGTCCGTTTGAAAGGCGGCAAACTTTGCCATATGCGTTTCCCATAATGTTTTGAAATCAGGCGCGGATCGCAAATCATCAGTACGCCCCGGTCGGTCTCGTCACGTATCAGTCGACCGGCACCCTGTTTGAGATTGATGACGGTGCGAGGCAACTGGTATTCCATGAATGCATTGCGCCCCTGCTTATTGAGCTGGGCAATGCGCGATGCCAGGACAGGATCATCCGGGTGGGCAAAGGGCAGCTTGTCTATGATAACCAGGGACAGCGCTTCACCGCGCACATCCACGCCTTCCCAAAACGATTGGCTACCCAACAATACCGCATTGCCGTGTTCGCGGAACCGGCTCAATAATTCGTTGCGCGAACCTTCGCCTTGCAGCATCAGCGGATAGGGCAGGCCTTTGCGATCAAATTCGGCAGTGAGAATTTCATGCGCGCGTTGCATGGCGCGCAGGCTGGTGAACAACAAGAATGCGCGTCCCTTGCTTGCCTCAATCAGGGGCATTGCGGCCTGCACGACCGCGGCGGTGTACTCCGGACTGTTCGGTTCCGGCATCTCCTGGGGTACGTATAGCAGGGCCTGTTCCTGATAGTTGAACGGACTATCCCAGCAGGCCGTGCGCGCGTTTAACAAACCCATTTCGGTTTGGTAGTGGGAAAAATTCTGTTTGACCGCCAAGGTGGCGGAAGTAAAAATCCAGGCGCGCGGGTGTCCGCTGATCTGCCTGGCGAAAATTTCGGCGATGGACAACGGTGTGGTGTTGAGTTGCACGGAATGGTGGAATACTTCCAGCCAGCGCACGAAGCCCTCCTGTTCCCGGTTTCCCCACTGCTTGACTTTTAGCAGCAACTCCACTCCCCGCTGCCAGCATTTCTCCAGTCCTTCGCTGCGTTGCGCCTGACTTTCCAATAGTCCATTGACATGAGCGAGTTTGTCGCTGACGGAGGCAAGCGCTGTATTCCATCCTGACAAATCCTCAGCGGCATGGGCGGGCATGCGGCTCTCACTCAGCTTGAACACCAGCCGCAAATCGCGCGCGGCCTTGTCAAGCGCATCCGTGGCGGTGGGCAGGGCGCTAAAATCATGGGCCGAAGCCGCGCCTTCCAGACGCGCATCGCGTGCAAGGTCGAGCAATTGTGAAGTGGAAACGCTTTCCCCAAAGAACAGGCTGGCGGTCTCCGGCAACTGGTGTGCCTCGTCGAAAATGACCGTGTTGACTGCGGGCAATAATTCCGCAACGCCCTCGTCGCGCAGCATGACATCGGCAAAAAACAGGTGATGGTTCACCACTACGATGTCGGCCTCCATCGCCTCCTTGCGCGCTTTGAGCACGAAACATTCTTTGTGTTGCGGACACTCCTGGCCGAGACAGTTTTCGCGCGTGGAGGTGACTTGCATCCAGACCGGGGAATTTTCCGGCACGTCCTTCAAGCCGCTCTTGTCTCCGGACTGGCTTACCTTTGAATATTGTGCAATCTTTGCCAGATGGCGAACATCCTCCCGTGTGGCAAAGCGACCGTCGGATTGAGTGAGCTCCAGATGATGGTGGCAGACATAGTTTGCGCGCCCCTTGAGCAGTGCCACGGTAACCGGTACCTTGAGCGCATCACGAACCATGGGCAAATCTTTTTGAAATAACTGGTCCTGCAGATTTTTTGTGCCCGTGGAAATAATTACTTTGCCTCCGGCCAGCAGTGCAGGCACCAGATAGGCGAATGTTTTCCCGGTGCCTGTCCCCGCCTCGGACACCAGGATCGCATTGTCGCGAATTGCGTCCGCGACAGCCAAAGCCATTTCGCGTTGCTGCACGCGCGGACGAAACGACTCGACTTCAGCGGCAAGCGGACTTTGTTCGGAGAAAAAACGTTCGACTTCGGAAGGCACAATAGGGGAATGGAAATTTACGGACGCTATGTTATATCAAACGCGATAGTGCGGCGATATTGTTATGCTACTTGATCAGCTGAATATTGGTGTAACGGAATTATTCATGCCAGGACATCATGAAGGTCGGATGCGTGTCAGCCCGTTTTTGCAGGTCGATAAATTTTAAGTTTGACAGGGGGGGAACAAACATGAAGGTAATTTTCTTTGAGCCCGGCAATGACGTTCCCTTCTTTAAGCCTCCTTCCTGCCCCGCACCGGTTTCTGTAGCCGAAAGATTTGTGATGGTGGCTTGTTGAATCAGGGAGGGGGTTATCCTGTAATCAGTGGAGATTTTGGTATTGTCGCCTTCCAGCGCAATCGCCCTGAAGCGGTCCGACTGTCTGAGTTGGTTCAAATACCAGTCTTCATTCCGGGCAGGCTCTTTGGGGACATTCTTGGTATTTTTCTTGCCATCCAATCGGTGTTTAACAGGGGGGGCATGTTTATCCTGTGCTGAACAGGAATCAAGGCTGTATCCGCCCAGGGCAATTAAAACCAGTACAGGGAATATTGTTGACACGTGTTGCCTCCATTGCAAGAAGCTCATTTTATCTGCCAATTTTACCCCGCACTTGACGACAGATCCCTGCCAATGCCGCGGGGGAGTTCGGAGCACTACATTCCCGGATTAAACTACGTTCCATCCGTGTGTTGCAATCGGTTCGAATTGCACCTTGCGCCAACGCGGTCGTTGACTTGGCATGGCAAGTCGTGTAAATAAGTTACCACAATTTTTCGGGGCGATATCCGGCGCGCAGGTGCACTCGGTTGCTATCGGATTGTATCGTGTTACAGAGGGGATTATTTTCGCCTGCGATGCTTAAATTGGCAAATTTTGTCCGTGCAATGGGTATTTGTCTGGCGTGGAATAATGGGGCTGAATTGCAATAGGGTGTAAACGGGGAGGGAAAAATTTAAATGAAGCGTATTGTTGCACTACTGTTTGCCGGAATGCTGTGCGCGTGTGTTAGCGGGCAGAAAGAGGATGTCTTGGGCCCAAGTCTGAAAAAATGGATTGGACGCTCTGCGGATGATCTGGTGTTGAAATATGGAGTTCCCAGCGATGGGTATATGCTTGATTCGGGTGCCAGAGTATATGAGTATTACCAGGAGGTAATAGCACCGGACAGCAAAGGATTGGAGAAAAAAGTCCGCGGGATGCATTATGTGCCAAACGGGATAGCGGGATCGATGGGGGATTTGGTTCCGGATGATGAGGTTGCCCTCAACGCCGGTCTTCGCCCGAAAGTGCACAACACCAAGAACAAAAACTGCATGATACTTTTCACGGTTGCTTCCAACAATATAATTGAAAGCTGGTCGAAAGAGGGGGATGGTTGCGATTGAGGGTACCCTGAATTGGGTGTAACCGGAATTTCCTAATGCGGCGGCATCCTCTTCCGGATGGCGAGAAACCGGGGGAAGCCCAGTTCGGCTATGGCCGAACTGCGGAGTATTAAGCCGCTCATCCTGAGTGGCGCAATCACACAGCAAGACTAATCACCCTTCGGCCGGTTCAAGCCGAGCCTGCATAAACCGTGTCAGACAAACACGGACAACCGCTTCTCCATACCGCCTACATAACTTTAAGACAAACCTCGCTGTTGCCCGGCAAGCCGGAGGAACACAATCTGCCCAACGATTTTGCAAGCCGATTTGCGTGACGGGGCGATTGATGAATGTTTTTATTGTAGAAGATTCGGAAGCGATGCGCGAAAACCTGCGCTCCATGCTGTCTGAGTTTCGCGATGTCAGCATCGTCGGTTATGCGGCAGACGAAGCGGATGCGATCAGTCATATCAATACCCTGCTGCCCGATGTCGTAATCCTCGATCTGAACCTGCTGTCCGGCTCCGGTATTGCCGTGCTGAAAAACGTTAAAAAGAACCATGCCGAGATAAAAGCCATGGTGCTGACCAACTGCAACGACGAGCCTTACGTGGAGGCCTGCAAACGAGCCAAGGCAGATTACTTTTTCGACAAGTCCTTCCAGTTCAGGCAGGTTCGGGAAGTTTTTGCCGAATGGAGTCGCGCCGGTTTCTCCATTGAACGGCTTAACGACAGGGTGTCTGATTAACCGGAAAAATCTGGAGACAAACATGGAAGACAATTCTAGAAGGTCATTTTTCAAGAAAGCGGCGGCGGCAGTAGGGGTGGTTGCGGCGGCGGGCGCTACCAAGAACCTGATATCGGCGTCCTGTGCGACGAGTGACGATGCATGCGCAAAATATGCGGCCGATATTGCTTCACAGGAGAAGGCAGTGACGGGGAATCAGCTGATCGTTATGACGGACGACGAGAAGAAACAGCGTCTGGATATGCTGCTGAATTGTCATTATCAGGAGCTTGCATAATATTCCGTTGCACACCATCTGTTGTTGGAGACTGTAATGTCAGAAGAAAAAATTGATGAATTAAAAGTTGCGGATACCCTGGATGACGAGAGACGGGGCCGCCGTGATTTCCTGAAGCATGTGTGCACTTCGAGCGTGGCGGCGCTGGTGGCGGCAACCACGCCATCGGAGGCCGTTGACGATGCGACCAACCCGGATGCCGATGTCACCGTCGCCGAGTTTTTTCAGGGGCATTTCCTGCTGATGTCCGAGGAGGAAAAGCAGCAAGCCATCGCGCGGCTGGAAAAGCGCTATTCGGCACAATACGCGAAAAAGACGACGGTTTCCAATGTCCCCGCTCCGGATGGCGTGCTGTTCGGTTATGCCCTCGATATCGGAAAATGCATAGGCTGCAGGCGCTGCGTGCATGCCTGCGTGAAGGAGAACAACCAGTCACGCAACGATCCCGAAGTGCAATGGATACAGGTGATGAAAATGCCCAAAGGCAACATCTCCTTTAATGCGGACCAGCTGGACAAGGGCTATCCGGAAGAGAGCCGCTTCGGCGATTACGGTGTCCAGGTTGGCGGGAATGCCTACAAGACTGCCGGACTTTCCACCGAGGATGCGCAAAATTACTATAACGACGAGCTGGTGCCCGACAAGGATTTTTTCTACATGCCGGTGCAGTGCCAGCAGTGCGAGAAGCCGCCCTGCGTCAAGGCCTGTCCGGTGCGGGCAACCTTCCGCGATCATGCGGGCGTGGTGCTGATCGACTACAACTGGTGCATCGGCTGCCGCATGTGCCAGCTTGCCTGTCCTTACCATGCCCGGCGCTTTAACTGGGGCGCGCCCCACCTGCCCGCCGGGGAAATGAATCCCAAGACCCACTATTTTGGCAATCGTCCGCGCATGCGGGGCGTGATGGAAAAATGCACTTTCTGCGCGCAGCGAACCCGCGAGGGCAGAAATCCAGCCTGTCAGGAAGTTTGCCCGGTGGGCGCAAGAAAGTTCGGGAATCTGCTCGATCCCGACAGCGATGTCAGGCGGGTGCTGGCCACCAAGCGGGTCTTCCGCTTCAAGGAAGAGGCCGGCACTTATCCAAAATTCTTTTACTACATAGGCTGAGGTCGCGACATGAAAACAGCTTTGTCTTTTGCCGTGGACTTCGGTTCGTATGCCATAAAAGGAGGCACGAAGTACTACGCGTGGCTGCTCTTTCTGGCATTCTTTATTCTGGTCGGCTCCTATACGGCATACCTGCAATTTACCCAAGGCCTGATCGTGACCGGCGCGACCGACCAGATCACGCTGGAATCATTTTTTGCGAGCTTTGTGTTTACGGCGCACGTTGCGGCGGCGGCCGTTCTGGTCGTGGCACCCGGCTACTTGTACCACCGCAAGGACATGAAAGAGCTTGCAGTGATAGGCGAGATCGTCGCAATGGTGTTTGTCGCCACCGGCATCACCTTCGTCCTGTTTCACATGGGAAGGCCGGACCGGACGTGGCACATTATTCCCGGCTTGGGTTTTTTGAACTTTCCCAATTCGATGCTGGCCTACGACACGATCGTGCTGAACGTCTATCTGATTCTCAACTGCATAGGCGTCGTTTATATTCTTTTCAAGAAATATATCGGCAAATTTGAAGCGAAGCAATTGGCGATATGGTTCAAGCCGATTGTGTTTCTGGCCATTGCATGGGGGCCGCTGATCCACATCGTTACGGCATTCGTGCTCGCCAGCAACGCAAGGGTCGGAACGTGGGCCACCGCAGTCCTGCCTTTCGCCTTCCTGAGCATGGCGGGTGCTTCAGGGCCGGCCTTGATCGTGTTGATCTTCCTTTTTATCAGAAAAAATACCAAGCTTGAGATTAACGATTCCGTGATCGATCTGATGACCACGATCATTGCATGGAGCCTAGGTATCTTGATGCTGGTCTTCTCTGCCGAGATATTCACTCTGTTATATCCGGGTACCGAGCATGCCGATTCGCTGAAGTACATTATGTTCGGCCACAACGGGCTCAACATGTACGTGCCCTGGTTCTGGGGCGTGATTCTGGCTTTGGTGGGCAGCTTTGTCGCGCTACTGTTCAGCAAGGTCAGAAGAAGCTATGACCGCTTGCTGCCTTTGGTATGTTTCGTGGTTTTCGTGGCAATCCTGACCGAAAAGCCCATGGTGCTGGTGTTTCCCGCATTCAGCCCGACCCCGCTTGGGGAATATGCGGAATACCACGTGACCCTGATCGAGTTTTTCAACGTACTGTTCGTCTGGGCCGTCGGCTTTCTGTCGCTGACGCTAATCTTGAAAGGCGCCATCGGCATATTGACTGGCGAAGTGAGGCATGACAAGTCGTCGGCTTCTTCGCAGGCCGGTGCTTAAGGAGATATTCGAAATGGATTTCCTGCATAAATCGCCAACCCTAGCGGCTCTCGCCCTGTGCGGAGCCCTGGTTGCCGGAGCAAGTGCTTTTAACAGTGCCCATTCCGCGGAAGAAAAGCCGGCTGCAGCACAGAATACGCAACCCGTGACAGACTGTTTCGAAAGCAGGATAGGTTATTCTTCCGTTACCCGGGTGGAAAATGCCGATCCGAAGTATGGCTATCCCAATGTGAAATGTTCGCAAACCACGGGCGCTGTATTATGGTGGGCAGATCCCTTTGAAGGGACCATCCCGATCGGCGACATGCCGGAAATATCCGACAATACGCGCGGTGATTTTACCAATGCCGTCGTAAAACCGAGACAGCCCCAGCTACAGTATTTTAATATGGGGCCTGACGGGTGTGAAACCTGCCATAACGGTAAAATAGTTCCCTACCCCAAGGATACCAAACCAAGGTTGATTGGGATGCACCAGGACATTGTTGAGAATTCACTCAAGCTAATGCATGGGCACGGGGCATTGTGGTGTCTCAATTGTCACAGCGCAACGAGCCGCAACCATCTGGTTGACCGTCAGGGAAATCTGGTCAGTTTCAACCAGCCGCAGAAATTGTGCGGAGGTTGCCATGGCGACAGATATATTGACTGGCGGGCTGGCGTACACGGGAAACGCATAGGATCCTGGGCTACGGGCAGCAAAAAGAGATGGTGGGTATGCACCGAATGCCATAATCCGCATACTGTTCAGGTGGCCAGATTTAACCGGCTTAAACCGGAACCCCCGCCTCCGCTGCCAAGGGGAATGAAAAATGCCGACTATGAACGCGCCGTCAAATAGTTTTGTAGGCTGGCAGCGAGGTGCAAACTCCAGATTTTCAGGGTTGCATACGCCGGGGTTCGCACCTCACCACCTGCCCACGGCATTGCGACCAATATGATTCATTTAGTGGCCGGCTCAATAGCATAATATAAACGAATCGCGCACAATCAATACAATGAAATACAACGCAAAAAATAAGATGCTGGCGTTCTCCTCAGACGAGGAAGTTTCCAGATTTCACGATCAGATGACCGATGTCATGCGCACGGTTATGCTGAGTATTGGAAACGGTAAAGCGACCAGCCAAGAAGAGGATTTGAAGCTTACCCAAGCGTTTTTTGATCGTTATTCCATTTTGGCGGAAACGCTGAGTTGCCTGCGTGCCCATCTGCCGCGAAAAACAGACGGACAATCCGGCTAATGTTTGCAGAAGAGGGAAAGTCAGGACGTCGGAGTTGCAATATAATGCGACTATCAATTTTATGCGGTATTAAACCAGATACAAGGCAGGCTTTTTCAATCGATGTTACATACTGAAGGAGAAATCATGAAAGCAATTACGGTAAGCGTGGTGGCAGCAGCCAGTCTCATTTTTGCAAGCGCAGCGATGGCTGCAGATATGCCGGCAGCGGGCAAGGCAAAGTGTGGCGGTTGCCACGCCATCGACAAAGTCCTTATGGGCCCGTCTTTTAACGATATTGCTGCAAAATACAAGGGCGATAAAGACGCAGCGGGCAAAATCGCCGCCAATATTACCAAGGGTGGTTCGTTTGGATGGAAAGCAAAGATGCCAATGCCGCCAAAGGGATTGGGGGCGAGTGATGCGGATATCAAGGCCATGGCAGGATATATTGCCGGATTGGCAAAATAGGTTTCGAACATAAATTATGTCCGGAAAATGGGGCCGGACTGACCATCGGCGATTCAAAGGTTGCTCCCGATCCCGGGTTTGGCCCCAAACCGGCAATGAAGTAATTCGAGCGCGAAATTATTTTTCACTCGTGAGATGGCTTGCATGAAAAAGGAAACAATGGAAAAGCTTCTGGCACTGCCTAAAGCCAGTCAGGATAAGGTTTGGAAATTGGCGATGGACCGCCTGAAAATGGAGCAATCGCATAAAATTCAGCAAAGCGCGACGCAGCAGCCGGCGGATAAGCAACTTAAAAAATAGGGATCGGTTAAATTTGTTAGAAATACCGTCTGAAGTGCGTTAACGAGTCAAGTAAACTTTCACGTTTCAACTTGCTTTCACGCTTTAAATTTCTGCCTCTGGTTAGAGGTTCCATTTGTCCACTCCCACAGCACCCGATCAGAGGAATCGCAATAAATATCTCGCAGCAGCGATTTTCAGTGGAATGAGAAAGCATTGCGCAAAGTTGACAGCTATCCGTAGTTGAAGGGATGTTGGTGTGATCTGCTGCCATTTTACCGGCACTTAAGCAGCGCTCCCAATAGGGCCGAATCCCGACAATCAGCGGGCATGAATGAAATTTGCGAGGATACCGGTTGTAACCGCAACGAACAGAAATTCATTGCTGACCGCACCTTCACTCCTGAAATTTAAGTAAATCGATTTGTTGCCGATTAATAGGCAACCAATAATCTTTATGTGCCGGATTAATAAGTCCTGCATTTTATAAACCTCAAGGAATTTCAGCCTTCCGCGGGAGCCCGCTACCCTTGTTTTAGTAGCAAAACGTATTTTAAGGCAAGAAATAACTACAGCTTGCCGCAATGGGAGATTCAAATTATGGATGGAATTATTGATTGGTGGCATAAACTTTCGCTTCAGCTAAAACTGCAAATTCTGATTCAGGGATTCCTGGTCGTCATTCTTGTAGCCACACAATATTGGATATCGATCCGGTTTGAAAGTCAGGCACTAAACGCAGCCCAGGAACGGGCGCAAATGGTGGCGGATGGCGCTATCAACGGTTTGAATACCCTGATGATCACCAAGGCAGGAGAAGATGAAATCATCAGCAACAAGGAAAGCCGGGCATTATTCATCCAAAAAATGGGCGCATCCGAAGGTGTCAAGGAACTGAGGATAGTCCGCAGCAAGGGGATCGTTGATGACTTCGGCGAGGGATTGCCCCAGGAGCACGTCGTCGACGATATGGATCGCAGTGTCCTTTCAAGCGGTAAAACCGATTCAAAGATGACTTTGGAAGGCAACGAGGCTTGGCTGAGAACAGAGGTTCCGTTCATTGCGAGCAAGAATTTCCGCACCACCAATTGCCTTAAATGCCACAGCGCGGATGAAGGTACGGTACTCGGTGCCGCCAGTGTCACCATCAGCGTCAAGAATGATCTGGACATGATCAATAAAATCAACACCTGGATATGGATCGGCCAGGTGATTTTGCAGGTCGTATTGTTTTTATCCATCGGTCAGATTGTCCGTCACCTGCTCAGGCAACTTGGGGGCGAGCCAACTTACGTCATCGATATCGTCAGGCATATTGCAAAGGGTAACCTGACGGGAGAAATTGTGACTCGAAAAGGAGACAGTACCAGCCTGCTTGCAGCCATGAAGCAGATGCAGGACGGTCTCAGGGACATTATCGGGGGAACGATCAAAACCGCAGACATGCTGACCCAGGCGGCACACCAGCTCGCCAGCTCTTCGCATAATGTCTTGCAGGCGTCGGAGCGCCAAAGCGATGCCTCTGCCGCTGTGGCTGCTTCGGTGGAGGAGATGACGGTAAGCGTCGGACAGATTTCCGCGAACGCCGCGGATGCACAGAGACATGCGTCGGACACCGGTAATCTGGCAAAGGAAGGGGCGGGTGCAGTTCAGAAAGTGATCGTCGAAATGGGCAAGATATCGGGGACGGTGTCGAACGCTTCCAGCCTGATTACCTCTCTGGGCGAACAGTCCCATCAAATTTCAGAGATTGTAAGTGTTATCCGGGAGATCGCCGACCAAACCAATTTGCTGGCCCTGAATGCGGCAATCGAAGCTGCCCGTGCCGGTGAGCAAGGACGAGGCTTTGCCGTTGTGGCAGACGAGGTCAGAAAATTGGCGGAACGGACATCCCTCTCCACCCAGAAAATCACGGAGATGGTGCATGCGATTCAGGGCGGCACCGACAATGCCGTGGCGGGCATGTCGGAAGGGAATGCGCTCGTCGGCGAAAGCGTCAAGATCGTTGGGAATGCAGAAAATTCCATGGCGAGAATCCAGGACGGCGTACTCAATGTACTTTCCTCGATGAATGACATATCCCTGGCGCTGACGGAACAAAGCTCCACCAACAGCCTGATTGCAAGTAATGTCGAGGGGATCGCCCAGATGACCGAACAGACCAGCATCATCATCAAGGAAGTTGCAGAATCTGCCGACAATCTGGAGCGACTCGCCGCCCAGTTGAAGGAATCAGTGGGGAAATTCAATTTGTAACAGGAGCGCAAAAATTCAACCGGCCGGCTGTGGCCGGAAATGTTTTGCGGTAACTGCCAATATAGCCGTCGCTTCCATATCATACGGCAGCTACTCGTTTTTCAATCCTCCGTTGCCGGCAGCGCTTCCGGCCAGGGATAATTCATGCCCCATAACATGCGCAAATTAAGTGTAGTATGGCGCATTGTTGCTGTCTACACTCGCCCCCATACCGAAAGATACCTTGGTCAGACTAAAGTTCTCAGTTGAACTCAATTACGAAATAGATCAACCGGGCTGCGATATAATTTTTAGCATTCATGCGGCTCAAACCCGGCTTCAGACGGTGCTAGTCGAATCTCTGCTTATCAGTCAAATCCTTCCGCACAATTTGTACACGGATCCGCTAACGTACACTCGATTCCTGCGCCTCAAAGCATTTGCAGGGCCGCTAAAGGTTCGTTATGAGGCAACAGTGGATCTCAACCACTACTCCATGACACCCGGGCAGATTCACGAAGTGCCGGTGGCCAATTTGCCGGGGGAAGTTCTGCAATATATTTATCCCAGCCGCTATTGCCAATCGGACCGGCTTCACCGACTGGCAGTCAAGGAGTTTGGCCATCTGTGGCAGGGATATAGTCGCGTACAGGCAATTCGTGACTGGGTATTGAACCGGGTAACTTTCCGCTCCAATTCATCCACCGGCAACACGACTGCAGTCGACACGCTGATAGAACAGGTGGGTGTATGCCGTGACTTTGCGCATTTGATGATTGCCTTGTGCCGGGCCGTCAATATTCCGGCCCGTTTTGCCACCGGCATTGACTACGGGGCAGATCCGGTTTTGGGGCCGACGGACTTCCATGCCTATGTCGAGGTTTATCTGGGCGACCGGTGGTACATCTTTGACCCATCGGGCGTTGCCATCCCTATGGGCTTTGTGCGCATTTGCACAGGCCGCGATGCTGCCGACTCGGCTTTTGCCACCCTGTTCGGCGGAGTGCGGGGGGCGGCACCGGTGATCAATATCGAGGTTATTCCCAATGCGCTGGGAGAGCTGATCGTGCCGCAGCACGTACCCTATGCACTTTCCACTGACGGGCACTTTGGTCCGGGTTAAATTTGGCTGTGTCAGCCCCCGGTCGATTGAACTCGGTTTGCATTTTCCAGCATGGATGTGCGTTGCCTAACAGTCTTGGTATTGTGCAGGCAATACAATTTTATCTTTTGACGGGTTGCCAATTGCGCTAATTCGAGCAACTCTCCGCTCGAAATATGTGGTTGGCAGGATGCGGGGTTTCTTAACGGCAGTGCCATTGTCGTTATGCTTTCAGACCGCAATTTCCCCGGATTGATTGATCGCCGGAATAGGACAAACACTGATGGGCAGTTGTGAATTTCTCCTATATTTGAGTTTTATACAAATGCGTATTATTCGCACTCGGCATAGGTAAATAAGCGACTTCCGTAGTTCGATTTGGACAAACAAGGACGTAATGCAAAACAAAATTCCACACTTCCAATTCAGATCAAAGATGATTTCAGCAAGCATAAAGGACATGGATGCGCATGGAGCGGCACCTGAATTCTTGCTTATCAGAAGCTATGACAGGAGAAAACGATGACTACCCAACTTGATTTTTCAACCCTTAATTTACAGGATGTCCTCGATATCGCAGTGCTGGTCGAAAAAGAAGCGGAAGACCGCTACCTTTTGTTTGCAGACAAGCTCGGGCATCGGTATCCCGGTGATGCGGCGGCTTTTTTTACCATGATGGCCCGAAACGAGCAGCGCCACGGAATTGAAATCGCTGAACGAAGACGGGTACTGTTTGGCGATACTCCCACACGCGTCACGCCGAACATGATGGAGCGCGATATCGAAGCCCCGGAAACTGGAAAATCAATACGCTACATGTCTCCACGGCACGCCTTGGAAGTTGCAATGGAATCTGAAATTAAAGCTTATGAATTTTATGACCGGGTCTTGCAGGGGGTTCAGGATTCCACAGTTCGAAACATGATCAAGAGCCTTAGAGACGAGGAAGCGGAGCATCAGACTCTCTTGAACGAGCAGAGGGCGAAGTATCAAGATATGGTGGAACCGGATTTTGACCCGGAGGACGACGAACTCCTTTTTCATCGTATAACAGAGTGCTGAGGCATTACTGCAAATCACAGAGCGGGCGCTTTGTGCGGTGATCTGAGGGTTTGCTGTGGATGGGGACTGGAGTTCGGCCAATGCGGACGGTGGCGGCTAACTGGAAAATCCGTCGGTGTATCGTGCCGGAAGGACCGCTTTCTAAATTTTCGTGCGATCACTTTTAACCCGAAAGCGACAGTCAGATATGCGAAATCGCTGCCCGAAACCGGCCATTCACCTTGTACTGGTTCCGATCTCGACAAGAGTTGGTTTCTGTTTGACCTATTGTTACTCTTTTGTGATGGACAAGAGCTATTTCCCTGATAACATTTCCTCGAACTTGCTGATCGGAACCGGTCTGGAAAATAGATAGCCCTGTCCGTAGTCGCATCCGGCTGCAATCAGCAGGTCAAGCTGTTCGTGAGTCTCAATTCCCTCCGCAATTACTTCCATACCCAGTTCGTGCGCCATTACGATGATCGCTTTTGACAATGCCAGTCCACTAGAGTCCGGTGACAGGTTCTGGGTAAACGACTTGTCTATTTTCAGATAATCGATATCAAACTCACTCAGATACGCGAGCGACGAGTAACCTGTACCAAAGTCATCAATTGCCACCTCGATACCGATATCTCGAAAATCAAGTAAAGCTTTTGATACTGCTGTCCTGTCCTTGAGCAGGACACCTTCAGTGATTTCGACGATAATTCCTTCCCCGGATATTCCTGCCTGTCGCAAGCTTTTTATCCAAAGATCGACTTGGTTTTTTGACATCAATTGTACTGGTGAAACATTTATACTGATTCTGAATGGATGACCTACAAGCTTTGTCCAGCGCTGTTCAATACTCAGCACTTCACGAAAAACCCAGTCGCCGATTTCAATGATGAGTCCGGTCTCTTCCATGGCTGGGATGAACTCAATGGGGCTCACCATTCCACGCTCTGGGTGATTCCAGCGCAACAACGCTTCTGCCTTGTGAATATGACCGGTCTTGAAGTTTATGATGGACTGAAAATACAGCTCGAATTCTCCCCTTGGCAAGGCGTCATGCAAATCTCTGATCAAATGGGCTCGTCTGATGGATTTTTCTTCAATCGCCTTGGAAAAATGACTAAACCGGTTTTTTCCATCCTCTTTGGATTTATACATCGCCTGATCGGCATTCTTGAGCAATGTCACAGTATCGCTCGCATCTGCCGGGCAAACCGAAATGCCGATGCTGGCCGAAATAATGACTCTTTCCTTGCTTAGCTGATACGGATGCGATAATGCTTCAGTCAAGGCTTGTGCCACACGTTCAATTTGGCTCAACTCTATGACTTCGTTCAGGATCACGGTGAACTCATCTCCACCCAGTCGCGCCACTGTATCTGTTTCCCGCACGCACGACTTGATCCGCTTTGCCGCTTCAATCAGCAATTCATCGCCAACCAGATGCCCGTGTGTGTCATTGACCTCCTTGAAACCATCAAGATCAATGAGCAACAAGGCCATCGAATTCTTTGCTCGAAATGTGAGCTTGACACCCTGTTCCAGACGATCTGAAAACAGGCGGCGATTGGGCAATTGGGTCAGGGAATCAAAGTTGGCATGCTTCCAGATCAACTCCTCCGATTTCTTCCTGTCCGTGATTTCAGAGAACAAGGCTACATGCCGATGCGACGCCCCGTTCTTGTCTTGAATGACATTGATGTTCAGCCACTCGGCGTATATTTCGCCGTTCTTCTTGCGGTTCCATATCTCACCTGCCCAGTGCCCGGTTGAGTTGATAGATCTCCACATTTCGCTGTAAAAGGCTTTGTCATGGCGCCCCGAACTCAATAGTCTTGGAGTCTTGCCTATCACTTCGTCGGCATCATAGCCAGTAATCGTTGAGAAGGCCGGATTGACCGACAGGATGGTGTTACTTTCATCCGTGACCGCCATTGCTTCACTGCTGGATTGGTAAACCGAAGCGGCCAATTGAAGTTGTTTGAGGACGCGCTCGGAAAGATCTGTTACCACCATACACAGTCCTTGCTGCCCCTCAATGTCAAGCGCATTCAACGAGACCTGCAAGGGCAACGCCGTGCCATCGGCGTCACAAAATACCACTTCATGACGGCTCGGTTTTTTCAGTCCGTTCGCCAAAATTGCCGACATACTTCCCTGCCCATCAAGCGGGACAAAACGAAGCACAGATTGGCCGATTACCTTTTCGAGTGGCGTGTTCAACATCGTTGCGAGATGACTATTGCTATAGACGATTTCTTCAGCTATCAGTATAGCCGCCCCCTCATTCATGGCCTCGACCATGACACGGTAGGCGTGCTCCGCTCCTTGGCGTGTAAATATTTCGGGGTCGCCCTCGCCAGACAAGAGCACGGCATCTATTTCTCCAGCACTGATCGCACGCAAGGTATCCTGAAGCTCAGCCACCTTGGAACGTAACTCCCCAATTTCGCTTTGCAACTCATCAACGATCATTTTGCTCAAGGTGTGTTGTTCCGTTTATTTCTGGTAATTATTTTGTGGTGTTAGCGCGCAAGTCCAGTCCGATTAAGACGCGCTCGGAATCAGAAAAGCTCCCGATCACTCGTCGCAATGGCAAGGGCAGTTTTTTTACCAGAGTGGGGACGGCGATAATCTGTTCATCCTTGGCCAATTGCGGACGCTGGTAGATATCTATTACTTCCAGTTGGTATGCGCCTTCAAGGTGCTCTTCGCAAATTTGCTGAATGTTGAGGATGGCTCGCGTGGATTGCTGCGTGGTACCTGCCACATAAAGGCGCAACAGGCATTTCTCCGGCTGATTGCGAGCGGCTGTCCGCGCAGCATCGGTCTTTGGTGTGGCGGTTTTGCGGGCTGTCATGGTTTGCTCGATTTTTTTGTGGACGCTTTACCGCGAAGTGCTGCAGCACTGGCAGGTGCATCAACTTGCCGCACCCGTCCCATTTCGACTCGGGCATGGGTTTGTAACTGCTGCCGGTCCAATTCCTTGGTTTCTAGTTTCTCGCGGTCGCTTTGCGAAGCCTCCAACTCATGCTGCAGTGCCGCGATCTGTGCTTGCAGAAGGCTTTCCTTGTGCAACTGCTCGCGCCTCTTGCGCGCCAGTTCTTGCAAGTAGTCTTGATCCGCTACTTTTTCACGCATCTCCTGAGCCAGTCGTGCCGTACCGGTCAATACGTTGCCCTGGCCGATATAGACATCAATCAACTCTATGCCGTGCGCGGTGAGCCGGAATTCTCGCACCTGGTTGGAATGCGCCATGCCGCGCGACTTGAGTACATAAATGAGCCGATTGCGCTCGCCGTTGTTTTCATGATCCCGCAGCATGAGCCAAGTATCCATCAGCGACGAAATGCCGATGTCGGTACTTTCCTCGATCTGATTGCCGCTGTTCAAACTGGTGAAGAATGCCGTAATCTGGCGCATCTTGAAGAAATCGATCAGCCGCACAAGCAGAGATTTGACTTCGTTGAGCGTGCCCACGGTGATGAGGTTGGTAACCGGATCCATCACCACCACCTTGGGATCAAATTCCTCGGTAAGCTGGTGCATGGTCATGAGGTGCGCTTCCAGGCCATACAAATTGGGCCGAGCCGCGTGAAACTTCAGCAATCCTTTTTTGACCCAGGGTTCGAGATCAAGGCCGATGGAGCGCATGTTGCGCATATATTGGCTTGGAGATTCCTCGAACAAGAAGTACAGACAGCGTTCGCCACGGCGGCATGCTGCATCCACGAGGTGAGCCGCCAGGCTAGTCTTGCCGGTACCTGCCGTGCCCGAAACCAGCACGCTGCTACCCCGGTAATAGCCCTGGCCTCCCAGCATACTGTCCAAACGCGCAACGCCGGAGGATATGCGTTCGGTTGACGCGATGTGGGTCAACCCCATCGAGGTGATCGGTAACACCGAAAGACCGCGCTCGCCGACCAGAAACGGATATTCGTCGGCACTATGGCGTGAACCCCGATACTTGACGATGCGCATGCGCCGTGTGGCGACTTGATCGTGGACGCGATGATCGAGCATGATCACACAGTCGGAAACATATTCCTCCAAGCCGTGCCGCGTCATCGTGCCATCGCCGCGCTCGGCCGTGATGACAGCAGTTACGCCCTTGTCCTTGAGCCAGCGAAACAGCCGATGCAATTCGGCTCGCAAGATCGCTGTATCCTTCAGGCCGGCGAACAGCGCTTCAATCGTATCCAGCACCACCCGCTTGGCCCCGATCGAATCAATCGCATAGCCCATTCGTGCAAACAGGCCATCCAGACTCCACTCGCCTGCTTCGTAAGTCGCGTTACGATCCACGTGCACATAATCAATCATCAACGATTTGCGGGCCACCAGTTCATTGAAGTCAAAACCGAGCGAGGCGACATTGCGCGCCATCTCCTGCTCGTTTTCTTCAAAGGTGATCAGAACGCCGGGCTCGCCAAACTCGGTGGCGCCGCGCGCCAGAAATTCGGCGCCGAATAGGGTTTTGCCGGATCCCGCACTACCGCAAACCAGCGTTGCCTGTCCTCGGGGTAAACCGCCGAACGTAAGTTCATCTAACCCGCGTATGCCAGTCGGCACTTTGGGCAAAGCTTTCTCTGCCCGCTTGACGGCTGAATTCCTTTTCATTTTTTCCCTTTTTTAGAAAACCACTTTTTCTGGCATTGTCTTTTAAGATGCATAGGAAATCAATAGTTACAACGGTAAGATTAAGTTGGTCAATGTATTTTTTCCGCCGGTAGTATATCGATAGTGCTTATAATTCTGGCTGCCAATGACGGTAATTTATTATTGTATGGTTTCAAACGGCGAGAGGTACGTTGCCAAATAGCTTGATGTAAAGCGGGCACTTCCGACCGGCAGTTCTTGGCACATAGCACTAATTGACCAAGTTCCGGTTCTGGGTAGGCAATTTTTAACCTTGAAGGTCTTTTGCTCGGCCTTATGTCGAGTTCCACATAAGGCCGAACAGCAGTCTTGTGTCTGACCTTCCTCAATCAGCAGCCTATTTCTTATCGCGGCGAATATAAATTGGATGTGTGCTGAGAACTCAATGCCATAACCTTGATACAGGTCTAGCCATGAAACGTTGTTAATTCGCTCAGGGCAATTAATATTCAAAAAATAAGGGGAACCACTCGATTCCCCTTTATGTTCCCAGCTTTAATATTTTTACCGCATCGGTTTTTTCACGACTTTATTCCGGGTAAACAAAACTTCTTTACCAGCCCGATTCCCGTTCCGGTGTCGCGGTGATTTTATGGATGCTCAAATCGGCACCGTTGAATTCGTCTTCGGGGTCGAGGCGGATTCCTGCAAATTTCTTGATCACGCCGTAGACAATCAATCCCCCGGCAAAGGCAATGACGATGCCCAGCAAGGTTCCGATGAATTGGGAGGCAAAACTGATCCCGCCCAGCCCTCCCAGTGCCTTGGCGCCGAAGATGCCCGCAGCGATGCCGCCCCATGCTCCGCACAGGCCGTGCAGCGGCCATACGCCCAGAACGTCATCGATTTTCCAGCGGTTTTGGGTCAGGGTGAACATCCACACGAAAAGACCGCCCGCGATCCCGCCGGTTATCAGGGCGCCGATCGGGTGCATCAGGTCGGAGCCGGCGCATATCGCCACCAGCCCGGCCAAGGGGCCGTTATGTACGAAACCGGGGTCGTTCTTGCCAACCCAGAGCGCAACCAGCGTGCCGCCCACCATGGCCATCAGTGAATTGACCGCGACGAGTCCGCTGATTTTGTCGATGGTTTGCGCGCTCATGACGTTGAATCCGAACCAGCCCACTGTGAGTATCCAGGCGCCGAGTGCCAGAAACGGTATGCTGGATGGCGGGTGTCCTGAAATCTGCCCTTCTTTGCCGTAGCGGCCGCGACGTGCGCCGAGTAATAGCACTGCCGCCAAACCGATCCAGCCCCCGACTGCATGCACTACAACGGAACCGGCGAAATCGTGAAACTCTGCCCCGAAGGAAGTGTTCAGCCAGTCTTGAATCCCAAATCGATGGTTCCAGGCGATCCCTTCGAAGAACGGGTAGACGAAGCCGACCAGCACAAAGGTGGCGGCGAGCATCGGGTTGAAGCGCGCGCGCTCGGCCACGCCCCCGGAAACGATAGCGGGGATAGCGGCGGCGAAGGTTAACAGGAAGAAAAATTTGACCAGTTCGTAGCCATTTTTATCGGACAGCACTTCCGCACCGTTAAAGAAATTTACGCCGTAAGCGATGCCGTAGCCGATGAAGAAATACGCCAGTGTCGAAATGGCAAAATCCGTGAGAATTTTTACCAGTGCATTGACCTGATTCTTTTTGCGTACCGTGCCGAGTTCCAAAAATGCAAAGCCGGCATGCATTGCGAGCACCATGATGGCGCCCAGCAAGATGAAGAGTGCATCGCTGCCCGTTTTCAAGTTACCCAGATTTTCCATGCTTTTCCCTTATATAGTGCAAAACGGGAATTTGCATGCAAATCTTGTTCCATCTTAAATTTGCATTGATTTATATAGATTATATTAAACAATAGCAGGCGAATAGGGCTCGAATATTCACCATTATGGTGCATTATTTTTAATGGTGCACCATAATGGCGCACTATCGTGGTGCATGTGTGCAGGCTAAGTATCCATTGCGGTGCGCACGCTTGGGCGGGTATTCATGACATTGAACCAGCCTGCCAAATTGGGGTGGGCGCCGCGCCATTCGCGCTCGGATTGGCGCAAGTCGAGATAAACCAAAGCGGCGGTCATGGACAGGTCTGCCAGCGTAATCGCGTCTCCCTCGAACCAGTCGCGTTCCCCCAGTTGCTCCGACGCATAAGCAAGCGCACGGGAGATGGCATGGTTATGACGGCTGATGCTGTCGCCATCCTGTTTTTCCGCCGGTCGGATGACCTCGTTGCGCACCACCACGGCGGAATCCGCGATACCGTCTGCCAGCGCTTCCCAGCGTTTGACGCGCATCTTGGCCATTGCGTCGTTGCGCGGTATCAGGATGGGATGATCGTTCAGGGTGTCGGCGTACTCGGTAATGACCGCCGAATCGAAAATGCAGGTTTCATCGTCCAGAATCAATGCCGGAATACGCCCGAGCGGATTGACCCGTGCGACTATACTTCCCGGTTCGCGCGGGGGATCAATGATGTATTCATGCGGGATGTTCTTTTCCAGCAATAGCAGACGCGCTTTGCGCACATAGGGGCTGGTGAGGGTGCCGAGCAGTTTCATGGTACGTTCCTTTATAAAAAGTATTCAGGGAGTCAGGGAATTATTTACAGGCTTGCTGTGAAATTTTCACGGGCAATATGAATCAATTTTTATTATCCGATTCAGCAATTATTCCTCCCGGCTGTTGCAGCGCCCGGGCAATAAAACTTTCCCAGACCGGATCGGGTTGCCAGACCCCGTGCATTGCTGCCAGGGCTTCTTCGCGGCTCCAGCCCAGTCTGGCAATACGGTACAGCGCGATGAATACCGGAACCCGCTTGTTTTGCGCGCAGTGAACCAACACTTTGCGATGGGCGGAACGTTCCATCGCATTAAAAAATGTGTTCAGGTCAGCCGGGGAGGGCGAAGTAAATTGAACGGGGATGTGAATATATTCCAGCCCGAGTGCGCGCACCGTGGCTGCTTCATCCTTCAGGGAATAGCGGGCATCATTGTGGAGCGCGAGATTGATGACAACCTCAAAACCCGCCGCGGCAACTGCGGCAAGCTGTGCTTCGGAAGGCTGCCCGGCCGTGGCCAGAGACGCGCTGATCGGCACATAGCGGACGACAGATTCCAGCGTGGCGGGGTTCATTTCTGGAGGACAGGATGACATGGACATTATTGGATATTCTTTCCGGTAAGTTAGGATCATTCTAGTCTATGGTAAGACTAAAACAACCCCCCTTCACAGTCCCCCATTCTCGGGGGCAATCGGCTCCTCCCTGATAAGGGGAGGCTGGGAGGGGCTTATGCAGCGGAAATTTAAGTGATGCCACACCAAGCCCCCGGAATCCGGAGCCGCGCAAGCGGCATATCCTCGCAACCCGGATCGGGAACAGGATGGCTCGCCACCATTTGCAGCGGAACGACGCCGGCCCAAACCGGTATGTTCATGTCAGCCGCATCATCTTTTACTCCCCAATTCCTTATTTTGGCCGCTGCTTCGCTTAGCGGCAGGCGCATCACTGTGGTGGCAGCCAGTTCATTCCGGTCGGGTTGGCGTATCTGTGGCCAGCGTCCGGGTGAAATGATTTCGATAAATGCGGCGAAACTTTTCAATTTTTCATCTTCGCTCTCGACCTTTTCGAAGCGACCGTACGCCACCAGAGAGCGGTAGTTCATTGAATGGTGAAAAGCCGAGCGTGCCAGTACCAGGCCATCAAGATGCGTGACGGTGACGCATGCTTCGCCTGCGGCAAGTGCCTGCAACATACGGCTGCCGTTCGAGCCATGGATGTATAAATATCCATCCGTGCTCCAGCATGACGTGGGAATGCAATGCACGCCGGTCGCGTCGGTAAAAGCAATATGGCATATCAGCGCGGCCTGAGCGATATTTGCCACTACCCCGGGATCATAATGCGCGCGCTCGCTAACGCGACGCACACGCGTTCTGGCAGAAGGGGGGGGAAGCGGGGGGGCGGTAGTCATGGGGCAGTCCCGTGGTGTGAAAGAGCACCCACGATACAAAATTCGTGGCATTATTAATAGTGCCACAATATTACATATCGATGGAGCCACCATAAATATCCACTTGCTCTTCACCCGGCTCGATAGCGATCCCCGTGACGCTCGTCCGCGCCAGCTCAGGCTCTACGAATTGATTCGAAAAGCCATCCTCGACAATACGCTTGCAGCCGGGACACATTTGCCCGCGACGCGCGTGTTGGCGGTCGATCTCGGCGTTGCGCGCAACAGTGTGCTTTACGCATATGAGCGTCTTGCGGCGGAAGGATTTATAAGTGCGAACCGGCACGGCACGCGGGTTCTGCCGGTTGCACAAATCAGGATCAGCTCTTCCGGTTATGTAGAGGGAACGATTCCCTCCGCGCGCGCGCGGAAAATTGCGCATCCGCGCGATTTCGGCAGTGAAGCCCGCGCCTTCAATCCGGGGTCGCCGGATTGTGCCGCATTTCCACGCAGGCAATGGCTTGCATGTCTCAATTCTGCATGGAAGCGCGCAGAGGCCAAACAATTGGGATACGGGAACGCTGCGGGTGCACCGGCACTGCGCACGGCAATTGCCGAGTATCTGCGCAGTGCACGGGGGGTGCGCTGCACGGCGGGGCAGGTATTCGTTACGGCAGGCTCGCAAGCGGGACTCGATGTCTGTGCGAGAGTGCTGGCCGATGCGGATTCAACCGCCTGGGTCGAGAATCCGGGATATCGCGGGGTGAGAACATCATTTGAATTGGCCGGTTTAAAAATCCATCCCGTTTCAGTGGATGATCACGGTATGGCACCCACAGAAACCGACTGGAAAAAACACCCTCCGAAATTAATTCATGTCACTCCTTCGCAGCAATTTCCGCTCGGTGTGATGCTTGGTTTGCAACGCAGACTGGAGATGATACGCCGGTCTGCGGAAGGAAATGCGTGGATTATTGAAGACGATTACGACAGTGAGTTTTGCTACGAAGGCAGGCCGCTGGCTGCGATGCAGGGGTTGGTGGAAAATGCACCGGTAATTTACGTGGGCACCTTCAGCCGCATGATGTTTCCTTCGCTGCGTCTGGGATATTTGGTGGTGCCTCCGGCCCTGGCGGCAACCTTTGACAGAATTTCCGAACTAACCTGGGCGGGCCATGCAATCGAACAGGGAGCGCTCGCCGAATTTATTTCATCCGGGAAGCTTGCAACCCATGTCAGAAACATGAAGCGACTCTACGGGGAAAGACGGACTATATTATTGCAATCACTCAAGCACCATCTGGCCGGCCAGCTTGAATTCACTGCCGGGGCGGGAGGGCTGCACCTGACCGTATTGCTGAAATCGGCGAAGGGGGTTACCGATGTCGATGTGGCTAACCGTGCGCTCGGACTGGGGCTTACGCTGCGGCCTTTAAGTTTAAGCTCAATAGCGGGCGGCGGCATCCCGGTACTCAATGGTTTTGTACTCGGTTTTGCCGCTGTTCCCGAAAGGAAAATCGAACCCGCGGTAAAGAAACTGGCCCTTGCCATCAAACAGGCACGTTGAATTTCTATTTAAGCGGCAGGTAGATATCGGTTGCCAATTCATGCTCGGGTGTTTCCGAAATGAAGTTCAGGTAACAAAAGTATAAAGGGAAATCGCGCAGACTTTCCCCGCTTTGCGGTAACCATTCCCGATACAGGTAGTAGATACTTGCCTTCATGCTGTCATGCGAACCGAGGTGCCGTACCCGCGCGCAGCGGCCTGCGGGAATGAGACGATTCACCACTCCGTGCGGGTTGGCGGGGATATCCGCGGTGATTGAGCCGCAAATATCGAAGCGAAATTTTTCGGGTTCGGTCGTGTCGGGATTATCGTAGGCAATGCCGAAAGTCCGGCTGGATTTGACCGGGGAAAAACCGCTCGTCTTGCGCCAGTCGATAAATATTTTGGTCGAATCATTGATTAATTCCGCAGGGCCTCGGTGCTCCAGAACCGCAATTTTGACTTGACCGAAATCGACGATGTTGACTTCCATATTAAGCATCCTTTCTCTGTTTGGGAAATTATATTGTTCATTCCATGGTTTCCATGCCGGACCCTTACGAAATTCGGAAGGGGTTTGTCCGAAGGTATTCTTGAACGCGCGGGAAAACGATTCGGGATTTTCGAAACCGGCATCCAGTGCAATGTCGATGATCCGGTCGCCACTGTTGAAGACGAGCCGATAGGATGCGCGTTTGAGTTTCATCAACTGGACATAACGAATTACGCTAATGCCGGTATATTCGGAAAACTGTCTGAGGAAATGGAATTTTGAAAAATTCGCAACCCGGCTCAATCGCTCCAGCGTCAAATCTTCATCCAGATGCCTGTCAATGTAATTGAATACTTTGTTGAATTTCTCCGCGTAAGAATTTTCCCCCGACATTTTCTTCATCCTGCTGTCTGAACTGAAACAAACTATAACCGGTCACCCATGTCCTGTCCTGACTGAAATTGCGCTATTGTGTTTTGAGATGAAATTTCGCAGCGGTGCTGACAGGGTATGTCCAGCCCGGGCCGGGCGCAAGACTCCTGCCATGACGCTGTCAGCAGCCCCTGTGTAGCATGTTGCAGCCGGATGTCCCGGAAATATTCATGAATGAAAGGAACGCGCATGATCAAGATCAGCATCTTGTATCCCAACAATGGCAAGTTTGATTTGGACTATTACCTCAATACTCACATGCCCCAGTCCATCGGGCTTCTGAGTGCGGGGCAAGGCTACCGGGGCGTGTCAGTGGAGCGCGGGCTGGGAGGGGCGACATCCGGCTCTGCGCCGGCCTACGTTGCGCTGTGCCATTATCTTTTCGATTCCATCGAAGACTTCATGGCTGTGTTTCTCACTCATGCGGCAGTGCTGCAAGGCGATATGCCGAATTACACCGACATCGAACCGGTCATTCAGTTCAGTGAAGTCGCCATTAACTGCTGAACTCGTTTGCTATATTATTTAAGCCATGTTGATTCGTGACCTTTCCGGGTTCGGCCCCAAGTCGCAAGCGATGCTGGCGCAGGCGGGCATTCATTCCGTTGCCCGGATCAGCGAGCTGGGGGCGGTCAAGACATTTGTGGCGGTGAAGCAAGCCGGTTGCAACGCAAGTCTGAATCTGTTGTGGGCAATTGAAGGTGTGCTCTCAAACCGTTCGTGGCGGGAAGTGGCGAAGAACGACCGGCTGTCACTGCTATTGCAGCTTGAAAGTATCGAAGGTAAGGCAAAATCCCAATTTCTTCCCAATAACCGGAATTTTGAGGCGAAGTGAGTGGGGGGTAAAATATGGCCGAATGACACCGTTTGAATAATGAGTGCATGATCAATAAAAGTCATTAATGTCGACTGTGTCCGGCGGCATAGCCGGGCCGGCAAGTTACATGACTGAAAGCCTTCCCGTGCAGCAGCTTTTAAAACGGCCGCATGCCCTAACTTAAGTATTCCGGGGATAAAACGCTATGCGCAAATCGGAACGACTCTTCCGGCTGGTTACTCTGCTGCAGGGGCGGCGTACAGCAATTACCGCGAGTGCGCTGGGGGGCGAGCTGAAGGTGGCTGTTCGTACCGTATACCGCGATATTCAGGCGCTCATTCTTTCCGGTGTCCCCATAGATGGAGAGGCGGGCGTCGGCTACCGTTTGCGCAGAGGATTTGATTTGCCGCCGCTCATGTTTGAGCAGGAAGAAGTCACCGCTTTGCTGGTCGGCAGCCGCATGGTGCAGGCGTGGACGGATCCTGTCCTGGCGCAGGCTGCCAAGCAGGCTGAAGCAAAAATCCTTGCCGTGCTTACGCCCGCGATGCTGGTTGCCATCTCGCGTTTACCGTATCGCATCCCTAACTATGAGCGCCCGGAGAATAAAATTCATGGATTGCTGCGTGCGGCGTGCGAATCGCGCCGGAAAGTTGCCATCGTCTATCGCGACATGAACGGGCAGGAATCCGCGCGGATTCTGTGGCCGCTCGGCATGATGGGCTGGGGCGATCATTGGACGCTGCTGGCATGGTGCGAGAAGCGCGACGCCTACCGCAATTTTCGTTTCGACCGGATACTCAATGTTGAGGTGTTGCCCGGGCTGTATCCTTTGCATAAACAACGCAGTCTGGAACATTACCTGACGCAGGAAATCGGCGTCGGTGACGAACAGAAGCCCGCGTAGTTACATTTTGTGTGCGGGCGGCCACGGGCAATATTAAAGACCCAAGCCGTTTCCCGTCCGCCACCAATGGCATGGGCATCCCGTCGAATCAGCATTTCTGCTTTGTCAGGGTAATAAGTGGGGGAAAACAATCCGCTTGACTGGCATGCCGGATACAGTAAAATGGTTTAACAATTCCGTAATAATGGAAATATATAATCATAATCATGAATGGAAAACAGGCTGTAGTAAAACTTGCCTCCCTTGCCCAGGAAACACGCCTGCGGATTTTCAGGTTGCTGGTCGAAACAGGAAAGGACGGGCTGAATGCCTCGGCCATAGCCGAGGCTCTCGATCTTGCACCTGCCACGCTGTCCTTTCATGTGGCACATCTGGCACGCGCCGGGCTTGTGGTGGCGCGCCATGAAAGCCGTTTCATCTTTTACTCGGTGAAATATGCGGTCATGGATGACCTGATTGCCTATTTGTCACAAAATTGTTGCCAGGGGAATGCCTGTTTGCCGAAAACTGCGGCAATCAATACTTCCGAAAAGCGACGCGGAGTCGCCAAGGGAAAAATTTAACAAGGAGTGGTTATGAAGGATAGCATCTACAATGTATTGTTTCTTTGTACCGGGAACTCGGCGCGTAGCATCATGGCCGAAGCTATTCTCAACCATGTCGGCAAAGGTCGCTTTCGGGCATTTAGTGCGGGAAGTCATCCAGCAGGGAAGGTCAATCCATTCGCCATAGAACAGTTGAAGCGCTCGGGCTTGTCAACGGATAGCTTTCGTAGCAAGAACTGGAGCGAATTTTCTTCACCCGATGCACCTCAAATCGATTTCGTTTTCACGGTTTGTGACAACGCTGCGGGAGAAATATGCCCCGTCTGGCCTGGTCAGCCCATGACGGCTCACTGGGGTATTGAGGATCCTGCCGCCGTTGAGGGCAGTGATGACGAAAAAAGGCGTGCATTTTCGACAGCATTTTCGCAGCTCAATAGGCGCATTTCCATATTTACGAATCTCCCACTCACGAAACTTGACGCGATGTCGTTGAAGCGTGAACTGGACACCATCGGTGAGCTGCGCAAGCAGGGCCAATAATCTATTTTTCAACAAAGGAAATCCATGTCAACACGTAAAACCGTCCTTGTGCTTTGCACAGGAAATTCCTGCCGCTCCCAAATGGCAGAGGTACTACTGAACCATGAACTCGGCGACAAAGTTAAAGCTTTATCGGCAGGAACTCGTCCTCAGCCCAAGGTTGCCGATGGAGCGATTGAGGCGTTGAAGCTTGCCGGTCTTCCAACAGCGGGGCTATATCCCAAAGATGTGGATGCCGTGATGAACGACTCCATTGATCTGGTGGTAACGGTCTGCGATAACGCAAAGGAATCCTGCCCGATCTTCCCTCGCCCCGTACCGAGTATTCATCTTCCTTTTCACGACCCGCATGGCGAACCCCTGGAAAGCTTTGTCACAGTCCGCGAAGATATTCGAGCACGCCTGATTCCAGCTGTACGTGAAGCACTGGGGCTTTGAGGTGATACTTTGAGCGCTCAATGTGAAGTCGCGGTCAAAGCAGGCGCAGGCGCTCCCATGAGTGTGTTCGAGCGCTACCTGACCGTATGGGTATTTCTTTGTATCGTTGCCGGGATAGCATTGGGCCAGATAATGCCAGCCGTGTTTCAAGCTGTTGGCCGTATGGAAATTGCCCAGGTCAATTTACCGGTCGGCCTGCTGATATGGGTGATGATCATTCCCATGCTGGTCAAGGTCGATTTCGGCGCGCTGCACGAGGTGAAACAACATATTCGCGGCATCGGTGTGACGCTGTTTGTGAACTGGCTGGTCAAGCCGTTCACCATGGCCTTTCTGGCATGGCTGTTTGTGCGCAATCTGTTTGCCCCCTGGCTACCCGCCGAGCAGATCGACAGCTACATCGCAGGCTTGATTCTTCTCGCGGCAGCCCCCTGCACGGCCATGGTGTTTGTCTGGAGTCGTCTCACCAACGGTGATCCGCTGTTCACACTGTCTCAAGTGGCGCTCAACGATACGATTATGGTATTTGCCTTTGCTCCCATCGTAGCCTTGTTGCTGGGAATCTCAAGTATTCATGTTCCTTGGGATACGCTGTTTACCTCGGTCGTACTTTACATCGTTATTCCGGTGATCCTGGCGCAACTATGGCGCAAGAGTCTGCTAAACAAGGGGCAGGCACATTTCGATGCGGCTATGGGCAAGATCGGCCCTTGGTCAATCTCCGCCTTGCTGGTAACGCTTATTCTGCTATTCGCCTTTCAGGGCAAGGCCATCATCGATCAACCGCTGGTTATCGCGTTGCTGGCTGTGCCCATTCTAATCCAGGTCTTCTTCAACTCCTCGCTTGCCTACTGGCTTAACCGCGCAGTTGGTGAGAAGCACAACATAGCCTGCCCATCTGCACTAATCGGCGCTTCCAACTTTTTTGAACTGGCCGTGGCGGCAGCCATCAGTCTTTTCGGCTTTCAGTCGGGGGCTGCATTGGCGACGGTAGTGGGAGTTCTTATCGAAGTGCCGGTGATGTTGCTGGTGGTGAAAGTTGTTAATTCCAGCAAAGGTTGGTACGAGTCAAATCAAAAAACTTAAGGAATAATCATGAAAAAACTCGAAGTGTTCGACCCCGCCATGTGCTGTTCCACGGGTGTCTGTGGTGTGAACGTTGATCCCGTGCTGGCACAGTTTTCCGCTGATATTAAATGGATAGAAGAACAGAACATTACCGTGCAGCGATACAATCTCAGTCAGGAACCACAAGCTTTCGCCGCCAACCCGGCAATAGTAAAAGAGATGGAAGTCGGAATGGATCGTTTGCCCATTCTGGTTTTGGACGGCCATATCATTACTACGGGTATCTATCCATCGCGTCAGCAATTAGCGCAGAAACTTGGTTTACCTGAGGCCGATGCCTCGGCGATACCCCAAAAGAAATCCTGCTGTTCGCCTAAATCGGGTTGTTGTTGAGGAAATTATATGGCGCTGCCAGAAGCACGGACACACTATATCTTCTTTACCGGCAAAGGTGGCGTCGGCAAGACCTCTTTGTCCTGTGCCACCGGCCTTGCTTTGGCCGATGCTGGCAAACGGGTGTTGATTGTCAGCACTGATCCTGCATCCAACCTCGATGAAGTTCTGGGTACTCAACTCACCTCTACGCCGACACTGATTACCGGCACGTCCGGGCTCTATGCCCTCAATATTGAACCGGAGAAGGCCGCGCACGCTTACCGCGAGCGCATGGTTGCTCCCTATCGCGGAATCTTGCCGTTGGCTGCAATCGCCAGCATGGAGGAACAGTTTTCAGGCGCTTGCACCGTAGAAATCGCCGCGTTCGATGAGTTCTCCAAGTTGCTCGGCGATCCTGGCACCACATCTGATTTCGATCATGTTATTTTTGATACGGCTCCAACAGGCCACACGTTACGTCTGCTGACGCTGCCCTCCGCTTGGAGCGGCTTCATTGCATCTTCAACGGGTGGAGCATCCTGTCTCGGCCCGCTGGCTGGATTGGAGAAGCAAAAAACGCTTTATGCCGCAACAGTTGCCCGTTTGTCAGATTCCAGCTTAACGACAGTAATATTGGTCAGTCGGCCGGAATCGGCATCATTGCGTGAAGCGGAACGCACGCGCAAAGAGCTGACCGAGCTGGGAGTCAATAATCTGCACCTGGCCTTGAATGGGATATTCACTTCCGCGACTCAAGGCGATGTTGTAGCCGATGCGATGGCGCGACGGGGGGTTGAGGCTATTTCCGCCATGTCCGATGATTTGGCGCTGCTGCCTGAAAGCACGACTTTTTTCGTGCCGCGTGGCACGGTTGGACTTGATGCTCTACGCGAGCTACTGAATCCCAATCCTGCTAATCGTATCAGTCTTGTCGCACCTTCAGAAGATTCGATACAGATGCCGCCGAGCTTGACCCGCTTGGTTGATGAGCTCGAAACAAATGGTCGTGGTGTCATCATGACCATGGGCAAGGGGGGCGTAGGTAAAACCACAGTAGCTGCCGCCATTGCGCTAGCTTTGGCACGTCGCGGGCATATCGTGCATCTTTCCACTACCGACCCAGCCGCGCATATTGCTGAAGCAGTGGCTGGCGACATCGCTCGTTTGAAGGTAAGCCGTATAGATCCTGCTCGAGAGGTAGCCCGCTATACCGTAGAACTTCTGGCGCGGGCATCCCCCCATCTGGATGAGGCTGGACGAGCATTGCTCGAAGAGGATTTACGCTCGCCATGCACTGAAGAAATCGCAGTTTTCCGTGCATTCGCCCAAATCGTAGATAAGGGGAGCGAGGGTTTTGTTGTGCTGGACACAGCACCCACCGGGCATACTCTATTATTGCTGGATGCTGCCGAAGCTTATCATCGTGAGGTGTTAAGAACACAGGGAGATATGCCGGAAAGCGTGGTAGAACTTTTGCCCCGCTTGCGGGATGCCCACTACACACGCATTCTGATTGTGACCTTGGCGGAAGCAACGCCTGTGCATGAGGCACAGCGATTGCAGGAAGATTTGGCTCGTGCAGGTATCAGTCCTTACGCTTGGGTTATCAACCAGAGTTTGTTCGCCAGCCACACGAAAGACCCAATATTGCATCAGCGCGGAAACTATGAAGTTCCATTCATTCGACGGGTGGCAGATGATTTGTCAGCGCGCACGGTTTTAGTGCCTTGGCTCGCCCAGCAGCCGGTCGGGGAGGAGGGGCTTTCACAATTGGTTGCGTGAGAGCTATGTCCGCATACTTTCATTTTTCCTGCGGGGTCTCAGTCCGGGTTGCCGCAAGGGAACCGGCATGAAACCAACTATTTTGACTGCGTCCATCCTTGCAATACTTTCTCCAGCCAGAACAATCCGAGTACAGTTTTACTGTCATTGATTTTTCCGCTCCTGATCCAATCCATCGCATCGGGGAGAGAAAGTTCAAAAACTTCGAGGAACTCTCCCGCGTCGAGCCGGCTTCCGCGGTGGGTGAGGCCGCGTGCAAGAAAATATTCCATGCGTTCGTCGGCGTAACCGATACAGGGCCACATGGTGGTCAGATGGGTCCATTCGCCTGCCTCGTAGCCGGTTTCTTCAAGCAACTCGCGCCGGGCGCAAACAAGTATATCTTCGCCCGGATCAATTTTTCCGGCGGGGAGTTCAAAAAATTCGCATTGCGGGGGGTAACGAAACTGGCGTTCCATGAGCAAGTTTCCATTGTCCATAATTGCCAATATCGCCACCGCTCCCGGGTGCTTGATATGTTCGCGCGTGCTGATGCTTCCATCCGGAAGGCGCACATTGTCTTTGATAACTTTGATGAAACCGCCATCGTAGGCGACAGTTGAATCGATGCATGTTTCTTTTAAATCCATTGTTTTTCCTTTACGCTTGCCTGTATCGCACTTGAGCCCGAAAATTGCAGCCGACCTATTTCATGGAGCACATTTTACCCGTTTTGATTTAGCATACACACTGTTCAACCCAAGGGGGGCGCCATGTTACGCATTGTTTTATTAAGCGCATTGTTGTCGATCAATGCCCGGGCCGCGGATTCGGAAACGTATAATCGCGTGGATTTTCAGGTGGATGCCGCGCGTGAAGTGGCGAATGATTTGCTTGCGGCCAATTTGACCGTGGAAATTCAGGATAAGCTGCCTGCCCGTGTCGCCCAGCAAATCAATGCCGCCCTGAACGACGCGCTCAAAAAGGCATCCGCATTTGAGAGCGTAAAAACCGGCAGCGGCAATCAGAACACCTTTCCGATCTATGGCAAGAATAACCAGATTGAAGCCTGGCGCGGGCACGCAGAAATTCACTTGGAAAGCCGTGATTTCAAAGCGGCGGGCGAGCTGATCATGCAACTGCAATCTACCCTGCAAATCGGCAGCGTGCAATTCACGATTGCGCCGGATACCCGCGCGCAAATTGAAAATTCGCTTATTGCCGAGGCCATCAAGGCATTTCAAACGCGTGCCGATGCGATCCGTGCCGCCGTCGGTGCGGCGTCTTACAAGACGGTCCATTTTGCGATCAACAGCGGCGACGGGCCGTCGCCGCATCCGGTTCCGATGATGCGCGCGATGGCAATGTCAGCCGCACCGATTCCTGCCCCGCAATTCGCCGGTGGGGAAAGCCGCATGACGGTGCAAATCAGCGGTACGATTGAAACACAATAATTTTCGGGTAAAGGATACAAAATGAACGCGCTAATTTTTTGGGGTGTTGTCGCAATTGTGCTGATTTACGGGGTCAGCCTGTATAACAATCTGGTTAGTGTCAAGCATGCCGTTGCCAAGGCATGGGCAAACATTGACGTATTGCTGAAACAACGCCATGACGAATTGCCCAAGCTGGTCGAGGTGTGCAAACAATACCGGCAGTTTGAACAGAATACGTTGCAAAAGGTCATTGAAGCGCGCACCCGGGTACAGACTGCACGCGAGCAGCAGGACATTCCCGCGCTGGGGCAGGCTGAAGGCCAATTGCGCGCCGGAGTGGGAAGCATTTTTGCGGTGGCAGAGGCTTATCCCGAATTGAAAGCCAACGAAAATTTCATGCAGTTGCAAAACCGCATTACTTCGCTGGAAAACGGTATTGCCGACCGTCGCGAGTTTTACAACGACTCGGTGAACATCAACAACGTGCAAATCGAGGTATTCCCGGCCAGCATTATTGCAAAGTTGTTTTGCTTCGAAGAAAAACCGTTGCTGGAATTTTCCGCGGCGGAAAAATCGGATGTCGATTTGAAACGCTTGTTTGACTGATTGCAATGCTGGATACGCTACACCGGGAATATGCGCAACTGCTTACCTCGGGTGCCCAACTGCTGCTGTTGATTCTGGGTATATATCAGCAAACACGCAATGGCTGGCTGTATTGCCTTGCCGGAGTTGCCCTGATCAGCGTGTTCGCGTGGTTGTCGTCGCTATACCGGCTGCGCGCCATTCGAGATACCCCCACCTCAAGGATAGCCTCTGCCGCGCAGGGATACGTGGAGCTTGTCGGGCGGGGCGAATATTTTGCGGATATCCCGCTGGTCAGCAGGTTAAGCCAGCTTCCCTGTTTGTGGTATCGCTATAAAATTGAACAATGCGATTCCGAACGGGAGTGGAAAACCATAGACAGCGGCGAGACCGGTGATTCCTTCATACTGAGGGATGATACCGGCACGTGTGTGGTCGATCCGGTGAGTGCCGAGATTATTACCAGCCACAAAAACCATTGGTACCAGGGTGAATATCGCTACACTGAATGGACGCTGATCCGGCCGGACCCGATTTATGTCATCGGGCAGTTCCGCACGCTGGGCGGCAGCACGGTCGAGTTCGATAGCCGTGCAGAATTGAATGCACTGCTGGCGGAATGGAAACGGGATATGCCTGCTTTGCGCGCACGCTTCGATCTCAACAACGATGGCGAACTGGATGAAAGGGAATGGTTTTTGGTGACCCAGGCCGCAAAACGTGAAGTGGAAAAGGCAAAACGGGAAGCGCAGTCGCAGTCGGATACCCATATCGTGAGCCGGCCCGCCGACGGAAAGTTATTTCTGATCAGCAATCTTCCCGAAGAAAAGCTGACCCGCCGTTATTTGCTTTGGTCATGGGCGCATCTGGCCATTTTCTTCGGTTCGTTGGGCGGAATCGGCTGGGTGCTGGAGAATATTTGAGTGGCGGAGCCTTTATTGTTTAACTTCAGTGCCGGCGTGTTGAGTTCTGATACGCGCGTCGAAGCTTGTTTCAAAACGCACTATTCCCAATCGGGTTGGGATGTCCGTATATAATGGCATAATGCGCTCCGCAACCTTCTGAAATTAACCTTGAATGCATTTCGCCTCAAACTGTATTGTGTCGTATAGCTGAAAACCGAACCGTCCATGTCTCATCATACAATTGATATTCCCCACGATGGCAGCATGCGTCCCAGAACATGGTATGAAGCCGCCAGCGTGTTGCCGGGCTTTGTTTATGATGTCGCCCAAGCCGCTGCAATTGACAGGCTGGATGAACTCTGGTGTCAATTGATGGATTTCAAGACCAAGCGCAACCAGTTTCTGGGGCGCAGCTTGCGCAGCCCGGAAGTGCCCAATGGCTTGTATCTCTGGGGCGGGGTCGGACGCGGAAAAACATTTTTGATGGATGCGTTTTACGAGTGTCTCCCGTATCGGCGAAAACGCCGTATTCATTTTCACAATTTCATGGCTGAAGTTCATCATGAGATGAAGTTGTTGGCGGATAAAAAGGATCCTTTGATTGCTTTGGCCGACAATATCGAAATATCCACCCGTGTGCTGTGTCTGGATGAGTTCCATGTTGATGACATTGCCGATGCAATGATACTGGGACGCTTGGTCGGCGCAATACTGGAGCGCGGAGTTGTGCTCCTGACCACGTCCAACTACCCGCCCGACGGGTTGTATCCGCACGGTTTGCAGCGCCAGAATTTTCTGCCCGCGATTGATCTGCTCAAACGCAAACTTAAAGTGTTGAATGTGGATGGCGGGCACGATTATCGACTGCAGGCGGTAGCGCGCGAGCCCTTGTTTATCGTCGCCGGCAATGCCGTAGACGTGGCGGCGGGCGAAGCGCGCATGGAGGCATTGTTCGAGCGTATTGCCGCGGGAACGGTGCGCAACGAGCGGCAAGTGGAAATTCAGGGGCGCAAGATCCCGGTAAAAAAGGCAGCCCGAAGTGCGGTGTGGTTCGAGTTTGAAGAGCTATGTTGCGGGGCGCATGCACAGGAGGATTATCTGGCCATAGCACACCGCTATCCGACCTTGTTCTTATCGCATATTCCCCGCATGGGTGCAGAACAGGCATCAGAGGCGCGACGTTTTACCTGGCTGGTGGATGTTCTTTACGACAATAACGTCAGGTTGGTGGCTTCATCGGTAGCCGTTCCGGAAAACATTTGTTCCGGCGCGATGGCATCCGGAGAATTTTCCCGTACCGCCAGTCGCCTTAATGAAATGCAATCGAAACATTATTTGGAGCAACCGCATCATTCACAAAATGTGACGTTGTAGCAGTTGCGCGATTAATTATGTTCAACCTTTTTATGTATTTATAATATCAATACTAAAGATTAAAACAATTGATTGGCCAAATAATGTATATTTGAATTAATCTTACAACTGAACAGCATACATTTCAGTTTTAAAATGTGCTTCAATTGCAACCCGGATGAAGAAGTTCTATTAACGGATGGGTAATTCCAGAATTCTCTTTCACGCTTGCAACCCGACATTTCAACGTGTTCGGGTGGAACTGACAAGATTAGGTGAGAACCAAGACAGCCATTATGCAATTCACGATAATATCGTGCCCGGTTTGGGGAAGTGTTGAATGCTGCTTCTGTACCCGTCAAAACATCCGGAATAATTTTCGGGAAAAACAATAATGAACAATAATCGCCCCAAACATCTCGCACTGCAGCATATCAAGTTTCCTCTTCCGGCCATTGTTTCAGGTTTGCACCGTATCAGCGGCTTGCTGTTGTTCCTGTCCTTGCCGTTTTTATTGTGGACACTGCAGTACAGCCTGCGCTCGATTGAAACATATACCTTGCTAGCCTGGATGCTTCAGCACCCGCTCAGCAAATTATTCTTGCTGGGGGTATTTTGGGCGTTTTCGCACCATTTCTGCGCGGGCATACGCTGTATCGCGATCGACCTGGATTGGGGCGTCAAGCTGGCTCAGGCGCGGGCCAGCAGTAAATGGGTGATGATAATCAGTCTGACGGCTACGGTTTTGATAGGAGTACGGCTATGGTAAATCGCGTGGTAACCGGCGCGCATTACGGCCTGCGCGATTGGCTGATGCAGCGTGTCACGGCATTGGTCATGGCTTCGTATGCGTTTTTGATGCTGGGCTGGCTGTTGTTCCATACGAATGTTGACTACGAAGCATGGACGGGTTTGTTTGCCAATAATGTGGTGCGTTCGTTTTCTCTGTTATTCCTGCTTGCACTGTATTTTCATGCCTGGGTCGGGATGCGCGATATCGTGATGGATTACATCAAGCTGGCTCACCTGCGGCTCGCCATGCATGTGGCGGTTATTCTGGCGTTGATAATGTATTTTATTTGGTCGGTGCAAATTTTGTGGGGTTTTTAACCCTTCCCATCCTCCCCTGCAAGGGAAGGTCTGCAAAATGAAATTAAGGGAATTAAAATGGCAGTGGTGAAGCGGACGTTTGACGTGGTAGTGGTGGGGGCCGGCGGAGCGGGGATGCGCGCGGCGCTGGCGTTATCGGAAGCCGGACTAAAAGTCGCGGTATTGTCGAAAGTGTTTCCCACGCGCTCGCACACGGTGGCGGCACAGGGCGGCATCGCGGCATCTCTGGGTAACGTCAGCGAGGACAACTGGCATTGGCATATGTACGACACGGTAAAAGGCTCGGACTACCTCGGCGATCAGGATGCCATCGAGTTTATGTGCCGCGCCGCGCCTGAAGTGGTATACGAACTGGAACACTTCGGTATGCCGTTCGACCGTACCGACAGCGGGAAAATTTATCAGCGTCCCTTCGGCGGACATATGCAGGATTACGGCAAGAATCCGGTGCAGCGCGCCTGTGCCGCAGCCGACCGCACCGGCCATGCCCTGTTGCATACGCTGTATCAGCGCAATGTGCAGGCCAATACCAATTTCTTTGTGGAATGGATGGCACTTGATTTGATCCGCGACCAGGACGGCGATGTGCTGGGTGTGGTAGCCATGGAAATCGAAACCAGCGAAGTCATGATCCTGCAGGCCCGCGCGACGTTGTTCGCAACCGGCGGAGCCGGACGTATTTTTCAGGCCAGCACGAATGCCTACATCAACACCGGCGACGGCTTGGGCATGGCGGCACGAGCGGGCATCCCGCTGGAGGATATGGAATTTTTCCAGTTCCACCCGACCGGAGTGCATGGCGCGGGCGTGCTGATTACCGAAGGCGTGCGGGGCGAGGGAGGCTATCTCGTCAACAAGGACGGTGAGCGTTTCATGTCGCGCTATGCGCCCAATGCCAAAGATCTTGCCAGCCGGGATGTGGTATCGCGTGCCATGGCGACGGAAATAAAGGAAGGTCGCGGCTGCGGCAAGGACGGGGATCATGTGCTGCTGAAATTGGATCACCTCGGCGAAGAGGTAATCCGCCATCGTCTGCCCGGCATACGCGAAATATCGATCAAGTTTGCGCATGTTGATCCGGCCAAGGCCCCTATTCCGGTGGTGCCTACAGCGCATTACATGATGGGGGGAATCCCGACAAATTATCACGGGCAAGTCGTGACGCCGCACCATAGCGGGGAAGAAGGCGGCGGGCCTGAAGAAATCGTGCAGGGTTTTTATGCGGTCGGCGAATGTGCGTGTGTGTCGGTTCACGGAGCAAATCGGCTGGGATGCAACTCGTTGCTCGATCTGATTGTTTTCGGGCGGGAAGCAGCGCGGCAGATCATCGAGGATCTGGGCAATCACCCGCATCCCAAACCGTTGCCGGCGGATGCGGCGGATCGTTCGCTGGCTCGGCTGGCAAGACTGGAAGGACAAAAGGACGGCGTCAGCGTGGCCGAGACGGGCGCTGCCATGCGTCGCGTGATGCAGGCGCACTGCGGTGTGTTCCGATTCCCCGATTTGCTGGCCGAAGGGGTGGAGAAAATTCGCGAAGTGGCAGAACAAGTTAAACACACGGAAATCAAGGATCACAGCAAAGTGTTTAATACGGCGCGGGTTGAGGCGCTGGAACTCGATAACCTGATCGAAGTGGCGCAAGCCACCATGACTGCCGCAGCTGCACGCAAGGAAAGCAGGGGGGGGCATGCACGCGATGATTACCCCAACCGCGATGACGACAATTGGCTAAAACATTCCCTGTATTTCAGCGAGGGACAATATCTGGATTACAAGCCGGTTCGCCTGAAACCGCTTACCGTCCCATCGTTTCCGTTGAAGGCGCGGGTGTATTAGAGAATGTGCGAGCAAACCGCTTAGGAATATCATGAAATTCAAAATATACCGTTACAATCCGGAAACCGACACCCGGCCCGCTATGCAGGAATATGATCTGGCGCTTGAGGCAGGTGATGCGATGTTGCTGGATGCGCTGGTGCTGCTCAAGGCCCAGGATGATAGTCTGGGTTTCCGGCGTTCCTGCCGCGAGGGAGTATGCGGATCGGATGCGATGAATATAAACGGGCGCAACGGTTTGGCTTGCATCACTCCGTTATCCAGCCTAAAACAACCCATTGAAATTCGTCCCTTGCCCGGCTTGCCCGTGATTCGCGATCTGATCGTGGATATGACGCAATTCTTCAAGCAGTATCACTCGATCAAGCCGTATCTGGTGAATGAAGATCCTCCACCCGAAACCGAGCGGCTGCAAACCCCCAAGGAACGCGCCGAACTGGACGGCTTGTACGAATGCATTTTGTGCGGATGTTGCACCACATCCTGCCCTTCTTTCTGGTGGAATCCGGACAAATTTGTCGGTCCCGCCGGATTGTTGCAGGCCTATCGTTTTATTGCCGACAGTCGTGATCATGCGACCAACGAACGCCTGGACAATCTGGAAGACCCATACCGCCTCTTCCGTTGTCACACGATTATGAATTGTGTCGATGTGTGTCCCAAAGAGCTCAATCCAACAGAGGCGATAGGGAGAATCAAGGGCTTGATGTCCAAGCGGACAGTATGAAAGAATTGGAGCGCTTGCGCTGGCGTTGCCGGCGTGGTTTGCTGGAATTGGACATCGTCCTTGGCCGTTTTGTGGACAGGGATTATGCGGGGCTGGATGGGGCACAGAAGGTCGTTTTTAACGGATTGCTGGACTTGCCCGACACGGAACTATGGGACATGATTGCAGGCAGGAAGGAAGCGTTGCAAGCCGATCAGCAGGCAATACTTGAGAGACTTAGGGCGGTTTAGTATCACTAACATAGGGAGGGGTATGGAGAGCAAACGTGTGGCAACACTGACTCTGGACGACGGGCGTAGCGTCGAATTACCGATTCTGTCCGGTACGCTGGGGGCTGATGTGCTCGATATTCACAACCTCGGCAAGCTCGGGTTGTTTACTTATGATCCGGCATTTTTTTCCACGGCGAGTTGTACTTCGACCATCACCTTTATAGACGGCGATGCCGGGCTGCTTTACTACCGGGGATATCCGATTGAGCAACTGGCCGAGCATTCCAGTTTTCTCGAGGTATCTTACCTGCTGTTGAACGGGGAATTGCCGAATGTCGCGCAATCTGCCGAATTCAAGGATATCGTTACGCACCACACCATGGTGCACGAACAGATTGTGCGTTTCTTCTCCGGTTTTCGCCGCGATGCACATCCGATGGCGGTGATGGTCGGCGTGGTGGGGGCGTTGTCGGCCTTCTATCACGATTCGCTGGATATCACTGATCCGCGGCACCGCGAGATCTCGGCGATACGCATGTTGGCGAAAGTGCCGACTATCGCTGCAATGGCGCACAAGTACTATACCGGCGCCCCGTTCATGTACCCGAAGAATAAATTTGGCTACGCCGAGAATCTCCTGTACATGATGTTTGCCACTCCGGCAGAAGATTACGAACCCAATCCGATACTGGTACGCGCGCTGGATCGTATCCTCATTTTGCATGCGGATCATGAGCAGAACGCATCCACTTCGACGGTGCGCCTGGCCGGTTCGAGCGGGGCGAACCCGTTTGCCTGCATCGCTTCCGGTATTGCCGCCCTGTGGGGGCCGGCCCACGGCGGAGCGAACGAGGCCGCGCTGAAAATGCTGGAAGATGTCGGTGATATCTCGCGTGTGCCGGAATATGTGCAGGGCGTGAAGGACAAGAAATACCGTCTGATGGGTTTTGGTCATCGCGTTTACAAAAATATGGATCCGCGTGCCGCAGTGATGCGCCAGACGTGTCATGAAGTGCTGAAGGAACTCAAGCTGGAAAACAGCAAACTGTTTGAGCTGGCTATGGAACTGGAACGGGTGGCTTTGAGCGACCCGTATTTCATCGATCACAAACTCTACCCGAATGTGGACTTTTATTCGGGGATCGTGCTGCGTGCTCTGGGTATCCCGACCAATATGTTTACCGTTATTTTTGCAGTGGCGCGTACCGTAGGCTGGATTTCCCAATGGAACGAAATGATCGCTGCCGGAGATCATAAAATCGGGCGCCCACGCCAGTTGTACCGGGGGGCCACCCGTCGCGACTTTGTTCCGGTGGGCAGCCGCTAATCTCAAGGGCGGATGGCGGCAGTTCGCGCCGTATCCGCCGCAGTGTCCGACGGATAGTTATCCGTTTCCCGGTTTTACTTCTGTTTGCAAGCATTAACTAAGGATATGTCCGCGACGAAAAAAAACTACATGCAGGCGATGAGTGCCAGTTCACCGTTGTTTGGAATGAACGATGTGTTTGTCGAAGGCCTGTACGAAGACTATCTTGCCAATCCGGCAGCGGTTTCCGATATCTGGCGCGCATATTTTGATGCGCTGCAATCCACGCCAGGCGCAACGCGCGAAGTGGCGCACAGTCCCGTTCAGCGGGCTTTTGCAGAATTGCCCCAAGTCGGCGTTTGCGGCGTATTTATTCACGAAGCCGATCTTGAGAGCAAGCAAGTGCGCGTGATGCAGCTCATCAATGCCCATCGTTTTCTGGGGGTGCGTGTTGCCAATCTTGATCCGCTGAATCGCTATGTGAAGCCGGTTGTTGCCGAGCTTGAGCTTAGGCACTATGGCCTGAGCGAGTTGGATATGGATTCCACTTTTGATACGGGGTCGCTGGTGGCAGGTGCGCGCATGACGCTGCGCGAAATCCTCAAATTGATGCGGCAGACTTATTGCGGCAGTATCGGCGCGGAATACATGTATCTGAGTGAAGTCGCCGAAAAGCGGTGGATTCAGGGGCGTCTGGAAGGGGTGCGCGGACTCGCGGGATATGACGCGGCGATGCGCTGCCGTACCCTGGAACGATTGACCGCGGCCGAGACTTTGGAGCGCTATCTGCATACCAAATATGTCGGGCAAAAACGTTTTTCGCTGGAAGGCGGCGAAACGATGATTCCCCTGCTTGACCATTTGCTGCAGCGCGCGGGAGGGTTGGGCGTGGAGGAGGCCGTGGTCGGTATGGCGCACCGCGGACGCCTGAACGTGCTGGTGAATATTCTCGGCAAGCAACCGGGTATGCTATTTGCGGAATTTGAAGGAATACACGCCGAGCATCTGACCTCGGGTGACGTGAAATACCATCAGGGTTTTTCCGCCGATATCGGCACGCCCGGCGGTACTCTGCATGTCGCACTGGCGTTCAATCCGTCGCATCTGGAAATCGTCAATCCGGTCGTGGAGGGGTCGGTACGCGCGCGACAGCACCGGCTCAAGGATCTGGACGGGGAAAAAGTATTGTCGATTCTGTTGCACGGAGACGCGGCATTTGCCGGGCAGGGTGTGGTGATGGAAACGCTTGCCATGTCGCAGACCCGGGGTTATCGCACGGGCGGCACGGTGCATATTATTATCAACAACCAAATTGGTTTTACCGCCTCCGATTTGCGCGATACCCACTCCAGCAACTATTGCAGCGATGTGGCTAAAATGATCGATGCACCGATTTTCCATGTCAATGCAGACGATCCCGATGCGGCATTGCTGATTGCCGAGATTGCGCTGGACTACCGCATGAAATATCAGAAGGACGTGGTCATTGATCTGGTGTGTTTTCGCAAACTGGGGCACAACGAACAGGATGAGCCTCTGGTCACCCAGCCTTTCATGTACCGCTTCATTCGCCAGCATCCGGGAACACGCGCGGTATACGCACAACGTTTGCTTGCAGACGGGGTGATCAAAGGCTCCGCTGCGGATGAAATGATTGCCGCCTACCGCAAAGCCATGGATGAAGGGCGGAATTCAATTCATCCCGCACTCGACAGGGGGCAAAGCAAGCGGCCTTCAAGCTGGGACTCGGTCAGGGGTGACACGGCATGGGACGTCAAGGTGGAGACCTGTTTATCGCTGGAGCGCTTGCAGAAACTCGCGAAACCGCTGACTACCGTTCCGGATGGGTTTGTATTGCATTCGAGGGTGCAGAAAATTGTCGAGGATCGCGCGGCCATGGCACGCGGTGAGTTGCCTCTCGATTGGGGGATGGCGGAAAATCTTGCCTACGCCGCTTTGCTGACGGAGGGTTTCCCGGTGCGGCTTTCGGGTCAGGATTGTCAGCGCGGAACCTTTTTCCATCGCCATGCCACCTGGCATGACCAAAATCGCTCCGACCGCTTTGCAGGCGCTTATACGCCGTTGCAGCACCTTGCGCCCGACCAGGAGGATTTTGTGGTTATTGACTCGCTGCTGTCCGAGGAAGCGGTGCTGGGTTTCGAATATGGCTATGCCACTGCCGACTCGAATTCGCTGGTTCTGTGGGAAGCGCAATTCGGTGACTTTGCCAACGGTGCGCAAGTGGTGATCGATCAATTCATTGCTTCCGGCGAAGTGAAATGGGGCCGGTTTTGCGGGCTGGTGATGCTGCTCCCGCATGGCTACGAAGGGCAGGGAGCCGAGCATTCTTCCGCGCGCATTGAACGCTATTTGCAACTGTGCGCGGATTACAATATTCAAGTGTGTAATCCTTCAACCGCCGCGCAAATGTTCCACCTGTTGCGACGCCAGATGTTACGGCCGTTGCGCAAACCGCTGATAGTATTCACACCAAAAAGTCTACTGCGCAGCAAAGATGCGGCTTCACCGATCACTGAATTCACGCAGGGAAAATTTCAGCCCGTCATAGCCGAGATTGATCCGCGCAATGCATCCGATGTGCGCCGCATCATCGCATGCAGCGGCAAGGTCTATTTCGATCTGCTCAATGCGCGGCGCGCCAAACCTGCAGGCGATACCTCGCACAGAACCCTGCCGCCGGAGGAGATGGCGATCATACGCATCGAGCAGCTTTACCCTTTTCCCCATCATGATTTTGCCGCGCAGATTTCCGCCTATCCGAATGCCACCGAAGTCGTGTGGTGCCAGGAGGAGCCGGGCAATCAGGGCGCATGGCACCGCATCCAGCATTATCTGGAGCGACACCTGCGCAAGGGGATGCGCCTTGACTACGCGCTGCGTCCATCGTCCGCCGCACCCGCAGCGGGCTATCTGGCCGTGCATCAGGAGCAACAGAAAGCGGTTATTGCAGCCGCTTTCCGCGACAATCTAGACAACAAACCTAAACCGGGAGCATCCCACCATGAGCATCATTGAAATCAAAGTCCCGCAGCTTTCAGAATCCGTGCCCGAAGCAACTCTGGTAAGTTGGCACAAGCAAGTGGGCGAGTCAGTCGCGGAAGGCGAAAATCTGATCGATATCGAGACGGATAAAGTGGTACTGGAATTACCCTCTTTCAGAAGCGGTGCGCTGACAAAAATACTCAAAGGAGACGGTGAAAAGGTTGTCAGCAACGAAGTGATTGCGCTTTTGGATACCGAGGCAAAACCGGCCGCACGGGCGGAAGCAAAGCCGGTTGTTGAAACGCGGGCGGAAGCTGCACTAATGCCTGCAGCGCAGAAAATTGCGGCGGATAATAAATTGGACGCATCGGCGATCAAGGGCAGCGGCCGCGACGGCCGCGTATTGAAAGAAGATGTGCTGAATGCGTTGGAAAAGCCCGAATCTGCTCCCTCCCCCCTGAAGGGCGGGGGAGAGGGTAAAACCCCCCCAATAACTCCCGCTCTCCCATCCGGCAGCGTCAGCGGACGGATAGAACAGCGCGTACCGATGACACGCATACGCCAGCGTATAGCCGAGCGTTTGCTTCAATCCCAGCAAAATGCGGCCATCCTCACCACCTTCAACGAGGTGAACATGCAGCAGGTGATAGACCTGCGTAACAAATACAAGGATGCATTCGAGAAGAAGCACGGCATCAAACTCGGTTTCATGTCGTTCTTTGTCAAGGCGGCAGTATTGGCTTTGCAGAAATTTCCACTGGTCAATGCTTCGGTGGACGGTACCGACATTATCTACCACGGGTATTTCGATATCGGCGTGGCTGTGGGTAGCGAGCGCGGTTTGGTGGTGCCTGTTATTCGCGATGCCGATAAACTTTCACTTGCCGACATCGAAAAGCAAATCGCCGATTTTGGTGCGAGAGCAAAAACGGGAAAGATTACGATGGAGGAATTGAGCGGGGGAACCTTCTCAATTTCAAACGGGGGCGTATTCGGCTCGATGCTTTCCACCCCGATCATCAATCCTCCGCAAAGCGCCATTCTGGGGGTTCACGCGACCAAAGACAGGCCGGTGGCAGAGAACGGGCAGGTCGTCATCCGTCCGATGAATTATCTCGCGCTTTCCTACGACCACCGCATTGTCGATGGCCGCGACGCCGTGCTGTTTCTTGTTACGATCAAGGAAGCGCTGGAATTTCCGGGGCGATTGTTGCTGGATATTTGACAGGAAAAAATAATGGCTGATTTTGATGTGGCGGTTATCGGTGCGGGTCCCGGCGGTTATGTGGCGGCGATACGCTGCGCGCAGCTGGGGCTGAACACCGTTTGTATAGACGAGTGGAAAAACGCGCAGGGCAAGCCTAGCCCGGGCGGGACTTGTCTGAATGTGGGTTGTATTCCTTCCAAGGCGCTGCTGGAGTCGTCGGAGAATTTCGAGCGCGTGACACATGATTTTTCCGCGCACGGCATTACCGCATCGGGTGTGAAATTTGATCTGGCAAAAATGCTCGCGCGCAAAGACAAAATCGTGACTGATTTCACCTCGGGCATAGGCCAGTTGTTCAAGAAAAATAAAGTGACCCCCTTGTATGGCCGCGCACAATTTACCGGGCGTGAAGGCGATGTCTGGCGTATTGCCGTGGCGGGTGCCGAAGAGGTGCGCGCGAAGCATGTGATTATTGCCACCGGTTCGACCCCCCGCGTTTTGGCTCAGGCACCTTTCGATGGTGTTCGCATCGTGGATAATGCCGGTGCTTTGTCGTTTACTGAAGTTCCAAAACGTCTGGCTATTATAGGCGCGGGAGTGATCGGTTTGGAATTGGGCAGTGTGTGGCGCAGGCTGGGAGCGGAAGTAACTCTCTTGGAGGCAATGCCCGCTTTTATTCCCGCCGCCGATGAACAGGTGGCGAAGGAAGCATTGCGCGCGTTTACCAAACAGGGATTAAAAATTCATCTGGGCGTGCAGATTGAGGGAGTTACCCAAGCCGATGGTGAAGTTACAATCAATTGGCGCGATGCCCAGGGCGCTGTGCAGAAACTGGTTGCGGACAAGCTGATCGTTGCGGTGGGGCGGGGTGCCAATATACAGGGCTTGGGGGGGGAAGTTGTCGGTCTGAAACTGGATGGTGCAGGACGTGTGGAGGTGGACGAACATTGCCGCGCCAATCTGCCCGGTGTTTATGCGGTGGGCGATGTGGTACGCGGCCCCATGCTGGCGCACAAGGCATCGGAAGAGGGGGTGATGGTGGCAGAGTTGATCGCGGGGCAGGCAGGACATTGCGATATGAATCTGGTGCCCGGCATCATGTATACCGCACCGGAAATTGCCTGGGTGGGCAAAACCGAGCAGCAGTTGAAAACTGCAGGCGTGGCTTACAAATCGGGGCAATTCCCTTTTATGGCGAATGGCCGTGCCCGTGCGCTGGGAGAAACCTCCGGTTTCGTCAAAATACTCGCCGACGACAAAACAGACCGTATTCTCGGCGTGCACATTATCGGGCCGATGGCTTCAGAGCTCATCCAGCAAGCGGTGCTGGCAATGGCTTTTTCGGCCAGCAGCGAAGATCTTGCGCGCACTATTCATGCGCACCCCTCATTGTCTGAGGTAATACACGAAGCGGCGCTGGCGGTTGACAAACGGAGCTTGCACATTTAATAGCATGGAACCATTTCTCGCCTACCGTATTTATAACGAGAACGGCAAGACAGTCAGCCGTTTTGTGGGGATGACGCTGGATGAACTGGATTCCGGCGAAGTGGTGATCCGGGTTTCCTGTTCAAGCGTAAATTACAAGGATGCACTTGCGGCAACCGGCGCGGGAAAGGTTATTCGGCGTTTTCCCTGCGTGGGCGGCATCGACGCCGCGGGTGTGGTCGAGAGATCGCAGGATGCCCGTTTTAAACCCGGAGATGAAGTAGTCGTCACCGGCTATGACATGGGAGTCGCGCATGACGGCGGTTATGCTGAATATGTGCGGGTGCCGGGTGATTGGGTCGTTCCTCTGCCGGACAGTTTGTCGCTGTCGGACGCAATGGCGTTGGGGACGGCCGGTTTTACTGCCGCCTTGTCTATTAATAGAATGGAACAGAATGGACTGTCGCCGGAGAAGGGGAAAGTGATTGTCACCGGGGCTACCGGCGGGGTAGGCAGCCTTGCCATACTAATGTTGGCGCAACTCGGTTATCACGTGGCGGCACTGACCGGAAAAAACGACGCACACGAATATTTGAGATCTTTGGGAGCAAGTGAGATTTTGTCGCGTAACGAAATTGATCTTGATAGCAAACGACCACTGGAATCCGCGCAGTGGGCGGGAGCGCTGGACTCGGCGGGCGGAGCCTTACTTTCATGGCTGACGCGCAGTATGCAGCAAAATGGCACCATCGCCAGCTTTGGCAATGCCGGCGGAGCGGATCTGCATGCCACGGTATTTCCTTTCATACTTCGGGGGGTAAGCCTGCTCGGCATAGATTCTGCGGCAACAGGTATGCCGTTGCGCAAGAAAATCTGGCAGCGATTATCTACCGATCTGCGTCCGGCTGCGATGGGACTGATTGTCCGGGAGATACCCTTTTCCGGATTGCCGGAGGTGTTTAATACAGTTATTCAGGGGCAATCTCATGGCCGGATCGTGGTGAGAATCGGCACAGGCGATTGACCGGGAAGATTCATCCTCCCAATTTTATACAGGCCTCCCTTAAATATTCCTTGCATCGCGGATGCAAGTTCAATCTGTCCGTGCGCGAGCCGGCATTTGTGATGTGCTACAATCCCACCCCGAAATCAGGCGGGCGAAAGTGGCGGAATTGGTAGACGCACTGGATTTAGGTTCCAGCGCCGCAAGGCGTGCAGGTTCGATTCCTGTCTTTCGCACCATAGATTTATGCTGGAAGATGTATTTTTGATATCCTGATTTACCTTCCTTTTCTATAAATTTTTCCCCGGATTTTCCTGAATGGGGTGGTTAATTCCAATCAACACCCTGAATACTCCAGAAACTATTTTCGACATGATGCATGGAGGGTTTATGCTTGAAGAAAATGAGGTAGTATTCGGCCCAATTGATGAACCGGTAACGCATTCAGGCAGAAACAAATTTTTGCGTGAATTTCTTCCCTGTGATGGGTTGAAGCAGGAGTGCATGGAATCGTTTGTTTTCGGATGCCGTTTTTGGGTGGTTGCGAACCAATTTTGAATTTCGACGCTGCAAGAAAATTTATATGATACAAAAATCGTCCATTCAATCGATGCAGCTCAGGCAGATGCTTGCCTCAAGCACTGCATCCCTGGTCGCCAGCACGCTACTCGCAGTGGTTCTGGCGTTTATGCAGCGCGAGGTGATTGCTACACAGGTGGTTGTAGTCTGGCTGGGGGCGATCCTTTTTGTCCAGTTGGTTCGGGGCTATCTTGCCAATACTTATAAACAGCCTTCGATAGACGATCCTTCCACTACTCGGGCCAAATTGGAAAAATTCAGGCTGGGCGTTTTTGTTTTGGGGATAGTTTGGGGGGCGGCAGGCATAGTACTTTTCCCGTCGAACGATCCCCAGCACCAGATGTTTTTAATCTTCATGCTGGCGGGGCTGTCGGTGGGAGGAGTGGTCTCCTATTCTGCGGATTTGCCGGGTGCCTCCGGTTTTGTTGCTGCAGTTTTATTGCCCATTACTGCTCGTCTGTTTGCGTCGGGAGACAGTTTGTCTATAGCGATGGGAATCGCGGCAACAATTTTCTTTTGCTTCATTTTTATCACATCGCGTTTTTTCTCACGGAGCGTTCTGGACAATATCAGGCTGCGAATTGAAACGTTGGCCAGCGAAGAACGCTACCGTTTACTACTGCGCCATTCCCCGGTCGGAATATTTCATTACGATACAGATATGGTTATCACCTACTGTAACGAGCGGTTTGCCGACATTTTACTGACGACGATAGATCGTATTGTCGGCCTGGATATGAAAACACTCAAGGATCAGTCTGTTCTGCCTGTCTTGAGGAATGCGCTTAAGGGTGAAATGCCCCTTTACGAAGGAAAATATTTCGCCACTTTAAGCGAGGCGATTGGATGGATCGCCATGTCATGCGCTCCTTCCCGGGATGAATCGGGAAAGATAGTCGGTGGCATTGCCGTGGTTCAGGATATTTCTGAAAGGAAAATGGCCGAGCAGGCGCTATATTCTGAAATTGAAAAGAACCAGGTGTTATTCAAGACTGCCGGGGACGGAATTCACATTATGGATGTCCGGGGAAACCTGTTGCAGGCCAGTGATTCATTCTGCCGAATGTTGGGATACACGCAGGATGAAGTCAAGGGAATGAATATTCTGCAATGGGATGTGCTGAAGCCGCCCGGCACAAATTTCGAGAAAATTGTAGATCAACTGCCCGAAGATGTGAGCGTGCTTGAAACGCAGCATAAGTGCAAAGACGGGCATGTTATTGACGTGGAGATATATACCCGTGTTGTGTCCATTCAGGGTACACGCTTTGTCTATGCCTCTTCGCGGGATATCACGGAAAGCAAGCATTCCAAACTGGCGCTGCAGAGAGAAAGCGAAAAGAACCTTGCGCTGTTGAGGGGTTCCAGTGACGGAATTCATATTCTGGATTTTGACGGAAACAGCATTGAGGTCAGCGATTCATTCTGCGCGATGCTGGGTTATGGCAGGAGTGAGTTGATCGGAATGAATGTTTCCCAATGGGACACCAACCGATCGCGGGAAGAACTGCTGGCAAGCATCAGAGAGCAGATTGTACAAAAATCCCGCAATCAGTTTGAGACCCGCCACAGACGCAAAGACGGAACCACGCTGGAAGTTGAAATCAGTTCGTTCCCCCTTGAGCTCGACGGCAATGCGGTTTTGTTCAATTCCTCGCGTGATATTACCGAACGCAAAAAAATTGACATGGAACTTCGTATTGCCGCAACGGCTTTCGAATCCCAGGAAGGGATAATGGTTACCGACCAGAATGGGGTGATTCTCAGGGTTAACCAGGTGTTTACGGCACTGACGGGATATTCCGGTGAAGAACTCATTGGCCAGAATCCCCGCATACTGAAATCGGGCCGTCAGGACGCGGATTTTTATCAGGCTATGTGGAAATGCATCAATAACAAGGGCTCATGGGAAGGGGAAATTTGGGACCGGCGCAAGAATGGTGAAATATTCCCCACTTGGCTAAGCATATCGGCAGTCAAAGATTTGTCAGGCGCGGTAACCAGTTTTGTAAGTACGCACACGGATATATCCGAGCGCAAGACTTCCGAAGAAAAAATTCGCAGGCTGGCATTCTATGATTCGCTTACCGGTTTGCCGAATCGTCGCTTGTTAATGGACCGGCTCGGACAAGCCATCCGATCCAATACGCGCAGCGGAAAAGAAGCCGCCTTGCTGTTCATTGACCTGGATAATTTTAAAAACCTGAATGATACGCTGGGCCACGATGCCGGCGACAAGTTGCTGCAACAGGTGGCGAAGCGTTTGGAGTCTTGCGTGAGAATGGGCGATACAGTCGCGCGACTGGGCGGGGATGAGTTCATGGTGATCATCGAGGATTTGAGCGAAGATCCCATGGATGCCGCAGCGCAAACCGAGGCCATCGGTTACAAGATTCTGGGGGCATTGAGCCAGCTGTACAGATTGTCTTCCAGTGAATTTCACAGTACCTGCAGTATTGGAGCCACGCTTTTTCAAGATCGCCAGCAGTCAAGCGAGGACCTCTTCAAACAGGCTGATATCGCAATGTACCAGGCCAAGAAAGCGGGCCGCAATGCATTGCGTTTTTTCGACCCGAAAATGCAGGAATCTATTAATACCCGCTCGGCTCTGGAAGGTGATTTGCGCAAAGCGCTTGATAACCGCCAATTTCAGTTGCATTACCAGATACAGGTTGACAGCAATCTCCGCCCCGTCGGGGCCGAGGCGTTAATCCGCTGGGTTCATCCGGAACGCGGGCTGGTTTCTCCCGCGCATTTTATTCCGCTGGCGGAAGAGTCGGGATTGATATTGTCCATCGGGAAATGGGTGCTGGAAGCCGCCTGCGCCCAGTTAAAGGAATGGCAAGGCAATCCTCTGACCCAATCATTAACGCTGTCGGCAAATGTGAGTGCCAAGCAATTTCACCAGGCCGATTTTGTGGCGCAAGTTGAATCTGCTGTGCGGCAGCATGCCATCAACCCCATGCTGCTCAAGCTGGAGCCGACCGAAAGCATGTTGCAGGAGAATATTGAGGAGACCATCTTGACTATGACTGCCTTGAAGGCAATCGGCGTCAAGTTTGCGCTGGACGATTTCGGTACCGGATTTTCTTCCCTGCAATATCTCAAGATACTTCCGCTGGATCAGCTCAAAATAGACCAGTCGTTTGTCAGGGATCTGGCGATTGATAGCAACGATCAGGCTATTGTTCGGACGATCATCCTGATGGCGCAGAGTTTAAACCTTGAAGTTATCGCGGAAGGCGTGGAGACAGAAGATCAATTGCAAATTCTTAAGGACAATGGCTGCAACTACTTCCAGGGCTACCTCTTGGGCAGGCCCGTTCCTCTTGAACAATTCGAGGCTGCATTGCGCCGGGTTTGACACAGGCGATGTTCAGGCGTGCCTGATCACAATGCTGGCAGGGGGTATGGAAATAACCCTTAAATTAATAGGGAGGTGTGGTTCGGGAAGGCAAATTGTTTTAATATTCACGCCATAGCCATCAAATTTAAGAGTCTCGCGCCGTTATAACATGAAAAACAAATTGTTTTGGAAAGCGGATTGGCTGGTAGGGCTGCTCGTGGCTTTGCTGTTTCTGTTTTTCGCCAACAGTGATTTGATGCAAAGTCTGGAGCGCAAGGCTTACGACCTGGCTGTGCGTTCCTCTTCCCGCACGCCGAGCGACAAGATCGCGGTGATAGCAATTGATGACCAGAGTATCTCTAATCTGGGGCGCTGGCCGTGGCCGCGTGCCACCCAGGCAAAAATGCTGGATTTGCTGGCTGCAGGGCATGCCAAGGTGGTGGGTAATACGGCATTTTTTTTTGAACCCCAGGTTGATGCCGGTCTGGAGTATATATACAAAATTGCAGCGCAGCTTGACGCATCAACGCTGAAAAATAGTCCCAACCCGGTTCACCAGGCCGAACTTGCACAATTGGCCTCGTTGCTGCAGGAAGCGGTGCAAAATCTTGACAATGACCACCAGCTTAACGAAAGCATGGCAAAGGCCAATAACGTGCTTCTGGCGATGGTCTTTGAACTGGGTGTTCCCCAAGGCAAGCCGGATCATCCTCTGCCTGATTATGTCTTAAAAAATGGTCTTATTAATGTCAAGACTCAGGATGCGCAGAAAGCGGCGGGTGATATACCGCTGTTATCCTCCGGGGTGGAATTCCCCATAGATATTCTTGGAGCCAGTGCCGTCGGTATCGGACACTTGAATGCAACGCCGGACGTGGACGGGAGCATCCGTACCGAACCGCTGGTGGTCAGTTATTTCGACCAGTATTTTCCTTCGTTGTCGTTGTTGTTGGCTGCCAGAAGTCTTAACCTTGAACCCAAGGATATTCAGGTGAATCTGGGCCATAGCGTTAAACTGGGCAACCTGAATATTGCTACTGATCCCGCTTTGCGCATGCACACTTATTTTTACGCCGACCGCGACGGCAAGCCGGCTTTTCAGGTGGATTCGTTTTACGATGTTTTAACCGGCAAAATTCCGGTGGAAAAGTACCGTGACAAGATTGTATTGATCGGTGCAACTGCGGCCGGAGTGGGAGCGCTTCAAGTCACCCCTGTTTCTTCCGGAATGGCCCCGGTGCTCACGCTGGCACATTCGGTTTCCAGTATTCTCAAGCAGGACTTTTTCGTTTCACCCGGTTGGGCAATATGGGCTCAGGGAGGCGTGTTTCTTATGGTGGCGTTGTACCTGACAGCATTGCTGCCGAGACTTAAAGCAGGAATCGGGGCGGGGATTACAGCTGCAATGTTTGTAGTTTTGCTGGTGGCTCATTATCTATTAATGACTACGCAGGCTATATGGCTGCAGCTGATGATGCCGTCCGCACTATTGCTGACGGGGCATCTGTTATTGACTACCAAACGTTTTTTGCTAACGGAAGAAGATCAAATCAAATCGGCCTCCGACTTGGCGGAAAGTAACCGCATGCTGGGTCTTGCATTCCAGGGGCAGGGACAATTGGATATGGCATTTGATAAATTCCGCAAGGTGCGGCGGGATGAAAGCTTGATGGAAGTGCTTTACAATCTGGGGCTGGATTTTGAACGCAAGCGCCAGTTCAACAAGGCGGAATCGGTGTTTCAATATATGGCCGAATACAACCCGAAATTCCGTGATCTTGAGGCCCGTCTGGCACAGTCCAGAGCCATGTCCGAGACCGTGATTCTGGGGGGGCCGTCAGGAAAGGGCAATGAAAGCACGATCCAGTTGGACAGGCCCGGCGTTTCCAAGCCTATGCTTGGACGCTACCAGGTCGAGAAAGTGTTGGGCAAGGGAGCCATGGGTACGGTGTATCTTGGTAAAGATCCCAAAATAGGACGGGTAGTGGCGATTAAAACCATGTCATTAAGCCAGGAATTTGAGGAGGACGAAGTCGGGGAGGTGAAAGCCAGATTTTTCCGCGAGGCTGAATCCGCCGGTCGGCTGAATCATCCGAATATCGTGACCATGTACGATGCGGGGGAGGAGCATGATCTGGCCTATATCGCAATGGAGTTTCTCAAAGGAAAAGATTTGATGAGTTACACCAAGGCGGATCATCTGCTGCCGGTTGAAAAAGTACTGGGCATCGTAGCCCGTGTGGCTGATGCGCTGGATTACGCGCATAGTTTTCATGTTGTCCACCGCGATATCAAGCCGGCTAACATCATGTATGACCCCGAAGCTGATACGGTAAAAGTGACCGACTTCGGTATTGCACGCATTACAGACTCTTCCAAGACCAAAACTGGTATGGTATTGGGAACGCCATCGTACATGTCCCCGGAGCAATTGTACGGATCGAAGATTGAAGGAGCCTCCGATTTGTTCTCGCTGGGGGTGAGCCTGTATCAAATGTTGTGTGGTAAGCTGCCGTTTAACGGGGACTCGATGGCTCAACTTATGTTCCGCATCGCCAATGAGCCGCATGAAAATATTTTGACAATCAGGCCGGATGTTCCACCGTGTGTGGCAGTGATCGTGAACAAAGCGCTGGCAAAGAAAGTGGAAGACCGCTATCGGACAGGCAGCGAAATGGCCGGGGCAATTCGACTGTGTATGGACAGTTTAAAGTGATAAGGAACCTGCGGGAGTAGGATATGAAAATTCAAGATGCACTCGAAATAGTCAGCCAGACCCACTCCGGCATGGTGAGATCGCACAACGAAGACAGTGTGGCTTATGATCTGTCCAGCGGATTGGTGGTTTTGGCTGACGGGATGGGGGGCTATAACGCCGGTGAGGTTGCTAGCGGCATAACCGTTTCGGTGATGACCTCCGAGATCAAGCAACGTTTGTCTTCTGTCCGTCCCGAAGACAAAAATGCAAACGGGGAAGAATTTGGAGTGGTGTTACTGCGCGAGAACGTTCAAAGAGCTAATGCTTCCATTTTCAGCGCTGCGCAAAGCCAGCCCCAATATGCGGGTATGGGGACGACAGTGGTATCCGCCCTGTTTTATGATAATCACGTGGTGGTGGCACATGTCGGAGATTCCCGAATGTACCGGCTGCGCGGTGAAATTTTTGAGACGATTACGCGCGATCATTCCCTGTTGCAAGAGCAGATTGACGGGGGCTTGATCAGCAAAGAAGATGCGCGACTGTCCAGAAACAAGAACCTGGTAACACGCGCGGTGGGAATCGATGCGGAGGTCGAGGTGGAAACGCATACCCATGAAGTGCAGGCCGGGGACATCTATCTGCTGTGTTCGGACGGACTCAACGACATGGTGGAAGACTCGGATATATGCGCGACGTTGGTGATGTTAAAGGCCAACATGAATTTGGCAGCAAACCAGTTGATCGAGCTGGCGAACGACAATGGCGGACGCGACAATGTTTCAGTGATACTGGTCAAAATTAATGGTGACTTTGCCGCGCCGCGTGGATGGCTGGCAAAATTCTTGTCCTGGTTAAAGCGTTAAGTTACGGGGATTGATGATATGGCAGCGAAATTAATACTCAGCATGGAAGGTGTGGTGCTGCATGAGTACCCACTGAACAAAGAGCGTATAACAATTGGGCGCAAACCGCACAATGACGTGGTGATTGATAATCTTGCAGTCAGCGGAGAGCATGCGGTTATCGTTACCATACTCAATGATTCCTTCCTGGAGGATATGAATAGCACCAACGGGGTGGCGGTCAACGGCGCGGTAATCAAAAAGCATTTCCTGCAGAGCAACGATTTGATCGAGATCGGCAAATACAAACTGAAATACATCAATGATCAGCAAGGACCGCAAACACCCGCTGAGGATTTTGAGCGAACCATGGTTTTGCGTTCGCCCGTCAAGCCGCAACCGGGTTCGTCCGAGGCGGATATTAAGGCTTCGTTGTCACGTACAACGGTCAACTCGGCGCCATTGATTCCGCCATCAACTCCGGCTGCTGTTGCGCAAAATCCGCAGCCCGCCCCCGCGCAAGCACAAGCAGCACCGCAACCGGCATCTGCAGTTTCATTGGCTACATTACAGATATTAAGCGGGCAAAATGCGGGCAGAGAAATGGATTTGGTGAAAAATTTGACCACCTTAGGCAAGCCGGGCGTGCAAGTGGCCGTGTTGACCCGCCGTCCGCACGGTTACTTCATTACGCATGTTGAAGGGGCAAACTATCCGTCCCTTAATGGCAAGATTCTCAATGAACAGCCTCACCCGCTGGGCAACCACGATATTATCGAGTTGGCGGGGGTAAAGATGGAGTTCTACTTCAAGAATTGATTCAGTTTTGCTCGTTAGTCGGTAGCGGTTGGTTAAGAAAAACCCGCGTGGTGGGCGGGATTAACTATCGTGTTCCGACAGCCAACTTGCAACTGGGTTTTTAGGAGAAACCGGTTGAAACGACACGCACTACTAATCGGACTTGGTTTTGTACTGGTTCTGGTATTTCTCGGCAGTGCCGCGAAATTTTACCAGATCGGATTCATCCAGCAACTGGATAATATTCTGTACGATTACCGCCTGCGATTAACCATGCCGCGCGGGGTGGATGACCGCATCGTCATTCTCGATATCGACGAAAAGAGCCTCAAAGAAGAGGGGCGCTGGCCGTGGAGCAGAAACCGTCTGGCCTTGCTGATGGACAAGTTGTTCGACCGTGACGGTATCGCGGTAGCCGGATTCGACGTGGTCTTTGCGGAAAAGGACGACAGTTCCGGCTACAAGGTATTGCAGGAGTTGTCGCATAAGGAACTGAAGGATGTACCCCAGTTCCAGTCCCGGCTGGCGCGAATCAAACAGCAATTGGATTACGATAGCCTGTTTGCCGGCAAACTCAGAAATCGCAATATTGTACTGGGCTATTATTTCAACAGGGCACCGAGAGGGGTTCCCAAAAGCGTTTCCGGTGCATTGCCCGATCCGACCTTTCCCCCGGGAAAATTTGAAGGCCGCTCGGTCAGTTTTACCCAATGGGACGGCTACGGTGCCAACTTGCCGGAATTGCAGGAAAATGCCGCCAGTGCAGGGGATTTCAATCCGCAGGTGGACTCTGACGGCGAAGTCAGGCGTGTGCCGATGATTGCAGAGTATAACGGGGCATACTATGAGTCACTGTCTTTGGCGATGGTGCGAACATTGCTGGGCAATAACCGGCTCACTCCCGGTTACCCGGGCGACGACAGTGCCGCACGTGTCGGCCTGGAGTGGCTGGATCTGGCCAGTGACCAGGGCACCTTCCGTATCCCCGTGGATCAGGATGTAAGTACCCTGATACCTTATCGCGGGGGGTTCGGCAGCTTTCGTTATATTTCCGTATCGGACGTGCTGCATGACCGTATTGCGGCGGATGAACTGAAAGATAAAATCGTGCTGATTGGCACCTCTGCTCCCGGGTTGCTGGATATGCGCTCCACACCGGTTGGTGCAATTTATCCGGGAGTGGAAATTCATGCCAACATGATAGCCGGTATTATCGATCAGAACATCAAACAGGTACCGCCGGACGTGATGGATTGGGAAGTCGCGCTGTTGTTGATTACCGGCGTGACCCTGAGTTTGTTGATGCCATTGCTGACCCCCGCGAAATCCATGATGCTGACGGTTGCTGCATTGACCGGGGCACTGGGGGGCAACATGGCGATCTGGCACTACTGGAATTTTGCGTTGCCCCTGGCCAGCGGGGTGTTGATGATTCTTGGCTTGTTTGTGCTCGATATTTTGTATGGATATTTTGTCGAAGCGCGCACCAAGCGGCAGATTACCCATTTGTTTGGTAAATATGTGCCGACCGAACTGGTGGAGGAAATGAGCAAAAATCCCGAGCAGGTAGTGTCCATGGAGGGTGAAAGCCGGGAAATGACTATTCTGTTCTCCGATGTGCGCGGTTTTACCACGATCTCGGAAGGGTTGGATCCCAAGGAACTCAGTCAGCTGATGAACGCCTTTCTCAGCCCTCTTTCATCCGTGATCAACAAACATCATGGCAAAGTCGACAAGTACATGGGGGACTGTATCATGGCTTTCTGGGGGGCGCCCATCCCCTTGCCGGATCACGCGCGCAACGCCATCGTGGCCGGTTTGGAAATGCAGCAGAAACTGCAGGAATTGCAACCCTACTACAAGGAGCGGGGCTGGCCCGAGATTCACATCGGGGTGGGTATCAATACCGGGAAGGTGAGTGTGGGCAACATGGGATCGGAAGTTCGCGTGGCCTATACCGTCATGGGGGATGCGGTTAATCTGGCTTCGCGGCTGGAAGGTATCACCAAACAGTACGGCGTGGGCGTGATGGTTGGGGAAAACACAAAAAATGCCGTCCCGGATTTTATCTATCGTGATCTGGATCGTGTACGGGTCAAAGGCAAGAATGAACCGGTTGCCATTTACGAGCCACTGGGGATGGATGGCGAGGTGGACAAAACGGTACTGGAAGAGCTCGATCTCTACCATCAGGCCCTTAAAATGTATCGCATGCAGAACTGGGATCAGGCGGAAATACAATTAAATAAATTGCAAAGTATGTCCCCCGGATGCAAGCTGTACCATGTGTATGCGGAACGGATTGAATATTTCCGGCTTAATCCGCCGGGGGCGGATTGGGATGGCGTTTTCGATTTTCTGACGAAATGAAAATCTACTGCCAAAGGTATTTGTAGAACTGGCGAGTTCGACAATGGGACTGGAAATGAGAACATGAAACTCAGGATATTGGGTTGCAGCGGAGGGATAGGAGGTAATGCCCGGACTACCTCCATGCTGCTGGATGACGATGTGCTAATCGATGCGGGAACCGGCGTGGGGGATCTCAGTCTCTCCGAATTAAGCCTGATTGATCATGTGTTTGTTACACACTCACATCTTGATCATATTGCCTGTATTCCGCTGCTGATGGACAGTGTGGGGTTTATGCGGAATAAGCCTTTGACCGTGCATGCTACCGGGGCGACGCTGGAAATTATCAGAGAGCATGTATTCAACTGGAAAATTTGGCCGGACTTTACCCAGATTCCCAATCCCGGGCAGCCATTTATGCTTTACAACAGAATCCAAATTGGACAGGCTGTAGAATTGGAAGGGCGCAGAATCACGGCATTGCCGGCCAATCATGTAGTACCCGCGGTGGGTTTTCAACTTGACAGCGGGACGTCCAGCCTGGTGTTCAGCGGGGACACCACGACAAATGACGCAATGTGGGAGGCGGTCAATGAGATTGGAAATCTGCGTTATCTCATTGTTGAGACCGCATTTTCGGATGCCGAAAAAGAAGTGGCGGTATTGGCAAAGCACTATTGCCCCATGTTGCTGGCAGAAGACCTGCTTAAACTCAAGTCCGGGCCGGAGATATTTATTACCCATCTGAAGCCGGGAGAGGTAGATTTGATCATGCGGGAAATTTGCGCGGCTGTGCCGGGAGCGAGCCCCGTAATGCTGAGGAATGGGCAGGTATTTGAGTTTTAATGCCGCAGGATTTATGCACAGTAAGCTTTTGGAAATATCGTTAATATGTATGACGTTTCATTGCCATGAAACGTTAATTTTAGAGAACGACAGATTGCCGGCGGATGTTGTCCGTTTCGCCCGGACAGCAGGCGGGTAAATCACTGATTCTCTCGGGGTTGCGCATGTGTGGATTGGGTATATAGTCCCAATTTAAGGAGTGAGGATGAATAGCATAACAACAGGAAATATCGGGGAGATGGAGGCGCGGCTTGAGTTTACCAAGAAACTCAATCACGTCACCAACAAGATACATGCCACCAATAATATTGATGAGATCATGCTGGATGTCAGCAAGGATATTTGCACCCTGTTCAATGCGGACCGCTTAACCATTTATGTGGTGGCAGAAGACAAAACCTCGCTGGTTTCAAAAGTCAAAACCGGCCTGAACTCATTTAAAGATCTCAAGTTGCCCATCGCCGAACAGAGTATTGCCGGTTATTCAGCGCTGAATAAAAAAATGCTCAATCTCAAGGATGTGTACGACGAGAAAGAGTTGGCCACCTATAGTACTCATTTGCGTTTCTTGCAGGATGTGGATAAACGCACCGGTTATCGTACCAAGCAAATGATGGTGGCACCGATTATTGACGCGGCCACCGACGATTTGGTCGGTGTGGTGCAGATCATTAACAACAAAGCCAATCAACCTTTCTCTGCAATGGTGGCAGAAGGGGGGCAGGAACTGGCTCAGACATTGGCGGTGGCTTTGCGCCAGCGCCAGCAGCAAACGATAGCCAAATCCAAATACGACTATCTGGTGGAGGATGCCGTTATTTCGGCTGCCGAGTTTGAGCTGGCTACGCGCACTGCCCGGCGCAAAGGAATAGATATTGAGGATGTGCTAATAGATGAGTTTCAGGTCAGTTTGCCGGCGTTGGGGAAAGCATTGTCCAGCTACTTTGGCGTCCCTTACGAGGTATTCAAGCCCGACCGGGTCAAGCCGGCGGATTTGCTTAAAAACCTGAAACGGGATTATGTCGAAAGCAGCTACTGGGTACCGATAGACGACAGTACCGATGGTCTGGTGATATTGACGACCGATCCTGAACGAATTCAGGCATCCAGGGTGGTGAATAATATATTTCCCAAGAGCCGGTTGACTTACCGGGTATGTTCCCAGCGCGAATTCAAAGCGACGCTAGACTTATTTTACGGTTCATCCGGGGGGGGCGGACTCGAAGGGGATTTGGGTTCGATGGACGACATGCTTTCCGCATTGGGGGGGGATGACGATGAGTCCGGCGGAGTCTCCCAGGAAGAGGTCAGTGCTGCGGCAGACAATGAACTGGTCAAGCTGGTCAACAAAATAATCATGGATGCCTACAAAATGGGCGCATCCGATATTCACATCGAGCCCATGCCCGGAAAAGGCAAGACCGGAATACGTTTACGCAAGGACGGATCGTTGATGAATTACATCGAGATTCCGTCGACCTACCGGAATGCACTGGTGACGCGGCTCAAGATTATGTGCGATCTGGATATTTCGGAGAAGCGCAAACCGCAGGACGGCAAGATAAAATTCAAAAAATACGGCCCGCTGGATATCGAATTGCGGGTCGCTACCCTTCCTTCCCAGGGGGGGGTGGAGGATGTGGTGATGCGTATTCTGGCGTCGGGTGAACCTATTCCGCTCGATAATATGGGTTTTTCAGTGCGTAATCTCGAGCTGGTTAAAAAGACGGTCAGCAAGCCTTACGGTCTGTTCTTTGTATGCGGGCCGACGGGTTCCGGCAAGACGACTACGCTGCACTCGATTCTTAAGCATATCAACACGCCCGACACAAAAATATGGACTGCGGAAGACCCGGTTGAAATTACCCAAAAGGGGCTGCGTCAAGTACAGGTCAACAAAAAAGCCGGTCTGGATTTCGCCACGGTAATGCGGGCGTTTCTGCGCGCGGATCCCGACGTGATTATGGTGGGTGAAATGCGTGACAAGGAAACCGTGTCTACCGGCATTGAAGCCTCCCTGACCGGTCACCTGGTGTTTGCCACGCTGCATACCAACAGTGCGCCGGAATCTATCAGCCGCTTGCTGGATATGGGTATGGATCCTTTCAATTTCGCCGATGCGTTATTGGGAATTCTGGCGCAACGTTTGGCGAAGCGCCTGTGCAAGGATTGCAAGAAACCGCATATCGCCAATCAGGAAGAAATCAAGGCGTTGCTCACGGAATATGCCACGGAGTTAATGAGTACCGAGACCTGGAAAAAAGATTCCAGTGCCGCATACAAGAACCTTTATGCCGAGTGGGTAAAGTTGTTCGCGGATGACAAGGGGCAAATAACTTTGTACGAGCCGGTGGGATGCGAGAAATGTTCGGGAACGGGTTACCGTGGACGCGTCGGTTTGCATGAATTGCTGATTGGTACAGATGCCCTTAAAAAAGGGATACAGGAACATGCGCGGGTTGCCGAATTATTCGCGATTGCCTTGGAAGAGGGGATGCGTACCCTGAAACAGGACGGTATCGAGAAAGTGTTATTGGGTATAACGGACATTCATCAGGTGCGCGCAGTTTGTATCAAGTAACCGCGCGTTTTAAATATTTCGCGGGACTCAATAATGGATTTACTACAACGGCTGGATGAATTAAATGTGATCGGAATCGCGCTCTCCAGTGAGCACGATATCAATCGCCTTATGGAAATTATTCTGGTGGCGGCAAAGCGCATTACCCATGCGGATGCCGGAACGCTATATCTGTACGACGCGGAGAAACAGGTTTTGCAGTTTGAAATTATGCGTACCGATTCTCTGGGCATCGCGATGGGGGGGACAACCGGGAAGGCTATTTCGTTTAACCCCGTGCGCCTGTATAACGACGAGGGCAAGCCCAATCATGCGAATGTGGCTGCTTATGCGGCTTTGAGCGGAAAAACAGTCAATATTCCCGATGCCTATACTGCGGAAGGCTACGATTTTTCCGGCACTCGGGCGTTTGACCTGAAAATGGGTTATCGCTCCACATCGTTTCTGACCGTTCCTATGCTGGACCATGAAGGCGAAACGATCGGGGTTTTGCAGCTGATCAATGCGCTGGACCGTCAATGCGACGCCATTATTCCCTTTACCCGGGATGATGTGCATCTGACGGAATCGCTTTCGTCCCAGGCCGCGATTGCGCTTACCAACCGGCGACTGATAAAACAGATGGAGGCTCTGTTTGAATCATTAATCAGCCTGATCAACACGGCGATTGACGACAAATCACCCTATACCGGGGGGCACTGCGAACGGGTTCCTGTATTGACCATGCTACTGGCCGAAGCAGTCAACCGCACCCACGGGGGCGCGCTCAAGAATTTCTCCATGAGCGACATGGACAGATATGAGCTTAAGATCGCCGGATTGTTGCACGACTGCGGCAAGATTACGACGCCCGTGCATGTGGTGGATAAATCGACCAAGCTGCAAACTCTGTACGACCGTATTCATGTGCTCGATACCCGTTTTGAAGTCCTTAAACGTGATGCCGAAATTGCCATGCTGCGTTCTCTTGCCGGTCTTGCGCAGACTGGCGGGGAAGCGGGGGAAAAAGCGCGATCCATTCGCGCAGAATTCGAGGCGCGCATACGGCAACTCGATGATGATCGCCTGTTTTTGCGACATTGCAATGTGGGATCTGAAAAGATGGAAGAGGCCGATCAGGCACGAGTACGGAGTATTGCCGCCTACCAGTGGTGCAACGAAGCCGGCGATACCGGTGATTTTCTCAGCGCGGACGAAGTGTCCAATCTGAATATTCAGTTCGGTACACTGACTGCGGGCGAGCGCCAGATCATCAACCACCACATTGATATCACCATCAAGATGCTGGAGTCGCTGCCTTGGCCCAGGCACCTCAAAAATGTCCCCGAGTACGCTGGGGGGCACCATGAACGTATGGATGGCAAAGGCTATCCAAAAGGATTGGTGCGTGATCAGATGTCCTGGCAGGCGCGCATGATGGGGATAGCCGATATCTTCGAGGCGCTGACAGCCAAAGACAGACCCTACAAGAAGGGCAAGACTCTTACCGAGGCGTTGGAGATACTGGGTAAATTCAAACTGGGCGGCCACATTGATCCCGATTTGTTTGATGTGTTTGTGCGCGAGAAAGTTTATTTGGACTATGCGCAGCAGTTCCTTGATCCCGAGCAAATAGATGAGGTGGATCCGGCTAAGATTCCGGGTTATCAGGCGTGAGGACGCCGGTGGTGCCGTGGGTGAACCGGCTTTCTGACATTGGAAGCGTCCGTTAGGTCTTTGTACCGCATTTAAGGTGAATGGTTGCCAGATTAGCTTTCCCGGAGAAATTATGTTGATGAAATTGTTTGATGCGAGTGAGGCCCAGGAATTTGGTAAAAGCCTTGCCGAGACCTTTTCTGCAAAATGCCCCATTATTGAAAGCAAAAAGGACGTGGTAAAACGGGCAAAGTTGCTGAGTAATATGATATTGGATGCCAAGCAATTCGGGCAGACACACAGTCTGAATGTTTACAAGAAGGCAAAATTGGGCAATGCATTTAAGTGGATCCTGCTGGAGAAAGGGTATGACGCAAAATTTGCGGATGAACTCACGAAGGAAATAATCCTGGCACTGAAATGAGCAAAGCAGTTTTCCCGGCGGAATAAAAGTTTTTTGCTGTAAGGCATACTATGTTTAAGTGGTTCAGGAAAACAGAAAAGGTTGGGAAGGTTGTAGCGGAATTGAAAGTGGCAACTCTCCGGGAGGGGGATTTGAATACTTCTCCCGCGCTTCGTGAAAGCGAAGACTTGCTTAAGCTGGGCAACAGTCATTTGGAAAACGGAAGACTCGGGCTGGCTGCAGAAAGCTATCAACGCGCACTCGCGCTCAATCCGAAAAATGTCAAAGCCTGCACTAATCTGGGTTATATATTCGAAAAGCAGGGCATTCCGGGTGAGGCGCTTACGTATTATCGCAAAGCTGTCGGGTTGGATCCAAACCAGATAACGGCGCATCAAAATCTCGGGTTTCTGCTCATGGGCCTTGGGCAAAGTGAAGAGGCCGGGGTGATCCTGAGTCGGCTGCTTGAACTCGCCCCCGAGCATCCCGGCGCGTTGAATTGTCTCGGCGTCATCGCCGCACAACGCGGCGATTTCCCCCGGGCGGAAAGCCTGCTGCGCCGGGCACTTGTAGCGCAACCGGATTTTGTTGAGGCCTACAATAATCTGGGTAACCTGTTCAAGCATATCAAGCGACACCCCGAAGCGGAGGTTGCCTACCGTCGCACGCTGGTATTGAAACCGGATTTCGCCGAAGCCAATAACAATTTGGGCGCTCTGCTAATTGAAAACAACCGGTTGGCGGAAGCTGAAGTGTTTTTTCATAAGGCGATCGAGCTGCAACCGAATTACGTGGAAGCTCATAACAATCTCGGCAACCTGCTTAAGCAAACTAAGCGCATGATCGAAGCGGAAGCCTCGTACCGCTGTGCGATAAAATTTAATCCGCTTTATGCCGATGCCTATTTTAATTTGAGTCTGTTATTGCTTTCACTGGGGCGATATGCCGAAGCTTGGCCTTTGTTCGAGTACCGTTTTGACCCGGGTATAGGAATATCCCGTGGCGCGCTTCCCAATCTTCCCTGCCCGCAATGGCGGGGAGAATTATTGGTCGGGAAAACGCTCGTGATCTGGCCCGAACAGGGGCTAGGAGACTATATCCAGTTTGTGCGCTACGCTCAGTTGCTCAGGGAAAGCGGTGTCTCTCGCCTGACTTTGGTTTGCATCCCCCCTCTTAAGGCATTGCTTGAAACTGTGGCTGGAGTGGATGCGGTTATCGCGGATTTTGATTCCATCCCTCCGCACGACTATTGGACTTATCCTTTGAGTCTTCCCTTGCGCTTTGGTACTGCAGTGGACAACATACCTTCAGCCGTGCCTTACCTGCAAGCGCTGCCGGCGCGTGTGGCCCGTTGGCGTGATCACTTGCCGGTTGGGAAGCTATATGTGGGATTGGTCTGGAAAGGGAATGCGGATCACAAGAACGATGCCAACCGCTCCCTGCCGGGACTGTCCACCCTTGCTCCGCTCTGGTCTGTGCAGGGGGTGACATTCATCAGTTTGCAAAAGGGAGCGGGAGAAGCAGAGGCCAAGTATCCGCCGGGAAACCAGCCGATTGTTGCGCTGGGTTCCGAAATAGCTGACCTCGCCGATACAGCTGCCATAGTGGCTCTGTTAGATTTTGTGATCTGCGTTGATACTTCAATTGCCCACCTTGCGGGGGCTTTGGGCAAGCCATGCTGGGTGCTGCTTCCATCCATAGATACAGACTGGCGCTGGCTTGGGGAGCGAGGAGACAGCCCATGGTATCCGACTATGCGCCTGTTTCGGCAGGAAGGTACGGGCGATTGGGGCAAAACGGTGGAGCGCGTCCGCGAAGCGCTTGCTGTTCTGGCCCATACCGGCACATGACGCTGCCAC
>Ga0265327_10000499_pt1 | contig 68183 bp, 62 predicted proteins | sample 41621metaG_FD_202089 | JGI IMG/M metagenome (GOLD analysis project Ga0265327, IMG submission 202089) | Rhizosphere microbial communities from Carex aquatilis grown in University of Washington, Seatle, WA, United States - 4-16-21 metaG | ecosystem: Host-associated > Plants > Roots > Rhizosphere...
TGGCACGTACACCACCACCCTGGCAGGGCTGTCCATCACCACGGAAGGCTTCAACAAGTTCGCGACCTCGCTCGGCCTGCTGAACCTGGGTCAATCCGCGCTGGTCGGCGTCACCGATTACGGCACGATCACCGTTGTCGCGGTGCCCGAGCCCAGCACCAGTGTGCTGATGGGGCTCGGGCTGGCCGGCTTGCTGATCAGCAAGCGGCGCAGGCAAGGCCGGTCACTCGGCCGGTAACTCACCAGGTCTCGGTCGGCTGGCTGCAGTCGGGCGCCACGGGGTTCACATCACAGCGGATACGCTTGATGATCTTCAGGCCCTTCTTGTCGTAGAAGCCCTTCTCGGCCATGTCGATGCGGCCGTCGCGCATCAGGTTGACGTAGCGCTCGGCGTCCACCTCGGTCGGGTCCAGCCAGAACTTGGCGGGGATGGTGGCGTCCGCACGCTTGATCAGCTCGACCACGTTGTCGAAGCGACTGGCCCAGGCTTCGCGCGACTTCTGGCCGAAGCCTTCAGGGAACTTGTCGCGCTTGAAGATCATCTGGTAAGTCAGGATGGTCATGGGGAAGCGGTGCACCGCGCCCTTGGTGCCCATGCCCTTGTACAGCTCCAGCGGCTTGAAGGCGATGGACGGGGCCATCACCACGTCCACATTGCCGTTGTTGAACATGGTGCCGAAGTTGGTCACGTCAGCGGCCACGGGACGCGCGCCCACGCGCTGGATCAGCTGCGACTGGGCCTTGTCGTAATCGAAGGCGGCCACGCGCTTGCCGCTGGCGGCTTCCAGGTTGCTGATCTGGCGGTCGTTGACGAAGGCATAGGCGGCGCCCAGGGGCACGATGCCACCCACTTCATAAGCACCCTGCACCATCAGGCCGGCGGCCTTGGGGCTGGAGAAGGTCTGGATGGTCTTGCGCACCACTTCCAGGCTGGCGTTCATGTCCAGCTTGCCACTGCGCACCACGGTGGATGCGCCCACGGAATCGATGGCTGCGGTCAGTGCGTTGAACGCGCGTGTGCGCAAGGCTGTGGCCATGACGGCGTCGCACTGGCCGGTGCGGAAGTCTTCCACGGCCACGCGCTCGTCCACATAAGCCTTGAGCTCCATGTCGGTGCCATGCTTTTGCATCTCAAGGGCGTAGTCCTTGGCCGAGTTGTAGCCGTCGCCACCTGTGCCCAGGATGTCGAAGATGCAGACATGCTGCTTGGCCGCCATCACGGGGCTGGCCGCCACCAGAGCCGCCGCAGCGGCCCATTGCCATTTCTTGTTCACTGAGTCTCTCCAGGGAAGGCGCACCGGGCGCCGGTTTGAATCGGGGCGGATTTTGCGTCAGTTCGCGATAACCCTCGCAAGCAGATGTGTCCTCGTCGCGAAATCCACCCCCCGTTCATGTGTCGATCTGAAGTTGATCCGAGTCAACCCTGATGGCCTGCTCGGAGGTCACCGCTAACCTGACGTCACGGTGCATCCTCATCACTGACCAGCTAGTCGCTGATACGGGCCGCACTCACCAACCCATCTGGAAGAGAGCAAGAGGACACAATATGAAAATGACATTCAAGCAAATCGCCGCCGCCACCATGTTCGTTGCAGCCGGCCTGGCCCAAGCAGCCCCCGTCACCATCAACGTGGGCGGCAGCTGGAACAACCTGACCGCCACCGGCTCGGCCACCCTGAGCTTCAGCGCCGACCTGCTGGGCGCCCTGGACACCGGCAAGATCGCCCTGGCCAACTACGGTGCGGCCACCTCCACGATCACCAAGGACACCGACGGCTTCTACGTCAGCGCCTCTGCCGCTGCCCCTGGCACGGCCATCACCTTTGACGACGCCACGCTGAACGTGCTGGGTGTCGCCACGGCCGGCGGCATGACCTTGACTGCCCCCGTGGTCAAGAGCGTGTCCAGCGGCGGTTCGCTGACCGTGACCGACCTGAGCGCCAACCTGAGCAACAACACCATTTACGCCACCATCATCGGCGGCAATGGCGTGGGCACGATCACCAACTTCGCGCTGTGGAACTTTGCCACCCTGACCGGTGGCACCAAGATCGAAGGCCCTGGCACCTACAACAACTCCATCACGGGCCTGTCCCTGACCACGGATGGCTTTGCCAAGTTCTCGCAAGCCCTGGGCCTGCTGAGCCTGGGCAAGTCGGCCATGCAAGGCATCACCGACTACGGCACGATCAGCTCGACCATCGTCGCCACGGCCGTGCCTGAGCCTTCGACCTACGCCCTGATGGGCCTGGGCCTGATCGGCATGGCCGCTGCCAAGCGCCGCCGCGCAGCCTGATTGCGCTCAAGCGCCTCGCCAGGCTTCGGCCTGGTTGAGCACAACCCCGGATGCACACCCGCATTCCGGGGTTTTTTGTTTCTGGCTGTTGCGCCCTGATGCGTCACACGGACAAACCCTGTTGGCAAATCAAACCATCTTTCTATGCTCAAGCTTGTGACCGGCCAACGCAGTCTGGTCACCCATCCATTCACAAACAGAGAGGCATCGCCATGCACCCCGCCATTCGACTTCAACACATTGCCGGCGCCTGTGCCGTGCTGTTGGGCCTGAGCACCGCTCACGCCAGCGTGGTCACGACATCCCCGCTTGATGCCGGCCTGAGCGGCACCGCGACACTGAGCTTCAACCCCGATCTGCTGGGCGCCCTCGATACCGGCAGGGTATCGGTCGCACCGAACCAGCCCATCATTCAACCGCAGGTCATCAGGGACACCGACGGCTTTTACAGCAGCGTCAGCGTGACGGCACCGATCACCTCGGTCACCTATGACCCCAGCAGCCGCGAAATCTTTGGCGTGGGGACCAGCGGCGGGCTGGTCATGACGGCCCCCGCACTCAAGAGCGTGTCCTCTGGTGGCTCGTTGACGGTGACGGACCTGCGGGCCGATCTGAGCGCGCAAACCATCTACGCCACCGTGATCGGCGCCAATGGCGTGGGCACCCTCAACAACATGGCACTGTGGAACTTCAATGGCCTGAGCAGCGGCACCTCGCCCCTCAGCGCCACGATCACCGGGCTGTCCATCACGGTGCAGGGCTTTGACGCCTTCACCAAGTCGCTGGGCCTGCTGTCGCTGGGCAAGGCCGCCCTGGCAGGGGTGACGGACTTCGGCACGATCACCTCGACCATCTACCCCCTGTTGAGCGCGCCCCCCGGCCCGGACTGGCATATCACGAGCGTGCCTGAGCCAACGACTTATGCCCTGATGGGCCTGGGTCTGGCGGGCCTGGCGGTGGCCAGGCGGCGTCGCCTGGCCTGAATCAGGCCGGGCATCCAGAGGCAGGCTGGTACTGGCCTGTCTCTGCCATCCAAACAGAGCGAGACTGACATGCGACACACACTTCGCCTTCATCACGTGGCGGCCGCTTCCGCCATGCTGCTGGGCTTGGCAACAGCCCACGCGGACGTGATCACCCAACCGACCTACCAGGCCTACCTGTCCGGGGCCGCCTCGCTGAGCTTCAGCGCGGACCTGCTGGGCGCGCTGGATACCGGCAAGGTGTCCGTGGCGGCTTACGGCGCCGCCCAATCTGCGGTCACCAAGGACAGTGACGGTTTCTACACGAGTGTCAGTGCATCGGCCCCGATGACCACGGTCACGTACGCCCCCGCCAACTTCGAGATCTTCGGCATGGGCACCAGCGGTGGGCTCACCATGACGGCTCCCGTCCTCAAAAGCGTGTCATCCGGTGGCGCATTGACGGTGACGGACCTGCGGGCCGATCTGAGCGCGCAAACCATCTATGCCACCGTGATCGGCGGCAATGGCGTGGGCACCCTCAGCGACATGGCCTTGTGGCATTTCAGTGGGCTCAGCAGCCAGCGATACCTCCGACACCAGACCCTCGACACCTCCATCAGCGGGCTATCCATTGCCATCACCGGGCTGTCCATCACGCAGCAGGGTTTCAACACTTTCACCCAATCGCTGGGCCTGTTGACCTTGGGCAAGGCTGCCCTGTCCGGAGTCACGGATTTCGGCACGATCACCTCGACCATTGAGATGATGGATGCGCCAAACTTTCCATGGTCTGTGACCAGCGTACCTGAACCATCGACCCATGCCTTGATGGGCCTGGGCCTCGCAGGTCTGGTGGTGGCAGCCAAGCGCCGTCAAACACGCTGATCAGGCGGCCATGGACGCCGCACCGCCGTCGTCCAGCTGAGCCACCTCGGGCCGCACCACGCGGCCCGTTTCCTTTTGGGGGCTGATGTAGCGGGCCAGCACGGCATGCAGCTCTTCGCGCTTGAAGGGCTTGCCCAGGTAGCCGTTCATGCCGGCCTCCGTGCAGCGATGGCGCTCGGCCGGGAACACATTGGCAGTCAGGGCCACGATGGGCACGGGCTCCAGCCCCAGGCGCAACTCCTGCACGCGGATCTGACGGGCCGCCTCAAAACCATCCATGACCGGCATCTGGCAGTCCATCAGCACCACGTCGGGCCGATGGCTGGCCAGCCATTCAAGGGCCTTGCGCCCATCGTCCAGGATGTGCACCTCCAGCCCGATCTTGCGCAGGGCGGCCTCGGCCACCAGGGCGTTGATGGGGTTGTCCTCCACCAGCAGCACCTGGCCCACGGCATCGGTGTGTTCAACAGGCTCGGCCTGTGCTGGCGCAGCCGGCCGTTCGTGGCTGGCATGCAAGGGCAGGATGCACTCGAAGGTGGAGCCCTGGCCGCGCTGGCTGATGCAGCGCAGGTCGCCGCCCATGGCGCGGCACAGCTGGCGCGAAATCGTCAACCCCAGGCCAGTGCCCCCGTGGCGTTTGCCCAGGCCGTTGTCGACCTGGTGGAAGGCGTCGAAGATGTGCTGCTGCTCGGCCTCCGACATGCCCACGCCGGTGTCCTGCACCACGAAGGACACCTGCTGCCCGCCCTCCAGCACCCGCACGATCAGGGTGATGCCGCCTTGGTCCGTGAACTTGATGGCATTGCCCAGCAGGTTGTGCAGCACCTGCCTCAGGCGCATGGCGTCACCCAGCACGGCATGGTTGTCGGGCAGCTCCGAGCGCACGCGCAGTGGCAGGCCCTTGCGGTTGGCCGTCACGGTGGAGACGCCAGCCACCTCGTCGACCAGCAGGCTCAGGTCAAAGCAGCTGCGGTCGATGTGCACGTGGCCGGCTTCGATCTTGGAGACGTCCAGCACGTCGTTGATCACGGTGAGCAGGTGATCACCCGAGCGCTCCAGCAGCTCCAGGCGGCGCAGGGCCACAGGGCGGATCTCGTCGTCGCGCAGCAGGCGGCTCAGGCCGAGGATGCCATGCAGCGGGGTGCGCATCTCGTGGCTCATGGAGGCCAGGAAGCGGCTCTTGGCCTCGCTGTGGTGCTGCGCCAGGGCCAGAGCGTGCTCGCGCTCCTGCAGCACGCGTTCGTGGGCAAAGCGCAGGGTCAGCAACTCGACCAGGCGCGCATAAGCCCGGTGGGCCTCCAGCAGCAGCAAGGCGGTGAAGGCGGTCAGGCTGAGCGCACCAAAAAGGCCGTAGGAATCGTGGCGGGTGAGGCTGTAGACCGCGCAGGGCAGCAGCATGGCCAGCACATGGCAGGCCGTGGCCCGCACATCGGCATGCAGGATGAAGGCCGACAGCGAGGCCACCCCGAGGATGGCCGTGAGCGTGATGGCGGTGAGGTCCAGCCGGTCCACGGGCACCAGCCACCACCAGGCCGCGCCCCACAGCAGGCCGTCGACCATGACCAGCGTCAGGAAGCTGTGGTACCAGGCCCGGTTGGTCTTGTCCTCCGAGCGCATGTAGTAGCGCGCATGCACGACCCGGATCATCACCACGATCGAGCGCACGCTGAACCACCACCAGATCTTGAGCGGGTCGACCTGGTCGTGCAGCAACCAGCCCAGCGCCATGGCAAAACCGACGGCCATCACCATGACGGTGGGCACGTGCACGCACAGCATGTGGACCCGCTCGGCCCACAACTGGGTCTGCAGATCGGTCTGATCCCTGGTGTTCATGAAAGATGTCGGTTGATGCGCCTGAGTATCGGGCCGCATTCAATCCAGACCCATCTGGGTTTGCGCGCGATGGACTGTGCGCTGCGCGCGCTTTCGCCCTCTACCCCGGCGAGAACAGGGGGGCACCAGGGGCGACGCGCAAGGGTTAGGCCTTACAGGCGGCCGATGCAGTTGGGCGCGCCGCAGCAGCAGCGCAAGCGCCCGGCGTGGTGGGTCTCGCCGTAGCGCGCGGTCAGCTCTTCGCCGGCCTCGATGTCGTGCAGGGCATAGAAGGCCACACGCCCTTGCTGCACCTTGAGCACCATATTGGGCGAGCAGGAATGGTTGGCAAAACGCAGGGGATCGGTGGAGTGCGTGGCGTCCACCGCGCGCTTGTCCGAAATGGCCACCATGAAGATGCGACCTGTGGTGCGCTCGGCCTCGCGGGCACGGGCGCGGGCGGTGGCCATGTCGATGAACTCGCCCCGGATCTCACCGATCTTGCGGCGCGCCGCGATGGGCTCACCCGCAAAAGCGCCCTGCCCATCGATGGCGCTGGGGCCCACCTCGACCTTGAACTTTTGCGGATCAGCGGGCTGCTTCTTGGAGGGCGGGGCCGTGTCGGCGCCCGCGGCCACGGGGGCTTCGGGCGTCTCGGGCAGTGCGGCAGGAGCAAGGGGGCGCAGGGTCGGCATGCCCCGATTGTCGCGCAGAGCCTCTCAAGCGCCGATCTGATCGCTGTCGCAACACCATTCGAGCACCTGCCAGGTGGTGCTGGATGCGCCTTGCTGCACCAGGGCACGGTGCGCGTCCACCCTTTGCATCGCCCAATCCCAGACCTGGCCCTCGCGTTCGGGCAAGGTCGAGCGTTCGATGGCCCATTGGCCTGGCGAGAGGCGCCCGAACGAGATCTCGCAAGCCAGCCAGTCCAGCGCCTGGTCCGGGCTGTGGAGCAGTACATCGGTGAGGGTGTAGCCCGGGTTCATGCCGCGCGGCCAACGTGCCATGCGGGGGCGCACCGTCATCAGGTAGCTGCCAGCCACCAGGATGCGCGCGCCCGTGTCCTGCCCCTCATCGGTCAACTCGGCCAGGGTCACGAAACGCCCGATGGAATCGGGCAGGCGCTCCCATATCTCGTTGTAGCTGGCATGCACGCCGATTTCGATGATCCGGTCCGGGCGATCGAACACGAGCCAGCCGGCATCAGGCTGCAAGGCGGGGGGCTGGTAATCGGTGCGGCGCAGCCAGTTGCAGATCTGCCCTTCCGGCAGGTTGTCGAACTGGGTGATGCCCGCAAAGCCTTCCTGGGCTGCCAACGCAGCCCGTTGCACGGCGCTGAGTTCGCGCAAGGGGCGCGCCTCGCGGCCCTGCATGGCGCTTTGTGGCACGCGCAGGTCGGCGTGCCACAAGCTGGTCTGCAGCCAGCGCACCCAGCTGCTGTGGTCTTCAAGCGGTGGCTGGCCGGTGTCGGTGTCCGTTTGCAGCAAGGTGCGACGCCACACGCCCCGGACATCATCCGGGACGGGTCGGTGCGTGCTGCTGGAAGAAGAAACCGCGTTCATGGGTGCTGGAGAGTCGGCTGGCCTGCCGCTGGCCAATGTACACAAACCTCAAGCCGAGTGCGGCGCGCCCTGGCGAACGCTCCCATAAATGATCGCAGCATCGGGCACCCTGCACAGTTGAACAAAGTCACCTGCGGCGCCACACGCGGCAGAACTAGGGATGGTCAAGCCTCGCGAGCCTGTGGCCAGATGGGCGATTGGCACATCCACCTCAGGAGTTCGCATGCAATTGAACGTCCCGATGAAGCGCCTGGCCTTCGTGCTCGCTTTGTCCGCAGCCAGTCTGGCGCAAGCCGCTTCCTTCAGCAGCACGATCGACGTGTCCCTGCTGGCACCCGGCGGCATCACCTCAGATGGCATCAACATCGACCCCACCCCGCTCGACTTCCAGCAAAGCGTGAGCCCGTCCGGGCAGATCCTGCCTGGTATCGGTGGCGCGATCAGCGGCTTCATGCTGCCGCTGGAATCGATCACGATCAGTGGCACCAGCATCCTGGTGCGGGTGGCCGAGGGCGCCAGCAACGGCACCACGGGCTACCTGGGCGCGGGCGGCCAACATGCACGCTACGTGTTCGACAACCTGGGCGTGAACGGCCAGACGATCACCGGGCTGGCGTTTTCGGCCTTCGACAACTTTGCGCCCAGCGGTTTTGTCGGTGTGGACAACCTGCCCACCCTGAACAACCACAACGCGATCCGCCTGCTCTCGCCACACAGCGTGGTGCTGGAGCTCGACGAGATCCACTTTGTGGACCGGGGTCAGGGCCAGTCCAACAACTTCGCCGATTTCCGCATCGACATTCAGACCGCACCGGTGCCCGAGCCCGCCTCAGGCGCCCTGGCGCTGGTCGGGCTGCTGAGCCTGGGCCTGGCCCGCAAGCTGCGTCGCAACTGAGCTGGGAGGTTTGCCATGTCGACACCTTTCCTGGGCGAAATCCGCCAGACCAGTTTCGCCTTTGCCCCCAAAGGCTGGGCTTTGTGCAATGGCCAGTTGCTGGCCATCTCACAGAACCAGGCCTTGTTCGCCCTGCTGGGCACGACCTATGGTGGCAATGGCCAGACCACGTTCGCCTTGCCTGATTTGCGCGGGCGCAGCCCGGCTCACGCCAGCGCCAGCCTGCCCCTGGGCAGCCGCGTGGGCGAAGAAGCGCACACCCTGACGGTCAACGAACTCCCACCCCATGCCCATGGCCTGCAAGGCAGCGCCGACCTGGCCAACAACACCTCGCCCGCGGGCAATGTGCCGGCGGCCAAGGGGCGTGGCGGCAAGGACATCTATGCACCGGGCTCGTCTCCCTTGCAGCCCATGAGCCCGCAGGCGATTGCGCCCAGCGGCGGCAGCCAGCCCCACGAGAACATGCAGCCGTTCACGACGGTCAACTTCATCATCGCGATGACGGGCATCTTCCCGTCGCGCAATTGAGCACGGAGCCCCCATGGCAACACCCTATGTTGGCGAGATCCGTCTGTTCGCGGGCAACTTTGCCCCGGCGGGCTGGGCCCTGTGTGACGGCAGCGTGCTGTCGATTGCCGAAAACGAGGTGCTGTTCAACCTGATCGGCACCACCTATGGCGGCGACGGCCAGACCACCTTTGCCCTGCCCGACATGCGCGGCCGCGTGCCGATGCACCAGGGCAGCGGGCCAGGCTTGAGCCCACGCACGATAGGGCAGCTGGCTGGTGTAGAGCAGGTCACGCTCGCCCCGGGCCAGATGCCCAGCCACAACCACTTGCTCAACGCCACCACCACGGGCGCCAGCGCGGCCAATGGTGTGGGTGGCAGCCTCACCGGCACGGCCGTGACCACCAACTTCTACGGCAACACACCGGGTGGCGGCGCCTTGGCACCCCAGGCCATGACGGCCACGGGCGGCAGCCAGCCCCACAACAACATGGCGCCTTTCCTGGGCCTGAACTTCATCATCTCCTTGTTCGGCATCTTCCCGTCGCAAGGCTGAAAGGACATCTGATGAGTGATGCATTCATTGGCGAGATCCGGCTGTTTGCCGGCAACTTCGCCCCGGCCGGCTGGGCCTTGTGCGACGGGCAACTCCTGCCCATCTCGCAGAACACAGCGCTGTTTTCGCTCCTGGGCACCAACTATGGTGGCGATGGCAAGAGCACCTTCGCCCTGCCCAATCTGCAGGGCCGCATGCCCCTGGGTGCGGGGATTGGACCGGGGCTGACGCCGCGCGACCTGGGTGAATCAGGTGGTGAGGCCACGCACACCCTGAACCAGGCCGAGATGCCGCAGCACAACCATGCCGTGCAAAGCGCCGCCGCACCGGACAGCAAACAGCCCGGCCCGCAAGCCATGTGGGCACGCAGCGCCGACAACGCCGCGCTCTACCGCAGCCCCAGCAACCCGGCCACGATGGCCGGTGGCGCGGTGCAGGCCAATGGCGCGGGCTGGGCGCACAACAACCAGCCCCCTGTGCTGGCGCTGAACTTCATCATTGCCATGCAAGGCATCTTCCCGCCACGCTCATGATGTGCACTGACACCAGCCTGATCACGCGCCTGCTCTGGGCCCTGCAGGGCCCGTGGCAGTGCACGCGGGCCACGGCGGCCGATCAAGCGGTGTTGCGTGAAGTGTTTGCCAGCACGCGGCAGATCGAGCTCGACCTGCTCGGGCCGGACACCACCCGACGCGAGGCCTTCATCGGCATGCAGCTGCTGGCACAGCGCCGCTCGGTGGCCTTGCACTACCCCGCCGCCATCGAGCTGGTGATCCGCCATGAAGGCCAGGCTGCCGGCCGCCTTTGGTTGCACGAAGACGAAGTGGGTGTGCGGGTGGTGGACATCACCTTGCTGCCCGCCTTCCGGCGGCGAGGCGGTGCACGCGCCTGCCTGGGCACCTTGCTGCACCTGGCCGACACCATGGGCCGCGCCACCCACCTGCACGTGATGATCGACAACCCCGTGCGCCACTGGTATGCCCGCCTGGGTTTTGACATCCAGGGCACCTCAGGCCTTTATCAGGCCATGACCCGACTACCTACCGTTGTGATGGAGTACCAACATGAACAAGCGTGACTTTCTCGTCCACGGCGGTGGCGTGCTGTTGAGCGGCGCCACCATGGGTGCCGCCTGGGCGGCACGGCCCCCCGCCAACGCCACACCGTTTGAAGGTGCCACGCCGGCTGCCAGCCACCTCGCCCGCTGGCAGGCGCTGCAGGGCCTGCGCTTTGGCTGCCACACCACACTGGGCCGGCCAGTGGCCTTGATCTTGAGCGATGTCATCGAAAGCGCGCATGCGGCATCGCACACTGGTGTCGAGCAGTTCACCTTGTCTTTCGAAGGCCCCAGAGCGTTGCCTTTGCGACCAGGCCTGTACACGCTGCAGCACGCGCAGACAGGCGATGTGGCCGTGTACCTGGAGCCCGTCGGGCAGAGGGAACACATCACCTACGCCGCTCACTTCAGCCTGCTGACCTGAGCAAGCCACCCTTCAGAGGATGACCCATGCCCACCTTGAGCGCCGCCCTTCGCGCCGAATACCAGCAGCTGTTTGACACCTGCCAGATCAACCCGGACAACGCGTCCGTCGTGGACAAACTGGCCAACCAGATCATGGGCAGCCAGGCCCGCTACAGCAGCGTGGCCGACCCCATGGGGGTGCCCTGGTATGTGGTGGGCGTGATCCACGCCATGGAGGCCGGGCTGGACTTCAAATGCCACCTGCACAACGGTGACCCGCTCACGCGGCGCACGGTCAATGTGCCGGCCGGCCGCCCCAAGACGGGCCAGCCCCCCTTCAGCTGGGAAGACAGCGCCACCGATGCGCTGACGCTGGACCGCTACCCGCAGTGGACGGACTGGAGCATCCCCGGCATCCTGTTCAAGTGGGAGTCCTACAACGGCTGGGGCTACCGCACCTACCACCCCGAGGTGAAGTCGCCCTATCTGTGGGCCAGCACCAACCAGTACAAGTGCGGCAAGTATGTGAAGGACGGCATCTGGTCGCCCACCGCCGTGTCCAAGCAGATCGGGGCCGCGGCCTTGCTGCGGCGCCTGGCCGAGAAGGGCGCGGTGGACGCGGCCTCGCACACCAATGAGCCCAAGCTGGCCGATGCCGTGGCCGCGCCGGGCGCCGCGCTGCGCTACAACCCCAAGGTGGTGGCCCCTGGTGGCATCGCCTTGCAGCACTTTCTCAACCAGTTCCCGGGCATCTTCCTGCGCGAGGACGGCAAGCTGGGTGAGCTGACCTCCTCTGCCTACAAGCAGGTGTTTGGCCACTACCTGCAGGGTGACCCGCGCGCCGCATGAGCACAGCCAGGAGCGCCACCATGTCCACCGACCGCCCCCCCATCGACCACACCCCCAGCGCGCACGAAGAGGTCAGCCGGGCGCGTGCCCGACGTGCGGCCCTGGGCATTGTTCGCCCTGAAAGGGGCGGCGGTGAAGCCGCATCTGGTGAAGCGGCGCCAGCCACCCTGCCCGCCTCACAGGCGCAATGGGCGCTGTCGCTGTCGGGTGGTGGCATCCGCAGCGCCACCTTCTGCCTGGGCCTGCTGCAGGCGCTGGCCAAGACCGAAGACCCGGCTGGCACCCAGCCCGATCGGCCGCGCTGGCCCCTGCTGGCGCAGTTCGACTTTCTGAGCACGGTCAGCGGCGGGGGCTACATCGGTGGCTTCTTCAGCAGCCTGTTCGTACGGGGGCGTTTGTCGGGCACGCACCATGAAACCGCACTGGAGACCACGCAGCGCGCCTACGAGGCCCTGAAAGAAGAGCCGCCCGCCCGCATCCACCGCAGCAGCCACTACGAACCCAAGCACCCGGGCCGCACCGCCTTGGCCTGGCTGCGCGACAACGGCCGCTACATGGCCCCCAGCGGCACGGGCGACCTGTTCTACGGCATCACCATCGCGGTGCGCAACTGGTTTGCCACGCAGTATGTGGTGGCCTCCGTGCTGCTGGTCGTGCTGGCCTCGCTGCAAGCCGTGCGCTGGGCGCTGACCACCTACTGGCTGCCCTTCAATGACCTGGAGGCCCAGCTGCTCCAGCAGGCGCTTGGCAGCGACACCCTGATCTGGTGGAGCCCCACCTGGGCGCTGTGCGGCGTGGTGTTGTTGCTCGCGGGGATGCCGCTGGGCATTGCCTATTGGTTCTCGCACCCGACGCCCGGGCGGACAGGCGCCATGCGCGTCGTCAAACAGCTCAATGTGATGAGCTCCCACGCACACGGCGGTGCCGGCAGCGCCACCACCGATACCGCCCTGCACGATCACCTGGCCTCGCCGCCCCAGTACTGGAGCTGGGCCTCCGCACTGGGGCTGCTCCTTGGGTTGGTGCTGTTGGCGCTGGCCGGCCTGGTGATGCACGCGGGCGATCGGCCACCACTGGCAGCGGTCCTGGCAGGGCTGGGTGTGAGCACGGTGCTGTCCATCGTCTGGTACATGGTGTCGACGCGGCGGGCGCGCCACTCCCCCCAAGGCTCCATCACGCTGCAGCGCGTGCTGCTGACCCGCTGGCTCAGCACCAGCCTCATGGCGATCCTGGCCGTGGGCGCCCTGGCCAGCGTCGAGACGGTCGCGCAGACCGCCTGGCTGTGGTTGTCCTACAAACATGCGGCACTGGTGTCGGCCCTGATGGCGGGCCTGGTATGGCTGCTCAAGGTTGGCGCACAACAGCTGGGGGATGAGCAAAAGGGCGGTCTGTTCAAGAAGCTGCCCATGCCCCTGATTGCCGGCACGGTGGGCGTCCTGCTGTGGTTGACGGTGGCCGCTTCGCTGGACATCGCCCTGCTCAAGGTCACCTGGCCCAAGGGGCAAATCGACCCCAATGTGTTCTGGAACGCCGCACTGGCCCACAGCGCCATGGTCTATGCGCTGAGTGCGCTGGGCCTGTTCACCTTGATGGCCGTGGTGGTGGGCCGATTCCCCGGTTTCCTGAACCTGTCCACACTGCAAAGCCTTTACAGCGCGCGCATCACGCGTGCTTACCTGGGCGCCACCAACCATGCCCGCTTTGCACCGGACGCTGGCAGTGAAGCCCGCGATGTAGCCGAGCCCATCAAGGGCGACAGCCTCTCCACGGATGAGATCCACCGCAACCCGCTGGCGCCCATCCACTATGTCAACGTGTGCGTGAACCAGAGCGTGAGCCCCGGTGAACAACTGGTGCAACGCGATCGCAAAGGCAAGCCCCTGGTGGTGGCGCCCGGCGGCATCTACATGGACCAGGAGGCCTACCCCCTGGGCAATGGCAGCGACGAATCCGAGCTGGCCTTCCCCTTGTCCTTTGGTGAATGGCTGGGCGTGTCGGGCGCGGCCTTCTCTACCGGGCTGGGGCGTGGCACCGACCTGGGCGTGTCCCTCGCGCTGGGCTTTGCCAATGTGCGCCTGGGCCGCTGGTGGAAGGGCCTGCCGCCCACACCGGCCATGCAGGAAGGCTGGTTCCGCAAGGCCTTCCCCACCCAGACCTACTTGTTGGATGAATTGCGCGGCCTGTTCTATGGCGACCACCGCCCCTACCAGTACCTGTCAGACGGTGGGCACTTCGAGAACATGGCCATCTACGAGTTGCTGCGCACCGACCGGCCGCGCCAGGTGCGCCTGATCGTGGTGGCCGACTGCGGCTGCGACCCGGACTACCAGTTCGAAGACCTGGCCAACCTCACGCGCCTGGTGCGCATCGACCATGGGCTGGAGATACGTGTGCACAAACGCGCCCATGGCGAGGCCTTGCTCAACCAGGTGTTCGCCCGGCCCGAAGACTTCAAACGCGGCACCGATGGCAAGCTACCCGAGCGCAGTGGCCGCTGCGCCATCATGCTGGACGTGCTGGGCACCGAACGCAGTGCCGATCGGGGCGTGGCGCCCGGGGCCTTGTTTGCCCGCATCATCCTGGTCAAGCCCACGCTGCTGGCCCATATGGGCGTGGACATCGAGCAATACCAGGACACGCACAAGTGCTTCCCGCAAGAAACCACGATGGACCAGTTCTTCGACGAGGCCCAGTGGGAGAGCTACCGCCAGCTGGGCCTGCGCATCGGCCAGCGTGTGTTCACGGCCGACGGCATGCCGGGCTACCCCGAGAAGCTCTGGCAGGTGGTGATGGACGGGTTGCCGGCTTGATGCAACCCGGCCGGTGCAAGCTGGTCAGGCAGGGAAGTAGCGCTGGCGCATGCGCGCCTCGTAGGCCACCAGGTTCGGGTGGGACTGGGCCACGTACTGCTGCAGGGGTGATTCAAAGTGCGGACACAGCACGGAGGTCAGCGCTGCAAAGCCCATGGCATCCACGCTGCTGGGCTGCTCGCCCATCAGACAAGGCTTGTCACCCAGCAAGGTAGCCAGCGTGTCCACGTCCTTGCGGGCAATGGCCATCATGTCTGCCTCACTGTGGCGACCCGTGCCTTGCGCATGCAGGGACTTGCGGATGCGCCCGCGCACCAGGGACTCGACCACCCCGCGCAACAAGGCCGGCACCGGCTTGAAAAACACCGCCGACAACTTGGCGAAGTTGGCATCGTTCATCCAGCGCCAGTACACACTGATCCAGTAGAGGTTGTCCTCCAGCATTTTCTCGATGGCCCAGGCCTGGGCACGCTGGTCGGCGCTCAAACCCTGATCGAAGTCGATGCCGTACTTCTTTTCAAGATGCCAACGGATGAAAGTCGAGTCCGCCACGATGGTGCCGGCATCGTCGATGTAGGGCAGCTTGCCCTTGGGCGCCTTGTTGAAACCTTTGCGGTTGACCTCGTACGGCTGCCCGGCCATCTTCAACAGCACATGGGCCTTGATGACAAAGGGGCTGGCATCAGGCAAGCCGAAGGCCGCACCGAAGGTGTACAGGGTGATCATGGGCGCTCCTGGGTGATTTGGCGCCGATGATAGCCTTCGTGTGTGAGGCCTTGCGGCTCACCCCAACCGGAACTGCACCCAGCGCCAGGGTTGTACCCACAGCGGCGTGTGCCAGCGCAGCAGACGACGCTGGAACAAACCCAGCAGGCTCTTGAGCACACGGTCCTTGCCCACCTGAACGCGCAAGGTCTTGAAGTGCGGTACGGCCATGCCGCTGTCACCCTTTCTGACTGCCACCTCGTAGGCGCTGAGCATCTGCCGGAGCTGGCTGTAATACGGCAGCAACTCGGTGCTCTGCAGCTTGCTCATCAGCCCCTGAAGCTGTGCATGCTCGCGGGCATGGGCGGCATCCACCGCATGCCACAGCAATGCCGTGACATTGGCCGCATCGCTGGCCAGCACGCGCTGGGTGACCCCACGGGCCTCGTCAAAACGTTTGAGGTGGCGCAGACTCAGGTTCAGGTTGTTCAGGGCCCACAAGGGTGCCTGATCGCGCTTGCGCCAGTCTGCCATCCAGTCGGTCACCATCGCAAAGCGGGACTGGTTGACATAGGCATAGGCCACCGTGGCCCAGCACCCCATGTCAGACTGCAGGATGTCCCTGTGCTCCCGTACAAAGCGATCCAGCAGGCGCCGTTCGCTGTGGTCGCCCAGCCAGAACAACACCGCACGCTTGAGGACATGCCCCACATCCTTGCTCAACAGCTTGCGCACGTCGCGGTAGAAGGAGCCCGGCAACCAGCCACCGCCCTGATGCTCCAGCCAGAGCTGGAGTGCCTGCTGCGCGCAAAAGCCCTTTTCTACGGCACGCTCGATGTCGTCCAGCAGGTAGACCGACCAGCCTGCCTGACGGATCACGGTGAGCGCGTCGTCATACAAGGCATCCTGCAAGTTGGGCTGGCTGACGATGAAGGCGGCTTTCTCGATGGACAAGGCGCGCTGCTTGAGGGCCCTGGCCCAGCGCAGGCGACGCAAAGCCACCAGCGCCGACTTGTCGTGGCGCTCGATCATGTTCAGAACCTCACCGGCCTGATCGTGGTAACCACGCTCCAGACAGATGTCCACCAACTGCATGGAGGCAAATGCGTATGACGGGTCCAGTGCAATGGCGCGGTCAAAGGCGGCAATCGCTTCATCAAATGCACGTGTACGGCGCAGCGCATGGCCCAGGTAACCGTGCGATATCGCCGCGCCTGGTGCAATGCGAACCAATTCGCGCGCGGCTTCGACATAGGCCACCAGACGGTCAGCCTCGTCAGACCAATCAGCCAGCTCACGCCACAAGAGGTAGCTGTCACGGTCCTGCTCGATCAACAAGCGCAAGGTGTCGATGGCGTGATTGAGGCTGTCACCCAGCTTCTGCAGGCGCGCTTTGTAGACCGCGATCTGCGCGGGCATGGTCTTGCCCCAAGGTGACGTGTCCAGCGCCTGGCGAACATCGTCCAGACGAGCAGCCTTCATCAACAGGCGAAGGCGGGCGTCGTACAAGCCCTGGTGCCGAGGCTCCAGCGCCAGCCCCCGCTCGGTGGCCTCCAGTGCTCGCGCAGGCTCTTGCGCAAACTCGGCCAGACGCAGCCAGGCGATGGCATCACCAGGGCGCCGCTGCACCACTGCTTCGGCGACTTTGGCCGCCAGATCGGCCTGTCCGTACAACTGCGCCACGCGCTGCAAGGCATCCCAGGGCCATCGCAACTGGGGGTCCATCTCGGTGGCGGCACGCAAATCTGCCAGCGCCTCGTCTTGCCGCTCCAGGCGCCACATGAACCAGCCACGCAGTGCACGCAGGTCGGCGTTGTCAGGGTAGCGTTGCAGACCACTGGCCAGTACAGGCAGGGCGCGCTCCAGGTCCACCCCCTCGTCACCCACGGCATCGGCAAAACCACGCACGGCCTGTGGCCAGCCGGGGCTCAAGGCCAGCGCGCCAGCGAAGCTCTGGCGAGCCTGGGCACGTTCGCCTTGCAGCAGCCAGGTCCGGGCCTTTTCAAGCAGCAGCCGAGGCAACAGTGGGAAGCGCGCAATGGCCTTGCCGAAAAGGGCATGCGCCTCATCGAAGCGGCTCATGCGCGCCAGCTGCATGGCGGTGCCAGCCCAGGCTTGCCAGAGGTCTTCACGATGCGCCAGGGCATCCTGCAAAACGGCCAGCAACTCGTCTTCGGCCAGGGTGCCGCGTGCCATCTCCTGATACGCCAGCAGGCTGTCGCCCATCGTGACCTGGCGAATCAGTTCCTGGCGGATCACCTGCAGTGCCGCCAGCCGCTCTTCGCGGTTGAGCGCCATGTCGACCAGGGCGCTGAGCGCATAGTCGTTATCGACAGAGAGGGCCAGCGCATCCCGCATGTGCTGACACGCCTCGGGGAGCTGCCCCTGACGCCAGCGCACATAGCCCATGGTGCTGTGGGTTCGGCTGCCTTGCGGGTCCAGCGCCATGGCGGCCTGTGCGCTCTCCAGCGCCTCATCCAGGCGATGCGCTCGCCCCAAGCGGAAGGCCAGTTCGCGGTGCGTCCACACATCGATCGGACTGAGGTCACGCATGTGCGTGAGCAGGGTCAAAGCCTCGTCCAGCTCATCTTCTGCCAGGTGGTTGAGCAACAACCTTTGCAGCTCGAAGTGGTGCGCGTGCGCAGCGGCCACCCCTTGCAGATAGCGCAGGGCATCGGCACGGCTTTGCGTCTGGCTGAGCAAAGCGGCCACCGTACGGTGCGTGGCCACGTTCAAGGGTTCCAGCTCGGCAGCCTGACGCGCCAGCGCCAGCGCCTGCGTGTTGTCACCGCACTCGCGGTGGTATTGCGCCTGTTGACGCAACCAGGTGGCACGCTTGGCAAAGGACTCCGCACGCCGCAGGTAGGCGCCGGCCTCATCCTGACGGCCATAACGCAGGCTGACCTCTGCTGCAAACAGCAGCAGGTCCGGGTCCTGCGGACGCTTCGCGATGGCCGCTTCCAGATGCTGAAAGCCCTCCGCGGTGCGCTCGGCCAGCTCCAGCTGATTGAACAAGGTCAGCGTGGGCGAGGCGTTGCGGTCCACGGTGGACTGCGCCCGGCGGATCAGGAAGGCCAGCGCCTCCTCCCAACGCCCCAGCGCCCGTGCCGCACGCGCGTACGTGTCCGCGTAATGTTCGTGCCATTCGGTCAGGCAGGACGCCATGCGGTAGCAAGTCAAGGCCCGCTCGCGCTCGCCCCTGTCCCAGAGGTAGCCGGCCTGCGCATACCAGGCCGAGCCGTCGGTGGACACCATCTGCAGGACACGGGCCAGCATCTGGCCCACCCGCTCACTCTCGCGCGTGTCTTCCTGCAGGAACTGCACATAACGGATGCCAAGGATGGGATCGAAGCCGGTGCCGTTCATGACCGCATCCCACCAGGCCTCGCCTTGGGCGCGACTGCCCACCGTGCGCAAGAGACTGGACTTGTGCAGCACGAGGTTGGGCTCGAACGGGAAGGCCTCCAGCAGGCGGTTGACGTGGGCCAGCACCACCTCGTCATGGCCGTCATACATGGCAATGGCCCGCTGCGCCTGGATCGTCAGCCGGTGATCGGCCGCCTGCTCTTTCATCGCGTCGGCCTCACACACCGCCTGCTCGCGTTGATGACGGCTGAGCGACCACATGACACGGTGGTAGGCGTCCCAGAGATCGGCCTCCGGCAAGTTGATGCCATGGAGGCGATGGGCCTGCTCGGGCGGGATCAGGATCATGCCCCGCGGACCGGAAGCGCGGTGGCTGTCGAACAGGCTCTGGGCCAGAAACTCGTTGTACGTGCGCTGGGAGGGCTCCCGGATCAACAGCGTGCCGCGCCATTCGTCGTAGCCAATGACCGCCTGCAGGTGCGCACTGTTGGTCGCCACGGTGCCCAGCGTGAACGGCACGCCGGCATCCAGCAGGGCACGCGCCACATCCCAGTCGACGGTGAATTCGCGAGCGAGCATGCCCTGGGTTTCACACCAGTTGCGCTCGCTGTAGCCGGGGGTGCCGTCATAACAGATGGCTTCGGCGATATCCAGGTGCTCGGCCGATTTGCCCCAGTAACGCGAGATGGCCGCCAGCGTGGCCGGCGCACAGGTCATGCGGTTCTGGCGCACGAAGCCGACGGGCAATTCCACCCGCCTTTGCACGGCGCTGCGCTGTTCAAGTCGCGCAGCCAGCCGGTCAAAGAAGGGCGTCTGTGCACGTCGTGCGTGCGCGATGCTTTGGTCGATTTCACCCAGATAGAAGCGCACGTCGGCCCAGCGGCCCTGGAACCAGTTGCGCAGGTCCTTGTCGGCCAAAGGCCAGCAAGATTCGGCCTGTGCCAGCAATGCGGCCGCGTCTTGCACCTCGCGGCGTTCCATGAGGATGTCGAGCAGGGCCAGGGCCATGTGAGCGCTTTGGGCCCCCTGCAGGCTCTCGCGCAGCAGCCGGATGGCCTCCTCGTCCTGCCCTTGCGTGAGATGCAGCTGCGCCAGCATCTGCACGGCTGGGCGATAGTCAGGGCGCAACGCGACCGCGCGCTGAGCATGGTGCAGGGCCTGGTCCATCTGGTCAGCCAGCTCATGGCTGTAGGCGCGCTCGACATGCAACCAGGCGTCGTCCGGGTTCAAGCGCATGGCCTCGTCGTGGTCCGCCATGGCGCGCTCGAAATCGCGCAACAAAGCCCAGTTGTAGCCCCGCAAAGACAGCCATTCGGCGCGGTCGGCGTCGTTGCCGTCGGCAGGCATGCCCTGCTCGAACAATGTCCAGCTCTTGTAGGCACCACGCCGCCCGCCTGCCATGCGGATCATGTTCGTCATCGCGCACGTGCTCTGGCGATGGCGTCGCCAAGTGCGGATGGCCACGGCCTCTGCCTGCCGTCGGGCGCCAAGGTGGCCATACAGGCGGCTGAGTTGCACCCGGGCTTGCGGACTGTCGTCCTGCAACAAGGCCGGAATCAAAGCTTGTGCGTCGAGGTATTGCCCCCGGTCGCACAGCAGGCGCACCTGTTCCAGACAGGTCGGCGCGTCTTTGGCGTCGTACTGCATGTCTCCCCCTGAGAGCACTTTTGTCTATCGGTCAAACGCCAGCGTAACCGATTCCGTCATGGCGCTGCACCCGGGACAGTGCCAGCATTCAGGGGGGAAAGTCCTGCTGCACTCAGGCCGGCAACAAGCCATCCGCCTTGAGCAGGCTCTCCAGGCATTGCTCATGGATGCCGTAAAAAGCCTTGATGTCCCGGATCTGGTTGATGACCTCGTCAGGTGACTTGGCCTTGGCGCGCTTGACGGCCAGGATCATCTTGTTCTTGTTGGTGTGCTCCAGCGAGACGAACTCGAAGACCTGGGTGTCATAACCGGCCGCATCCAGCAGCAGGGCGCGCAGGCCATCGGTCAGCATCTCGGCCTCCTGGCCCAGATGGATGCCGTGCTGCAGGATGGGCCGCAGCGGGTGCGGGCTGAGCAGCTGCGGGCGGATCTGCTTGTGGCAGCATGGCGAGCACATGATGATCTCGGCACCGGCACGGATGCCCAGGTGGATGGCGTAGTCCGTGGCCACGTCGCAGGCGTGCAGGGCGATCATGACGTTGAGCGCGGTGGGGTGATACTGGCGCACATCGCCTTGCTCGTAGTCCATGCCGTCGAGCTTGAGCTTGTTGATCACGCGCTGGCAGAGCTGGACCAGCTCGTCACGCAGCTCGACGCCGGTCACGCGGGCATCACGGCCCATGCTGTGGCGCAGCCAGTCGTGGATGGCGAAGGTCAGGTAGCCCTTGCCCGAGCCGAAGTCCACCACGTGGATCTCCTGCTGCTCGGCCAAGGGCGAGCGCGCCAGTGCCGCCGCAAACACTTCGACGAACTTGTTGATCTGCTTCCACTTGCGTGACATGGCCGGGATCAGCTGGCCGTTGGCATCGGTCACGCCCAGCTCATGCAGGAAGGGGCGTGAGAGTTCAAGGAAGCGGTGCTTGTCGCGGTTGTGGCCAGAGGTGGCCGCGTCAAGCGGGGCCGACACCACGGCGGCACTGCCTGGGCGCCCGGCCGCTGCGGCCTCGGCACGCGCCTGTGCCGCCTCGGCGTTCGAGGGCTTGCCCACGCGCAAGCTGGCCTTGCCCTTTTTGCTCAAGGCCAGTTGCACCTCTTCGGTGGGGGTGTGCAAATGGGCGTTACGGAAGGTCGTGCCCTGCAGCCAGGCCATCAGCGTGTCCAGGCCAGCTTCAAAAGGCAGGTTCTTGGTGATGTCCTTCGTGGGGTAGCGCAGCAGGAAGGACAGATGCAGCTGCCCCTTGAGTGCCACCGGGCGCACCATGATGCGCTGCAGGTCTGGCCCGAGTTGCGCATCGCCGCCCTGGTAGTTCACCAGCACCAGCTTCTGGCATTGGTCCTGGTGGACCGCCTGCACGAGCCGTTCACGAAAGCGCGCCAGCGGCACGGCGTTGGGATCGGTATCGGCGGGGGAAGCTGGGGAAGAGGGGGGCACGGCAGCAGGGGGCAGATTCATGGGGCGCATTGTGCCGCCATACAAGGCCGATCACCAGCCGGTGGCCCCCCGCCAGGCCAGCGTCGCGCCAAATACGGCCACCATCAGGCCGAACAGCACTTGCAGCCCGAACAGCAGGTTGAAGGCCGCGGTGTAGCGCACCCAACGCCGCGTGTGGAGGTCATCCAGCAGGAAGGGGCGGCAAGCCAGAGGCAAGTCTTTTTCAAACTCCTTGAGCCCCTGCTTGACCAGGTGCAGCAATTGGCGGCTGCGGCGGTCCACGATGGCGAACACCAGCGCCAGGATGCTCGCCAGCCCGCCCAGGAAGATCAGCACCAGCGGGTGGGCGTGTTTCTCCAGGGCGGTGAACACCATGCCATTGGCAAAGATGGCGAAGACCACGAAGAAGTTGAAGGCCTTGAGGCGCTGGTCAGCGTTGAACTTCCAGTGCTCCCACAGGTAGGTTTCTGCCGTCAGCGCCATCGCGGCTCACCTCAGGGGCGACGTGGCGGGCGCCCACCTTCGCGGCGAGGCGCACCGTCGCCCGCACCTTGAGCACCTTCACGGCGGCCGGGGCCGCGCCCTTCCCCGCGGGGTTGCCCCTCACGAGGCTGCCCTTCACGGCGGGGGCCCTGGCCTTCGCGACGCGGGCCACCACCGTTGCCGGGGTTGCCTGAGTTGCCACCCGGGCGGCCCTGGCCCTCACGACGGCCATGTTCCGGCCGACCATGACCATGGTGCGGGCGCTGCGGCCGCTGGGCATCTTCCAGCGCTTCGGCGCGGGCTTGTGCCAGCAGGCCGTCCAGCGCGTCAGGCGCCACGCCTTTGAGGGCGCAGAAGTTGGCTGTGGTCAGCTTGGTGGTCTCGAAGTCACGCAGCAGCGAGGCGCGGTTGCGGCGCTCGGCCTGCTCCAGCTCGCGCTTGGCGTTGGCATTGGTGCGGCGACGGGCCAGCTCATCGGCCGCAACCTTGCGGTGCTCTTCGGTCAGCTCGCCCGCGGGCTGGCCGTCCAGGTCAAAGCGCTGTGCACCCTTGGAGACGGCGATCAGGTAAGAGGTGGCGCCGGTGTAGCGGCGGAAGAAGGCCGACAGGGCCTGCTTGCTGAACACGCCGGGGGCGCGCTCCTGGATGTCCACCTGGATGCGCAGCTTCAGCGGCTTGGGCTGGCCTTTGAACAAGGCGGGAAACAGCTCGGCCAGGCGGGCGGCGGTGGCAGCGGGCGTGTCAGCTGAACCGGCTGCACCAGACGAGCCCGGCTGCTGAGCCGCCTCAGCGGGCGCGGCCGCCCCTTCTGGCGCACCATCAATCGCACCATCAGTTGCACCATGGGCCACCTCGGTGGCGGGCACGACTTCGGGCGTGGCGGGTTCAGCGGCTTGTTCGGCGGGCGCCGGGGAGGTCGAGGACATGAGTCAGGCGTGTGAAAACGGTAAGCCCCGATTGTCACCCCGACTGGCCCTTTAAAGATGAACAGTTTGTGTCCGGAAGCCCAAAGGTGTTTGCCCCGTCCAGCGTTTGAAAGACCGTGTAAAGGCGCTTTGCTCGCTGTAGCCCAGCAGCAGGGCGATTTCAGCCAGTGACAAGGCGCGGTCGCCCAGGTACTGGCGGGCCAGTTGCTCCCGCGTGCGGTCCAGCAGTTGCTGCCAGGTCATGCCGCTGTCGGCCAGGCGGCGCTGCAGCGTGCGGGTGGACTGGTGCATGGCCTGCGCCACCTTGTCGACCGACACCTCGCCATCGGGCAGCAGGCGCACCAGCAGTTGCTGCACGGCCTTGTCGAAGGCATTGGGATCAGGCAGGGCATCCAGCAGGGCCTGGGCCTGGCGATCGAGCAGGGCACGCAGGCCGGGCTCACGATGGGGCATCGGGATGCTCAGGTAGGACAGCGGAAAGCGCACCCGTGTGTGGGTGCTGCCAAAGTCCACCGGGCAGCCAAAGAAGGCCTCGCAGGCCTGGGCGCGCTCACGCGGCACCTGGTGCACAAAGCCCACGCGCGATGGCGGCGGTGGGTTGTCGATCTGCTTGCGCAAGAAGGTCACCAGGGCGGCGATGGCGGTTTCATCGGCCAGCATGCCGGTGCTGTCACCCGAAGGCCAGCGAATCTCGACCTCATCGCGGTGCATCAGCACCTCGGCCAGGTCCACCCCATAAAAGAGGCGCTCATAGCGCTGGTAGGCGGCCACCGCCTCGGCCAGGTTGTCGCTGGCCAGCACAAGGTAGCCCAGCACACCGACATGGCGGGGCAACACGCCCGCGCCGATTGACAGGCCAGGTGCGGGCAGATCCGGGCGCAGGGCGGTGGCCTGCGCCAGCACCTCGCACCACACGGCCAATGGCACCACGTCATCCGGTGCGTACGTGGCCAGTCGCGCCCTGATCATGGGGGCGGGCAAGCGCTGCGCATCCAGCCAATCGGTCAGCAATTGCGTCCAGGCCCCTGTGACGCGCACCAGCATGCTCATATGTCATGGATCGTTAAAAAGCCGACATCGATTGTCGATGCGATCACCCACCCCCGTCTTTACATTGCATGCCATCACGTCGAGGAGATTGCACAGATGGAAGACATCCTTCACGCATTGGGCTTCGTGCTCATCGCTGGCTCGGCCTTCCTGGTCGTCATCCTGGCCGAGGCCGCCTACCTGCGGCGCCAGGGCAAGCCAGACGCCTACAACCTGCGCGAGTCCCTGGCCAACATCAGCACGGGCTTCATGTACAAGATGGTGGACGCGGCGGTGGTGGCCGTGTTCATCACGCGGTTCTATGACGACGTGGTCAAGCTGGGCCTGCAGTACACGCCGGCCAACAAGTGGGTGGGCTACGCCCTGCTGTTTCTTGCCACCGATTTCATGTTCTTTGTGGCGCACGTGCTCATGCACAAGCTGCGTTATGCCTGGTGCTCGCACGTCACACACCACAGCTCGGTGCGCTACAACTTCTCGACCGCGCTGCGGCAGAACTTCCTGTTTGACCTGAGCGGCCTGGTCTTCGTGTGGTGCCTGCCCCTGGCGCTGATCGGCTTTGACAAGATGTCGGTGGTGCTGGCCATCGAGCTGAACCTGTTCTACCAGTTCTTCATCCACACCGAGGTGATCAAGCGCCTGCCCGCCTGGTACGAGGCCATCTTCAACACGCCCTCGCACCACCGCGTGCACCATGGCCGCAACCCGGCCCAGATCGACACCAACTTCGGCGGCGTGTTGATCGTCTGGGATCGCCTGTTCGGCACCTTTGTGGATGAGCGGGATGCAGGCCAGATCGTCTATGGCATCAGCATGCGCCAGCCCACCACGCTCAACCCGCTGCGCTTGAACCTCGAGGAGTGGTTCGCCATGTGGGGCGATGTGTGGCGCCACAAGGACTTGCGCATCTTGTGGAAGCACCCGGACTGGGTGGAAGCGCAATACCCCGGCGCACGCACCTTGTCTGGTCGCAGCGCAGCTGCATGACCGGCCTGATCCACCACACGCCCACGCGGCGTGCCATGCTGGCGATAACCGCCCTGGTCTTCGCCGGGCTGGCCGTGCAGACCCTGATACGGCCGGACCTGGTGGCCCAGGCAGTGGGCAATGGCCTGCGCAGCACCAACGACTACAGCGAGCTGCATGCGATCTACGCGGGCTTGTGGCTGGGGCACACGGCGCTGGGCCTGCTGGCCGCGCGTCATGCGGATCGTCAGCCCTTGCTGGGTGATGTCCTGGCGCTCCTGATCTTCTCGCAAGCCGTGGGCCGTGTGATGTCGGTGGCGCAGTGGGGATGGCCCGACGGCGTGCTGCGCGTGATGATGGTCGTCGAGGTCATCAGCGGCCTGACCTTGTGGCTGGTTCGCCCAAGCCAGGGCGTTCAGCCCAAATAGAAACAGGGCCCTGAAGGGCCCTGTTGAACTGAGCACCACAGCACGGCTCGCAAGGAGCCTGTGCATGCAGACGATCAGGGTTTGGCTCGCGCCAGCTTACTTCTTCTTGGCAGCGGCCTTCTTGGCAGCAGGCTTGGCAGCCTTCTTCGCGGCAGGCTTGGCGGCCGGCTTGGCAGCAGCCTTGCGGGCAGCAGCCTTGGGGTCCACAGCAGCCTTGAAGGTCGCACCAGGCGTGAACTTGGGCAGCTTGGCGGCGGCAATCTTGATCTTGGCGCCGGTGCTGGGGTTCACGCCGTTACGGGCAGCGCGTGCGTGTTGCTTGAAAGAACCGAAACCAGGAATCACAACGGCGTCGCCCTTCTTGACACTGGCCACGACCACGTCGAGCAGGGTGTCAAGGATGCGGCCGGCTTCAGCCTTGGTCAGGGTGTGCTTGTCAGCCAGGTGCTGGATCAGATCGGTCTTGTTCATAAGTCGAAGTTCGAGTTGCACCCGCAATCGTCGGGCAAGCTATTGTGCAGTATTCATGGGGCTTGTGAAGTGTTCTGTCTCAATGATCGTGGGTGTGATGATGAACAGAAGTTCACGTTTGACGGTGTTCTGGCTCCTGTTTTTGAACAGGTGGCCTACCACCGGCAGGTCACCAAACAGGGGCGTCTGGTTCTTCTCCTCGACCTGGCTGCTGCTCTGGAAGCCGCCCAGCAACAGGGTTTCCCCGCTCTGCAAGGTCACGTTCGAGGTGGCCTGGTTGGTGTTGATCGTGGGGCCCACGGTGGAGGTCGAGCCCACGCTGTCGTCGGTCAGCGTGAGGTCCATGGAGATGCTGCCGTCTGGGGCAACCAGGGCCGTCACGGCAACGGAGACCTTCACATCCACAAACTCCGTGGTGTTCACGCCCTGCACGATGGAGGGCCGCGAATAGGGAATGCGCTGGCCCGATGAGATCAAGCCGGGCTTCTGGTTGCTGAGCACCAGCTTGGGGTTGGACAGGATCTTGGTGTGGCCGGCCTCTTCCAGTGCCGAGATCTCCAGGCCGATGTTGATGCCGGCCGGCAGCTTGTAAAAGCCAAGCGCGAAACTGCTCACCGCGGCCTGCGTCAAAGAGTTGCTTGCAGGCAACGAAACGGCATTGGGAAAGCCGGAAACGCCATTGGTGGCGATCTGATTGAGGTCACCCACCGTGCCGCCAAGCTGCACGCCCGTCTGTTTGGGCGAGGCAGCATTGAGCATGCGCGAGCTGGTCACGCCAAACCGCGCGCCCAGGCTCTTGCCGAAGTATTCGTCGGCACTGACGATCTTGACCTCGATCAGCACCTGCTTGGAGGGCACGTCCACACGCTTGATCAGGTTCTCGATGAGCTGGTGCTCGACCTGCGAGGCCCGCACCAGCAGCAGGTTGCTGCGCGGCTCCACGACCACGGCGGCCTGATCACGCGGCAACAGGGGCATGGCCGGATCTGACAGCAGCGCCAGCATCTCGCTGGCACGCATGTGGTTGATGGCATAAGCCCTTACCAGCGTGCCCTGCGGCGTGCTGCCCAGTGCCTGCGCGCCGGGTGCGCTGTAGGCCTCCAGTGATTCGTTGCTCAGCGGGCGAGGCGTGCGCTGCGGCGCCGCACTGGCTGGCGACTGCGCATCAGGCTGGCTCAGCGGCATGGGTTGCAGCATCTGAGTCAGGTCCGGCGGGGGCTGCACAGACTTGGCGGCTTGCACCGCCTGCCCGCTCACAATGAGCCACAAGAGAGGCCACAGCGCGATACCGCGTGCGGTGCAAGACATCGTCAAGGGCGATGAGGGCATGGAGAAACCTCCGCTGGGCGTTCAAGGCACAAGCGCTTCGTGCGGGGGCTGATCGGGCATCATGCCGGTCAGCCCCGATCGACACTTACTTCCTGTCAGTCGATGGCACGATGGCCTTCATCGCAGCCTGGAAGGCGGGGTCCATCACGAAGCTGTTCCAGCGCGTCATCAGTGCGTTGTACGTTGGCTGGTCGACCACCTTGGCGTGGAACACCACGGTCACGTCCGCATTGAGCTTGACCAGTTCGCTGTAACGCGCGAAGTTCTTGCCCTTGAGTTGCGTCACGCCGTAGTTGCTGTAGCCAAAGGCGTTGGTCAGGTTTTTCCACTCGGCAGAGCCTGGGGTGAACCTGGGCACGGGTGCAGGAGCCGGCGGCGTGGTCTTGGGGGGCTCGGCCTTGGGTGGGGTGGTCTTCGGAGGCTCCGTCTTGGGCGGTTCTGTCTTGGGTGGCGCGCTTGGTGTGGCGCCGCAAGTCCCGCTGACGTTCACCCGCACCCAACCCACACTGGGGGTGGCCGAATCCGCGTTGATCACGATCTTCACATTGTTCTGGCCGGGCACCAGATAGGGCTGAGTCCAGATCGTCTTGAGCAGGTTGGCGGCCAGGTCGATCCTGGTGTTCTGCGCGATCAGGGTGTCGTTGCTGAACAGGCGATTGGCGGTGTTGCTTGCGGCCACACCAGACACCTCGTCGTACTTGACGTTGAAGGCGCACTTGCCACCACTGGTGAGAAAGGCGTCCGTGGTGGCCACGTTGATCACATTGATCACGCTGCTGCCTGTGCCGATGGGTGTCTGCGCGATCACCGTGGCGCCATCAGGCTTGACGATGCGAAACAAGCCGGTGACCTGGGGCCCGGTGGCGATCGGGGTGCTGGCGGGCTTGGGTGGGGTGACCGTGGTGGTCGCAGGCGTGGTCCTGGGTGGCTCCGTGCTGCCGAAATTGGCGGCAAATACGGGGGAGGCCAGCATCACGGAGATCATCAAAGCTTGGGCTTTCATCTTGCATCCTTCAACAGGTTGAAGCCACGACGGGCTTCGGGGGTTGGTAGAGAATTGCAAGCGCCAAACCAATGGGACGGTCTCTGTGGAACGGGCCCATTCCACCGAGGCAACCCCGCTATCTTTTGCATGCGTCCATGCAGGAAGACCGGAGGCTTTGCGTCCCCGCTTTTCAGCGGGTTTGCCAACTGTGCAGCCGCAGGTTAAGTCAACCAGTTACCTCGTGTAAGCAAATCCTTCACACTTGAAAACACCCCTGGACAAGCGGTCAACTACATCCGCCGAACGGCAAATCCGGACAAGCCCAACTCAACCCTCTCAAGGCCAATGTCTCTGCTTCGCGATCCAATCGATTACAAGCAAGATGACAGGCCACATGCAACCGCTGCGCACCGGCCTGGCACCTGGTTGTGAATCACGCCACCATTGAGGGGCCACCCTTGGACGAAATCGCATCTTTGCTGGGCCGACATGGCTACCTGCCGCACGGCTACTGTTTCACCTGGCAGCCTGGCCTGCTGTGGGCGATGGTGGTGTCAGATGCCCTGATCGCGTTGGCTTACTTCTCCATCCCCTTGGCCTTGTGGCGTTTTGCCCTGAAGCGGCGCGACACCTCGCTCCATGGCATGGTGACCTTGTTTGGTGCATTCATCTTTGCGTGCGGCTTGACCCATGTGATGGACGTGTGGACCATCTGGCAACCTGACTATGGCCTGCAGGCTATCGGCAAGATCGTGACGGCGGTGATCTCGGTGGGCACGGCCATCCTCTTGTGGAAGCTCATTCCCAAGGCGCTGACCATTCCCTCGGTGTCGCAGCTGACCGCGGTCATCGCCTCGCTTGAAGCCGAGGCGGCACAGCGGCGAGCCGCCGAAAACAACCTGGCAGACACTCAGGAGGCGCTGTTCATCACATTGGCCAGCATTGATGCGGGCTTCATCGCAACCGATCGCCAAGGGCGCGTCACCCGCGTGAACAAGACGGCCGAAGCGGCGACGGGCTGGACGCAGGCCGAGGCACAAGGCCGTTCTTACTGGGAAGTGTTCGTCCCGCAGGAACGCCCGGCGGGTTACACGGACAGTAACCCCGTTGATGTTCTGATCTCACAAGGCGGCAGCATCGAACAGGTTCACCACCTCAATCTGATCTCGCGCACCGGCCAGAAGATACCGATTGAATGCCAGGCTTCCCTCATCCGTTCACCACAAGGGACCGAGCGAGGCATGGCCGTGGTGTTCAGAGACATGACAAAGCTGTACGAGGCCCATGCCGAAAGCAACCGCCTGGCAGCCATCGTCGAGTCCTCGCACGACGCCATCATCAGCAAGACCTTGGACGGCCGCATCACCAGCTGGAACAAGGCAGCGCAGGCCATCTTCGGCTACACGGCGGCCGAAGCCATCGGCCAGCCGATTCAGATGCTGCTGCCACCTGACCGGGCACTGGAGGAAATGCGCATCCTCTTCCGCATCTCGATGGGGCAAGGCATCCCTGCCTTTGACACCGTGCGCCGACGCAAGGACGGCAGCCTGGTCGAGGTCTCGGTGACCATCTCACCCATCCGCGACGCCCAAGGCCATGTCATCGGCGCCTCCAAGATCGCCCGCGACATCACCGAACAAAAGCAGGCTGAGGCCTTGCGCGCCCAGGGCGAACAACTGGCAGCCGAGAACCGGCAGATCCAGGAGGCCAGCCGGCTCAAGAGCGAGTTCCTGGCCAACATGTCGCACGAGTTGCGCACGCCGCTCAACGCCGTCATCGGCTTTGCCGACCTGCTGCAAACCGGCGCCGTGCCGGTTGGCTCGCCCAAGTACGCCGCCTTCCTGGGCCACATCAGCACCAGCGGGCGACACCTGCTTCAGTTGATCAACGACGTGCTGGACCTGTCCAAGGTCGAGGCGGGCAAGTTCGAGTTTCATCCCGAAGCGCTGCACCTGCCCACCTTGATCAGGGAGGTATGCGACATCCTGGAGGCATCGGCCAGCAAACAGCAGGTGCGCATCCACACGGAACTCGACCCCGAGGTCGCCAATCTGGTATTGGACCCGGCGCGACTCAGGCAGGTGCTCTACAACTACCTCTCCAATGCGATCAAGTTCACCCCTGGCGGCGGCCTGGTCACGATCCGCGCGTTGCCCCAAGGGCCCGATCATGTCCGCATTGAAGTCGAGGACACCGGCATCGGCATCGCAGCCGAGGATCTGCCCAGGCTGTTCACCGAGTTCCAGCAGCTGGAAAGCGTCTACACCAAGAAGCACGCCGGCACGGGGCTGGGCCTGGCGCTGACTCGCCGCCTCGTCACGGCGCAAGGCGGCCATGTCGGTGTGCGCAGCACGCCCGGGCAGGGCAGCGTGTTCCACCTGATCCTGCCGCGCGTCCAGGTGACAAGGCAGGATGCGCATGACAACCACAGTGTGCTGCTCATCCATGATGCAAGCCAGGAGCAGGCGCACATCCGCAATGCCTTGCGCGACGCCGGTTTTCTGGTGGACGCCGCCACCACGGGTGAACAGGCCCTGGCCTGCGTGCAGCAACGCCCGTATGACGCGATCACCCTGGCCCTTCGCCTGCCCGGCCATGACGGGCTGAATGTACTGGGGCAGATCCGGCGCCAGGGCCTCAGCCAGAGCACGCCTGTGGTGGCCATGACCATGCCCAGCCCACCCCACGGTACAGCGAACTTTCAGATCGCAGACGTGCTGTTCAAGCCCATCGAGACGTTGCAGGTTGGCGTGGCCTTGAAGCAGATCGGGCTGGGGCAGCAAGCAGGCGGGCGCGTCATGGTGATCGACGACGACCCCACTGCACTGGCGTTGATGCAGGCGACCTTGCAGCACCTTGGCCTGGAGTCCATCTGCATGGATGACGCGCGCCAGGCCATGCAAACACTGGACCAGCACCAGCCAGACGCCATCATCCTGGACCTGATGATGCCCGAGTTCGATGGCTTCGCCACGCTGGATGCGCTGCGCCGCATGCCACGCTGGCGTCACACGCCCGTCTTCATCTGGACCAGCATGATCCTGTCCGATGAGGAGTTCGCCCTGCTGGCGAAATCGGCGCAAGCCATCCTGAACAAAGGTGGGGGCACACTGCAAGCGCTGCTTGACGACCTCAGACGCTGGCGCCCCGTGCGGCACACCGACAAGGCAAGGACGGACGCATCATGAACATGCCGCGTGTCCTGATCGTGGACGACAACCTCATGAACCTGGAGCTGGTGAGCTTTTTGCTGCAGGCCGACGGCATCGAGGTGGTGTCCGTGCCGGATGCCCATTCGGCCCTGCGTGACATCCGCACCTTTCAGCCCGAACTGATCCTGATGGACATCCAGTTACCCGACATCGACGGGCTCACCCTCACGCGCCAGATCAAGGCCGACCCGAGCACCCGCCACATGGCGGTGGTGGCTTTCACGGCCTACGCCATGAAAGGCGACGAAGCGCGCATGCTGGAAGCGGGCTGTGATGGCTACATCGCCAAACCCATCGAAATCGGCAGCTTTACGACAACGATCCGGAACCATCTGGCAAAAAACCGCTCCCAACTGTGATCTGGCACAGGGTTGCGTCAGGCTGCTGCCGTCATCATGTTGTATTGCAGCCGTGCCAGCATGGCTGCCCATCTGCCAACGCACCACACCCCAATTCAGGCCCCCACACGATGTACCACGGCGAACGACTCAACAGCGTCACCCACCTGCTGGGCCTGACCCTGGCTGTGGTGGGATCGGCCATGCTCGTGGCGCAAGCCGTTCACAGCGGCGACCTGCTCAAGATCCTGAGCTTCAGCGTGTTCGGGCTGACGATGATCGTGCTGTATGCGGCCTCCTCGCTCTATCACAGCATCCGCGGCGCCAGCAAGGCCTTGTGGGCCAAGGTGGACCACTGCGCCATCTACCTGCTGATTGCCGGCACCTACACCCCGTTCACCCTGGTGACGCTGCATGGCCCGCTGGGCTGGAGCATCTTCGCCTTCGAATGGACGCTGGCGCTGGTGGGCATCGGCAAGGAGTTGTGGTGGGGCCGCGAGACCGTGCCCTCCGTGCCGCTGTATGTGCTGATGGGCTGGTGCGGAATCGCCGCGGCCACGCCGCTGATGGATGGGCTGCGGGGCGATGGTTGGATGTGGCTGCTGGCCGGCGGCCTGCTCTACACGGTGGGCATCGTGTTCTACGTGCTGGACAAGCGCCTGCGCCATGCCCATGGCATCTGGCACCTGTTCGTGCTGGGGGGCACGGCCAGCCACTTCTTCACGGTGTGGCGCTTCGTGGCTTGAGCCCGCGCCGACACGTTTCACACCATGCGCTGCGGGCGCACCCACTCGTCAAACTCCTCGGGCGTGACATAGCCCAGCTCCAGCGCGGCCTCACGCAAGGTGAGGCCTTTGGCGTGGGCGTATTGCGCCATGTGGGCGGCACGTTCGTAGCCGATGTGGGGGCTGAGCGCCGTGACCAGCATCAGCGAGCGCCCCACCAGTTCGGCCATGCGCGCGCGGTCGGCCTCGATGCCGCGAGCGCAATGCACATCGAAGCTGGCCATGCCGTCGGCCAGCAGGCGCACGCTTTGCAGGAAGGCATGCGCGATCAGCGGCTTGTAGACGTTGAGCTCGAAGTTGCCCGAGGCTGCGCCCATGCTCAGCGCCACGTCATTGCCCATGACCTGGCAGCACACCATGGTGAGCGCCTCGCACTGCGTGGGGTTGACCTTGCCAGGCATGATGGAGCTGCCAGGCTCGTTTTCAGGCAGGCGCAACTCGCCCAGGCCGCAGCGCGGCCCGGAGGCCAGCCAGCGCACATCGTTGGCGATCTTGTTCAAGGCCACGGCCAGGGTCTTGAGGGCGCCATGCGCGCTCACCAGGGGCTCGTGCGAGGCCAGGGCCGCAAAGCGGTTGGGCGCCATGTACAAAGGCCAGCCCAGGTCTTCGGCCAGCATGGTCGCCACCCGCTCGCCGAACTGCGCATGCGTGTTCAGGCCCGTGCCCACGGCCGTGCCGCCCACCGCCAGGGCGTGCAAGGCATCCAGGCTGTGGGTGATGGCGGCATGCGCGTGCGCCAGTTGCGCCACCCAGCCGGACATCTCCTGGCCCAGGGTCAGCGGCGTGGCGTCCTGCAAATGGGTGCGGCCAATCTTGATGATGTCGGCAAAGGCATCGGCCTTGTCGGCCAGCGTATCTTGCAGCGCGCTCAAGGCGGGCAACAAGGCCAGGTTCAGCGCCGACAGCGCGGCCACGTGCATGGCGGTGGGGAAGATGTCGTTGGACGACTGGCCCAGGTTGACGTGGTCGTTCGGGTGCACGAGGCGCTCTGATCCGCGGCCGCCGCCCAGCAGTTCTGAAGCGCGGTTGGCCAGCACCTCGTTCATGTTCATATTGGTCTGCGTGCCCGAGCCGGTCTGCCAGACCGACAGGGGAAAAGCATCGTCGTGCTGGCAGGCCAGCACCTCGTCGGCGGCCTGCACGATGGCGGCCGACAGGTGGGCATCCAGCAGGCCCAGCCCGGCGTTGACCAGGGCGCACGCCCGCTTGACGCGCGCCAGCGCCATGATCAAGGCCATGGGCATGCGCTCGGTGGAGATGGCGAAATGCTGCAAGGAGCGCTGGGTCTGCGCGCCCCACAAGGCAGAGGCGGGCACCACGATCTCGCCCATGGCATCGTGTTCCAAGCGCGTCAAAGGCTGCATAGCGGGCCTCCCGTGTGTGCGCCTCAGAGGAGGTGGGGCTGGCCCACCTGAGGCAAGGCGGCCTGCATCAGCGCCACGCCGCTTCGCGCCCGAGACAGGCGCGCGTCGATGTGGATGCGCTCTTCAACACTGTGCACCACGATGTCATCGCTCGCCAAGGGGTAGGCCCCCTCGGCCACCATGTCATCAATCGAGCGGCGCAAGGTCCACTCGGGCTGCTTTCGGGCTGTACGGCTCATGGTGCTCACAGGTTGCAATGGGCGTGGCACCGATATGGCACCGCATCCCCTTGTTACGGTGCGCGCGATGGGCCCGCCTGTCAAGGACAAGCCCACAAGCCTCAGAACGCCAGCCGCGCCTCCAGGGTCAGCATGCGGCCGCGGGCATCGAAGTAGCGCTCGTCATAGCCCAGCATCTGGCCTTTGCCCGCGCCGATCTGGTTAAGCGACAGGGGCGGCTTGGTGTCGAAGAGGTTGATCACACCGGCCGTCACTTGCAAGGCCTCGCTGAGCTGCCAGCTGGTCTGCCAATCCCACAGCACCTGATCTGCAGCTTTGAGGCGGATCTGCTGCGCCGGCCCCGAAACCTGGCCGTTGGCATCCAAAGGATAAGCCGTGACGGGGGCGTCCTCGTAGCCGGATTGGTAACGCGCTGTCAGGGTGTGTGTCCAGCCCGAGCGGACCAGGCTGGTGCGCCAGTTGGCACGCCATTTCAAGGTGGCACCGCCATAACGCCCATCGTCGATCGCGCTGAACCAGGGGCCACCTGGGTACAGCTGGCTGTCTTCACGCAGCATGACCGTGGCGCGCAGCTGGCTGTCGATCACGCCGATGGCGGTGGGGCGCCGGGCGCTGGCCAGCAGGTCCAGGCCGGACGACATCAGCGTACCCAGGTTGGCGGGACGCCCTTGCAGGGCCAGTTGTGGGCCGCTGCCGGTGTCCACCGTGGTCCAGGCTTGCGGCACCGCCAGGGGGTTCTCGAAGGCCACGGCTTCGTCCACCGCCCCGATGCGGTCATGGATGTGCACGGCCCACAAGTCGGCGCCCAGCACATAGCCTGCTGCGGGTGCCAGCCTCAGCCCCAGGTTGGCCTGCACCGATTTCTCGGGCTGCAAGTCGCCATTGCCGCCGACCACCAGGGGGTAAATGGCCGCGGCACTGCAAGGCGCCGCGGCCAGCGACAGCGCCACGGCTTGCAGATCGGCGTTGCAGTCGTAGGACTTGCTGGTGACCCCATCGGAGCGCCCGGGCGAGCGCAGCTGGTTGAGCGTGGGCGTGCGAAAGCCCGTGCCCAGCGAGGCCCGCCACATCAGGTTGGGTGCCGCCTGCCAGCGCGCGCTGGTCTTGCCCGTCCACGACTGCCCTGCGTATTCATCGTGGTCGGTGCGCACGGCCGCATTCAGGGCCAGGGTCGGGGTCACAGGCGCCTGCCATTCGCTGAGCAAGCCCCACACGTAACGCGAGGCGCTGGAGGCCTGCATGGGCACGACGTCACCCAGACGCAGGTTGCCCGCATCGAACGATGAAGCCAGCGTGCCGGCAGCAGGGTCGGACAGCAGGCCTTGCGCGAACAGGCTGGGCTGAAAGCGCAGGCCCTCGCGCCGCAGGTTGGCGCCCACAGCCCATTTGAGCGGGCCGCCCGGCAAGGGCATCAGCTCACGCGAAGCCAGCCATTGCAACTCGGCCAGCGTGGAGCGGCCACTGAGCCAATGGCCGTTGTAGCTGGCGGCCCTTTGCGCAGCCAGCTCCGCCGCGCTCTGCTGGCCCGGCCCCACCACGGGATTGACGAAACCATCGTCAAACAAGCGCTGGGCCGCGTTGGCGCTCAAGGCATGGTCGATGTCGCTGCGCTGGTAGCTGGTCGAGTAGCTCAAGCCGGCTGACCAGGACCAGTCGTGCAAGCGGCCTTCCAGCCGCGCCGCCAGGTGCGCCAGGTCTGAGGTGTCTTCGAAGCCGCGGCGGCCGAGGTCGACGAAGCGGTAGCTCAGCAGCGTGGGGTCGTCCTGCACACCCAGGCCGCTGAGGTAGTTGGTGTACGTCGGTGAACTGCTGGACAAGGCCAGCGTTGTGGCAGCTGGCGCTAAATGGGACGTGACCACGCTGCGCGACAGCAGCAGGTCCAACTGCAGCTTGCTGCCCTCGGCAAACTGCCGGGTGTAGCTGCCCATCAGGCTGTGCTGAGCCTGCTCGGGCACCAGATCCAGATCAGCCGCGTAGTTGTAAGAGCAAGTGGGGAAGCCGGGGAAATCCGGGTACTCGTACAGATAGCTGCCCTGAGGACATTGCCCGGTGGCCTGCTGCACGGGGTTGCCAAAGAAATTCGAGTCGTAGATGGTGGCGGCCGCTGTCGTGTCCTGCACGTCGGTGAATCGGTAGCGCTGCCCCTGGTAATCGAACACTTTGAAGGCGTCTCGCGCATAGCCCCTTGCCGTGGCCCTCAAGGCACTGCGGCGCATGGCCGAGACACCCAGGCTCAGGTTCTGCCCGGTGCTGTCAACGCTGCCCATGCTCTTGAAGGCGCTCAGCCGCCACTCACGCGCCCCACCGCGCGGCCAGGTCACGCCGGCCGTGGCCTCGTTGGCTTCGCCGTCACGCCGGGTGATGATGTTGACCACCCCACCCAGTGCATCGGCGCCATACAGCGCGGACGCGCCGTCGGCCAGCACCTCGATGCGCTCGACCATGGCCAGCGGGATGGTGTTGATGTCCACCCCCGACAGGGCCCCGTTGCTCAGCTGGCCGCCAAACGGCGCCACGCGCTGGCCGTTGAGCAGCACCAGGGTGTAGGCGTCGCCCAGGTTGTGGATGGACACGCTGGCATAGCCGCGCGAGTCGTTGCCCACCACGGCGCTGGTCTGCACCATGCCCTGCATCATCGGCAGTTGCTGCAACAGCTCGGTGGTGGTGCGTGCGCCAGAGCGCTCGATGTCGGCGCGGCCCAGCACGGTCACGGGCACTGCAGCGGTTTGCGCATCAGAGCCGCGCAAGGCGCTGCCGGTGACCTGGATGGCCGGCAGGCGGTCGCCGGACAGGTCGGTGAGAGCAGGGGCAGATGGGGGGGCCGGCATGGCGGCAATCTGGGCTGACGCGCCCGTGGCCATCGAGGCGCACAGCACGGCAAGGGCCCAAGCCACCGCCGTCAAAGGGCAGGATCGGTTCATGGGCGAGCAATTCCAGGGGTAAAGCTGCGCCGCAGTGTAGGCGCAGCCCGGCCCCGGCCGATAGCCCGCCGCCCCTTCAGCTTAGGGGGATCAAGCCGAGGATCAAGCCACCGTGGCCGGCGCCAGCAAACGGGCGAGCAGGGCGCCCTTGTATTGCGCGGCCAGCGGGATGCGCACGCGCAGCGGGCTGCCGGGCGCGACCTCGATGGGCTCGCCCTCCAGGTTGCGCATGGCCTGCAGCGTGACGATCTGGTTGCCGCTGGGGTGGATCACCTCGATGGTATCGCCCACGGCGAACTTGTTCTTGACCTCGACCTCGGCCCAGCCGTCTTCGATGCCGCGCACCTCGGCCACGAACTTGCTGCGCTGGAACTCGGAGTGTCCGGTGATGTAGTTCTGGTAGTCCTGCGCGGGGTGGCGTTGCAGGAAACCGCCGGTGTAGCCCCGGTTGGCCATGCCTTCAAGCTGCAGCAACAGATCGGGGTTGAAAGGCTTGCCGGCCACGGCATCGTCAATGGCCTGGCGGTAGACCTGGGCCACGCGGGCCACGTAGTACAGGGACTTGGTGCGGCCCTCCACCTTGAGCGAATCGACCCCGATGGCGGCCAGGCGCGCCACGTGCTCCACGGCGCGCAGGTCCTTGGAGTTCATGATGTAGGTGCCGTGCTCGTCTTCCATGATGGGCATCAGCTCGCCCGGGCGCTCGGACTCTTCCAGCAGGTAGACCTGGTCGGCCGCCGGGTGGCGCCGGCCGTCACCGCAGGCAGAGAAGGCCTGCTCGGCCTCGGTCTGCTCGTGCGCGAAATTGAAGTCGCCCTCCAGCTTGATGGGGATGACCTCGCCCGTGTCCGACAGCTCGGAGCCGGTGTGGGTCTTGTAGTCCCAGCGGCAGGCATTGGTGCAGGTGCCCTGATTGGGGTCGCGGCGGTTGAAGTAGCCCGACAGCAGGCAACGGCCCGAATACGCGATGCACAGGGCGCCGTGCACAAAGACTTCCAGCTCCATGTCCGGGCACTCCTGGCGGATCTTCTCGATCTCATCGAGGCTCAGCTCGCGCGACAGGATGATGCGCTTGACGCCCACCTTCTCCCAGAACTTGACGGTGGCGTAGTTGGTCGTGTTGGCCTGCACGGACAGGTGCACGGCCACCTCGGGCCACTTCTCGCGCACCATCATGATCAGGCCAGGGTCGGCCATGATGATGCCGTCGGGCTTCATGGCGATCACCGGCTCGATGTCGCGCAGGTAGGTGCGCACCTTGTCGTTGTGCGCCAGCAGGTTGCTGGTGACGTAGAACTTCTTGCCGCGCTGCTTGGCCTCGGTGATGCCTTGCTGCAGCTGCTCCAGCTTGAACTCGTTGTTGCGCGCGCGCAGGGAATAGCGCGGCTGGCCGGCGTAGACGGCATCGGCGCCGAAGTCATAGGCGGCACGCATCTTGTCGAGCGAGCCGGCGGGCAAAAGCAGTTCAGGGGCAGGGCGTGTCATAGCCTTGTATTTTCGCGCGTTCTGCGCTGCCTGGGGTGGCTTTCGAGCGCCCGGGGCGCTTCGGGCTTAGCATCCCCAGGTGGCCGGCCCTTTGCAGGCTGTGCCCATTGCATCTGTTTTTGCGCCCGCTGAAATGTCGACCCTCACCTCCGCCATGCCTGACGCCTTGAGCCACCTCGAACCCGCCGCTGTGTGGGCCCACTTCGCCACCCTGTGCCGCATCCCGCGCCAGTCCAAGCAGGAAGACGCGTTGCGTGATCATTTGCGTCAATGGGCAGACAACCTGGGCCTGGGCACCCAGGTGGACCCTGCCGGCAACCTGATCGTGCGCAAGCCCGCCAGCCCGGGGCGCGAGCACGTGCCCGGCCTGGTGCTGCAGGGCCATCTGGACATGGTCTGCCAGAAGAACAGCGATTCGAACCACGACTTCAGCCGCGACCCGATCCGCCCCGTCTTGAAAGACGGCTGGGTCATGGCCGAAGGCACCACCCTGGGCGCCGACAACGGCATGGGCGTGGCCATGATCCTGGCCTTGCTGGCCGACCCGGCCTTGCCACACGGCCCCATCGAAGCGCTGTTCACCGTGGACGAAGAAGCCGGCATGGGTGGCGCGCAAGGGCTGCAGCCCGGCTTGCTGCAAGGCCGGCTGATGCTGAACCTGGACACCGAAGCCTGGGGCGAGTTCTACCTGGGTTGCGCCGGCGGCATGGATGTCAACGTGGCGCGCACGGGCCCTGCCGAGCCGATGCCGCCCGAGCACGATGCCTGGCGCATCAGCCTGACCGGGCTGCGCGGCGGCCACTCTGGCGTCAACATCCATGAAGAGCGCGGCAACGCCATCAAGCTGCTGGTGCGCGTGCTGCAAGGCCTGCAAGCGCTGGGCGATGTGCGCCTGATCAGCCTGCAGGGCGGCTCGGCGCGCAACGCCCTGCCGCGCGAGGCCTTTGCGGTGGTGGCCGTCCCCGAGGCCCTGGCGGCCGACCTTGCGCAGATCCTGCTGTCATGGCAAACGCTGCTGCTGCAGGAGCTCGAAGGGGTGGAGCCCCGCCTCGAACTGCGCGCGGACGCTGCGCAGGCCAGTCAGGTGATGGCCGCAGCCGAACAGGACATCTGGCTGCAGAGCCTGCACGCCGCGCCCCACGGCGTGCGCCGCATGAGCCAGCGGGTGCCCGGCGTGGTCGAGACCTCGAACAACCTGGGCATGGTGGACATGGGCCCCACGGGCGGCCACTGCAACTTCATGGTGCGCTCGCTGCGCGACAGTGGCAGCCAGGCCCTGGCCGACGAGATCGTGAGCCTGTGGGCGCTGTCGGGCACCCAGGCCGAACAGAGCGGCGCCTACCCGGGCTGGACCCCCAACCCCGACTCGCCCTTGCTGGCGCTGTGCCAGCGGGTGTACCTTGGCGAATTCAAGGCACCGTCTGCCGTGCAAGTGATCCACGCAGGGCTGGAGTGCGGCATCATCGCGGCCAAGTACCCGGGCATGGACATCGTGTCCTTCGGGCCCACCATCAAGGGGGCCCACGCGCCCGGCGAGCAGGTGGACGTGGCCTCGGTGGCGCGCACCTGGCAACTGTTCACGGCCATCGTGTCGGCCATCGGTACATGAGTGACACCGGCCGCGACGCAGCCCGCGATTCAGGCAGTAAGCGCGCCCTGTGCCCACGCTGCGAGCGGCCGCTCAGGGCGTGCCTGTGCGCCTGGATCACCCCCACGGCCAATGAGACCCCACTGCTGATCCTGCAGCACCCGCTGGAGGTGCACCAGGCCAAAGGCAGCGCACGCCTGCTGCAATTGAGCCTGCAGCACAGCCACACGCTGGTGGGCGAAGCCTTTGACCCGATGGCCCTGCCAGCCTGGTTGAGCCCCCCGCAAGACGAGGCCCGGCAGACCGTGCTGCTCTACCCCGCACACGCTGACCTGCCCGCGCCATCGGTGTCTGCCGACGATCTGCAGCCCGCCCGAACCCGCCTGGTCGTGCTGGACGGCACCTGGCGCAAGAGCCTGCGCATGCTGCACCTCAACCCGCAGCTGCAAGCCCTGCCCCGGCTCGCGCTGCAACCAGACGGGCCCTCGCGCTACCTGATCCGCAAAGCGCACCGCCCTGATCAGCTGTCCACGCTGGAGGCCAGTTGCATGGCCCTGGCCCAACTGGAGCGCACACCCGCGCGCTATGCCCCGCTGTTGGCCGCGTTTGACGCCTTCGTGGCCGCGCAGGCAGCCTTTGGCCACGCTGCCTCTCAGGGCACTTGACCCTGAGCACAGAGAGGGCATAGGGGCATGTCGCAAGCAACGGGCTTGTGGTCTACTAAGACTCGCTGTAAGCCGTATTGATGCTGTACCCGCCCACCTGGCCTCCTCAATCGAGGCCAGGTGCCTGACACCCAAGCATCCAACACGCCATGCCCGAGCTGCTCACCTTGAGCGACGGTGACATCGCAAAGAAATCAGGGCCTTCCGTTCTGACCAGTGTCGCCCCCGGCGCCATCTGGCGAATCCGCACGAACCTGGCTTTGCTGATCCTTGCCTGCCTGCTGCCCGGCATCCTGCTGTCGGCCTGGTTCATCGTGTCTGACTACCATCAGCGCAAGGCGCAGGCCATCGAGCACGCCATCTCGATCGCGCGCGCCACCGCAGCCAGCCTGGACCGGGACATCGCCAGCGTGACCGCCGGGCTGCGCGTGCTGGCCTCCACCAGCACCCTGCAGGCCGACGACCTGCCCGGCTTCTACACTCAGGCACAAAGCGCGCTGCCTTACCAGAACATCTCCAACTATGTGCTGATTGACGAGGCGGGCCGCCAGCAGGTCAACACCATCGTGCCCTGGGGCGCCCCCTTGCCCCTGCTTGGCGGGCCACCCCAGCTCAAGCGCATCTTCGACACGGGTGAACCGGTACTGACCGATGTGTTTGTCGGGCCGGTGACGGGCAAGCCCATCCTGGCACTGGGCGTACCGGTCAAACGCGACGGACGAACGCTCTACAGCCTCAACGCCGGCATTTTTCCCAGCCGTTTTGCCAGCGTGCTCACCGCGCAGAACCTGCCCAGGGACTGGATCAGCTCGGTACTGGACAGCCAGGGCCACATCGTGGCGCGCACCCATGAGATGGACCGATTCGTGGGCCGCCCTGCCGTGCCCGATCTGATCCGCATGTCCCGGCAAATACGCGATGGCGTGCTGGCAACCGTGACGCTCGAAGGCATCCCCGTGATCACCGCCTTCAGCCGCTCGCGTGTATCCGACTGGTGCGTCGCGGTCGGCATCCCCCAGGCGCAGATCACCGGCGAGCTCAAGCGATCGCTGATCACCTTGCTGGTCATCAGCACCCTGACCTTTGCCCTGGCGCTGTGGATGGCCTGGTGGCTGGCCATGAACCGCGTCATCAACCCCACCCAGCGCCTGCTCAACCGCATGCGGGCTGTGGCGCATGGTGAAGCCCCCGACCCGACAGACGGCGAGCGCATCCCGCATGAGTTCGCCCTGCTGGAGCAAGGCTTCGCCGACATGGGCGAGCGCCTGCGCGAGCGCGAGCGTGAACGCGAGGCCAAGCTGGCCGCCGAAGCCGCCAACCTGGCCAAGACCAGCTTCCTGTCGCGCATGAGCCATGAGTTGCGCACGCCCCTCAATGCCGTGCTGGGTTTCACGCAGGTGCTGCTGCTCAGCCAGCAGGAGCCGCTGAGCCCACAGCAGCGCGAGATGGTCCAGCACATCGACCACGCGGGCCACCACTTGCTGGACATGATTGGCGACGTGCTGGATGTCTCGCGCATCGAGTCCGGGCAGATGCACATCCACGCCACCGAGCTGGAGGTGGCCACGCTGATCCAGTCCTGCCACGAGATGATGGCGCCGCAGGCTCAGGCCGCCGGCCTGCATTTCAACGTCTCCATGCAAGGTGAGACCGGACGGGTGTTGACCGACCCCACGCGCCTCAAACAGGTGCTGCTCAATCTGCTGAGCAACGCCATCAAATACAACCGGCCAGGCGGCAGCATCACGCTCAGCGCCTGGCGTGATGGCGCCCATGTGCGCTTTGCCGTGAGCGACACCGGGCTGGGGATGGCCCCCGACCAGCTCCAGCACCTGTTCGAGCCCTTCAACCGCCTGGGCCGGCACAGCGGCCACATCCCCGGTGCCGGCATCGGCCTGGTGATCTGCAAGCAACTGCTGGAGTTGATGGGCAGCACCCTGCATGTGCACAGCCAGGCCGGCCAGGGCAGCGAATTCGTGTTCGAGATGCCCTCGATCACGCGCTGAGCGCTGTCCGGTTTCCCATTGCTTTGGCGCGCGCGCTGTTGCATATTGCCTCCATGGTGGGCGCTTGCGCTCATTTATTCCCCCGCCCAAATAGCCCTTTCGATATCCTGTCTATTCCGATGCAGATGCCCGGCGTACCTGGCTGCTGCATATCCAGCAGTTGACGAGCACCCGTCCGGGGAGACAGCATGGCTCTTTCAGAGCACGATCCGACATCGCACGGCACGTGGGCTGACGCGTTGAGCGAGCAGTTGCACGAGCATGTCGATCTGGGCGCGTTGCTGGCCGCCATGCCCGACCTGATCTGGGTCAAGGACATCCATGGTGCCTACCTGGCCTGCAACCCGGAGTTCGAACGCTTTTTTGGTGCCAGGCAGGCCGACATCGTGGGCAAGCGCGACGAGGATTTTGTCGGGCTGGAACAGGCCGCGCACTTTCGAAAAAGCGATCAGGCCGTCATGGCCGCCGGGCGCTCTCACACCTCGGAATCGCAGCTGACCTATGCCAGTGATGGGCGCCAGGTGCTGGTGCAATCGCTCAAGACCCCGCTGTTCGACGCGCACGGCCAGCTCTACGCCGTGGCCGGCATCGCACGCGACATCACCGCCCTGCGCCAGACCCAGCTGGAGCTGCGCAAGATCAACCGGGCCGCCCGGTTGCTGGGCGAATGCAGCAGCATGCTGATTCAGGCGCAAGACGAACAGGCGCTGCTGCACCGGGTGTGCGAGCTGGCCGTGAACGAGGCCGGCTACCTGATGGCCTGGGTGGGCGTGGCCGAGGACGCACCGGGCAAACCGATACGCGCCACCGCGTGGGCAGGCACGGCCGAGGCCTACCTGGAAGGCACCGCGTTTTCATGGGCCGATGACGCCAGCGGCCAGGGCCCCTGCGGCGTGGCCGTGCGCACCATGGCCCCGGTGTGCAACCAGAACTTCCTCACCAACCCGGCCATGGCCCCCTGGCGCGACAAGGCCAAGGCGCACGGCTTCCAGTCCTCCGCGGGCCTGCCCTTCAGGCTGGACGAACAGACCGTGGGCGTGCTGTCCCTGTATGCCCCCGAGCCCGATGCCTTCCAGAAGGACGAAGTCGAGCTGCTCACCAAGCTGACCGCGACCCTGAGCTACGGCCTGGGCGCGATCAAGGCCCGCCGCAGCCGTGACCAGGCCCAGCGTGAGCTGGAAGGCTACCGCGCACACCTGGAGCAACTGGTCAGCCAGCGCACGCAAGAGCTGGAGCAAGCCCGCAACGAAGCCGTGCTGGCCAACCAGGCCAAGAGCACCTTCCTGGCCAATATGAGCCACGAGATCCGCACACCGATGAACGCCATCATCGGTTTGCTGGCCCTCTTGCGCCGGGATCTGCACGACGCCGCCCAGATCCAGAAGCTCGATCAGGCCGACGCCGCCTCGGCCCACCTGCTGCAGGTCATCAACGACATCCTGGACATCTCCAAGATCGAAGCGGGCCGCCTGACGCTGGCCGAGCGGGACTTCGACCTGCGCGAAGTGGTGGCCCACGTGTTCGACCTGGTGCGCGGGCGGGCCTCGCAGGCCAAGGTCGACCTGGTTCAAGACCTGGACACTGCCCTGCCCAAATGCCTGCATGGCGACGACATGCGCCTGCAGCAGGTGCTGCTGAACTTTGCCAGCAACGCCGTGAAGTTCACGGAGCGCGGCCGTGTGTCGCTGTCGGTGCGGCTGATCTCGCCGCCGGCTGGGTACGAGCAAAACGGCCGGGTCTGGCTGCACATGGCCATGCAGGACACCGGCATCGGCATCGCCACGGACAAGCTCGACACGCTGTTCAAGGCCTTCGAGCAAGGTGACCGCTCCAACACGCGCCGCTATGGCGGCACCGGCCTGGGCCTGGCCATCAGCAAGCGCCTGGTGACCTTGATGGGCGGGCGCATCGGGGCCTTCAGCACACCCGGTCAGGGCAGCACCTTCTGGGTCGAGTTGCCCTTCATGCCGGGGAAGCATGCCGAGCACAGCCTGGCATCGCAGGCACAAGGCAAGGCCGCTTTGCGCCTGGACCAGCTCAAGGGCGTGCGCATCCTGCTAGCCGAGGACAACGCCGTCAACCGCCTGGTCACCATCGAGGGCCTGGCCGGCTCGGGCATCGAATTTGACGTCGCCCTCAATGGCGAGGAGGCCGTGATCAAGGCCAGCCGCCATCACTACGACCTCATCCTGATGGACGTGCAGATGCCGCTGATGAACGGCCTGGAGGCCACGCAGCTGATCCGCCAACTGCCCGGTTGCGCCACCCTGCCCATCGTGGCCATGACGGCCAATGCCTTTGAAGAGGATCGCATGGAGTGCCTGGCCGCCGGCATGAACGACCACATCAGCAAGCCCATCACGCCCACCTTGCTGCTCGAGCGCATTGCACGCTGGGTGAGCGAACGCCCGACTCAACACGGTTGAGTGGCCCTGTCCGGCCAGGACGGGGAAAGGAGGCTCAGTAGTGCGGCGGCAGCTCGTCGCGCAGGCTGCGGAAACCGCCCGCGCTGGCATCCGAGGCCTGCTGGCGCAACTGGATGACCTCGTTGATCAGCAAGTCGATCTGCTGCTGCTGGCGCACCACCAGCTGGTTGAGGTGGTCCAGCAGGTCTTCGGTGAAGCCGGACTTGATTTCCAGATCGGTCAGCCGCTTGTCGATGAGGTCGGTGTGTTCCATGCCCGTATTGGACCCGAAAACGGCGCAGGGCGACACCGGCTCACCCTGGCGCGCCCCAGGCCGTGGCGGCAAAGGCGTCGATGAAGCGCGGCAGATCGGCCTCGGGCAGGGCGTCGATGCCGGCCGCGCGTGCCCGGCCGTTGCCACCAAAGGCCTGGCACAAAGCGGCCGCACCACCCGGGCATTGCAAGGGCGCGCGCACGCTCACGCTGTAGCCCCCACCGGGCAGCTGGCGCAACACGGCCTGGGCCTGATCGGGGCGCTCGTTGGCCAGCTCATTGGCCAGCACGCCCACCACGCGGCGGGCCCAGGCCTCGTCAGGCAGGCACAGCACGCGGCCTTGAGCGCCTTGCAGGCCTTGCCACAAGGGCGTGAGGTGGCGCGCCTGCGCCAGATCGGCTTGGCGCAAGGCGTCCAGCTCGTCGGCCAGAGGCTCCTTGGCCAGCAGGTCCAGCGGATCGCGGTAGCGCGCCAGCACGGCATACAAGCGCGCAGGCGGCAGGTGCACATCGGCCTCGGACTCGCCATAGGCGTTGTAGTTGATGCCCTCGCCCAGGCGCTGCAAGGCCTGGCGCTGCGCCTGGCTCAAACCCGAAGCGATCGCCATCTGGTCGGCCACCGCCGTGAGGTTGTCGCCATAGGCGCCCACCAGGGCCCAGTGCCGGCAGGCACCGTGCAGCAACTGGTCCACCAGCAGGCTGGTGCACACCTCGCTGCCCTGGTCCACATGGGCTTGCAGCAAGGGGTGATCGGGCACGGTGCCGGTGGCATGGTGATCTACATAACGCACACGCACACCGGCATCCAGCAAGCCCAACAAGGCAGGCTGGTTGCGCTGCATGGACAGGTCGAACACATTGACCTCGTCGCCGGCCTGCGCCTGGGTCTGCACCTGCGCCAGCAAGCTGATCTCGCGCTTGAGCCCGGTGATCAGGCGGGCAGGAGCAGGCTCGTGGCAGCGCCACTGCACGGTCGCGCACAGGCCATCGGCATCACCGTTGCAGACATCGAATCGTTGCATGGGCTTGGCCATTTCCCCTTTTGCTTTCTCCGCGGCTCAGGCTGGCGCATCGGACAACCATTGTGCCGCCAGCGTCTGGGCTGAGCACGGCCGAGCTGCGTCCACCACCAGGGTATGGGCACGCTCGCTGTCCAGCAAGGGCAGGGCCTGCGCCAGCTGGGCGGTGAGCACGGCCAGGTCCGCCTCGGAGGCATCGTGCCCACGGGCGCGTCGGGCCACGATGCGCTCGCGCAGCACGGCCTCGGGCGCTTCGCAATGCAGGATGTGAAAGGGCAGCGCCAGTTGCTGCGCCAGCGCGTGAAAGCGCGCGCGATCGGCCTCGTGCAGAAAAGTCGCATCCACGATGACCGGCCAGCCAGCCTCCAGCGCCACCTGCGCCAGTTTGAGCAAGCGCGCGTAGGTGGCCTCGGTGGTCTGGGCGTCGTAGATGCCACCGGCCACCTGGGCCGAAGAGGCGGCCCCCGGCCCCAGCCCGAACAGGCGCTTGCGCACCACGTCGGCCCGCAGGCGGATGGCGCCCGCCTGTGCCAGCAACTGGCCCGATACGAAGCTCTTGCCCGAGCCCGATACGCCGTGGGTGATCAGCAAACGCGGCCGGCCGGGCTCGATCAGCTGCAAGGCCAAGGCCAGGTAGTCGGGGCCTTGCTCCTGCCCACCATGGTCCTGCCCCCCATGATCCTGCCCCCCCTGGTCGCCCCGCAGCCGGGCCACCAGGGCCCGCACCATGGCGCGGTAGACCAGGTAGTAGCGCAGCACGGGCAGGCCGGCATGGTCCCCCCGCTCGTCCAGGTAGGCATTGAGAAAGCGCCAGGCCAGGTCGGCACGCGCATGGGCGAGCAAGTCCATCACCATGAAGGCGATGTCATTGAGGCCGTCGATCCAGCGCAATGCCGGGTCGAACTCGATGCAGTCAAATGCCGTCACCTCGTCACCCAGCACCACCGCATTGGCCAGGTGAAGGTCGCCATGGCCCTCGACGATGCGGCCCTGCACCTTGCGCTGCACCCAGGTGTCATGCAAGTGCGCGGCCTGCGCCTGCAACCAGGGCCGCAAGCGTGCGCAGGCCGCATCGCAGCCGTGCGCCACCAGGCCGTCGAGCAAGCCCTCGACCGGCCGCGTGATCTGCGCCGGGCTGCCCCAGTCGCTGCCCGGCTCGGCCATGTCGGCAGACTGGTGGAACACCGCCAGGCGCCGGGCCAGGCGGTCCAGCTGTGTGCCCTCCAGGCGGCCCACCGCCAGGCGTTCACTGAGCAGGGCGCCGGGCGCAAACTGCTTCATGCGCAGTGCGTATTCGATGGGCTCGCCTGCCATGGCAGCGTCGGCAGGATCGGCCTCCCCTGGCGAGCCCAGGCGCGGCGCGTCGGCGGTGCCCAAGACCGGGCAGACGTCCAGGTACAAATCCGGCGCCAGGCGGCGGTTGAGCACCAACTCCTGCTCGCACAGCCGCCGCCTTGTGGCCAGCTCGCTGAAGTCCAGAAAGGGCAGCTTCACCGGCTTCTTGATCTTCCAGGCGTGGGTGCCATCCAGCAGGACCCAGGAGATATGGGTCTCGATCAAGCGCGCCTCAAGTTGGCGCTGAAGGTGTTGAACCAGCTCGATCGACATGGGGGCACCTCACACCATGGGTTTGCGCCACACGCTGGCCAGCCAGGGCTGCTGCTCGCGGGGCAGCCCTTCGGGCCGGTAGTAGTGCAGCAACTCGACAAAACCGGCGGCCTGCAGATAGGCCTGCCAGCCGGCCAGCTCATGGTAGACGCCATAGCGCCCTGCCTGCCAGCCCTCCTGCCCCTGGCCACGCGGGTTGGAGCTGAACAGCACGCCACCGGGCTTGAGCGTGTCAAACAAGGCCTGCAGCACGCGAGGCAACTCCTGGCTGGGCACGTGGAACAAGGCCGCATTGGCGAACACACCATCGAAGCGGGATGCTGGCAAGTCCAGTGCCAGAAAGCTTTGTTCCAGCACCTCGCAGCCACTGTGCTGGCGCGCCATGGCGGCAAAACGGGGCGCGCCTTCCAGGCCCGTGGCGTGGTGCCCCATGTCGGCGAAGGCCTTGAGGTCGCGGCCCGGCCCGCAGCCAAAGTCCAGGATCTGGAAAGGGGCCGGCCCCTCGATGAAGCGCAACAGGGCCGCGATGTTCTGGCTCACGTCGTGGTCACGCGTGCCCAGCCAGAACGGCTCGGCCCGCGCCTCGTAATGCGCCAGGGTTTCAGAGGCAATGTGCTGCAGGTCTTGCTTGCTCAGGTCCATGCCTCATGTTGACACACAAGGCCTCAGGGGGCCGAAGCCGGCGCAGGTGCCACTGCCGCGGCAGTCGGCTTTTTCTCGCGCGTGAGGAAGATCAAGGGGATCAGGATGGGCACCAGCACCGCAAAGTAGATCATCAACATGCCGTCGGCCGTCGAGGCAATGGGCGAGGCCAGGTCTTGCGCGGCTTTTTCGCCTGCGGTCTCTTCGGCCTCCACGCTCACCTCGTAGGTGTGCGACAAGTTCGCATGGATGCGGCCGGTGCGCAAGGTGTGGCCCTGGATGTAGCGCTTGCCTTCCAGCGTGCCGTCGTGCCACCAGCTGCCATCGGGCTGGCGCTGAAAGTCCATGGCCTTGGCCTGCTCGGCTTCTGCCTCGCTCAAACCGGCGGGCAAGGTCAGGTGGAAGTCGCCCGTGGTGACGCCATCGACCGTGACCAGAAAGGGCTGAAAGCGCGCCGACGCCTTGGCCTTGAGCGGTGAGCCCAGCAAGGCCACAAGGTCCTCGGGCGCCGTGAAGATGTAGTGGTAGCGCTCGCCCAGGATGACGAACTGCTTCTTGTCCTGGGTGATCATCACCGTGGAGACCTTCTCGGTGTAGGTCTGCCGGATGACTTTGGGCGTGCTGCTGCACCCGGTGCCAGCCAGGGTGGCCTGCAACAGGCTCCAGGCCACGATGCGTCTGCGGTTCGGGTTCATGGGCATTCCTTCGGTGCGCAAACAAGGAAGGTAGCGCCTGCAAGGGCACCTCGACGCCCACGCCCCTGCGAAAGGGGGTGACCCACGAAGCCAATCGAGTGACCCTGCAACCCACCAGGCGACCAGGGCGCGGGTTTGCGCGCAAAGGGCCCACGTCGTGAAACGGGACTAGTTCACGGCCCGCCCGCCTTTGTGCGGCCATGCCCTGGCCCACCACGGGGATGTTCGGCCCTCAAGTACCGCGGTGTTTGAGACGATAAACCCCAGGACACCCCATCACCTTCGACTGCCATGTGGATCCCTGACGCCATTTACCGCAAGCTGCCCGCGATCTACGCGGCAGCTGGCGCTGCCTTGATCCCCGCTTTCGGCCTGAACGGGCCCAGCGTGCTCAGCGCCGCCTTGTTGATCGGTGCGGGTGTCCTGACCGCCTTGTGGCGCTACAAGCACCGCCAGGCGCCCGAGTTGCCCACCCTCACGCCCAAGCAGGAGTGGGAGCAAAGGCGGGCCAAGCGCGACCAGACGCTGAACATTCAATAGCTGAGCGACAGGCTGTAGGTGCCACTCGTGCCGGTGGTGCCACTGGCGTACACCACGCGAATCGACAAGGTATTGCTGCCCCCCGTGCTGTTGGTGATCACCACGGTGTCTTTCACACCTGTGCCATTGCGGCTGGAGCCCAACAGACGACCGGACAGGTTGTACACATACAGGTCGTAGTTGGAGGACGCGTTAGGGACCAGCGTGACCGTCAGCCGCTTGCCGCCCGGTAGCGAGAACTTGTAGTAGTCCGTGTCGGTCGACGACGCGATGCTGCCATTGACCACCAGGGGGGCGCCCTGCAACACCTGCGGCGCCGCCGTGCTGTTATTGGGCTCCACCTCGACGATGGTCGTCACCAGGCTGGACGATGCGCCAGCCGCGTCCACGGCCGCGCTGGCGTCCACGATGCCCGCGCCGCATTGCGCGCAAGCAGCAGGGAAGGGCCGCGCGCTGGCCTTGAGCCGCGTCTGCACATCGTCGGGCGTGAGGTTCGGGTTCTTGGACAGCATCAGGGCGGCCACCCCGCTGACATGCGGCGTGGCCATCGAGGTGCCCAGGTAGGTGCCATACGAGTCGGTCGTCGGCGAGGTGAGGCCCGCGTTGATGGTGGAGGTGATGCCATCGCTGCCATCGCCGCCGGGCGCGGCAATCGACACCACCGAGCCGTAGTTCGAGTACGAGGCCTTGCTCCCATCGCGGCCGACCGCCGCCACCGCGATCACGCCATTGCAACTGGCGGGCGTGAACTGGCCGGCATCCCCATTGCTGTTGCCGGCAGCGGCCACCACCACCGCACCACGTGAACGGACGGCGTTGATGCTGCTCTGGAAGGTGCTGTCGCAAGCGCCGCTTGCCCCCATGGACACGTTGATGACCCGTGCCGGCGTGGTGTTGGCGGGCACGCCGCTGACGGTGCCGCCAGCCGCCCAGAACATGCCATCGGCCACGTCAGACATGTAGCCACCGCAGCGGCCCAAGGCCCGCACGGGCAGCACCTTGGCACCAAAGGCCACCCCGGCCACGCCATCGGCGTTGTTGGTCACAGCGGCAATGGTGCCGGCCACGTGGGTGCCATGCCAGGAGCTGTTGGTCGCGGCCGAACCGCTGGCGCAAAAGCCGGCGGTGGTGGCGTCGCCCGGGTCGCTGGCGTCTGCGTCACGCCCATCGCCATCGTTGGAGACCTTGGTGTCGTTGATGAAGTCATAACCGGGCAGCAGGTTGGCGGCCAGGTCCGCATGCGGACGCACCCCCGTGTCCACCACGGCCACCACCACACCGGCCCCCGTGGACTTGTCCCATGCCGCAGGCGCATTGATGCCGCCGCTGGCCTCGTACAGGTCCCACTGGTAGCCGTAATAGGTATCCGAGGGCGTCATCATCGGGTAGAGGATGCGGTCCGGCTCAGCGTACTCGACGCTGGCATCACCGGCCTTCAAGTCATCGGCCAGCTGGCGTACGCGGGCCAGAGGCAAGTGCCGATCGAGCTTGATCACGTCCGCCCCCAGGCCCATGCGGCGCAAGTGGCGCAGCTGCACACCCTGGCGGTTCGCGGCCACGCGGGTGCCGTCCATCTGGGCTGCGCTGGGCGCCCGCGTGGAGGACGCATCGCGGTATTTGACGATGAGGCGATCGGTGAACTGCTCGGGCGCGAAGGTGTTGAGCGGCCCGTGCGGCTGGAGGGCAGGCTGGAAGGAGGGGCTCGCCCAGGCCACATGGGCTGGGGCAAGGGACATCAGGCCCGCCAGGGCGATGCACTGTGCCAGAGGGGAGAAACGGATGCTGCGCATGACGGGGCCTCTACTGCTTCTTCAACTGCTGCGGATTGTTGTCCAGCCCTCAGAGGTCAGGGCGGAGAGCCTGGCCAACTTTATGAGCCAGGTCAAATCACCCCACTGGGTGCTAACCCTTGTGGCCCCTCGCTCGGGTGGACGATGCGCCGTAAGGTCTACACTGGCCCTGTCACTTTGAAAAAGACAAGAGCTATGCAAGTCCTGCTGAACACCGATACCCATGTTGATGGCCGCAAAGGCATGGCCGAACACCTCGAGACCGTCGTCAAGGAAGCGATGCACCGCTTTGGCGACCATGTCACGCGTGTGGAAGCCCATGTGAGCGACGCCGTCAGCCACACCAAACCCAACCCGGATGACATCGTGTGCACGCTGGAGGCCCGCCTGAGCAAGTTCGAACCGGTGGTCGTCAAGGACCACGCCCCGACCGCCCACCAGGCCATTCAGGGCGCCGTGGCCAAGCTCAAGCGCGCCGTGGCCACCTCCCTGGAAAAGCACGACACCCGTCGTGCCCCGGCGCCCGAGTTGCCCTCGGACACCGACGAAGCCTGAGGATCACGAAGGCTCAGGAGGCGACCCGCACCCATTGCTGGTCGTCGCCCAGCACCTCGATGACGCAGTCGGACGCGGCCACCGGGTCCACCGAGCCGAACCACTCCGCTGCGTTGGCCCCCCGGGCCTTGGCCTGTTTGAGCAGCTCGGCCCAACGCGCCTTGCTGATGCGCGCCTCGCGCCGCAGGGGTTCGCCGCCCAACAAGGCGCGCGGGCTGATGCCCAAGCGGTACACCCCATTGCCCAATTGCCGCATCACCGCCAGCGTGGGCGGCTGCGCCTTGCCATTGACCAGGATGCTCTTGAGCGCGGAAGGCTCATGCTGCTGGTTCAGCGAAAACCAGGCCACCGGGCACTCCACCGCAGGGGTTTCAGGCGTGTCTTGCGGCAGGATGTAGCCGTTTTCCAGGATGCCAAGCAGGTGCACACCCAGGGTGTAGTGCCAGGCCAGCATCGGGGTAGAAGGTGCGTTCATGGCCGCCATTGTGGCCGAGCCCTGTACACACCTGGCCGCGCATCCAGTACAGTTCACGCCCGGCCGCGCTTTCTTGCCGTGCCTTTTGTGCCCCGGAGGCCCTCATGACCGACCACTACGCCGCCCTCGGCCTGGGCAGCGCCGCCACCCTGGCCGACATCAAGAAGGCCTTCCGCCAGAAGGCCTCGCAATACCACCCCGACCGCAACAGCGCGCCGGAAGCCCCTGCGCGCTTTCGGGCCGTGCAGGAGGCCTACGATGTGTTGTCTGACCCGGACAAGCGCCAGGCCTACGACGACAACCGCCGCCGCAACCTGCTCGACAGCCCGATCGACACGGCCCGCGACATCTGGCTGAACTACTTCAGCCCCCTGATCTGAGTCGCCACTCTTGCCGTCTTTGCGCACCTTTTCCCCTTATCTGTCTGCATCCTCATGAATTTGTCCCCTGCCTTCCACCATCTGCGCGCCGCCTACCAGGCCGAGATGGACGACCTGAGTTTTGACTCCGAGGGGCGGGACGTGCTGCGCCAGCGCCTGGCCGACAAGCGCAAGTCCCTGGATTTCCTGCTGCAGATGACCGAGCTGTCGCCCGAGATGGTGGCCGTGGTCTTCCACCAGGCCTTCCGCTTCACGGAGCCGGGCGTGATGAACCAGGTTGTCAGCGGCGAGCTGGACGAGTGCCCCGACTGGGACGAAATCAGCGCCAGCGTGCAGATCGCGCCCTGGGCCCAGGGCATGGCCGAAACCTTCCTGCAGCAGGCCGACGGCCAGCGCTTCATGACCGTGGCCGCCGCCCTGGCCTATCTGTACGACAAGCCCGACGGCCGCGCCCAGCAGGCATCTGACGAGGATGAGGACGGTGATGAAGAGGGCCGCGACCGTGATGACCACGACGACGAGGACCTGCCGCCCGAAGAGCGCGACGACGATGAAGACGCCCGCGCCCGCGACGAGGCCGGCGCCGACTGGCTGGCCGAACAAGGCTTTGACCGCAAAGACTGATCGAGCACCCTGACCATGAACGAAATCGCCCTCATCCAACAAACGCAAAGCCTGATCGCCGCCGGCGACATCGTGGGCGCCGAGGCCATCCTGGTCGACCTGGCCGACCGCGAAGGCGATGGCGCCCTGATGGTCGTGCTGGAGCAATTGCCCCCCAAGGACATCCTGGCCGTGATCCGCGAGTACGACCCGTCCAAGGACTCGGTCATCAACCTGCTGATCACGCCCGAGCAGTTCGCGCGCGCCGTGGTGATCGAGAAGCGCTACAAGGACCTGACCCGCACCCACCTGCGCGGCATGGTCAACTCCATCATCTTCCGCGAAGACGCCGACCCCATCGAGTTCCTGAGCGCCCTGGGTGAGCTGGACGGCGGCGCCGAGGCCCTGGCCGACTACTTCACCGACAAGTGGAGCCGCGTCGAAAGCTTTGCCCGCACCGGCACCTTCGACACCATGGAAGACGACGGCCAGATGCTGTCGGAAGAAGCCTTGCTGGCCTCGGCCCACGTGCGCCCCGTGCTGCAGCACGAGGAGGTGGCCGACAGCGACTGGATGGAGCTGGCCTGGCTGCTGCGCTACCAATGCCCCGACCTGTTCGGCGAGATGCTGCTGGTGCTGCGCGCCAAGGCCCGTCGCGGTGAAGAAGCGCCCGAGGAGGAAGAGGAAGAAGAGAGCGATGGCAAGGTCGAGACCAGCGACACCGACCGTGGCCGCATCACGCAGGCCGCGATCGACCCGGACGAAGAGTCGGCCATCTGATGGCGCATTGATTGGATCGAGGTCCCCACACCATGTCCGCCACCTTCACCCCGCCCCCGGCCGAATCGGCCGATCCGTCGTCCGGCTCGTTCGCTGCGCCAGAGGCCGCGTCTTCTGCGGTCTCGCTGTATGACGCGCGCCCCTTCTTCGAGAAGGCGCTGCAATACGGTGTGCAACACGGCCTGATCGACCAGAACCGCCTGGACGCCATGTGCGTGGAAGCGCCCAAGGGCATGGTGCAGATCGCGGGTTACTTCGGCAGCGAGTTCCTGCGCCCCGAGCTGGAAAAGGCCCGCGAGCGCCTGGTCAACCTGATCAGCCTGTTCCTCGAAGAGGCGTGCGAGGGCGACCTGCGCCGCGCCGCCGAAGCCTTGCGCGACAACTCGCTGCTGTCGCGCTCCAAGGGCGGCTCGGACATGCTCAAGAAGCTGATTGCCATGCCGCAAAGCAGCCACTTCGGCATGAGCGAGCGCCGCGGCTTCACCAACGACCACATCCCGCAGCTGGCCAAGTGGACGCTGCGCAGCCTGGCTGATTACCGCGCCGAGCTGGCCTCGCGCCGCCATGCAAGCGACCTGATCGAGGCGGCCACCTGGCTGGCCCAGTCACTGGGCGTGGACGCCGACGAGCTGGAAGAGCACGGCGCCGATGCCGAAGCCGTGATCCGCACGGCCTTGCTGATCGAGGCCGTGGGCCGCGAAGCCCTGCCCGACTGGATCGGCTTCGAGAAGACCATTGGCGTGCTGCGCCGTCAGCCCATGCTGGCCAGCGAAGAGGGCATCACCGTGCCCGCCGACTTGCCCGCGCATTTGCATGGCGCGGTCGAGCGCGTGCGCCGCTCGGTGCTGGCCGACATGCCCCGCATCCTGGATGCCAGCCTGTCGCCACGCAAGCTGTTCACGCAGACCGCCGCCTTCATGGGCCGCTATTTCTGGACCGAAGACGCGCTGGCCGAGGTGGACCACCACGAGCGCACGGCCTCCAGCGAATGGCGCAAGGCCACATTGGGCCAGACCGATGAAGACGCGCTCTTGACCGTGTTCCTGCACATCGCGGCAGGCAACAAGCCCAAGACCCGCATGACCGACAAGAGCGCGGCCACGCTGATCCGCAAGATCCGCAAATCGGGCCTGCACCCCAAGCTCGCTGGCGACTTCATTGCCGCCCATGCACCCGCTGCCTTGCGTGACAGCTATGCCGAGCTGTGGCGCCTGTTCCTGCAAGAGGCCCAGCCGCTGCTGCTGAGCGACGCGGTGACCTCGCACAACGATGCACTGGCGCTGTTGCGCCGCGAGTGCGTGGTGGTGGCTGCCGCGGCTTGAGGCTCAGCCCCCGCGTCGCCACAGGTGACGTTCAGCCTTTGCCCGGTTTGACAAAGCCAGACGCCACCCAGGCTTCGGCGCTGGCACTGCTCAGCTTGAAGCTGGCCGCCACCCGCACCTGGGCGAGCTGATCCCCGCCTTCATCGAGCGCCGACAAGACCGCATACGGGTCATCCTCATCGGGCACGATGTCAAGGTTGACCGTCAGGCGCCCTGCGTCCGCGCTCACCACCACGCTCTTGTGCAGCAGCGCATGCAGCTGCTGCTCATGGCGGCGGATCACCTCCGAAGCCGTCTTGACCAGCGTATTGAACGCCCCCGTGTCCAGCGGCTTGGGGTTCTTCTTGTCTCGGCCCATGGTCCAAGGGCCGACCAGGGCGGGCTCGGGCTCGCCATCCCTGATCATCTCCACCGCCCAGCCGTCATCGTCTTCGTTCTTGACGACCTTGGCTGTCCAGCCGTTGTCGTGCCACAGGCGGGGTTCGTAGATGGGTGAAGGGATGGGCGAGGAGGTGTCGTCAAGGCTGGTCGTCATCCGGCGGCATCTTACGCCCTCCATGGCCTTGCCCGGCTTGAGCCCGGCCATCAGCACGGCACGGCGCGCCAATTGACTGAAAGCGGTCAATCCAGCTCGTGGCAAGCCCCAGTAGGCGCGCCCCATCCTGCGTGGCAAAAAGTGAGATCCGAATCAAATGAAGAACGCTTGTGGTCTGCAAGCGAAAGGGGTTGTTCACCATGTCATACCCGCACCTGACTCACGCGCTGTCCTACATGCCTGTGGTTCGCCGAGGCGCCTGGTTCGCCAGCCTGCCCAGCGCCACGGCCGAGCTTCTGCTCAGCCGCATGGTGGTGCGGCACCTGCGCGCACGCGAGTTGCTGTTCGAGCGTGGCGACCCTTTTGATGGCCTCTATTGCGTGGTCAGGGGCGTGCTCAAGCTGGGCAACGTCCACGCCGATGGCCGTGAAAGCATCATGGGCCTGACCGAGGCCTCGCAGTGGTTTGGCGAGATCGCCCTGTTTGACCGCCAGCCCCGCAGCGTCGATGGCACGGCCGAAGATGCCTGCACGGTCCTGCACCTGCCGGGGCCCGAGATCGACCAGCTGCTGCGTGAACAGCCCAGCCTGGGCGTTCACTTCGGGGCCCTGCTCGCACAGAAGATGCGCACGGCCTTGCTGGCGCTGGACGCCATGGCCCACCTGTCTCGCAATGCCCGCATGGCGCGCTACCTGGTGATGCTGGCCACGCAGCACTGGTCGGTGCTGCCCGAGTGCACCCGCACCACCGTGCCCTTTCAGCACGAACAGATCGCCATGCTGATGCTGGTCACGCGCCAGACCGTGGGCCTGGCCCTCAAGGACCTGGAGGCTGCCGGCATCATCCGCCGGCACTACGGCTACATCGACATCCTGGACTGGGACCTGCTGAACGAAACGGCCGAGCTACCTACCATGCTCGATGCCCCCCCCTCCAGCACACAGGCCCCTGGCAAGGTCCTGTCATTCAGGGCCGCTTGAGGTGAGCGGTCAGCCTTCTTGAGCATGAGGGGCCTGTTGGTCCGGCGTGTGCTGGCGCTGCAGGCGGTACACACCCGGCGTTTCACCCGTCCAGCCTTTGAAGGCACGGTGAAACGAGGTGATGCTGTCAAAGCCCAGCTCGAAGGCAATCGCAGAAATGGGCTGTGCACCCCGTGTGAGTTTGTCCATCGCCAGATCACGCCGAAGCTCATCCTTGACGCGCTGAAACGTGGTCTGCTCCTGGTGCAGCCTGCGGTGCAATGAGCGTGTCGACAGATGCAGGGCCGCGGCCGCGCTGTCCGCCGTGGCGGAGGCGGGCAGCAAGTCCGCCAGGTGCCGGCGCAGGCGCTCATGCAGGCGCTCCGCATCGAACTGGCATGCGATCCAGTTGCCGGGAGCGGCATCCAGGAAGGCGTCCAGATCCTGCTTGCCCCGCACCACCGGCTGCGCCAGCCAGCTGTCGTCCAGCTCAAGCGCGCTGACAGCCTGCTCAAAACGAATGGGCCCAGGGAACCAGCTGGCCAGGTCGCCACAGGTGTGCGCACGGCTGGTTCTGAGCATGACGCGCCGCACCGGCACCGTCTTGCCCGTGAGCCAGCAGGCCATGCCATGCACCAGCTTGATGAACAGGTCGGTGGCGATGGGCTTGAGCACGGGCTCATCGCTGGTCGGGCGCAGCAGCAAGGTGCAGCGGCCATCGGCCGTTTGAATGTCGAGCACGAAGCTGTCCTGCAATTGGCGCAGCAGGTGCGACCACCGCCTGATGGCCTTGCACAAGGTGTCGCCCTCCAGCAAGGTCATGCAGGTCAGGCGCAAGGCACCTGATCGAAAGGGCCGCGGAAACAGGCCGGGCATCTCGTCATTGCTCAAGGTGACCAGGTGCCGGTACAGCTGCGTGAACTGCGTGGTGCTCAAGGCCCTCAAGCACGCGGCATCGTGGCCATCAGGCAGATCCAGCGCTTGCAGCGCCTTCAGCATGGCCAGGCTGGGGATGCCCATGTCGCGGCACAGGGCCTCGACAAATGACATCGACAGTGTCCGCTCGCGGGCTTGGTCTGACATGGTCGGAGTGTGCCCAAGCAGCACCCCGGCGTGATCAGTAGATTCCATAGGGATGGGCGCAGCACCAGGCGCACGGCGCGCCAACCCTGTCAGGCATCAGGCATTTGCCCGCAATCTGGCTGGACACGGCAATACATCGGCAGGTTCTGCCAATGCCACCGGGCATGGGCCTTTCCATACTGCCCTCGCCTTGATCGGCATGAACACGAACCCATCCCAACGGAGACCACACCATGAAACAAACCACCGTGATGGCCGCATGCGCCGCCCTGCTGTCCATCCCCACGCTGAGCCAGGCCCAGAGCACCGCCACCAGATACCCCGTGGTGCTGATGCACGGCTTGTATGGCTACGACAATGTGCTGGGCAGCGACTACTTCTACGGCATCGTCAGCGACCTCAAGAGGAACGGCGCCGTGGTGCTGGTGCCGCAGGTCTCGGCCGTGAACTCCAATGAGGTGCGCGGCGAACAACTGCTCAAGCTGCTGCGTCAGTACAAGGCCACCTATGGCTACAGCAAGTTCAACCTGATCGGGCACAGCCAGGGTGGCACCACCGTGCGCTACATCTTCGATGCCGATCGCTCGCTCGTGGCCTCCATTTCCAGCGTGGGCACGCCCCATGGGGGCACCCCGGTGGCCGACATCGGCCTGGCCTCTGGCGGTGGCGTGTGGACCTCGCCCATCGGCTGGCTGCTGGGCGGTATCACGGGCAATGTCTCGCTGCAGAACGCCACCGCCGCGCTCAACTCGCTGAGCACAGGCGGTGCCCGCAGTTTCAACAGCAAGCACCCCGCCGGCGCCCCAACCAGCACCTGCGGCTCGGGCGCGGCGACGGTGTCCGGCGTGCCGTTCTACTCGGTGGGCAGCACCTCGGTGTACACCAATGCACTGGACGTGTCTGACGCCTTGCTGGCCCTGACCTCGGTCGACTTCGCAGGTGGCGCCAACGATGGGGTGGTCGGGCGCTGCTCGACGCACTGGGGCACGGTGCTCAAGGACAACTACAAATGGAACCACCTGGATCAGGTCAACCAGGCCAATGGCTTGCGTGGCATCTTGTCTGAAGACCCGGTGGCCTTCTTCCGCACCCACGTCAACCGCCTGAAGAACCAGAGCCTGTGATGCAGATGAACAAGCCCCCCATCAGCAAGATGCGGCGCCGGGGATGGAGCTGGATCGCGGCCCCCGTGGCTCTGGCCGCGGCTGGCGCCATGTATGGCCCCCTGTTCGGGTCGGGCCAGACAGCCCACGAAGTGGCGCCCCTTCAATCGGCGCCCCAAGGTGCCAACTGGTTCAACACCTTGCCGCCCACCGGCAGCGGGGGCACCGCCAGCGAGGGCACCCATGTAGGCCCCACACGCACCGTGGCCGAGATCCAGCAGGCCTTGCTGGTCAGGGGCTCCTTGCGCGGCGTGGACCTACCGCCCTGGGGCAGCGTGCGTGGCCAGCCCTTGAAACCCAACCGCACGCTGCGCGACCGCTTCGACTTCTACCTGCTGGCCATGGGCGAGGCCAGCCTGGCCGAGTTGAGCAAGCTGCTGCGCGCCCATGCCGAACAGGACTTGGGGCCCGATCTGGCCACGGGCATCTACGCCATCTGGGAGCGCTACCTCCAGCTGCAGGCTTACACCTTCGTGCGTGTCGCCAACCCCGCCGACATCGGCAGCATGCAAGCGGCCTTGCAGGAACACCAGCAGGTACGCCAGCAGTTGCTCGGAGCGGCCTGGGCCAAGGCCTTCTATGGTGAAGACGAAGCCCAGCTCGCCGGCGACATCGACCGGATCATGAGTGGTGGCGAGCTGAACAAGCCCGACCCCGATCAGGCCCTGTTCTCACCGCCACAGGGTATGGATCCGCAAGCGCTGCACGAGCAACGCGTGGCGCGTTTCGGCAAGGACAAGGCCGATCGCCTCAAGGAGCTGGATGACGCCGAAGCCGAATGGATGCGTCGCGTCGAGGCCGTGCGGGGCCAGGTGCACACCTTGAAGCAGGCTGCCCACCTCTCGACCCTGCAACGCAACCAGGCCATCAGCAACCTGATGGACAGCGCCTTCCCGGACGCCGTTGAGAAAATGCGCGCATCGGGCTTGGTCGGGCTCTGAAGCTTTTCCAGAGGAACAGGCCCGCACTTCGTCTTCTCCACGTCGGGCCAGTTTGTTGGTCGCCGCATCCCATCGGGTCGGCGACCTTTTTTTTGGCGTCAATACGGACAGTTATTGCGCTTGACCGACACCTCGCTGGTGTTCACGGTGGACTGGTACGGCGCGCCGCACAGGAAGGGGCTGTAGCGCGTGTCGTTGTCCACGAAGCGCTTCATCCAGGCGATGCCCATCTTGCCCAGGGTGGCATCGTGCCCACCGCCATTCATCACGCACAGGTGGTCGTCACCGGCCATCTCGATGTAGCTCTTCTTGTTGGCGCTCATGCTGTTGTAGAAGGGCACGGCATGGCTGGCCACCGGCGCGATCGCATCGGCCTGACAGGCCATGATCAAGGTGGGTACCGTCACGGCAGACCAGTTGGTGACCGTGTTCCAGGGTGCCATCGGGATGGCGGCTTTCAGGCTCGGGTTGTCCTTGGCGGCTTGCAACGTGCCGCCCCCGCCCATGGAGTGCCCCATCACAGCCAGGCGAGTCGGGTCCACCTTGTTGTAGATCGGGCTGCTGCTGGTCTTGCTCAGGCTGACCACTTTGTCCAGCGCCGCCTTGAGCTGCCTGGCCCGGCTGGCGGGTTGATCCAGCGTGGTCAGCGTGTCGATCACGATCACCACAAAGCCATGCGAGGACAGGCGCTCGCCCCAGAAGGTCACCGTGGACTTGCTGGCCGTGTAGCCCGGCGACACGGCGATCGCGCCATATTGGCCAGCGGCAGTGGGGTAGTAGACCGTGCCGCCGCCAAACGTGGTGACGCTGTAGCGAGAGACATCGGTGGTGCGGGTGGCGAAGGGCCCGGCCTTCTCCAAGGCGCTGGCGGTGGGGTCGGGCCCCTTCTGGTAGCTCTGCGCCTGCGCGTGGCCACCCAAGGTCATCAAAGCGGCGCAGGCCAGTGCGGCCAGGCCATAGCGGTTTGTCAATTGCAAGGGCATCATCTCTCCTGGACAGGTTGAATGCGCAACATGCGCGCATGCAGTGTCAAATCCAGGTCAGGCAGCGTCATTGACAGGCTCGGCCAATCCATTGCCCGGCTCAGCCAAGATGCGGCCAATGCCATGGCGCCTTGCAAATCCGGTGCATGCTGTCGGTTCGATGCGCGAGGGGGGACACGATGAACCATGTGCAGGTGCTGTCACGCTCCGGCCTGAGGCCGGCCACATGGGCGCTTGGCCTGGGCCTGGCCGGTGCGCTGCTGGCCGCCATTTACTGGTTCAACGCAGACGCGCCCGCGCCGCAGGCCCCCGTGGCGCCGGCCCCATCGCTTCACGTGGCTCGCACCGGCAGCAGCCCCACTGCGGCAGAAGCCCTCACCCTGGCGGAGCGCCTGTCTGCCCAAGCCTTCCTCAACATCGACAGCCGGCCATGGGACCCGGCCCAGCTGTTCGAGCTGGATGCACACGGCCAACTGGTACTGGATGAACGCCTGCTGGACAGGCTCACCAGCTTGCATGTGCGCCTGTCCAACCCCGAGCAGGCCGGCACCACGCTGGCGGCCTTGCAGCAAGCCTTCCGGCAGGGCCTGCCTCCCGCGCAGGCCAATGAAGCCATGCGGCTGGTCAATGCCTACCAGGCCTATGAAGAAGCCGAACAGGCCCACATGCAGACACAGCCCATTCCCGCCCACATGGACGAGGTGCGGGCCGACCAACAACGGCGAGTGGCGTTACAAGAGCGCCTCTTCGGGCCAACGCAAGCCCAGCACTTGTTTGGGCAGCGCAATGAGCAGGCGCTCGTCGTGGCCGAGGCAGCCCTGCTCGCCGCCGACACCAGCATCCCGCTGGCGCAACGGCAGGCTCAGATCGAGGCCTTGCGCCTGCGCCTGCCTGTCGAATTGCGGGCAGCCATTGTCGACCCGGACTGAACTGAAACGGGCGCCGGACGATCAGCCGGCCAGGCCCGCAAACACGTTCTGCACGTCGTCGTTGGCATCCATGGCGGCCAGGAAGGTCTCGACCTCCTCAAGGGCCTCGGCGCTCAGGCTGGCTGGGTCCACGGGGTTCTTGGGTTTGTAGCCCAGCTTGGCCGACAGCACCGTGAAGCCTTGTGCGGGCAGCGCACGGCTGACGGCATCCAGATCGGTGGGGTCGGTCCAGAACAGGGTGACGCCCTCTTCGCCCACTTCCAGGTCTTGCGCACCGGCTTCGATGGCGGCCATTTCGGGGTCGGCACCGGCGGTGGTGGCTTCAGCCTCGATCATGCCGACGTGGTCGAAGTCCCAGGACACCGAGCCGGACGTGCCTTGCTGGCCCTTGCGGAACAACACACGCATCTCCGAGGCCGTGCGGTTGACGTTGTCGGTCAGGCACTCGACCATCACCGGCACGCGGTGCGGCGCGAAACCTTCGTAGATCACGTGGTCAAAGTGCACCGCCTCACCCGTGAGGCCCGCGCCCTTCTTGATGGCCCGCTCCAGCGTGTCCTTGGGCATGGAAGCCTTGCGGGCCTGCTCGACCACCAGGCGCAGGCGCGCGTTGGCCGCCGGGTCCGCGCCGTTGCGCGCCGCGATCATGATTTCCTTGGCCAGCTTGCCGAACACCCGGCCCTTGATATTGGCGGCCAGATCCTTGTGTTTTGCTTTCCACTGCGCGCCCATGGCGAGGGTCCTTTGAATGGCTGAAACGGCCGTCAGTTTAGTGGACGTGGGCTGAGGGCCGTTTCACGACGCGGTTCACGGGGTGGCTCACAAGCCCAGATCGCTCAAGCCGGGGTGATCATCAGGCCGGCGGCCCAGGGGCCACAGGAACAAGCGGTCGCCGGCCGAGATCGGCAGGTCATTGATGCTGGCATGGCGGCGCACCATCAGGCCCAGGGCGTTGAACTGCCAGTTCTCGTTGCCATAAGAGCGGAACCACTGGCCCGCATCGTCATGCCACTCGTAGGCGAAGCGCACGGCGATGCGCTCGCCTGAATGCGCCCACAACTCCTTGATCAGGCGGTAGTCCAGCTCGCGCGCCCATTTGCGCTGCAGGAACTGGCGCACCTGCTCACGCCCCACGGGGAACTCGGCGCGGTTGCGCCATTGCGTGTCCTCGGTGTAGACCATCACCACGCGGTCCGGGTCACGGCTGTTCCAGGCGTCTTCAGCCAGGCGCACCTTCTGGGTGGCGGTCTCCAGTGTGAAAGGCGGCAGGGGTGGGCGGGCATCCATGTTCGGGTTTCCTTGCTTAGCTTGTAGACAGATCTGTCTACTTTGGTGAAATCTACCGCAAGTAGACAAGTCTGTCTACAATGAGCTCATGAACAACCTGACCCAGGGTGAGACCACGCCCACCAATGCCCGCGACCGCATCCTGCACACCGCGCACCGGCTCTTTTATGCGCACGGCATCCGCGCCACCGGCATCGACAAGGTGATCGCCGAGGCCGGGGTCACCAAGGTCACCTTCTACCGGCACTTCCCGAGCAAGAACGAATTGATCCTGGCCTACCTGGCCTTGCGGCACGAGCTCTGGATGAGCTGGTTCACCTCCACACTGGCCGCCCACGGCCACACCGTGGCGGCCCTGGCGCCCACCTTGAAAGCCTGGTTTGAAGACAAGGGCTTTCGGGGTTGTGCCTTCATCAATGTGGTCAACGAAATGGCCGAGGAGTTGCCGGCCGTGCGGGCGATCTCGCGCAACCACAAGGACGACATGACCCAGGCCATTGCCAGCTTGCTCCCGCCCTCCCGCCAGCGCAAGGCCACGGCCAGGGCGCTCGCGATGGCGGTAGACGGCGCCATCGTGCACGCTCAGATGTCGCCAGATGCCGATGAAGCCTTGCGCGCTTTTGAAAGACTGTGTAAGGCCTTGACCTCAGCGTGAGGGGATGCCACTGGGGCGGCTCCAGTGCACGCTGGCGCCGCGGGTAAACGTTTTGTCGCACGGGCTTGTGGGCACGCAAGGCATCATCTAGATTGATGCGCTGCATCTCTACCTACCAAATACATGGCAAAGCAGGAGCCCACATGCCCTTTGTGAAGAACGCCAGCAAGCTGGCCGCTGTCTGCCTGGCCGCCCCCATGCTGGCCAGCACACCAGCCAAAGCGGCCCCAGACAACCCCTCGCTGTGCGTGTGGGACCCGATCGGTGCATCAGGCCCGCTGTATGACGCAGCCAAGACCTACGCGCTGGCCATGCAGAAGCAGAACGTGGACGTCCGCCTCAAGCCCTATACCGACGAGCGCGTGGCATCCGAAGACTTCCGTGTTGGCCAATGCGATGCCCTCATGGCCACCTCCTTGCGTACCAAGCACTTTCATCCGCTGCCCGCGGCCATCGACTACGGCGGCGCCGCCACCATCGTGCGCGACGGCAAGGTCGACATGGAGGCCAGCTACGAGGTCGTCCACAAGGCGATCAACCTGTTTGCATCGGCCGGTGCGGCCAAGCTGGCCGTGCGTGATCGCTTCGAGCTCGGCGGCATCCTGCCAACCGGCGCCGTCTACACCTTTGTCCGTGACCGCAACCTGTTCAAGAAGGGCTTCACCGGCGCGCGCCTGCCCGCCTTTGACGACGACAAAGTCCAGGCCTACTTGATCACGCGCATTGGCGCGCAGGCCATTGCATCGGACATCAGCAACTTCGTCACCAAGTTCAACAACGGCAGCGTGGACGCGCTGTTCGCACCCGCCGTGGCCTACAGACCGCTGGAGATCTACCGCGGCGTGGGCACACAAGGCGGCGTGTCACGCATGCCCCTGGCCTTCACGACCATGCAGATGGTGTTTGACCGCAGCCGCTTCCCAGCGGGCTTTGGCGAGAAGTCCCGCCAGTTCTGGGCGGAGCAATTCGACCAGGCCATGAGCACCGTGCGCAAGGCCGAGGCCGACATCCCCCAGAACCTCTTCGTGGACTTCTCCAACCAGGACGGCGTGGCCTTTGTGACCAGCCAGCGCGACACTCGCGTTGACCTGGCAGAAAAGGGCTACTACGACAAGCAGGGCTTGAAGATCATGAAGCGCATCCGCTGCAGCGTCCAGCCAGGGGCGGCCGAGTGCTCGAACAATGCGGAGATTGAGTGGGCGGTGGTGGCGCAGAAGTGAGGTTCAAGCCCGCCAGCCGACAGATGTGATGCGGATGGTGGACAAAACAAAGCCGCCCCGAAGGGCGGCTTTTGTTGACCACGAGGACAGCCGATCAGGGCTGAGCTGCCTTGGCCTTGATGGCACCGGCTGCTTCAAGTTCTTCCTTCTTGGGCTTCGGAGGAATGGGGATCGTGCCGGCTGGATATTGCCGGTCACCACCCTTGACCGCGATGGTGCCTGTGGCCGTAGGCACGACCTTCTTAGTAGGCACCTGGCCATTGAGCGTAGGCCCGCTCGTCTGCTTGACCACTGCAGCCGAAGCCGCGGTTGAAGCCACCGTCGATGTGTCAGCAGCCTGCGCCACGTTACCCCATGCAGTCAAGGCAATGAAACCCGACAGACAGATCAGGGCGCGAAAACGGGAAAAGAAATGCACGTTGGACATGGCTATGCTCCGTGGTTGAAATAGGCCGAACAAAAATAGGTGTGCGCAGTAGTAAACGTCAAAATTTGCTCGCCACCGACATTGGTTACACGGAGATACAAGCGAAGGCCACACATCAGAACCCCAGTTTGGCGCTCAGCTCCGTCAATGGAGCCCGAAAGTACATCGCAACTGGCTGGGCATCAGCCAAAGCATTGGCGGCGAGATGGGCTTGGCGGCGTGCACCCGCAACGTCGCCCAACGACAACAGACAGACTCCATAACGCGCCCTGGTCGCAGCCAGATACGGATTGGCCGCATAGCCATTGGCCAGCGCAGCGATGGCGCGCTCAAAATAGGGCCGAGCTTCAGCAGGTTTGCCTTGGCCCATTTTCAAGCGAGCCATTTGCTCGTTTGAGCCATAGATAACCAACCTGAATTGATCCGCACGGGAGGTCTTTACCACCGTCTGTTGGTAGTGGTGGCTGATCAGCGGCGCAGCTTCCTCAAAGCGTTGTGTCTCCATCAATAGTGCAGCCCAGCCCGAAGAGTAAGTGCTATCGGGTTGCAAAGATGCATCGCTCGCCAGTGGAGGCTGAAGCCAGCTCGTGGCTTGTACCCAATTGCGCTCGGCCAGATAGGTGGACCCCATGGCTTCGTCGATCGCCCTGACGTAGGGATGGCCTTTTCCGAGTTCTGGCAACAAGCGAGCACGAGCCTGCATCAGTACTTTCCTGGCTTCTGCTGACTGCCCTATGTCCTCCAAATACCAGGCAACAGCCTCCTCAACACGACCATCGATGGGCAAGGCGTCCTTGAGCTCATCCTGAATTCGAAGTGCCTCCTTCAAATGAGGCCCGGCTTCTTTCAATCGACCATCAAACAACGCCACCTCACCCAAAGCACGATGCGCCTGGAATAGGGTGCGCGGATCCACAGTTCCCTGTTGCCCGAAGATGACCTCGCTGGCATGTCTGACCAGATCTCGTCCGTCGACACGAAGTCCAATGGATGAGCGCAGTCGACCCAACTGCAATTCAATCACTGCGCTATTGAGGTGATTCGGGCCCAAAGCAGCCACCATCGTCTTGTGTGCCTGATCGAACTCCTGAAGTGCCTGGTCAAAGCGGTCGACCTGCGCCAGACTCATCGCCAACAAGTACCGCTCTTGGGCCAGTCGAACGGAGTTGGCTCCCCACAGCTTGGCGCGTGCAGCCATGGACTCTTCATACAAGGCGAATGAGTTTCGATGGTCGCTCTTGATGCTCAGCAGATCACCCATGGCCACAAGCGCCTCGGCCAGTTGGACGCTCTTGGCTGCGCGCAAACGCAGTTGTTGAAGCGCTGGCACGATGAGGTCCTCAGCCAACGGAATATCTCGGGTCACGACCCCCAGATGACCGCGAGCCACCTGCAAGCCAAAACAGACGTCCACAGGTTGCATCTGCGCTGTGCGGCACAAGGCCAGTCCCGTATCCAGGCTGATCTTCGCGCCTGCTGTGTCGCCCCGCGCATCTTGACTATCCGCCAGCTCCCTCAACGCCTGTGCCCGCTCCGCCACCGGCGCCCCCATCGCTTCCAGCTGCGCCACGCGCTGCTTGCGCAAAGCGATCGCCTCGTCCGTGATCGCCAGGTTATGCAGCAAGCCCCCCACCACCCCCTGCAGCTCCACCCGCACACGCGGCTGGTCTTTCAACTGCGTGCCCAGTGCATGGGCGCTGTTGACCAACAGCTGCTCGACCGTCTGCTGGCGTTTGCGCAAGGCATCGGGTTGTTCCACATCGCCGTTCTCAAACAGGCCGACCAGGAAGTCCTTGATGGCATTGGCCTTGGCCGCTTCCTGTCGGGCTTGTTCAGCCTGCCACAGCGCCACACCCAGGCCCACGCTCAGTGCGGCCACCACAGCGCCCACGGCGCTCAAGGCCCAGGCATGGCGCTGCAC